>Ga0207014_1029_pt1 | contig 35298 bp, 28 predicted proteins | sample Alteio_BWMinCont_56_FD_153495 | JGI IMG/M metagenome (GOLD analysis project Ga0207014, IMG submission 153495) | Enriched cells from forest soil in Barre Woods Harvard Forest LTER site, Petersham, Massachusetts, United States -... | ecosystem: Environmental > Terrestrial > Soil > Temperate forest >...
TGAGGATGTAGCTGAAAAAAGTCGGCGTGGTGAGGAGCAGGGTGGGCTTGTAGGCGGCGATTTTGCGCGCGAGGCCCGCCGCGTCCGTGGGATTGGCGTGATGGACCACACGCACGCCGCCCGCCAGCGGCAGGACGATATTTCCGCTCAAGCCGAAGCTGTGAAACGGCGGGAGAAAGCCGAGAAGAATGTCGCCGCGTTTGAAGGCGAGCGCGGAGGCGCCTGCGTGGACGTCGGTCATGATATTGCGGTGGGTGAGAGGAACGGCCTTGGGCGCTTTTTCCGATCCGGAGGTGAAGAGGACGACGGCGGTCTCGTTCGGCTCGAACCGGGGCAGGCCTGCGAGCAGCTTGCGCGGAAAAAGGCGGTTGGCCAGAAGCGTGGCGAGGGCTTCGGGTTTTCCGATGGTCTTGCGAACGTCTTCCAGGAAGACGAATTCGACGCCTTCGATTTTCACGCCGACGCGGTCGATGAATTTGCGCGAGGTGACGACGCGCCGGATGCCCATAACTTGCGCGGCATGATTCAGGTTCACGGGGCCGGTGGTCCAATTGAGGAGCACGGGCAGTTTGCGCGCCCAAAGCAGGCCCAGGAACGAGGTGTCGGCGGCGACGGAGGCGGGCAGCATGAGGCCGACCGCGTCGCCAGGCACGGCTGCGCCGGGCATTATTGCAAATCGTCTGGAGAGGAGACGCGCGCCCGTGAGCATCTGCCAATAAGTCACGACGCCGGAGAGATCGTCCGCGGCGGCGGCCTCGCCCGGATGCGCGAGGGCCTGGCGCACGAACGCTTCGAGGATCGTCGGCGCGAGGACGGAGAAGGCGGCTTGAGGCTTGGAGCGCGGCGCATGCCACATTTTCGGGACTTTTATCGGTTCGCCCTGGGTCGCCTCGACCAGGCCCTGCGCCAACGCTCCCAACTCGCCGACGGTGGTGGCGATCTGGTCGCTTCGAAAACCGAAACGTTGCTCGAGAATTTGCGCGAGATCCATCCGGTCGAGGCTGTCGAAGCCGATTTTTTCGAGCAACGTGGCGGGCTTTTTCTCGTCGTCGGTGAGCGGGCGCTTCAGCTTTTCTTCGAGGATGTCGAGGACGGCTTGCAGGGTCGCCGGCGTGATTTTTTCGAGAGGGACGTCGAGGCCGATCTTGGGGCGAGGGTAGTCGAACGTCCGGGGGCCGAACCAAAAATGATAGGGGACGTAGATCGGCTCGGTCGAAAGCTCGCGGTTGTACCATGCCTCAAGCCAGGGGTTGAGTTTTTCCCGGCTGAAGCCGGGGAGGGTTTTTGGGTCGACGATTTCGATCGTCATTTTGACGCGGCGGCGCGGGGTGAAGAAAATCAGGTTCGCTGCCAGGATGCCGAGTGCCTTGACGAATTTTTCCGGGAGGCTCGGTTCTTTGCCGGTGGGCGCGAAGGTGGTCATGCTGCCCCAGACGCCGACGGTGCGGACGAGCACGACGGTGGTGTCGGGGCGCTGGGCGAGGATGTCGGGCACGGCGCGGGTCGAGCCGACCTGTTCGAGGCCGTTGCGCTCGATCCGGCCGGAGGGATAGATCAAAAATTTCTCGCCGCGGTCGAGGCCGTCGACGACGGTACGGATGAGCGGCTCGACCTGCTCACGCGCGCTTTGGCTGTGCTGGACGAGATCGGGAACCTCCAACGCGTTGATGAATTTCATCAGCGGCAGCAGGAAAATGGGGCGGTACATGAAGCTGACCACGAGCGGGCGCAGGGGAATCTCGGCACCGAGTTGGGTCATGACCAGAACAGGATCGATATGGCCGGGATGATTGGGCAAGACGAGGACGGGCCCACGCAAGTTCCGCAGGCGGTCAAGGCCCTCGATCCGAACGCGATAGCGGAGCCAGGTCAGCGGGCGGCCCACGTAACGCAGGAAAAGTTGGACGATCATGGGCAGGGTGCTCCTTGCCAAACTAAGGCCCGCAGGTTAAAGCTCAAGTACCGATGAAAACATACGCCTGCATCATGGCCGGTGGCAGCGGCGAACGGTTCTGGCCGCTCAGCCGCATCGCCCGGCCCAAGCATCTCGTGCCGCTCCTGTCGGAGATCACCCTGCTGGAGGAGACGGTGCGGCGGGTCGAGCAGGCGCTGCCGAGCAGTCATATTTTTGTCCTGACCAACGCGGCGCAAATCGAAGGCTGCCGCGCGGTGCTACCGCAGTTGAAGGCGCATCAATTCATCGCGGAACCGGCCAAGCGCGATACCGCGCCGGCATGTGCGCTGGGCACGGCTCTGGTGCGTCATCTCGACCCGGAGGCGGTCGTCGTTTTCCTGCCGGCCGATGCGCTGATCAAGGACGCGGCGACTTTCGCGGCGCAGCTCAAGCAGGCTTCCGATCTCGCGGCGAAGCACGATACCATCGTGACGTTTGGGATTCGGCCGGACCATGCGTCAACGCGCTTCGGCTACCTGGAGGCCGGCGCCGCGATGGCGGAAAGTAGTGTGACCTGTCCTTTTTTCAAGGTGGAGCGCTTTGTGGAAAAGCCCGATGCGGCCCGGGCGGAAACGTATCTGAAAAGCGGAAAGTACTTCTGGAACGCGGGCATTTTTCTTTGGAAGACGGGGACGTTTTTGCGCGAAGCGAAGCGTTCGCAACCGGAGCTGGCCAAGTTCATCGAAGATTTTCCAAGGGAGAACCGGGAGGCCTACATCGCCGCGCATTTTCCCGCGCTGCCGAAAATTTCGGTCGATTACGCGATTATGGAAAAGGCCGAGCGGGTGGCGGTGGCGGAGGCGCGTTTCGATTGGGACGACATGGGAAGCTGGACGGCGCTTCCGGCGCACTTATCCGTCGATGAGCACGGGAATGCGGTGCGGGGAGCGGTGGCTCTGCACGACGCGAAAAATAATATCGCGATTTCCACGAAGCGGCTGATTGCGCTGTGCGGCGTGCGCGATCTCATTGTCATCGAGACGGACGATGCGATCCTGGTTTGCCATCGCGACGCGGCCGAGCAGATCAAGCATTTGCAGCCGAAGCTGCCCGACGCGGTGCGATAGTTCGGGTTAGAATGAAACCTTGATGCCGCCGTAACCGGCGATGCTCGGGGCCAAAAAGCCGAGGGCGGGCTGGTAGTTGCGGTCGGTCAGGTTCTCGCCCCGGACCCAGATCGAGACGTGATCGTTGATGCGGTAAGTCGCGCTGGCGCGGAGGAGGAAATAATCGGGCGCGTCCTCTTGCACGCCGGTGATCGCGTCAAGGTCTTCACGTCCTACAATCCAGTTTCCGCCCAGGGTCAGGGTGAGCGGCGAGATGGGATTCCAGGTGCCGGTGAAGTCGAGGCTGTTGCGCGGGCGGCGTATCAATCGCATGTGCGAAGTATCGTTGACGGCGTCAAGATAGGTGTAGTTTCCCTGGAGCGTGACCGTCGACCACGGTTTGATTTGCAGCCCCACTTCGACGCCATCGGTGGTCACCTCGTTGACGTTCTCGTTGATGAAGGCGCCGCCGGGAAGCCGGACATTTTGGATGTCGTTTTGGACGTGGTTATGAAAATAGGTGACGCTCGGGGTCACGCGATCATCCCATAACGGCTGCGCGACGCCGGCTTCCCAGCCGAGATCGGTTTCCGGTTTGAGATTGGGGTTGGGAAGGAAGGGTCCGAAGAACGGACTGCCCGCATTGAAGACGTACAAGTCCTGGATCGAGGGCGGCGTGTAGGCCGACGAAACCGACGCATGGAGCTGCGTTTGGGTCGGTGCAACGCAATAGGTTGCGCCTTGCCGCCAGGAAAAGGACCCCTCGAAAGCAGAGTAGGAATCATACCGTCCGGAGTTGAGGATGTTCAGACCCGGCAGAGGCTGCCACTGGCTGGAAATATAGCCGCCGATGTTGTTGTCGTGACCATCCAGGGTGCGAAAACCGAGCACGTTGTCGTATTCATAATAATTGCGGTTGTCGCCTTGGAGGCCGGCCGTCACGGACCAGTTGTGTGCGATCTGGAAATCGTTTTGCCAATCGACCGAGTCGGTGTCGATTTGCAGTCGGGTTTCCGACCCCTGCGGCGAGGAGCCGAAGGAGATGAGTTGGTTGGCGAGGAACGGATCGTTCGTCGCCTGGCGCTGTTGATCGCGCGTGTAGTAGAGCTTTGTCGTGTAGAAGTCGGTGACCTTGGCGACGACTTCAGGCGACAGATTCCAGTCCTCGATAAGCAGGCTCGCGGTCGGGTCGGGGAAGAGATAGATGCCCGGCGAACTGGTGTAGGCGTTGCTGTAGGCGCTGTGAAGATCGAGATAAATATCGGGCGTGAGCTGGTAACCGAAATTGCCGCGGTAGGTCGTGTTCCGATATTGGTCGGCTTGACCGGGAAAGCCGGGCGATCCGAAGGGGCCAGGCGTTCCGACGCTCAAGGCCGGGTAGATCGAATCCTGTCGCGAAGCGGAAACAGCGTAATCGAAGTTCCCAACCGCGCCGCGCGACTGCGCGTTCTCCCGGAAGGTATTGAACGAGCCCGCCTCTTCCGAGACGGAGCCTTCGGGTGTGGTCAGCCCCTTGCCGGAAAGCGTGACGAGATTGATCACGCCGCCCATGGCGCTGCCGCCGTTGATGGAGGAAACCGGCGTGCGCACAACTTCGATCTGGTCGATGTTGTCGAGGGTGAGGTTGGTGAGATTATCGTCCGCGCCGGACAAGCCGACCGCCTGGCGGCGACCGTCGACGGTCACGAGCGTCTGGCGGCTGTCGAGACCGTGGATGAACACCGAGGTCACTTCCCCCGGATTACCGCTCGTGACCACCGCGAGGCCCGGCACCGATTGCAGCGCGTCGGGCACGGAAGCGTACTTGTTGTCGTCGAGGTCCTGGTGCGTGAGGACGGTTGTGGTCGTCGCGGTCGTCGCGACCGGTTGCGCGTTTCGGGTGGCGGCGGTAACGACGATGGTGGGAAGCGGCATGACGCCAGGTTGCGGCTTGGCTGTGCTTGCCGCGGAAGTTTTGGCCGTCGTGGACGCGGCTTTCGTTTTCGATGGCGCGCTGGTTTTCGCCGAAGTCACGGGCTTGGCCGGAGCGGTTGCCGGTGAGGTTTGCGGCGTCGGGGTGGAAGACGGATCGGCCCAGACAATTCCGAACGCGAGTGGCGCGAGGAGGCTGAGAATGAAAAGGGAATGGGAAATTCCCTTCCGCAGACGGCGTCCCGTCCGGTGGAGTGACTGAATGATCTGCATGGTGACCTGCTTTCTGTTGGCAATGCGGCCCGCCAAGGCCGCGCTTTTCTTTTTTTCCCCAACCGGAGGAACGCAGGCACAAAAAAGCCTTCGATCTTCCGCAGGGGGAGGAGACGAAGGCAGGACGGTCCGACAACAGGCACCGAAGAGACTCCACTCCCATCCTGTCTGTGGCGAGACAGTCGCCCGGGCCACACAGCCCGGGACTTGATGAGCGCAAGAAAGCAGGTCTTCTGACTTCGGGGTCGTCCTACTCGCTCCGCCTTACCGCGCGCCTTCGCGCAGTGGCTTCATGAAGCTTTCGTCATCCGTTACAGCGGCGCTACCGCACAGGATTCACACCTGTTTCCCTATTCTCCTCCCGCCGTTGCGGGAGGCACTTTCTTGCGGGTTGGTCCCGCCGAGGCGGGACGCTGTCAAAGAACTGGAAGCGTGAATAGAAGGTTGAGGCGGGGACGTCAAGCGACAACGTCACGTCGTCAGGCGAAACCAATTTGCCTGCGCTACGGTTTAGTCACGGACAAGTTTACTTGATCCGTGGCCTTAACTTTTCCATCCGCGTCCGTATAGGTGCAGGTAAGAACGACGTTGTTAGACACCGCGGCCCCCCGAACCCAGACTTGTGCATTGCTTCGAGCAAGCGCAGCCAGGTCCCCGCTTGGTTTTGCCAGGTCCACCGAGTAATCGGTCAGGACTTTCTTGCCATCCGCGCTAAAAATCGTGACTGACGCCGGAGCGCTCACTCCCAGCGTAATGGTGCCGGTATTGCCTTTGAGTTCAAAAGGGCGCCGCAATGTTACTAGGACTAGGTCCGCATCGCTGGGCGACGGCGCCTCATTACCGGCATGGACCGGGAGTACGAGCGCTTTCGGATCGGTCTTGTGAGCATCAATATCGCCCGGATTCGAAAGTGGACCGGGCTGTTCCGCCACCAGCACTCCCAACCGATTACTAGGATCGTTCGCGTCGTTTGGATCCATCGGGTCAATGATGGGCGACGGCGCCCCGCTGATGTCCTTGTCCACCGTATTAATCAACGCGGAAAATTCCGCGTCCACCGTCAGTTTCGCCTCGCCGTAGGCCACCTGCTTCCCTCCTTGAATAACCTGCACCTGGACCGTTCCCACATCGTCGAAAGTTGTCGCAAAATGGAGCAACTTCGGATCGTTATCGTCCTTATAGAAAACAACTTTCTGCTGGGTCACCGCCGGATCCGTCTTTGCGTCTTGCATATCCTTCTCGGAAAAAATATCGCTCTTGCTGTTGTAGATTTTGAACGTCGGTTTTGTTGCCGTGAGATTCTCCAGCATGTTGCCGTAAGTTCCCATATCCTGCCCGGTGGTCGTATTGACTATCCGCAGACTCGTCCCTTTCCAACTGTCCAGAATCTTGATTGCCCCCGTGATCATTCGGTCTTTCGATTTCATCTGGAAATCGAGCAACTGCCCTTTGTCCGCCGCCTGGGTTTGCGGCGCGACTTGGGGACTCGTCGACTCATTCGTTTGCGAATGAAGAGTTCCCCATCCAATCGCAACCGCGCATGCGATTGTCCCAAGCCCGATTTTGGCACTCGTTTTCTGAGTCATGATTGCCCTAGTGTAAAAAAGGCTTCGCGGTTTGACACGCCTTTACGAAAATTCGCCTGCATATTTTTAACGTTCGCTTTGTCAGCAGGAGATTTTCTGTAATGTTTATGGTTCCATGTCCGTCGCATCGCTCCGCCTCCAGGCGCAGATCTTTAACCTGGGGGTGCAGAGCAACCTGATTTATCGCTGGAATTTTTTGTTGCGCGTGCTGGTGAGTTTCGTGCCGCTGCTCGGCTCTGTTTACCTCTGGAACGCGGTCTTCGCCGGGCAAAAGGCGTTTGCGGGCTACACTTTCAAGAGCATGGTGGCCTATTTCATCACGCTGATCCTGATCGATACGCTGACCGTGCCGAACGAGGATGATTTTCAGATTGCGGAGGACATCCGCGACGGGCGGATCAACACGCTGCTGCTCAAGCCGATCGATTACCGGCTCTACCGCTTTCATCTCTTCGCGGCGGCGCGGATCGTCCACGCGACGTTCGCCGTCGTGCCGCTCGGGATCGCGATGATCTGGCTGGGCCAATACTACACCGACCTGCCGTGGCTGGTGAATTTGCCGCTGACGCTGCTGGCCACGGTCGGCGCGGCCCTGATCCAGTTTTTCTTCTGCTTCACGCTGGCGATGATCGCGTTTTGGATTCTCGATATCGGGAGCATCACGTTCATCATCTACTCTATCGAGTTCCTGCTCGGGGGCCACATCTTTCCCGTCGATGCGTTTCCGGAATGGCTCCAGGTGATTTGCCTGCGCCTGCCGTTCGCCTACGAAACTTATTTCCCGGCAGCGATTTTAATCGGGCATGTGCACGGTCTGGCGCTGGTGACGGGTTTTCTCTGGCAGTGGGCGTGGGTCGGATTCTTCTACGTGCTCAGCGGCATCCTTTGGAAGAGGGGGCTGCATCAATACACGGCGGTCGGCGGCTAATGTAACCACGCTACTTTTCTGCAATTGCCTCGGAACTATTCGCCATTTCGCAGGTTTTAATACCTAACCTCACCCTTATCCCATGATTCTCACTCGCCTTCCCCTCGTTGCCGCCCTTCTTCTTACCCTCACCTGTTGGACCTATGCCATCGATTCCACAGACCTTTGGCCCGTGCCCCAGCCGCCCCCGGGCACCCCGCGCGCGATTTTCCCCGTTCCGCGCATGGACTGGGTGAGCCGTTTCCAAGGCAATCTCGATAAATTGAAGAATGGCCCCTACGACCTCATTTTAGACGGCGATTCGATCACCGATTTTTGGCAAACCACCGGCAAGGACGTCTGGAAAGCACACTACGGCTCCATCAAGATGGCCGATTTTGCCATCAGCGGCGATCAAGTCCAGCATGTCCTCTGGCGCCTGCAACATGGCGAGTTGGCGGGTCAGGACCCGAAACTCATCATGCTCATGATCGGCACCAATAATGGCGGAGAGGATCCGAAGGAAATTGCCGATGGCATCAAACTCCTCCTCACCGAATACGAAACGCGGTGCCCGGACGCTCACATCCTCCTGCTTGGCGTCTTCCCCCGCGTTGCCGCAGCCAAAGCTCCCATCCGCGACTGGGTTGCCAAAATCAACGCCCTCATTTCCACCTACGACGATGGCAAACGGGTGACCTACCTCGATATCGGCGCGAAATTCCTCCAGCCCGACGGCACGCTTACCGCCGACATCATGCCCGACTTTCTCCATCCCTCGGCCAAGGGCTATGAGATTTGGGCCGGGGCCATCCAGCCCGTCATCGACAAGTATTTTCCGCCGGCGGCTGCGAAGTAGCAGCGCGACGCGTGCGATCCTCGCGAACAAAGCGACAGCATGTTACCCTGACGAAACCGCCTTCTCGTTTTGTGAATAACTTGGTGTAAATGCGGGGATAACCCCTGAATAAGCTGGGGGAATCCATGGAAGAAGAAACAGCAACAATCCTCTTCTAAATCAGGCGCTTCCGGTTAATGATCCGGTTGCTTCTTCCATCCTTCTCAAAACTCCCATGATCATGCCCGCTTCAGATACCACCCACCCCAAGCCCGCTGCCAAGCGGGGCCGCGCCAACTCGACCGCGGAGATGCTTTCGCCCACGGTGCTTTACAGCGCGGAGGCGGAAAAGGCGGTGCTCGGGTGTATGATGGCGCAACCGGCGGAGGTGATCAACGACGCGACGGTGGCGCTGCTCAAGGAAGATTTTTTCGTTCCGGCGCACCAGGAAATTTTCGGCGCGCTCCGGGAGATGTCCAACTCGAGCCAGGCCATCGACGTCATGACGATTCACCAATGGCTGACCGACCGCAAGCTGGCGGAGGCGGTGGGGAGTCCGGGCATTTTGGCGGAGTTGCTGGTCGGCTTTGCGACGCATCTGAACGTCGGGTCCTACATCCGGATCGTCAAGGAGAAGAGCCTGCTGCGGTGCCTGCAATCGGCCTGCTCGACCATCGTTCAGGACATCGCCGAGATGCCCGACTCGGTGGCGGAAGTGCTCGACCGGGCGGAGACGGCGATCTTCCACGTGACGAATCTCGGCCTGACCCAAACGACCGTGCCCGCTCGCGAGGAAATCGACAAGGCGATCAAGCTGATCGAGAATTTCCAGAATCGCAAAGGGCATCTCCAGGGCCTGCCCACCGGGTTCCACAAGCTGGACGAACTCACCGCCGGTTGGAAGTCGGGCGAGATGATCGTCCTGGCTGCGCGGCCCGGCCAGGGCAAGACCGCGCTGGCGCTGACCTTCGCACGGCACGCGCTCGACCAGCGTTACGACGAGGCGACCGACGCGTGGAAAAAGCCGGGGCACGCCGTGGGGATGTTCAGCCTGGAAATGACGAACGAGCAGCTCATGCTCCGCCTGCTCGCCTCCTACGGGAGCGAGAGCCTGCAACGCATCCGCTCGGGCGAACTCGACGAACACGCGATGCAAAAATTGCGCATGGTCGCCGGCGACATGAGGGAATGGCCGCTTTACCTCGACGATTCGTCCTTCCTCACGATCAACCAGCTTCGCGGCAAGGCGCGCCGGATGAAGGACCGATACGGCATCGAGATGCTCGTGATCGATTATTTGCAGCTTTTGCGTTCGGAATCGGCGCAGGCCAAGGACAACCGCCAGAACGAAGTGGCGGAAATTTCGCGCGGCATCAAGGCGCTGGCCAAGGAGCTCGAGATTCCGATCATCATCCTGGCCCAGCTCAACCGCCGCTCGGAAGAGGCGGGCAGGGGCAAGACGGAGCCCGCGCTGCACAATCTGCGCGAATCGGGCGCCATCGAACAGGACGCCGACGTCGTGCTCCTGCTGCATCGGCCAGATGCCGAAAAAGATGAGGACGGAAATGAGCGCCAGGTCGGGCCGGTGATTCCCTATTCCCTGATCATCGCCAAGCAGCGTAACGGTCCCACGGACAAGCTCGATATTCTTTTCCACGCGCCCTACACGCGGTTCGACGATCCGGTGCGGCATGAAACACGTTCACGTTCGTAAAGCGCTCCTATATCTTTTAGGCTATTAACATTCCCGGCTTGCATTTAATAGGGAATCGCTAAAATGGCGTTTAATGCCTTCGCAGCGCCCATCTACCGCCCGAGCCCGTCTCGTTGCTGCCGTGACGGAGGAAATTCTTAATAGAAACGAACAAGCGTCTTTCCCCATCTCGAGCGAACATCAGCTTTGCCGGCGGTTTGGTGTCAGTCGTGTGACGGTCAGGCTCGCTTTGAGCGACTTGGAAAACCGCGGCCTCATCTATCGCAAGCACGGCAAGGGCACGTTTGCCCATGGACGCGCGACGCGGACTCACCGCTACCTCGGGATTCTGATGAAATCACCGCAGACTGCCGAGCACCGGCCGATGGCCGAAATGGTCCGGGGGGCTCAGACCGTGATGGCTTCTCTCCGTTCGGGGGTTCTCCTGATCAGCACGCCGCCGGAAGAGTGGCAGGCGGACAAGGCGAGCAGTTTGGGCGGTGTCATCGTGGTGCCCCAGGAGGTGACGGCGAAGGACCTCGATATTCTCAAGAATCGCAATCTGCCGTTTCTCCTCTTTACGGAATCGGAGTTGCCCGGACCTCGCGTTGAGTTGGGCCAGAGAGAAGCGGCCCGGCACATGACGGAGCAACTTTTGCGGCTGGGGCATCGCCGCATCGCGCTCCTGACCGGCTATGACGCCTGTTTGGACGCGTCGAAACGGATGGGCGTTCACGACGCGCTCCGCGATGCGGGGATCGATCCGGCCCAGGTGCCCGAAGTTTCCACTCATGGACAGGAAGGCGGGATTTTTCAGGCGGCGCGCGAAGTGCTCCAGCTGCGTCCGCGTCCCACGGCAGTGGTGGCCTTTGATGACAGCCTCGGCTCCATTCTGAGTTTTCAAGCGCGTCGCAATGAAGGAATTCAGGTGCCTGCGGAACTGAGCATCGTCAGCTTCCACGACTGGCCCTACCTGAACTACATCGAGCCGGCGCTGACCACGGTGCGGTTCGAGTTTTTCACCGCCGGTCAGCGCGCCGCCGAGGCGTTGAGTCACGCGGCCCTGACCGGGGAACCGGTGGCCGATCTCCACTTTGAACCCGCCTATCGTCCCGGCCACACCATCGGGCCGGTGCCGGTTGATTCGTAAGAATTTACGGCGTCTTTTGCCGGGCCTTGAGCTTTGCCAGATTGGCGAGGGCGTCGCTGTCGTGAGGATTGACGAGCAAGGCTTGCTCGTAGTGGTCGATGGCCTCCGGCATCCGGCCTTCACGGGAGAGCGCGTTGCCGAGGTTCGAATGGGCCAGGCCAAAGTGGGGATTGAGTTTCAGGGCCTGCTCATATTGGTCTATGGCTTCCGAGGTCCGGCCCGTCTGGACCAGGGCGAGTCCCAGGTTGTTGTGCGCCTCGGTCGAAGCGGGATTGAACTGGAGCGCCGTTTCATATTGGTCGATCGCCTCCGGCACCCGGCCCGTTTCGAGCATCACATTACCGAGATTGTTGTGCGCCAGCCATGAGGTTGGATTGTGCTCAACCGTGTAGGTCCAGAGTTTCTCCGGGCCGATAAACATCCCGGCGTAGTCGTGGCTTTCCCAAGCCAGTAGCGCCAGCACCACCGCCGTCATCCCGGCCAGCCAGGAGCGCATGGAGACGGAAATCCGGCCCTCGATGTCTTCGAGCGCGGCAATCGCCAGGCCGATCAATCCAATCAGCGGGAGATAAAGAAAGTGGTCCATCACCCAGGTAAAACCCATATAGGTGACGGAGTTGAAGCCGAGGAAGGGCGCAAGATTGAGGAGGAAGAATCCGAGTCCCAGCAAGGCGTGGCGGCCCCAGTTCGCGCGCCGGGTCCACAGCCAGCCGATTACTCCGCCCAGAATCGGCCACGGTAAAAAGGAGAGGAGCGAGCGGGGATCGACCGGCCACTTCGGGTAGATCGGGATCATCTCCACCGGCCAGACGCACTTTGAAAAATAAAACGAGATCGACTGACCCGCGAGGGCCATGCGCGCGAGAAAACCTCCGATTTGGGGATTGGCCGCCGACTGCAAATGGGCCTCACGAAACGAGTGCCCGACCCAAATCGTGGTCACGCCCAGGACGAGCGAGATGACGAAGAAAGGCGCGGCGGCCTTCAGGTCGCTCCAACCGACCCGGCCCCGTTTCCACCAGGCGTAGAGGAGAATCACCAGGGGGAAAAGCGCCATGGAAATCTTGCAGAGCATCGCGATGAGGAACAGCCCAAGGGCCAGGAAATAATCGCGCGATCGTCCGCGCTTCTCGTAATCGATCCAGGCGCACATCGAGAGCAGAAAAAACGGCAGGGAGAGCGTGTTCTTGAATTCCGAAATCCAGGCCACCGACTCGACGACCGCCGGATGAATCAAGAAAAGGAATCCGCCCAGCCAGGCCAGGCGCAATCCGAATTTGGCCAGCAGGCGCCAGACGAGCAACGCTCCGATCACATGCAGGATGAGATTGGTCAAATGGTAGCCAAAGGTGTCCATGTGCCAGAAATGCCATTGGACCGCCTGCGCGCTCGCTTCGATCGGGTAATACTCGATGAGACTTCCCGGCGCGAACCAGATTTTCCACAGTCGGGCCGGATCGTTCAGCAACGCATTTTGCGTGAGGTAGAAATCGTCATCCATCAGCCAGTCGCCATGAAGGGCGGGCGAGAAGACCCAAAATCCAGCGGCGACGATCAGGAGCGCGCGCAGCAGAAGCAGTTTCCAAGGGGGATTCGCCATAGAGCAACGACTAGCCTTATAGAAACCTCTGCAAAAGTCTCTCTTTTAGGATTCTGTCATCCTTCGACAAGCTCAGGATGACGGATTGCTAAGAAAATGAGTTTTGCAGAGGTCTCTTATAAGACCAGACGAAACAAAATCCGAGGTCTATCGCCGGGATCTTATCTTTACTGCGCCGCGACCCGGCTTGTGGCCGGCTCGGTCAGCGCCACCTTGACAACAACCGATTCCCCGGCGCGGATGCGCATTTCGTAACCGCGAATCGAATCGGGATTGAAGACGATCTTCACCGGCACGCGCTGCACGATCTTGGTGAAGTTGCCGGTCGAATTGTCGGCGGGCAGGAGCGCGAACTCATTGCCGGTCGCGGGCGAGAAGCTTTGGACAGTGCCGTCGAAGACCTTGTCGGGAATGGAGTCGATGCTGATGCGAGCCGGTTGGCCGGGCTTCATCCGGGCGAGTTGCGTTTCCTTGAAATTCCCCACGACCCATAATTCGGGTTCGACCACGACCAGAAGCGTTTGGCCCGAGGAAACCCGGTTGCCGACCTCGACATTTTTCCGGCCCACATAGCCGGTGGCCGGGGCCTTGATCGTCGAATAGACGATTTGCAACTCGGCCAGTTGATGCTGGGCGAGGTCGACGTCGCGGGTGTTCCGGGTTTTGTCGACATCCTCCGGAGCGAGGGCATGCATGGCCACGAGCGGCTGCTGCCGATCGAGATTGGACTGGGCCGTATCGAGGTTGGCCTTGGCCGCGGCTTCGAGCGCCATGTATTCCATCGGATCGAGTTCGACCAACACGTCGCCTTCCTTGACCTGCTGGTTGTCATCGACCAGGACCTTGGTCACGACTCCGTTGATGCGCGACGAGATGCTGTGCAGATGACCCGTGACGTAGGCGTCGTCCGTTTCTTCATGCGTATAGGCGTCGTAAGCGTAGAAGAGGACGATGATGAGCGCGAGGATTCCCGCCCAGATGAGCGTGGGTTTTTTGTAGCGATCGATCAGCGGATGAAGATTTTTCTTCAACGTGGGTGCGGGCGAAGCGGCGGGACGCGCGGGTTTCTTGTCTGAGAGGGCGACTTCGTCTTCGTGCGTGATTGTACTCATAGATTAAATTTCGGTGGAGGGAGGCGGTGGCTTCGCACCCTTGCCCAGGAGGAGAATCAAGGGGAGGGTCAGAAGAAAAACGAGGGCGACGAAGTAAAAGACGTCGCGATAACTCAGCAGGGACGCCTGGGTGTTGACCGCATGGTCGATCAGGGTGAGCGCCTGGTTTTGCACCGCGACCGGGTCCCCCGACGTGGCGTTGAAGTAGGAGGTGTTGGCGCTCAAGCGTTCCGGATACGCCGGATTAAGATCGGAGATGTCGTAGACGAGTTGCGCGCGGTGCACGAACTGCATCTTGGCGACGAGGGTCGTGATCGCCGCGATGCCGATGCTGCCGCCCAGTTGCCGGGTGAGGCTGAAAAAACCGGAGCCGGAGGCCACATCTTTTTTGGGCAGCGCCCCCAGCGTGGCGATGGAGAGGGGCAGGAACATGACAACCGTGCCGAATCCGCGCCAGATCAACGGCCAGTAGAATTGGTCGCTGCCCGTGTCGGGGTTGAGTCCGGCGAACGCGAACATCACAGCGATGGTGATCAGGCACCCGGTGGCGATGAGCTGCCGCGGCGAGAATATCTTCATGAGCGGAGCGAGGGCGAACATCGCCACCGCCGAAGCCAGCGCGCCCGGCACGAGCATGAGTCCGGTCTTGGTGGCGGTGAATTGCAGCACGGTTTGCGCAAACACCGGCACGACGAAAACGGTTCCGTAAAGGCCCATGCCCACGGCGAGGGAAATAATGCTGCCCGCGGCGAGCGAGCGGTAACGCAGGACGCGGAGATCGACGGCGGGATGCTCGACGCGCATTTCCTGCCAGATAAAGAGAACGATGCCCACGACGCTCAGGAGCGCCATGCGCTGGATGAAGGCGGAGGAAAACCAGTCGTCCTGCTGGCCCTGTTCCAGCACGGTCTGAAAGGCGCCCAAACCCAAAGCCAGATAGAGAATGCCCTGCCAATCGACCCGGCCGGTTTTGCGCGCATGGGGCTCGTCCGGCGGCAGAAACGTGGTGGCCATGAGCACGGCCATGATGCCCAGGGGAATGTTGATGAAAAAAATCCAGCGCCAGCCGAAATGGTCGGTCAGGTAGCCGCCGAGCGCGGGACCGATGGCGGGTCCGCCGATCACGCCGAGGGAGAAGATGGTGCTGGCCTTGGCCTGCTCCTCGCGCGGGACGGTTTCGAACATCAGCGCCTGCGCCTTGGCGAGAAGGCCGCCGCCGCCGAGTCCCTGGATCACGCGGCCGGCGATCAAGAGGGTCAGATTGGTTGCGAGGCCGCAGAGGACCGACGCGAACACGAAGGCCACAAGCGAAAAGATGAAATAACGCTTCTTGCCGAAGCGCAGGCCGAGCCACGCCGAAAGCGGAATGACGATGACGTTGGCGATCGAGTAGCTGGTGGAGACCCAGCCGATTTCCGAGAGCGTGGCGCCGAGGTTGCCCTGCATGTAAGGCAGTGCGACGTTGACGATGCTGACATCGACCACTTCCAGGATCGCCGCGAAAGAGGCCGTGATGACGATGGCCCATTTGAGCCAGCCATTCTCCGCCGCGCGCAAGGCCAGGCCGGAAAGGCCCATTGTGGGCATGGGGAGAGACATCGAGGCGGTGCTCATCGCTCGATTCCTTTCAGGAAAAGGTCCACGCAGGTCTCGGCGTAACGGGCGTTGCTGTAGACCGAGTCGGTGAGGGGACGGCGGAGGATGCCGGCGAGCAGCATCCCGGTGAGGGCGTCAGCTGCGATGGTGACGTCGAGGTCCTTGCGAACCAGACGGGCTTTTTGCGCCGCTTGCAGATAGGTGATGAATTTTTGTCGACCGGGCCTCGCCGACTCGACGAAGAGGCGGCGGCACAGCTTGAGGTGCCGGTTCATTTCGCCCATGAAGGTGCGGACCAGATTCTCGTTGTCGCGGAGCTTCTGCGCATAAGTCTCGGCATACGTTCGGACGGTGCGCCGCAGGTCGCCGGGGGTTTTCAGGGAGGCTTCGGCAAAGACCTGCTCGTAGCGTTTGGACGATTGCATGACCACCTGGCGCAAAAGCTCGTTCTTGCTCTTGAAATAACGGAAGAGCGTGACTTCGTTGACCTTCGCCACGCGCGCGATCTCGCGGGTGGTGGCGCCGGACACGCCGTCCCGTCCGAAAACTCGGAGGGCGGCGTCGAGGATTCGCTGGCTGGTTTCTTTCATGCAAGTACATACTTGCATACCAAAACAGAAAGGCAAGCCTGGACGTAGGGCGTTTATGGTAGCCGCCGCTGTCCCCAGCGGCGGAAGATCGAAGAAGGAGGGCGCCGCCGCTGGGGACAGCGGCGGCTACCACTGAGGCGTCTGCTTTGAACGGACGACCCAATCGAGAAGGCTTGTTTGCGGGCGCGACCTGCCGCAAACTTCGCGTTCCCTCAATGAATCCCGCCTCCGACCCGTCGCCGCGTTTCCTGGGCCTGTCGCCCGCGACGGCGGCCATTCTGGTCATCGCGCTGATGACCGCGTTCCGCTTCTTTTATTGCACCTGGCTGCCGATTCTGCCCGACGAGGCCTATTACTTTCAGTGGTCGCGGCACCTCGACGCCAGTTACTTCAGCAAGGGTCCCGCGGTCGCCTACACGATTGCCGCAGGAACCGCGCTTTTTGGCGGCAACAACCTGGGCGTCCGTTTTTTCGCGGTCATGCTTTCCGCTGGCACGGCCTGGCAGATTTTTCTCCTCGCCCGACGGTGGTACGATGAGGTCACCGCGTTGATCGCAGTCCTGATCACCGGCGTTGTTCCCATCTATGCCCTGGGCGCGGTGGTGATGACCATCGACCCGCTCTCGGCGTTTTTCTGGATCTGGGCGGCGAATTTATTTTCCCGCGCGATCCAGGAAAAGCGCCTGCTCGATTGGCTCCTGACCGGTTTTGCAGTGGGTTGCGGTTTCCTGGCGAAATATCTCAACGCGCTGGAACTGGTCGCCTTTCTCGCCTTTCTCCTTCTGCTTCCCTCGCGGCGACGCATGCTGCTGAAGCCCGGTTTCTGGGGGATGCTCGTGGTCGCGGTGCTCTGCACGACTCCGGTCTGGTGGTGGAATTGGCAGCATGGCTGGGTCAGCATTCAACAACTGGCTCATCGCGGACAGCTCAACGGTCCCTTCGTGATTCATTACGCCACCTTTCTTGATTTTCTCGCGATGCAGGCGGTCGTGATTTCGCCGCTTCTCTTTTTGGCGCTGCTCGCGACCTCAGTGACGGTTTTCACCAAACGGCTGGCCGGCAAGATCACGCCGGAAGATGAGGGCGAGCTTCTGCTTCTGCTCCTGTTTCTCCCGGTGTTCCTCATGTACGCCGTGCTGGCATGGCACCTGAGGGGCGAGCCAAACTGGCCGGCGGTCTCCTACCTGACGCTGATCATTATCATGGCCGCCCGCTGGCGCCAGATGCTTGAAATGCGCGCGCGCCGTGGCTTCATCATCGCCGCTTTCGTGCTGGCCTGGCTGCAAACGTTCCTGATGCACGACACGGAATTCCTCCATCTTCCGCAAAAAATGGACCCGATGGGGCGCGTCGTGGGTTGGTCCGAAATCGCGGCGCACCTGAACGAACTGCGCGGGGAGCAACATGCCGACGTCTTCATCGCCGATGCCTACAAGGAGGCGAGCGTGTTTTCCTTTCATCTGCCGGACAAGGCTTTCATCTACACGTTGAAGCACTCGCCGCCGTCGAATCAGTTCGATTTCTGGCCCGGCTATCCGAAGGAAGCCCCGCATCGCGCGCTTTGGATTACGGGGGAGCCTTCGACCTACGCGTTGCAGTCTGAATTCAACACGATTACCTTCGTCGAGCGCGTCGTCGTCAGTTTCCACGGCAAGCCGTTTCGCGAGTACACCATTTACCTGTGCGAGAATCGGTGATCTGCCATGCCCATGACTTATCCCGATGCCCTTTCTTACCTCGGTCTGACGCGCCGTTTCGGCATGAAGCTGGGCTTGGAGCCGATGCGCAAACTGGCGCAGGCGCTGGGCGATCCGCAGGAAAGTTTGCGCTTTATTCACCTGGCCGGGACGAACGGCAAGGGTTCCACCGGCGCCTTTTGCGAATCGTGCCTGCGCGCCTCCGGCTATCGCGTGGGACTCTACACGTCTCCGCACCTGGTCAGCGTGCGCGAACGAATCCAGATCGACCGCCGCCCGATTTCCGAGGCCGACTTTGCCGAGGGCATGACGGTCGTGAGCCGGGTTGTGGGCGAGCACAAGAATCAGGAGGCCACCTTTTTCGAACTGACGACCGCGCTCGCGCTCTGGTATTTCGCGCGTGAAAAAGTCGACTGGGTCGTCTGGGAAACCGGCCTGGGCGGTCGTCTCGATGCCACCAACATTGTCCGGCCCGAAGTCTGCGTCATCACCAACATCGGGCTCGATCATCAGCAATACCTCGGTGATACGTTGCGTGAAATTGCGGCGGAAAAGGCGGGCATCATTAAATATCAGGTGCCGGTGGTCAGCGCGGTGGAAAGCGGTGAGGCCGCCAACGTGATCCGTGAACGCGCCAAGGCCGAGGGTTGCGCGTTGACGTTGGTCCGGCAGGAAATGGAAGTGAAAGACCTCGGACTGCGCGGCAGTAAACAAAGGGCGGAGATCGACGGCCACGAATTTGTGCTCGGCCTCATCGGCCCGCACCAGGTTTCCAATGCCGCCTGCGCGGTCGGGGCGATGCGGCAACTCAAGGTGTCCGGCGCCGCCATCGCGCGCGGGCTCGAAAGCACCGTCTGGCCGGGCCGCTTTGAAATCCTCTCGGAAAAACCGCTCATCGTCCTCGACGGCGCGCACAACCCGGCGGCGACAAAAATGCTTGTCGAAACGTGGCGCGCGTTTCTGGCCATGCGTTACGGATGGGACGCGCGCGCGACCGAGGGTCGTGCCCGCCTGGTTTTTGCCTCCGTGGCCGACAAGGACATCTCGGAAATGGCGCAATTGCTGCGGCCGCTGGCGCGGGAAGTATTGCTTGTTCGCCTGGCCAACGAGCGGGGCGCGGAGCCGGCGCTGCTCGCGCCAGCCTTTGCCGGGCTGCCCTGCGCCTGTTACGATTCGGTCTCCGCCGCGTGGCAGGATATTGCCGCGGCCCCGGAGTCAATAACTCTTATCACCGGTTCGCTTTTTCTTGTTGGAGAAATGCTTGCGCGACGACAGGGCAATGCGGAAGAATACCGGCTCAACGAACGATTGGAAAAATTCACGGCAACCCGATAATCTGATCTTATGGGCCGCATTCGCGCCATTGTTTTTGATGTGGGAGGCACCCTGATTTATCCCGCTGATCCGGTGGGGGAGACGTACGCGCGGTTCGCCCTCGCCCAAGGGGTCAAGTTACAACCGGAAGCCACCACGGTGACGTTCGGGCAGGCCATGAAAGCGTGCTCGCCGCGCGCCAAGGGCGCGGTTCCCACCGATGGCAACGATCGCGCGTGGTGGAAACAGGTGGTCCGGCGCTCCATGGCTCCGCAGGTGTTTGCGTCTCCGCAGGCGTTTGCCGATGCCGCCGCATTCGACGCTTTTTTTGAGGAGGTCTATCTCTATTTTGCGAAGCCGGAAGCCTGGGGCATCTATCCCGAAGTGCTGGAAGTTCTGGAAGCCTTGCGCGACCACGCCGTCGATCTCCTGGTGTTGTCGAACTGGGATGCCCGGCTTCACGCGGTCCTGGATGGAAGCGGCCTCGGCGAATATCTGCCCAAGCGGTTTATCAGCGCGGAACTCGGTTGGGAAAAGCCCGATCCCGCCATTTACCGGCACGTGGCGGAAATCCAACGCCTGCCGCCCGCGGCTCTGCTGAGCGTCGGCGATGATCCGCGCAACGATGTGGAGGGACCGAAAAAGGCCGGTTGGCAGGCGGTGCAGATCGAGCGGCCCAAGAAGGACCTTTGGACGGCGGTGCGGGCCGTCACCAAACGGTAGCGAAAGGGATTTTTTGACGGTTTTGCGCGCCTTAATTAATAAGCTGTGGGAGATATGTCGAAGCGGTGCTTATATTTTCCCTGCTGCGTTGACGCTCCCCTCATAAATCATTAAGGTGCGCTAGTATGGCTTCCAGTGTCACTATCCCCAAACAGCTTGGGTTTGGGCAAACAACCCGTTCCGACGCCTGGTGGATGCAGCCGATCGCGGTGTTCCTCGGCTTCTCCGCTTTCATCGTCTACTCGACTTGGGCCGCGCTTCAGGGAACTGACATCGCCCACTGTTACTATTGGTTTGGTCCGGGAAATCAGTATGCGGATGGTCAGAATTATCTCTCGCCGTTTTACTCGCCCACGCTGTTCGGCTCGACTCCGCATCCCGGCATCTTCGGCGTCATGCCGTCGTGGTGGCCCGCTTTGCTGCCGTTTTCGCCGGCGTTTTTGATCATGTGGATTCCGGCGGGCTTCCGCTTCACCTGTTATTATTACCGTGGCGCTTATTATAAGGCGTTCTGGCTCGACCCGGTCAACTGCGCTGTCGGCGAACCGCGCAAGAGCTACCTTGGCGAACGCTACCTGCCGCTTATTCTCCAAAACGTTCACCGCTATTTCATGTATCTGGCGCTGGTCTTCATCGTCATCCTCGGACGCGACGCCTGGGACTCGTTGTGGTTCGCCGACGCGACGGGGGCAAACCATTTTGGCGTCGCTATTGGATCGCTCGTCTTGATTGTGAATGTCATCCTCCTCGCGGGCTACACGCTCGGCTGCCATTCTCTCCGGCACCTGGTCGGAGGATTTTTAGACGCGAAGTCGAAAGCCTCTGCCTGCGCGAGTTGCTACAATGCGGTGACCTGCCTCAACACCAAGCACATGCTTTGGGCGTGGTTGAGTTTGGGCTGGGTCGGTTTCACCGACGTCTATATCCGTCTTTGCGCCATGGGCATCTGGCATGATTTTCGATTTTTTTAAACCTTCACTGAAATTTTTACCGTGGCCACCAATTACGAAACATTTGAATACGACGTTCTCGTCATTGGCGCGGGAGGAGCGGGTCTGCGCGCCGCCATCGAAGCTTCGGCGGCGGGCGTGACCGTCGGGCTGGTCTGCAAATCGCTGCTCGGCAAGGCGCACACCGTCATGGCCGAGGGCGGCATGGCGGCGGCGATGGGTAACGTCGACGACCGTGATAACTGGAAAGTCCACTTTGCCGACACCATGCGCGGCGGCCAATACGTCAACAACTGGCGCATGGCGGAACTTCACGCCAAGGAAGCTCCCGCGCGCGTGCACGAGCTCGAGGCCTGGGGCGCGGTCTTCGATCGCACCAAGGAAGGCAAGATTTCGCAGCGGAATTTCGGCGGCCACCGCTATCCGCGCCTCGCGCACGTCGGCGACCGCACCGGCCTGGAAATGATCCGCACCTTGCAGGACCACGGCATTCACCAGGGCATCACGGTCCACATGGAATGGACCATCGTCACGCTGCTCAAGGACGGCAGCCGCATCGCGGGCGCGTTCGGCTATGATCGCGAGCGCGGACGCTTCAAGATTTTCAAGGCCAAGGCGGTGGTCATTGCGTCGGGCGGCCTGGGCCGCGCCTTCAAGATCACCAGTAATTCGTGGGAAGGCACCGGCGACGGCCATTCGCTCGCCTATCACGCGGGCGCCGACTTGTTGGACATGGAATTCATCCAGTTCCACCCCACCGGCATGATCTGGCCGCCGAGCGTGCAAGGTATTCTCGTCACGGAGAGCGTGCGCGGCGAGGGCGGCGTGTTGCGGAACAAGGACGGCAAGCGGTTCATGTTCGACGATATTCCCGACAATTATAAGAACCAAACCTCGACCGATCCCGAGGAAGGCTGGCGCTACACGCAGAACGACAAGAACGCCCGCCGTCCGCCGGAGCTTCTCACGCGCGATCACGTCGCGCGCTGCATTAACCGCGAGGTGAAGGCCGGTCGCGGCAGCCCACACGGCGGCGTCTTCCTCGACATCTCCTGGATCAAGGAAAAGATTCCGAATGCGGCGGAGCACATCAAAAAGAAACTGCCGAGCATGTACCACCAGTTCATGCAGCTCGCGAACCTCGACATCACCAAGGAGCCGATGGAAGTCGGCCCGACGACGCACTACGCCATGGGCGGCGTGCGCGTCAACGGCGACACGCAGATGTCAAGCGTGCCCGGCCTCTTCGCCGCGGGCGAATGCGCGGCGGGTCTCCACGGCGCGAACCGACTCGGCGGCAATTCCCTCTCCGATCTCCTGGTCTTCGGCAAGCGTGCCGGTGAACATGCCGCGAAGTTCGCGAAGGAAAATCCGGCGGTCAGCCTGAACGACGCGCAAATTGAGGAAGCCGCGCGCCAGGCGCTCGAACCGTTCGAACGCGGTGCCGCCAGCGGCGGTGGCATTGGCGCCGGTGGAAACGCCGACGGCCCCTACCAAGTCCAACACGAGTTGCAGAACATGATGCAGGAACTGGTCGGCATCGTGCGCAACGAGGGCGAGATGCTCAAGGCTGTCGACGGCATCGGCAAGTTGTGGGAGCGCGCGGGCAAGGTCGCGGTCTACGGCCATCGCGAATACAATCCGGGCTGGCACACCGCGCTCGACCTGAAGCATCTGCTCACCATTTCACAGGCGATCGCCCTCAGCGCTCTCGAGCGCAAAGAAAGCCGCGGCGGCCATTTCCGCGAGGATTTCCCGGACAAGAGTCCCGAGGCGGCCAAGTTCAACATCGTGGTGAAAAAAGGTCCCGACGGCGTCATGCAGCTCCGCAACGAGCCGATTCCGCCGATGCCCGACGAACTCAAACAGGTCGTTGAGGAGATGGCAAAATGAGCACGGTTACTTTCCGCATTTGGCGTTCGGGCGAAGAGGGCCAGCCCGGAAAACTCGTCGATTACACGACCGAGGCCTCCGAGGGCATGGTCGTGCTCGATGTCGTCCACAAGATTCAGGCCACGCAGGCGAACGACCTCGCCTGCCGTTGGAATTGCAAGGCCGGCAAATGCGGTTCCTGCTCGGCGGAAATCAACGGCATTCCGCGCCTGATGTGCATGACGCGGCTCGACATGATCCCGATCGACCAGCCGGTGACCCTCCAGCCGATGCGCGCGTTTCCGAGCCTCCGCGACCTGGTCACCGATGTCTCGTGGAACTTTCGCGTCAAAAAGAAGATCAAGCCGTTCAAGCCGCGCGCGCCGGATATGCCGGACGGCACCTGGCGGATGCAGCAGGAAGACGTCGACCGGGTGCAGGAATTCCGCAAGTGCATCGAATGTTTTCTTTGCCAGGACGTCTGCCACGTTTTGCGAGACCACAACAAGCACGACGAGTTCGTCGGCCCGCGCTACTTGGTTTACACCGCCGCGCTTGAAATGCACCCCCTCGACACCGAGGACCGCATCCCGGAATTGAAGCAGGCCCACGGCATCGGCTATTGCAACATCACCAAGTGCTGCACGAAGGTCTGCCCCGAACACATCACCATCACCGACAACGCCATCATCCCGCTGAAGGAACGCGTCGTGGACGACTTCTACGATCCCCTAGGCTGGCTCTGGAAGCTGCTCCGTCCGAAGGGTTGAACGGCTTGATCTGTCACGGTGGCGGGATGTCCGCTTACTCCAAAACCTGGCCGTCAGCCACGAGTTGGGCCTTGAGCTTTTCGTAATCGACCTGCTGCACCGGCACGTGGTCCTTGACGGCGAGAGCCGCGGCGGTCCCGGCGCTTTGCCCCAGGATCATGAAGACCGGCTCCATCCGAATCGATCCGTAGGCGATATGCGAAGCGGAGACGCAGACCGGCACGAGCAGGTTTTCGCATTCCTTGGCGCGCGGCACGATGCATCCGTAATCGAGCTTGTAGGGATCCTTGACGTGGCTCTGCACATCGCCTTCGTTGCGCACATGGCCGCCCGCGTCGACGTAACGCTGCGTGTTGTGCGAATCGAGCGTATAAGCGCCCATGCCGATGCTGTGCTGGACGGAACTGCTGTCCCGCACCAGCAACTCCGTCACCACATGGTCGTTCACCATCCGGCGCGCCTCCCGGATGTAAAGCTGGAAAGGCCAGTGGCCGGTATCGGTAAACTCGTCCTTCGGCAGGCCCCAGGGTTGAAGCTTGTCGCGGGTTGCCTGTGGAACGCGCGGATCATTCTGCAGCGTCCAGATCAGGCCGAGTTGCCACATCTTGTGGGCCGTCTCGATTCGCTCGCGCGCGGCGTAATCGGCCTCGGGATAATCATAGTTCATTCCGATGTAGTCGGTCGAAACTCCGGAGTTGTTATTTGAATCGGTCTTTCGATTTGGCAAGAGGCTCAGCTTGAAATAAGAGCTAGGCTGCTTCTGCTCGATGACGCGAAAGAGAAGTTCGTAGTCCGAAGCCTTGTACCCATCCGGCTTCTCCACCGTTATGCGGTTTTCCGGCACGTCGGTCAGGCACATCCGGTAGCAGTAGGCCTGGATGTACTTGTCTCCCGCGCCGTCTTCACCCCCGGCATTGGGATGGACGCCCGGCAGCAAACCGCTTTTGGGATCACCCTTGATCACATAAGGATCGATTCCCATCGGAAGCTGATGTCCAGTTGCCTTGGCGGCCTGAATCCCGTTCAGGCTTTCGCCATATTGGGCATTGGCTTCGCGGCCCACCGTGTAGTTGACGCCCGCCTTTGCCATCAAATCGCCCTCATAGGTTGCGTCGATAAAGACATCGGCCTGGTAGACGTGACCATCCTCTGTGCGGAGACCGGTCAGCCGCGCGCCTTCCTTGACCACGCCGTTTTTGAGGTCGAGCCGCGCGTGAACTACTTGAATTTTATTCTCGGTGATGAATTGCTGAAAAACCGCCTCGGCCACGTGCGGCTCAAATGCCGTGGCGATCTGGAGCTTGTCATTGAGGGCCGGCCCGCTCTGGCCTTTGTTCTTGTACTGGCTGTGCGGCTCGAACGTCCAAGCCGAGTCGTTCTGGTAGTAGGCCCAGACCCGATGGAAATAATCCCGTGACAAACCACCGAGGATTCGCTCATTGCCCATGTCGGTGAACCCGAGTCCGCCGCTGGTCAGGCCGCCGAGGTGGACCGTTGGCGAAATGAGGAGGACGGATCGTCCCATCTTATGGGCCTGGACCGCCGCGATCACCCCGGCGGACGTGCCGCCATAGACGCAAACTTCAACCCGAGCCGGTGCCGCGACATCCTGAGCCTGCATTTCATTCATTCCGCCCAGCATGATGAGCAAGCCTAACCATTGAACCAAAGCTTTTTTCAGTCGAACAAAAAGAATCATCGTGGTCGTTCTCAAACCATAAAACGACCATGGAGTCGCGGTGTCGAGGAAACTTCCTTCATCAGCGGCCCGGGTCGCCATCCGCATGCAGCCCCGCGCCAAAGCGAAGGATTCCAAAGTAAGTTGCAATGGAATCTAAAATCCATTAATTTGGAATCATGAAAACGACCATTGATATTCCCGACAAGGAACTCAGGGATGTCATGAAGCACACCCGCGCCAAAACCAAGCGTGAGGCGGTGGTTGCCGCCGTTTCGGAGTACAATCGACGTTGCCGGGTGGAAAAGATTCTTAGTTTTTTGGGGAAAATGGACGGGATCATGACCCAGAAGGAACTGCGGCGCATGCGGGAGGATCGTTGATTGCGTCACGATCAATTGTGCTTATTGACACCTCAGCTTGGATCGAGGCTTTGCGTGTGCGTGGCGACGAGAAAATCAGGGCCGAAGTTTGTGCGCTGATTCAGGATGGCCGCGCCGCCTGGTGCCATATCGTTCGCTTGGAATTATGGGCGGGTGCGCAGGCGAAGGAATTTTCGAGACTGGAAGAATTGCGCCAAAGCATTCGCGATTTGGAGACCTCCGAACCGGTTTGGAATGGGGCCTGCGAACTGGCCCGGCGTACACGTGCAAAAGGTTTTACTGTCCCCGCCAGCGATCTCCTCATCGCCGCCTGTGCCCGTTTTCACGGTGCCGAATTGGTCCACAAGGACAAGCATTTCGATCAGTTGAAGGCGCTGTAGCTGATAATCGGGGCACCCTATAATCGACATTGGCTAATCTCCCTCGAGGCGATTAAATAAACAGGCACCATGGCTCAACGCTGGAACAAAAAGCGAAACGCGATTTCCAAGGCCCAGACTCGCAACGAGGGAGTTTTATCGGTCGATTTTGTCCTCCCCGAGTGGAAGTTGGTGCTCGTCCATGCCGCCATCATTATTGCCGCAGGATTATGGATCTACTGGCCGGCGCTTTACGGCGATTGGCTCTGGGACGATACCATGTACATCAGCCAAAACCCGTTGCTGAACGATCCGGCACGGCTTTGGAAAGCATGGTTCCAGCCGGGTAGCTTCATCGAGTATTATCCCATTGAGCAAACGGTCCAATGGGCGCAATGGCAGTTATGGCGGAACGATACCTTGGGCTACCATCTCACCAATCTTTGCCTGCACCTGCTCAGCGCTTTTCTGGTCTGGCGGCTCTTAAGCAAATTCGGTTTGAAGCTTGCATGGCTGGGCGGGCTCATCTTTGCCATTCATCCGATGATGGTCGAATCGGTCGCGTGGATTTCAGAACTCAAAAACACGCTTTCCTTGCCGCCCTTTCTTTTGGCGATCTGCGCCTGGATCGATTACGAGGACCGCGGGCGAAGAGCCGATTACCTCTGGGCGCTGGCTTTCTTCCTGGTGTCTATGCTCTGTAAAATCGGTGCGGCGCCATTCCCGGTGATCATCCTGCTCTACGCCTGGTGGAAGAGAGGGCGGATCGGGTGGCGCGATTTGTCGGCCAGTGCTCCCTTCTTCGTAATCTCCGTGATCCTCGGTTTGGTCACCGCGTGGAGCGGCGCCTCATATATGCAGGGTCAATTGAAGAATCCAGCCGTGGTGGAAATCGGCGGGGTCTTTTCCCGACTCGTCCTGGCCGGGCAGACACTCTCGTTTTATTTCACCAAATGCTTTTGGCCGGTCGGGCCGTTGCCCGTTTATCCCCAGTGGAAAATCGATCCCTCCTCGCCGGTCCAATTCCTGCCGTGGCTCGTCCTTGCCGGGGTGACTTACTGGCTTTGGCGGAGACGTCAAAGCTGGGGCCGCCCTATTTTGCTCGGGCTTGGTTTTTTTATTCTGACCTTGGGACCGTTCCTGGGCTTCACCGCCATTTCCTACATGAGTTTTACGTGGGTGATGGACCATTTTCTTTATGTCCCGATCATCGGATTAATCGGGATCGTCGTGGCTGGAATCGAAGATGTGGATGCGCGGTTCGCCACGTCGATTCATCCTTTCAGTACGGGCGTTCTCACCGTGGTCATGGGGCTGCTCGCCTTTGAATCTCACTGGTACGCGGCGGCGTTTACCGGCGAGGAGACCCTTTGGAACTATACGATCGAACATAATCCGGGGGCATGGAACGCCCAGGATAATCTTGGACAAATACTCCTGAAGGTTGGTGAGCCTGAACAGGCCAGGGAGCACCTCGACATGGCTATCCGCCTCAAGCCCGAGCTTGGCGAACCCTATATCAATCTGGCCACCGCGCTCGTGCAATTGGGGCAAATTCCCGAGGCAATGGAGGCCTTGCGGCAGGCGTTGAAAAGAGATCCCTATTCTCCCGAAGCGCACAATAACCTGGGTATTCTGTTCGCCCAAACGGGACGAATGGCCGATGCATTCGGCGAGTTTAAATGGGCCCTTCTCCGACATCCCCTTTATGTCGACGCCCACAATAACCTGGGCAATACCCTGCTTCAGGCCGGACGTACTTCCGAGGCGATTGAGCAATTCCGGGTCGCTCTCCAGATCGACCCCAACGATGCAGCGGCTCACGATGATCTTGGGCTGGCCCTCGCCCTGTCGGGTCATGTTCCGGAAGCGATGGAGCAATTTCAGCTCGCGCTCCAAATCAATCCTGAGGATGCCAAAGCCCGCGATGGTTTAAACAAGTTGCAGCAATCCGAAGTGCAGCAGAAGGCTCGACGCAAGAATTGAGCGCTGCCGAGGAAAAGCGTCATCCTGACTCTTTGCGTGCGACATCTTGTCCCTGTTTATCCCAGTGACAGCCAAGTCTTTGAACTGGACGCTAGTTATAAGGCATTCAAAATCAGACTCTTGTGATATTTAAGTGGTGGCGGCCCGCATCCTGCAGAGAACGTGGTATATGGCAAAGATTTTAGGCATTGATTTAGGCACCACCAACTCCTGCATGGCCATCATGGAGAATGGCGAGCCGGTGGTTCTCGAAAATTCCGAAGGCGCACGGACGACCCCGTCGATCGTCGCTTTCACCAAGAGCGGTGAGCGTCTCGTCGGACAGGCGGCCAAGCGCCAGGCGGTCACCAACTCGAAGAACACGATTTTCTCCGTCAAGCGTTTCATCGGCCGCAAGTTTTCCGAGATCAAGAACGAAGGGTCCCGCGTCCCCTACAAGATTGTCGAAGCCAAAAACGGCGACGTGCATATCGAAGTCGAGGTGAAGGGCGAGAAGAAGACCTATTCGCCGGAGGAAGTTTCCTCCTTCATCCTGGGCAAGCTCAAGGCCGATGCGGAATCGAAGCTCGGCGAGAAGATCACCCAGGCCGTCATCACGGTCCCCGCTTATTTTAACGACAGCCAGCGCCACGCGACCAAGGACGCCGGGCGCATCGCGGGACTCGAAGTCCTGCGCATCATCAACGAGCCGACCGCCGCGTCGCTCGCCTACGGCCTCGAAAAGAAGAAGGACGAGAAGATCGCCGTCTACGATTTGGGCGGCGGCACGTTCGACATTTCCGTCCTCGAAATCGGCGACGGCGTGTTTGAAGTCAAGGCCACCAACGGCGACACCCATCTCGGCGGCGACGATTGGGACAACGCGATCATGGATTGGCTGCTTGCCGAATTTAAGACCGAAAGCGGCATCGATTTAAAAGGTCAGCCGGACGCGATTCAGCGCCTGAAAGAGGAGTCCGAAAAGGCGAAGATCGCCCTTTCCTCCTCGCAGACCTACGAAATCAACCTGCCGTTCATCACGGCGGACCAGACCGGGCCGAAGCACATCCGCAAGGACCTGACCCGGGCCAAGCTGGAACAACTCACCGACTCACTCACCGAGCGGACGATCAAGCCGGTGAGCGCCTGTCTCGCCGACGCCAAGATTTCCGCTTCGCAGATCGATGAGCTCGTACTCGTCGGCGGCATGACCCGCATGCCGAAGATCATCGAGACCGCGCGCAAGCTGGTCGGCAAGGAGCCGCACAAAGGCGTGAACCCCGATGAAGTCGTCGCCGTCGGCGCGGCCATCCAGGGCGGCGTGCTCAAGGGCGACGTGAAGGACGTGCTCCTGCTCGACGTAACCCCGCTGACCCTGGCCATCGAAACGGCCGGTTCCGTCGCGACGCCGATGATCCCGCGCAACACGACCATCCCGACCAAGAAGACCCAGACTTTCTCCACCTACTCGGACAACCAGCCCGGCGTGGAAATCAAGGTGCTCCAGGGCGAACGCCCGCTGGCCCGCGACAACAAGCAGCTCGGCACGTTCCACCTCGACGGCATTCCGCCGGCCCCGCGCGGCGTGCCGCAGGTTGAAGTCACCTTCGACATCGACGCCAACGGCATCCTGCACGTCTCGGCCAAGGACATGGGCACGGGCAAGGAACAGAAAATTTCCATCACCGGCTCAAGCGGCCTTTCCAAGGACGAAGTCGAAAAGATGACGCGCGATGCCGAAGCCCACGCCGAAGAGGACAAAAAGGCGAAGGAAAAGATCGAACTGCGCAACAACGCCGATTCCACGGCCTATGGCGCGGAGAAAATGCTCAAGGATCTCGGCGACAAAGTCGATGCGGCCAAGAAAACCGAAATCGAAGACGAGATCAAGAAGGTCAAGGAGGCCCTGGCCAAGGACGATACCGACGCGATCAAGGCGGCGGTCGAATCGCTCAACCAGAAAGTCAGCGCCGTCTCCGAGGAACTTTACAAGCAGGCCGCCGCCGCTGCCAGTGCGGGAAAGAGTGCCCCTGAGGGTGCGCCTGAAACGCAGACGCCGCCGCCCGAGGCCGGCAAAGCCAAGGCAGACGACGTGGTCGACGCCGATTTTGAAATGGTAGACAAAGACGACAAAAAGAAGAAATAATGGCGATTGCTACCCAGACGCTTGAATGTCCGGGTAGTCGACAAGTTGTCGCGGAAACCACAAGAGATTCCTGAAGAGGATAAACCAACCAACAAAGAACCAACATGGCTGATACCACCGAAAAAACATACACCATCACCTACGCGGAAGGTAAAACTGCCACCGCTAAAGCAGAGTCCATCGCCTGGACGGAGAATGGCGAATTTATCCTCCTGATGAATGGTGAAGACACCAAGCACGTCATCGTGGCGGCGAACGTGATCGCGGTCACCGAGTCATAACAATTTAAAACCGTCTTCCCGCGTTTGCGGTGGGATCGGTTGGAAAGTTGCCGCTGTCCCGCGCTTGCGGGACAGCGGACGCCCCAACCATCCTTCGACAAGCCCAGGCGACTTTAGAAACAAACCAACAACAAAACGAAAGGAGACAGAATATGGCAAACCCAACATTCCGTCCTCTCGGCGACCGGGTGCTTGTGCAGCCGCTCGAAGAGGGAGAAGTCAAAAAAGGCGGAATCATTATTCCTGATACCGCCAAGGAAAAGCCCCAGGAAGCGAAAGTCATCGCCATTGGAACAGGCAAAATCGACGACGAAGGCAAGAAAAAGCCGTTTGAAGTCAAAGTCGGCGACCGCGTGCTCATCAGCAAGTACGGCGGCACCGAAATCAAGATCGACGGCACCGCTTACCAGGTGCTGCGCGAAGACGATATCCTGGGAATTCTGGCCTAATACGCCTGATTCGCCCCATTCGCCTCATTCGCTTAAAAAAATATTCAGTAGAAAGGACTCATAATTATGGCAGCTAAACAACTACAGTTCGACGAACACGCCCGGCATGCATTGCTGCGCGGCGTCGAAAAACTGAGCCGCGCCGTCAAGGCCACGCTCGGACCCCGCGGACGCAACGTCGTCCTCGACAAGAAATTCGGGTCACCCACGATCACCAAGGACGGCGTCACCGTCGCCAAGGAAATCGAACTCGAAGATCCCTACGAGAACATCGGCGCCCAGCTCGTGCGCGAAGTCGCCAGCAAGACCAGCGACATCGCCGGCGACGGCACCACCACGGCGACGGTTCTGGCCGAGGCCATCTACAAGGAAGGCCTCAAGAACGTTACCGCCGGAGCGAACCCCACGTGCTTGCAGCGCGGCATTCAAAAGGCCGTCGACGCGATCACCGAGGAATTGGCCCGCATCTCCAAAAAGGTGAAGGACAAGGAAGAGATCAAGCAGGTCGCGACCGTTTCCGCCAACTGGGACACCACCATCGGCGAGATCATCGCCGACGCGCTCGATAAGGTCGGCAAGGATGGAACCGTTACCGTCGAAGAAGCCAAGGGAATCGAAACCTCCCTCGACGTCGTCGAAGGCATGCAGTTCGACAAGGGCTACCTGTCGCCTTACTTCGTCACCAACGCCGAGGATTTGGAAGCCGTTCTCGAGAACGCTTACATCCTGATCCACGAGAAAAAGATCAGCAATCTCAAGGACATGCTGCCCTTGCTGGAGAAGATCGCCAAGTCGAGCCGTCCGCTCCTCGTCATCGCCGAAGAAGTCGAAGGCGAAGCGCTCGCGACTCTCGTCGTGAACAAGCTCCGCGGCACCATCCAGGTCTGCGCCGTCAAGGCCCCGGGCTTCGGTGATCGCCGCAAGGCCATGCTCGAAGACATCGCCATCCTCTGCGGTGGCCGTCTCCTCAGCGAAGACCTCGGCATCAAGCTCGAAAACGTCGGACTCGAAGATCTCGGCCGCGCCAAGCGCATCGTGATCGACAAGGAAAACACGACGATCATCGAAGGCGAAGGCAAGAACTCCGACATCCAGGGCCGGGTCGCTCAGATCCGCCGTCAGATCGAGGAAACCACCTCCGACTACGACAAGGAAAAGCTCCAGGAACGTCTGGCCAAGCTAGCCGGTGGCGTTGCCGTCATCAATGTCGGCGCCGCGACCGAAACCGCGCTCAAGGAAAAGAAAGCCCGCGTCGAGGATGCCCTCCATGCGACTCGCGCAGCCGTGGAAGAAGGTATTGTCCCCGGCGGCGGTGTGGCCCTGATCCGTGCCCAGAAGGTCCTCGACAAGCTCGAGGTCACGGGCGACGAAAAGATCGGCGTCAACATCATCCGTCGCGCCATTGAGCAGCCTCTGCGCACGCTCTTCGAAAACGCCGGTGGCGAAGGCTCCGTTGTCGTCAACGAAGTCAAAAGCCGCAAGGGTAACGAGGGTTACAACGTTGCGACCGGCGAATACGTCGACCTCGTCAAGGCCGGCATCGTTGATCCGACCAAGGTGACCCGCTCCGCGTTGCAAAACGCGGCTTCCATCAGCGGCCTGCTCCTCACGACCGAATGCGTCGTGACCGAGTTGCCGGAGAAGGACAAACCTGCGGCCCCTGGCGGTCATGGCGGCGGCGGAATGGGTGGCATGGGCGGAATGGACTACTAAGCGAGTCCCTTTCGTTCCTGACCCCAGGAACAGATCGAAAAAGCCGGGCTGGCAGCAGCCCGGCTTTTTTGTGTCCACGTGTTACATTAACTAAAGGGGCTGAACGTCTTACTATCTCAGGCGCACAAATGATATTGTGCTTGAGATAATGGCATCCCGGGATATTTTGAATCCGTGCCGCGCCATATCCAAGATCAGAGCATTGTCGTGGTGGAAGACGACCCTTACATCAGCGGAGCTCTTGATGCATTTTTAGGAGAGAAGAACGTGGTCCAGACTTTCGGCAGCGCCGAGGACGCCCTCGCTGCCACCGACAATTTTAGGGGTGTGGGGGTTTTCATCCTTGATTACAAACTCCCCGGCAAGGATGGCATCGAACTTTTTTCACGTGTTAAGGGCCCTCTTTCCCGCCGCAAAATTCATTTTGATCACCGGTGAAATGAGCATGGACATGGTGGAAAAGACGCGTCAACTCGGTCTCGATGCGCTGATGCTCAAACCCTTCGACGCCAGGATCCTTGAGGATAATATCTCCGGCCTACTTTCCATCTCCGGTTAAATGTTGCGCGGATAGCCCAGGCATATATCCTGCTTCAGGATACCAACCTTTCATGTCAAAAGTAGAACCCGCTTCCCAGATTGTCATTGTGGAAGACAATGTCGAAGCCAACAACCTGTTGAGGGACTGGTTGAAATTGAAATTTACGGTGACCTGCTTTTTGGATGCCGAGTCGACGCTCCGCATTCTTCCCCCGAGCGGCGACCGGATCGTTTTCCTGATCGACTACAACATGCCGGGAGATAACGGCCTCGTTCTCAAAAAGAAATTGGAGTCCCGTTTCCCCAACGCCAAATATATTCTGATCAGCGGTCTGTTCGATGCGAAATTAACCGAGGCGGGCAAGGCGGCCGGTTTTGACGCTCTCGTGCCCAAACCTTTCGGGATGCCCGCGATCACCCAGAAAATTGAGGATCTTCTCGGCGTCAAACCGAAGGAAAGCCTGGTCGACATGGTCAAGCGCCAGACCGGCAAGTTGTCCCTGTTCGCTTTATAGAGGGCGGGGTGCATTGAACGTGCGCGCTGTTATTCTCGCTTCCGGCATTCTTATTTCCTTTTCGGGACTTGTCCTTGCCGCGCCTGATCTGGATTCGGGGCACAGATACCTCGAAGTTTACCTCAAAATCAGTGAGGCGGAACATTTGGAGAAAAAGAGCGACTTGGCCAGTGCGTTGAAAGATTTTAAAGAGTGCTACGGCGGGTTGCTGGCCATTCATACGGACAATCCCGATTGGGAGACGGCGCTGGTGGAACATCGACTCGAGGATTGTCGCGCCAAGGTGTTGGATCTTCAGGACAAGATCACCACCGGCCTGAATTCACCGCACCCGAACGGAGATACGCTCGCCAAAAATCGGGCGGCGTTCCCCGACCCGATTAAAGAATCGGTGACAACTTATCCGTGGAAATCGAATGTCATCGCCGGCCTTTTCTGGATTGGCAAGGAGGGCGTGACGCGCAGCGCCTGGGATGACAACTGGGTAAAGACCAACGGCGGGGTCGATTCGCCGGACGACCGCAATGGCTACTCTACCGCAGGCCATGCGTCTAAACTGAACCCGTTCTACGTGGCACTGCCTTTCAACGATATTGCGCATCCGGAAATGGCGCAAAAATGGCTTCCGACCCGACGGCATCGCGAGCCGGAGAACGGTAAGCCGGTTTCCACCTGCAAGGACCGCTGGGTGTGGATCAAGAATGCGGACGGGCAATCCTGTTTCGCGCAGTGGGAAGATGCTGGCCCATTCGGCGATGACGACGCAGGGTACGTCTTTGGGAAGGGTGCGCCGAAGGCAAACGGCAAGCCCGCACTCTCTGTCTCGCCCGCAGTGCGGGACTATCTGCAACTGAACGGCAGCGATGAAAAACCTGCACTTGTGTCCTGGCGCTTTGTGGATGATGCCGATGTGCCGCCCGGCGCCTGGCTCAAATACGACGAGCAGGCGCTGATTTATGTAGAAATGAACAAGTAGCGCCTACGCCGCGGCCAGCGCCTGGTTCTCGCGGTCTTCCTCGACGCGGCGGATCGAGTAGTTCGAGGACTGCATCTTGCCCTGGGTGCATTCGCGCGCGTAAGTGATGAGATGGTGCGCCACCATCGCGACCTGGAACATCGTCTCGACGTTGCCCTGCTTCAGTTCGGTCCAGGCCATCTTCCAGAAATGGCGCCGGTAGTCGCTGCGGATGCCGACGCGCCAGATGATGCGCCGGAAAATGCCCAGCGCACGCCGGATATTGGGCCACGTCGCCTGAGTCAGCGGGTTCTTCGGCTTGATCCGATTCGGGTAGGTGTGGACGGCGTTGTAGGCGTAGCGCGCGTAAAGCTCGGCGGGGCTGAAGACCTTGCCGATGACGCGCTGCCAATTGCGCACGACGTTCTCATAGGGTTGGAGAAAAACGATATTTGAATCGCGATTCTCCGCCTTTTCCGCCGGCAGAACGCGGTTGTCCTTTTCCAGGCGCGTGTAGAGGGCGGTGTTCGGCAGCGCGTAAAGAATGTTCACCGTCATGATCGGAATCTGGGAGACCTCCGCGAAATCCATCAGCGCCTGCGGAGTCTCGTCCGTGTCCGTGTCGAGGCCCATGATGATGCCGGACGCCGCTTCGATGCCGTAGCGATTGACCGTTTGCACCGCCTCGAGAATCGGCATGCGCATGTTCTGACCCTTTTTCATCGCCTTGAG
>Ga0207014_1032_pt1 | contig 34356 bp, 35 predicted proteins | sample Alteio_BWMinCont_56_FD_153495 | JGI IMG/M metagenome (GOLD analysis project Ga0207014, IMG submission 153495) | Enriched cells from forest soil in Barre Woods Harvard Forest LTER site, Petersham, Massachusetts, United States -... | ecosystem: Environmental > Terrestrial > Soil > Temperate forest >...
CGCAAAGCCCCACGGCATCGCGAACATGGTTGCCGTTGGTGAGCAAAATCGCGCGGAGGGCGGCCATCGCCAGCAGCTCTTTCCACGCCGCCTCGGCCAGCGGCACGGGATCAATCACCACCCAGCCGCTGTCGAGCTTGAGGGCGGTGCAACCGATCTCGCACTTGCACGTCGGGTCGTAGACCGACCAGTGATAGAGGGTGTCGCTCAGCGCCTGAAATTCTTCCGCGTGCGTGCTCATGAGGTGGCTCCGATTATTCAGCCTGATACGCTTCCATCGGCAGGCAGGAACAGACCAGGTTGCGGTCGCCGTAAACGTTGTCGATCCGGCCCGTGTGGGGCCAGAACTTATGCTCGCGCAGCCAGGGCGCGGGATAGGCGGCGAGTTCGCGGCTGTAGGGCCGGTCCCACGCATCGGCGGAAACGACGGCGGCGGTGTGCGGCGCGAGCTTCAGCGGATTATTGTCGCGCGGCCATTCGCCCGAGGCGATGCGCTGCATCTCGCCGTGGATCGCGATCAGCGCATCGCAAAAGCGGTCGAGTTCCTCCTTCGACTCGCTTTCCGTCGGCTCGATCATCATCGTGCCGGGCACGGGAAATGAAATGGTCGGCGCGTGAAAACCGTAATCCATAAGCCGCTTGGCGATGTCCTCCACTTCGACGCCCGCCGACTGTTTCCAGGAACGGACATCAAGGATGAACTCGTGCGCAACCATATCGGAATGGCCGCGATAGAGCACTTCGATGTAGGGCTCGAGTTGGGTGGCCATGTAGTTCGCGTTGAGGATGGCGGTCTGCGTCGCCGCTTTCAACCCCTCCGCACCGAGCATGGCGATGTACATCCACGAAATCACCAGGATGCTCGCGCTGCCCCAGGGCGCGGCACTGACCGCGCCCTCCGTGCGACGCGCTTCACCCGGCGCGATCACAGCGTGACCGGGAAGATATTTCCCCAGATGGGCCGCGACCGCGATGGGGCCGACGCCGGGTCCGCCGCCCCCATGCGGAATGCAGAACGTCTTGTGCAGGTTGAGATGGCAGACATCCATGCCGAAATCGCCCGGGCGGCACAGCCCGACCTGCGCGGTCAGATTCGCGCCGTCCATGTAGACCTGTCCGCCGTGGGAGTGGATGATTTCCGCCGCCTCGACAATGGTGTCTTCAAAAGCGCCGTGGGTGGAGGGATAGGTGATCATCGCGCAGGCCAAATCGCCCGCATGTTCATCGGCTTTCGCGCGCAGATCTTCGATGTCGATGTTGCCGTCGGCGTCGCAAGCCACCGGCACGACCTTCATGCCCGCCATGACCGCGCTCGCCGGATTGGTTCCATGGGCCGAGACGGGGATGAGGCAAATGCGCCGGGCTTCCTCGCCGCGCGCCTGATGATACGCGCGAATCGCCAGCAATCCGGCGTACTCGCCCTGCGATCCGGCGTTGGGTTGAAGCGAGACCGCGGCCATGCCGGTGATCTCGGCGAGCCACGATTCCAACTGCCGGAAGAGGGTCTGGTAACCGCGCGCCTGGTCGGTCGGGGCGAAGGGATGGAGCCGGCCCACGGTGGGCCACGAGACGGGGAACATCTCCGCCGTGGCGTTGAGCTTCATCGTGCACGAGCCGAGCGGGATCATCGAGGTGCAGAGGGAAAGGTCGCGCGATTCGAGCTTGCGGATGTAGCGCAGCATTTCCGTCTCGGTCCGGTGGGTGTTGAAGACGGGATGGGTGAGATAATCGCTGGTGCGGCGCAAGTCCGCGGGCCACGACGCGGGCGTTTCCGCCAGCAGCCGTTGCGTGTGGATGGTCTCCTCGCCCTTGCCAAAGATTTTCAGCAGAGCATCGAGATCGGCCTCGGTGACGGTCTCATCCAGCGAAACACTGAGCGTATCCGCGTCGATCACGCGAAGATTGATGCCGCGTGAAACCGCGTCCTGGGCCAATTCGTGCGCGCTCCATTTGCCCAAAGTGGTGATGCGGAGCGTATCGAAAAACGGTTCGTGTCCGATTTTGTAACCGAGAGCGGCGAGGGCCGCGCCGAGATGGGCCGTCATCCGCTGCACACGCTCGGCGATTTCCTTGAGGCCCCTCGGCCCGTGGTAAACCGCGTACATCGAGGCCATGACGGCGAGCAGGACCTGCGCGGTGCAAATGTTGCTCGTCGCCTTGTCGCGGCGGATGTGCTGCTCGCGGGTCTGGAGCGCAAGGCGCATCGCGGGCTTGCCCTGCGCGTCGTGCGAGACGCCGATGAGCCGTCCCGGCATGTGGCGCTTGAGTTCGTCCTTCGTCGCGAAAAAGGCGGCATGGGGTCCGCCATAGCCGAGCGGCACGCCGAAGCGTTGCGCGGAACCGACAGCCACGTCCGCGCCGAATTCGCCCGGCGGCTTAAGCAGGGTCAACGCCAGCAAATCGGTGGCCATGGCGACCTTGCCGCCGACCTGGTGGACCAACCGGATGAATTTTTCGTAGTCGATGATCGCGCCATGGGTATCGGGATACTGGAGTAGCGCGCCGAAATAAGAGGAATCGGGATTGAACCCGCTCGCGTCATCAATGATCACCTCGATGCCCTGCGGCACCGCGCGCGTGCGCACGACGTCGAGCGTCTGCGGATGACAGGCGTTTGAGACGAAAAAGCGATGGGCGGCGGGATTGACGCGGACGGCGTGGAGCATGGTCATCGCCTCGGCGGCGGCGGTCGCTTCGTCGAGCAACGAGGCGTTCGCGATGTCGAGGCCGGTCAAATCGGCCACCATGGTCTGGAAGTTGAGCAAGCCTTCGAGCCGGCCCTGCGCGATCTCGGCCTGATAGGGCGTGTAGGCCGTGTACCAGCCGGGATTTTCGAGGATGTTGCGCTGGATCACCGGCGGCGTGATCGTGTCGTAATAGCCCTGCCCGATGAAGGAGCGGAAGACCTTGTTCTGGTCCATGATCGCGCGCAACGCTTCGAGCGCTTCCCTCTCGCCCTTCGCGGCGGGGAGTTCGAGCGGACGGCGCAGGCGGATCGCCGGGGGCACAACCGCCTCGGCCAGGTCGTCCAGCGACTTGTAATCAAGCAGTTCCAGCATGGCCGCGACCTCCTCCGGCCCCGGGCCGATGTGCCGGCGCGCGAACGTATCGAGCGGCGCAAAGGGATTTCCCAAGGGCGTTTTCAGCGGCGTGGAAGGTGTTTCAGGCAAAATTGGCGTGGGAAAAGTCGCGGGAACGGGCGCGGTCCGTGCTTCGAGCATTGTTCATCCTAAAATCCAACGCCGACAAATCAAGCGGGATCATGTGCGAATCAATGATTATAATCTATAGCCAGCCTTCCGTTCCGAGAATTTTGCCGGTGTACGCATCCACCCAGACGGAGTAAGAATCGTCGTAAATGGGATGCGTATTTTTCATGGAATGGATGGGCCTGAACCAAATCATCCAAGCTAAACGCGCTGTACCAGTCGAGGGACCTCCGAGCACCTTAATGTCTTTCGGTGGCAAAACAATGATCAGGTCGGCCTTTTCAAACTTGTTTCCGATCAAACTATCGCCGTCGGCGTACGACTCAAATCCGCGATCTACCTGTTTTGTCTTTATCGCCTCCCGTCCCGTTAGTATGGCTTCGGACTCCTTCATCGGTTCTCCCTTTTCTTCGACGTAGGGCGTGGTCAAAAATATTCCGACGCCGAGCGGCACAAATCCCTCCTGAATCTGGATGGTGACGTGATCTCCGCAAAAAGGATGCCCTTTGCTGTCCACACGCGGCCAACTTATCATCCATTGGCCCAGATAGGATTTGGGGGGATTGTAACGGATGTGGGCATATTCGGCCACGGGTGGCCCCAACATGACATTTTCAGGATTAACGAAAATCTTTTTAAAAGCCGTTCCGATGGTGATCGCTTGGCTCAAACTCCATTGGGGTTGATCCGGCTTATCGTAGGCAACCTTATTTTCATCGAGGTCATCGACCAGTCCGTTTTCATAGCCAATGAGTCGATCGTCGACTTGTCGAAATGTAAAGTCGTGCTCGTGCCCCTTCGAACCCAGGCGAATCGTGGGACCTACGACCATTAGCGGATCATAGATGTCCTCTTGAGTCGGATCGACCCAAGCCGGGTGAAAGTCGGCGGAGCCAATAAACCGCAAATGAAGATCGGTGCACGTCTGCTTTAACTCAGCCAGAATCTGCTGGGCCTTGGCGCTCAAAACATGCACCCGGTCACTTTGAAGATTTTCGTTTTGACTTGGCGCGGCAGACAATCGAAAAATCGAAAGTGTCACCACCAGAGCGATCAGCGGAAGCATAACCGCTCTCATTAGAAAAAGTTAGTTGGCGGCAAAGACGCAGCCAACTCATTTTTTTTGCCAGAGCGGGGCGAGTCGTGCTTCAATGCACGACTCCTATGGCATACAAAGACATCACTCCTCCGGCTGGCGGCAAAATTTCAATAACAGATGGCGTTCTCACCGTGCCGGATAATCCGGTCATTCCTTTCATTCGCGGCGACGGCACCGGGCGCGACATCTGGGCGGCGAGCGAAAAGGTCTTCGACGCGGCGGTGAAGAAGGCCTATGGCGGCAAGAAGAAGATCGCCTGGTTCGAGGTCTTTGCGGGTGAAGCCTCGAAGACCAAGTTCGACAACTGGCTGCCCGACGACACGGTCCATGCGTTCAAGGAATTCCTGGTCGGCATCAAAGGCCCGCTCACCACGCCGGTCGGCGGCGGCATCCGCTCGCTCAACGTCGCGCTGCGCCAGATGCTCGACCTCTATGTCTGTCTGCGTCCTGTCCAATATTTCAAGGGCGTCCCCTCGCCGGTCAAGAATCCGGAGAAGGTCGACATGGTCATCTTCCGCGAGAACACCGAGGACATCTACGCCGGCATCGATTTCGAAGCCGGCAGCGAACCGGCCCTCAAGATTCTTGAGTTCCTAAAAACAAATTACCCGAAGGAATTCAAAAAGATCCGTTACGGCGCGGACCAACCCGGCACGGTCGGCGTCGGCATCAAGCCGGTGTCGCGTCCTGGCACGGAGCGGCTTGTTCGCGCGGCGATCAAGTACGCCATCGACCAGAAAAAGAAGTCGGTCACGATTGTCCACAAGGGCAACATCATGAAGTACACCGAAGGCGCTTTCCGCGACTGGGCCTATGACCTGGCCAAGAAGGAATTCGGCGCGGTCGAGATCGACGGCGGTCCCTGGTGCCAACTGCCCAACGGCGGCGTCATCATCAAGGACGCCATCGCCGACATCACGCTCCAGCAGGTGCTCACGCGCGCCGAGGACTTCGATGTCATCGCAACGCTTAACCTCAACGGCGACTATCTCTCCGACGCGCTCGCGGCGCAAGTCGGCGGCATCGGCATCGCGCCCGGCGGCAATTGCAATTACATCACCGGCCACGCCATTTTTGAAGCGACCCACGGCACCGCGCCGAAGTACGCCGACAAGGACATGGTCAACCCCGGCTCGGTCGTGCTCTCGGGCGAGATGATGTTCCGCTACCTGGGCTGGGGCGAAGCGGCCGACCTGATCCTCAAGGGCCTCAACGGCGCGATCGCCAGCAAGAAAGTCACCTACGATTTCGCCCGCCAGATGGAAGGCGCGACGAAAATCTCCTGCTCCGCCTTCGGCGATAACATCATCGATCACATGTGATTTACGTAGCGGCGGTCTAGGAAGGGTGACAGGCCGCCACCACCTTTCCTAAGTTTCCACAGGCTGACACCTTTACTGGCCTGTACCGCGAAGGGTCTCGATCTTCCGGGCGCCGTCAGCTGGTTCGCACTTCATCGCGTTATCCCAGGAACATGCGTGACGGCAACGGTTCGTCCCGAAACGGCAGCCTGGGTCATTGGGTTTTTAGGATGGAATTCAAATAGTTGGCGTAGGAGGAGGAACCGTGGAGCCGGGCTTGGGCCTGGAGCTGCTCGCGCGAGAGCCATTGGCGTTCGTAGGCGATTTCCTCAAGACACGCAATTTTCAGGCCTTGGCGGTGTTGGATGAGCTGGACGAATTCGCCTGCTTCAATGAGAGAATCGTGCGTGCCGGTATCCAGCCACGCCGTGCCGCGGCCCAGTAACTGGACTTGCAGAGATCCTGTTGCGAGGTAGCACCGGTTGAGGTCGGTTATTTCCAACTCGCCCCGGGCGGAGGGTTTGAGTTGGGCGGCGTAGGCGACGGCTTTTTCATCGTAAAAGTAGAGTCCCGGTATGGCGTAGACCGATTTCGGACGAGTCGGCTTTTCTTCCAGGGAGATGACCCGGCCTTGCTCGTCGACTTCCACCACCCCGTAGGCAGAGGGGTTGGCAACTTGATAGCCGAAGATGGTCGCGCCGGAGGGCTGCCGACTGGCTTTCGCCAGAACAGTGGTAAGGTCCGCGCTGTAAAAGAGGTTGTCGCCCAAAATCAGGCAGGATGGGGCCTCGCCCACGAATTTGGCTCCGATCTGGTAGGCTTGCGCCAAACCCTTGGGCTCCGGTTGCACCGCGTATTGGATATTCAGGCCGAAGGGAGAACCGTCCTTAAGAAGAAGTTGGAAGAGCGGAAGGTCGTGCGGCGTGGTGATGACGAGAATGTCCCGAATGTCGGCCAGCATCAGGATGGAAAGCGGATAGTAGATCATCGGCTTGTCATAGACGGGCATGAGCTGTTTGCTGACGGCCAGCGTCAGCGGGTAGAGCCGGGTGCCCGAGCCTCCGGCCAGGATGATGCCTTTACGTTTCATGGCTGCGCATCCGCCGATTGCCCGGTAAAAACCGGGTCGCGCTCCCGGTGGGTACCGAAGACTCCGTCGATGAACATGTGCCACGACCGGAGATGCGGCGCCCCCTTCACGACGCCGCCTCCCAGCGGGCCAGCGCCTGCTCCACCGCCTCGTGCACCTCGTCCATCTTCACCCCCAAACGCGTCAATTTGCCGCTATCCAACAAACAACTGGAACGCGGCGTTTTCGCGGCCACCTTCATGAATTCCTCTTCATCGGCGAAAAAGGAAAACTCCTTTCCCTTCACCTGCGACCGGGCGCCCAGGGCTGATTTTTTAATCAGTTCGACCATCTCACGGGTGGTGATGGCGCCCGGATTGGTCATATTATAAATGCCAAACGGAAGCCGCCGCGACCAACATTCCCACGTGGCCCGGACAAAATCGTCCAACTGGGAAAGAGAATTTCGCGCGTCCAGCAGCCGGGCATACGACATCACCTTCGTCAGGTAATTGCGCGGATGATCGATGTGATTAAACGGGATGCGCAGGCGCCAGAGGTAACATTGCGGTGCCTCTCGCAGAATCTCTTCGCCCAACGCCTTCGTTCCGCTGTAGAAACTGCAGTTGTTTTGTCGAAAACTGAAATTAGGCGCATCCTCCTCCCGAAAACCAGAGCCATCCGGACGGCTTCCGGTAAAAATACAGCCCGAGGACACATGCCCCCATGGCGTATTGGTCTCGGCGCACAACTCGTTCACCAGACCCGGAAAAACCGCGTTTCCTTCCAAACATTCCATCTTGAAAAGTTCGCAAGCGTCCACGTTGGGCTTGCCCGTATAACCAGCCGCGTTAATCAAAAATTCGGGTCGCACCTCATCCACCAATCGCCGCAAACCTTCCCGCTGAAGATAATCATGCTTCCTACGATCCCCCGCCCGATAACTGATGCCTCGTCCGGCAAAAAACCGCTGGTAGGCCCCTCCGATATAACCCGACGCTCCCAAGAGAAGAATCATAGTTTTTCTGGAGCAATTAAGAGCAGCTTACCGTTCCTTTGTTGTGATCAACCAATCGTCGATGATAGGCCGTGTTGAGGTGAGGTAATCTGGATAAAGATTGGCGGATTGATGGACGCTTGGCAAACAAATCGAGGCACCGGACAACTTAGCTGTACTCCCCAAGCCCTTTTAACAGACACTTTTTCAATATGATAAGTGATTACCTAGCTAGCATAATAAAGGATCGTTTCCCCGAAATACTATTCTTGTTCAGGACCACTTCCTGATTAACGGTTTCGTTGGAACGAGTCGCCCTCGTTGCCATCGCCCATCTCGACATTCTTTCCCAAACCTGTTGGCACCACGGATGGACCCGCTTTTACGCCTTCTGGAGGAAAACGCTCTCGCCAACTGCATCGTTACGGCTGAGCTTGTCGAGGCCAAAAGATTTTAAGCAATCGAGGCCATTTAGGAGATGCAGCGCTAACGCCATCTCGCCTTTTCGTGCGATGATGGCGGCATGAACAGTCAACTTCATCTCGATTTTCCGCGGCTCCGCATGAACCCTCTTCGCGAATCCGATACGGCTGATTCGCCTGATTCGCTTATTTTTTTCGCATCAGTTATGCGGAACGGTGCGTTGTCGGGATCGCCCCCATCTCGACATCCTCTCCAAAATCTGTAGGCTCCACGGATGGACCCGCTTTTACGTCTTCTGGAGGAAAACGCTCTCGCCACGCACGAGACGCTGGCCGCCCAGTTGAACACCACGCCCGCCGACATCAAGCAGCGCATCAAGCAGCTTGAGCACGACCGCGTCATTCTCGCCTACAAGGCCATCGTCGACGACGAGCGCGCCAAGCGCACCCACGTCAAGGCCGTGATCGAGGTCCGCATCACGCCCGAACGCGAGGGCGGCTTCGACCGCGTCGCCCATCGCATCGCCCAGTACCGCGAAGTCCAATCCTGTTTCCTCATGAGCGGCGGCTTCGACCTGCTCGTCTTCATCGAGGGCGATACCCTCCAGGAAGTCGCCGGCTTCGTGTCCGAGAAACTCTCCACCCTGCCCGGCGTCCTTTCCACCGCCACCCATTTCAATCTCAAGACCTACAAGATCCAGGGTGTTCTCCGCGAAAGCGTCGCGAACGAAGAACGCCTCAAGGTCAGCCCCTAGGGTTGCCCGTGAAAAACCGATCCGCGAAGTCCATGCACCTTCCCCTCACCTCTGTTCAACCGTCGCCCGACTTCATCGCCGACCACGTGCGCGACATCCCGCGTTCCGGCATCCGCGATTTCTTCGAGATCGTCCAATCCATGCAGGGCGTCATCTCGCTCGGAATCGGCGAACCCGATTTCGTCACGCCCTGGCACATCCGCGAAGCGGCCATCTACGCGCTCGAGCGGGGCAAGACCGGCTACACCTCCAATCTCGGCCTGCTGCGTCTGCGCGAAGCCATCTCGGAATACATCTCCACCGATTACAAGCTCACCTACGACCCGGCAACCGAAGTGCTCGTCACCGTCGGCGTCTCCGAGGCGCTCGACCTCGCCCTGCGCGCCGTGCTCAATCCCGGCGACGAAGTCCTTTATCACGAGCCCTGCTACGTTTCCTACAGCCCGAGCATCTCGCTCGCACATGGCGTCGCCGTCGCCGTCGGAACGCGCGAGGAAGATGAATTCAAGCTTCGCCCCGCCGCGCTCAAAGCCGCGATCACGCCCAAATCGAAGGTCCTGCTCCTTAATTTCCCGACCAACCCGACCGGCGCCGTCCTGACCGCCGCGGAGCTGGAGGAGATCGCCGCGATTTGCCGCGAGCACAACCTGCTCGTCATCACCGACGAAATTTACTCCGAGCTTTCCTACGCCGAGGCGCACACCTCCATCGCCTCACTGCCCGGCATGCGCGAAAGGACGATTTTCCTCCACGGCTTTTCGAAGGCTTTCGCCATGACCGGCTTTCGCATCGGCTACGCCTGCGCGCCCGCGCCGCTGATCGACGCCATGATGCGCATCCACCAGTACGGTATTCTGTGCGCGCCCATCGTCAGCCAGGAGGCGGCGCTGGAAGCGCTGCGCCACGGACGAGGCGACATGCTCGACATGCGCGAGCAGTATCGCCTCCGCCGCAATTTCCTCGTCCACGCCTTCCGCGCCATGGGCCTCCCCTGCTTCGAGCCGCGCGGCGCGTTCTATCTCTTTCCCAGCATCAAATCGACCGGCAAATCCTCGCACGACTTCGCCTTCGGCCTGCTCAAGCAGCAACAGGTCGCCGTCGTGCCCGGCACCGCTTTCGGCCCCAGCGGCGAGGGCTACGTCCGCTGCAGCTACGCCACCGGCATGGACCAGTTGCAGATCGCCGCCGAACGCATCGCGGAGTTTATCGGGAAAACGTGAGCCAAAGTTGAGGCTTGACCCCCTTTGCGCGGCCGGTAGGCTTTTCCACTCCACACAACCCATTTAATCCCATGCGCGAACAAGTTATTTTGGAATGCACCGAGGCGGCCAAGGAAGGCAAGTCGGCTTCCCGTTATTTCACCACCAAGAACAAGAAGCTGCAGCAGGAGCGCATCGAACGGCTCAAGTACAATCCCGCCCTGCGCCGCCGCACGATCCACAAAGAGCGGAAATAGGCCCTCGGGGCGACGGCTGCCAGCTTAAAGCGTCGCCAGTTCCTTTTTGAAGACGGCCTTGAGCTGATCGAGTCCTGCGTCGTCATCCCCGGCAATGGGAATGATCTCGCGCCGCACGCGACGCTTGAATTTTTTCAGGTTCTCCGCGGCTTCGGGCAGGTCCATTTTGTTGGCGATAATGAGATAGGGCCGCTCGGCCAGTTCCTTCTGGTAAAGACTGATCTCCGTGCGCAACTGGGTGTAGTCGTCGCGCGGATCGCGGCCCTCGCTCCCGGCCATGTCGATGACGAAGAGGAGCATCCGGCAGCGCTCGATATGGCGCAGAAATTCGTGGCCCAAACCGATGCCTTCGTGCGCGCCCTCGATCAAGCCGGGAATATCGGCCACGGTGACGCGGGCAAAGTCGGGATATTCGATCACGCCGATCATCGGTTCCAGCGTCGTGAAGGGATAGGGCGCGATCTTGGGACGAGCCTTGGAAAGGCGCGAGAGGAGCGTCGATTTTCCGGCATTCGGGTAGCCGACCAGCCCGGCATCGGCGATCGATTTCAGTTCGAGTTGGAACTGGCCGCGCTCGCCCTCCTCGCCGTTCTCGTAGCGGCGCGGAGCTTGGTTCGTCGAGGACTTAAAATTCATATTGCCGCGTCCGCCCCGGCCACCGTTGCAGAGCACGAATTTCTCGCCCGCCTTGACCAGATCGGCCACCGGCTCGAGCACGGAGAGATCTTCCGGCACGCTGGCGAGATCGTCGGGCGCGCGCGCGCCTTCCTCGATGGGTGCGCGGACAATCTCGTCGGGAATGCGGCTGACCACCGTCCCCGGCGGAACGGTGATGATGCAGTCCACGCCGGACCGTCCCGACATCTGCTTCTTGCCGCCGTTCTGCCCGTTCTTGGCGAACTGGTGCGGCGCGTACCGGTAGCGGATCAGGTTGTTGACGTGAGGATCAACCAGGATGACGACGCTGCCGCCGCGACCGCCATTGCCGCCATCGGGACCGCCGTCGGGCATGTTTTTTTCGCGCAGGAAACTGCAGGCGCCTGGCCCGCCGTTGCCGGCTCGCGCAACAATACGGACACGATCGACGAACATAGGTAGTTAAGGTAGCCGGCGCAGGCCCTGCGCCGGATTCGTCGCGCGCAGCGCGACGAATTAAAGTTAGGCCGCGATCGCGACGGGCGCGAGGACGTGGACCCTGCGGTTGACGCGGTCGAATTTGACGACGCCGTCCGTGAGGGCAAAGAGGGTGTGGTCGCGACCGATGCCGACATTCGTTCCCGGACGGAAGCGGGTGCCGCGCTGGCGAATAATGATATTGCCCGCGATGACCGCCTCGCTGCCGAATTTTTTCACGCCGAGGCGCTTGCTGACGCTGTCGCGTCCGTTGCGTACGCTGCCTTGACCTTTTTTATGCGCCATAGTGGTTCTCCAATTAAACTGAAATCTTGGTGATCTTCACGCGGCTCAGCTTCTGCCGATGCCCGACGGTGCGGTGATAGCCTTCGCGGCGGCGGTACTTGTAGGCGATGACCTTTTTGGCCTTCACTTCTTCCACCAACTCGAGGCCGACGGTGGCCCCGCTCAGGAGGGGATTGCCGACGGAAAATTTATCGCCGTTGCCGACGAGCAGCACGTCGGAAATAGTGATCTTCTTCGCGCCTTCGGCGGGAAAATCGACCAGTTCGATATCAAGGGTTTCCCCTTCGGTTACTTTATACTGCTTTCCACCTGTACGAATAACGGCAAACATGAATAGCTCCTTTAATTTAGCGAGTTGGTCAGCATGCCCGAACCACGGGCAGGCGCAAGCCATTTTTTACACTTAATCGACGACCGATTTGCGCCTAGAATTCGAGCGTGAAAAGCTTGATGCCGCCGGCATCGTGATGGGCGGCCCGACCCGATTCGCGTTCCAGATCGTAGCGGCTGCTGGGAGCAGCGAGATATTTCTCGCCGATGCCGTATGAGGCGGGAGCCGTGGGCGAAATCATGACGGTGCCATATTGCGCGCCGTCGACAAAGACGCCGCCGAGCCGGGGCTTGAGCACGACATTGGGATTCGGAAAGCCCTTACTGGAGGGTGCCCCGGGGGCATTGTATCCCGACTTGGAGGCAAATCCGGTCACGTCCTGCGCTGCGGCCAAACCCGCCGAAAGTGCCATAACCATTAGAAAGGTTGTTAACGTCTTCATGCTGAAAGCGTAGTCCACAAATGACGCCGGTCAAATAGTATGGAGCGGTCAGCGCCCCGCAGTAGCAGCCGCTGCATTTACAACTTGAGCCGCTCGATCTTCGATCTCCGCAAGGTCGCACCGGCCACCGGTGATTGAAGCATGAAGATTTTGGAATGGCCCTCCTCCACGATGGCGGTCACAAACACGGTGCGATGGTCCGCGCCGCCAAAGGCGAGCGAGGTCACATGCTTGGCCGGAAAAGTCACCTGCCCCATCAAGCGCCGGTTCTCGCCGATTTTCAGGATCACCCCGGCGTCGCGCCGCGCCGACCAGATCGTCCCCTCGACATCGACCGCCAGTCCCGCCGGGGTCCCCTCCTCCGGCATGCATTCGTGAAAAATCTGGCGATTGGTCAACGCGCCGCGCTTCTCGTCGTATTTGCACCGGCAAATCGTTTTGGTCGTGCCGCATGTCCAAAAGAGCGCGTCGCCCTTCGCATTCCATCCCATGCCGTTGGATTGCCCGGTGCCGCCGAGCACCTTGGCCAGCGTGCCCGAGCTTTCCAGCCGATAAATGCCCGCGCCGTTGGGCCGGCCGTTGCGAACGGTGCCCACCAACACGCGGCCGCTGGCATCGGCGATGGCCTCGTTGAAGCGGTCGCCGTCCACCCGGACATTTTCGAGCAGGGGCGTCACCTGGGTCAGGCTCTCAAAGTCGAACAAGACGATGTCCCTTTCGCGAAAGAGGAGCCAGCTATGATCTTCCTGCGGGATGAACGCGCCGACATTCGGCCCGTGATAGATGGCGCTCTGGATTCGCGTCCTTAAATTCAGCCGGTAAAGGACTCCTCCCTCCACATCCGTCCACCAAAGCGATTCGTCGCGGTCGTCGTACCAGAGATTTTGCGCCGCTTTGCCCGCCTCTTCCACCAGCACCTCGGGCGCGGACGGGGGAGCAATCACCCGATCAACCGTGGATACCGATTCATCAATCATAAAGGGAGGTATCGCCCACTTAAAGCGGTGATAGCTGCCATTAACCTAACCGCCGGAACCGACTTGTCGAGTGCCGGGGAAAACTTAGAACGTAGAACGAAGAACTCAGAAAGGTTGCGGATCGATTTCCTACTTCTAAGTTCTGCGTTCTAAGTTCATAGTTTTACCATGACCATCCTCGTCACCGGCGCCAATAAAGGCATCGGCCTCGAAATCTGCCGGCAGCTTGCCCGGCTCGGCCATCGCGTCATCCTCAGCGCCCGGTCGGCCGAACGGGGCGAACGCGCAGTCAAGGATCTCGCCAAGGACGGCCTCAAGGTCGAGTTTCTCCTGCTCGACACCGCCGACGAAGACAGCATTCTGCGCGCGGCGCGCGAACTCAAAGCGCGAATAGCCGTGCTTCACGTTCTCATCAACAACGCCGCGATTCTCGACACCTGGCAGGGGACGATTCTCGACGCCAAGGCCGCCGACCTGCGCGACACCTTCGTCACCAATACGCTCGGGCCGATCCTGCTCACCCAGGCCCTCTTGCCGTTTCTCGTGGCCGGAAAACCCTCCCGCGTCATCAACGTCAGCAGCCAACTCGGTTCGGTTCAGAACATGACCGATGGTTGGGCCGGTTACGGCATTTCCAAGGCCGCCCTCAACGCCGCCACCCGCAAATTCGCCCAGGCGCTCGCGCCCTACGGCATCAGTGTCAATGCCGCCTCGCCCGGCTGGGTCCGCACCGACATGGGTGGAGATAGCGCCTCCCTCCCCGTCGAAAAGGGCGCGCAAAACATCGTCCGTCTCGTCACCGATGTCCCGCACTCTCTCACCAATCATTTTCTCGAAGAAAACGGTGAAATTCCGTGGTGATAATCTAAATTTTGTCCAACTTGAGATGAAATTTGATCATCCAGCCCTCGTTGAGCTCTTGCAAAGAGCTTACTCTGCCGAGAAGGCGGCGGCCTTCGCCTATATTGGCCATGCCGGTTCTCTAAACAACCGGGAAGCTAAAGCTGCGGTCAAGCAGATCGAGGACGATGAGTGGGGGCATCGCAAAAACGTGTTGGTCATCATGCAGAAATATGACATTCCCATTTCGAAGTACTACGAAGTCAAATTTCATATCATCGGCAGGGTCATCTCATCGAGCTGCTACGTCATTGGCTGGTTTATGCCCTATTTCTTTGCCGGGAAGCTGGAGAGCGGCAACGTATGCGAGTACTTCGTCATGATGCATTACTTTCATTCCCTTGGCATAAGGGATCACGACGAAATCCTCTACGAAATGGGAATGAAGGAGAAAGATCATGAGATTTATTTTTTGAATCAAATTAGGACGAGCAAGCTTCTTCCCATTTTTGAGAAAGTCTTTTCATGGGGCAAAAAGTCCAGCCTTAACGATGTGGACATTGAGAATAAATACTCCGTGGCAAAATCCCAAGAATACTGCAAATCCTATAAGGCACATACGGACAAACCTCTTAATACCAAGTAGGATTTATTTACTCTCGGTCGTTTGTCCAAATTCCGCCAAAACTCCCCCGTTTTTCAGTTAAAATACGCTTTTATCCAGTTGTCACGCGCCGGAGTCTAGACACGCGGCACAACCCGCGCTAGCTTCACCGAACCTATGAGCCAGGAACCCTCCCACTTCGCCACCGAGCCGATCGAAACCCTCGTCCCCAATACCATCCGCACCCTCACCGTCGATGCGGTGCAAAAGGCGAATAGCGGCCACTGCGGCCTGCCCATGGGTTGCGCCGACTTCGCCTTCGTCCTCTGGACCAAATACCTCAAGTTCAACCCGGCCAATCCGCATTGGGCCAACCGCGACCGCTTCGTCCTCTCCGCTGGCCACGGATCGATGCTGATCTACTCGCTCCTGCATCTCACCGGCTTTGAGAAAATGACGCTCGACCAACTCAAGAATTTCCGTCAGTGGGGCAGCATCACGCCCGGCCATCCCGAGAGCCACGAGACCGAGGGCGTCGAAGTCACCACCGGCCCGCTCGGCCAGGGCACGGGCAATTCCGTCGGCCTCGCCATCGGCCAGAAGTTTTTCGCCGCCACGTTCAACACGCCTGAATTCCCCGTCTCCGAGCACCGGGTCTACACCATCGTCTCCGATGGCGACCTGCAGGAAGGTGTCTCGCATGAAGCCGCCGGACTCGCGGGCCATCTCGGCCTCGATAATCTCGTCTGGTTCTACGACGACAACAACGTCTCCATCGAGGGCATGACCAGCCTCTCTTACAGCGACGACGTTCCGTCCCGCTTTGCGGGTTATCACTGGCACGTCATCTCCATCAACGGCAACGACCAGTCGCAGGTCGACGCCGCGCTCAAGGAAGCCGCCGCCACCAAGGGCCAGCCGACCATCATCATCGGCAAGACCGTCATCGGCAAGGGATCGCCCAAGCTCCAGGGCACGCCCAAGGCCCACTCCGACGCCTTCGGCGTTGAGGAAGTCGCCGCCACCAAGCGCAATCTCGACTGGCCCGTCGACGCCCAGTTCCTCGTTCCGGAGCGCGTAAAAACCTTCTTCGCTGAAAAGCGGAAAGTCTGGGCACAGGAAGAAGCCGACTGGAACGCGCTCTTCGCCGGCTACGCCGCGAAAAATCCCGAGAAGGCGCAACTCTGGAGCGATTTCCTCGCCAAAAAACTTCCCGACAACCTCGCCTCGCTCCTGCCCAAGTACGGCCCTGAAAAAGCCATCGCCACCCGCAACGCCGGCGGCGAAATCCTCAAGGTCCTTTTCGGCGCGGTACCGAATCTCCTCGGCGGATCGGCCGATCTCGCCCCCTCCACCAAAACGTGGATCAAGGAATTCGGCTCGTTTGAAAAGGGCAACTACGGCGGACGCAATCTCCACTTCGGCATCCGCGAGCATGGCATGGGCGCGATTTGCGCGGGTCTCGCTTATTACGGCGGCCTGATTCCGTTCGGCTCGACCTTCTTTGTCTTCACCGATTATATGCGCCCGCCCATCCGGCTCGCCTCGATCAGCGGCATCCAGACCATCTACGTCTTCACCCACGATTCCATCTGCGTCGGCGAGGACGGCCCGACCCACGAGCCAGTCGAGCATCTCTCGACGATACGCGCCATTCCCGGCGTGATCGATTTGCGTCCCGGCGACGCGAATGAAACCGGCTACGCCTGGATCGCCGCGCTGGAGCACAAGCACCAGCCCAGCGCGATCATGCTCACCCGCCAGAACATTCCCGTCTTCGACCGGACCAAGACGGCCCCGGCCTCGGGCGTTCTCAAAGGCGGCTACACGCTTTGGGAATCGAAACCCGGCACGACGCCGGAAATCATCCTGATCGGCACCGGCTCGGAAACGTCTCTCGCCTTTGATGCCGCGCAGAAGCTCGGTGCGGAAGGCAAAGCCGCTCGCGCCGTCTCGCTGCCCAGTTGGGCCATCTTCGAGGCGCAAACCCAAGAGTACAAGGACAGCGTGCTGCCGCCGGGCGTAACCAAGCGCGTCGCGGTCGAAGCGGGCATTCGGCTCGGCTGGGAACGCTACACCACCACTTCGGGCAAGTTCGTCGGCGTCGAGAAGTTCGGCGCGTCGGCTCCCTACGAGCGCATCCTCAAGGAGTACGGCCTCACCGTCGAACACGTCCTCGCGACCGCGAAGAGTTTGCTCTAAGCAGAATTTTTTGGAGGAATTACCTCCGATTTCATCATTCGCATTCCGTCATCCTGAGCTTGTCGAAGGATCAGCTCGGAATACTCTCAAGTCTGTGACACCTAACCAAATCAAAGGTTTCTGGCTTATAATGGCAGCGTGCCTTCTGTCTATGGTTGGTATATTCAGTTTTTCTTTGGGAATCCGTCCACCCTATAATTTTATCTTTCCACCTGTAGCGATCACTCTGATTTTATTTGCGGGGCACTATCTCAAATTGGCGCAGCGAGAAAGCAAGTTGGCGGGCGTACTACCTCCAACCTTAGCCCAAAAAAAGAAAGACTTCTGGATTGCAGTCGTCGGAGTAGCCGTCGCGTGCGCGGCCTCCCCATTCTGGTTGGGACTCACCCCTCCTCACGTACCGCCTGTTACGCTTTGGTTCATCTTACCCCTTACCTTCGTCATTGCTGTTAGCATCATCTGGTACTCGATATTCAAAGCGAAGCCTTAATTACCGAATCGCTTCCTGCGCGCTTCGCGCGCCCGGACAACAAGCTCTTGACACCCAATTTTTAGAGGCATATCGTGAATCGTCAATGAAATTTTCCAAGCCTTCCAAGCCCGTCTCGATCAATCGTACGGCCATATGTTATGTGCGTTTTTCATCCATGGAGCAGGTGGAGGGAGATAGCGAGAGGCGGCAGGTTGAGATGGCGCAGGCGTATTGTGAGAAACACGGTTTGAACTTGGTGCAGATCATTCAAGATCACGGTCTCTCTGGGTACTCAGGTGAAAATCGGACTAAGGGCAAGCTCACGAAGTTGCTGAACGATATGAAATCTAGGGTTATCGCCAAGGGTACGACGCTAATTGTGGAAAGTTTTGACCGGCTTTCCAGACAAGACACCTTGGATCAACTTTCCCTTTTTATCGAGTTGATGAAGGCCGGTATAAACCTGGTCACGCTCGATAATGGGATAAACCAAGATCAGGCTAGCGCGTCTCAACCCGATCATCTTTTGGTGTCGTTAATGTCCATGATGCGCGGCCATGACGAGAGCGAGCAGAAGGGTCGGCGCGTTGCTCAGGCATGGGAAAATAAGCTTAAAACCGCTACCCTTAAGCCGCTGACGTCGCTTTGCCCGAAATGGATCGAGTTATCTGGTAAAGTAAATGATGCTACCAGTAAGCTTGTGCTTATTGCGCACCGAGCGAAGGTCGTAAAATTGATTTTTCGCTTGGCGTCAGAAGGGCTCGGAAAGCGTACCATTGCAAAGGAGCTTAATCGCCGAAGGATTAAGACGTTTGGCGCCAAGGCCTGGCAGGATTCTTATGTCCATCGCATTCTTCACAACCCGGCAGTCTTGGGATATTTTCAGCCCTATCGGGAACGCAAAGGCGAAGTGCGAACGCCCAGTGGCGATCCAATCTCCGGGTATTATCCGGCGGCGATCACACAGGCTGAGTGGGATGAGGCCCATCAAAAGCCAGCGTTACCGACGGGTCCCCGCTCAAAGCGAGTGACGAACCTCTTTACGGGACTGCTTGTCGATCACCAGTCGAGATCGACCTTTCAATTAGAACTGAAGCATTTTCATTCGGCAAATCCGTGGGTCTATCTTCGCCCTCGATCCGCAACGCTTGGGCTGGAGTGCGAGGATTATCGGATCAAGTATTCCTGGTTCGAAGAAGTTTTTTTTCGGTTTTGCGCGGAAGCCGATTGGGTGTCTATTTCAAAGGAAAATGCTGACGACTTGGTTGCTGGAGAAACTGAGGAGAATCATCTGAGCGCACAAGCATCTGATCTGGAGAAGCGCATCCGCAAACTGTCGCGATTAATCGAAAGTGCAGCCGAAGGATCACTGCCCACATTGGTGGCTAACCTTCAGGGCTACGAAAGAGAGTATCGGGGTATAACGGAACGACTGGAGGCCATCAAACACGAAGCCACGGAACAGAAACTGTCGGCGGCAGTCTTGCAATCGCCCCCGCCGATGGATGAGCGCAAGCAACCGCAGTACCGCCGGGCGCTTCAGCTCGAAATCCGCAAGAGGATTAAAGAAATTGAAGTTTTCCCTCATAGCGATTGGGATCGTATAGAAAGGCGGATGTTCAGCAACGCCCCAGGATGGACAACGTTTGTCGTTAATTTCACCAATGGTGCTCTACGTATCCTCACGGCGCGAAACGATGATCCAGAATCGGTCATCGTCCATGAGGTTCGAGGAGTGTGGGATTACGAGAAAGCGATGATCCCGGTGGCAAAGACAGTGAGCTTAAGAACGCGCACTCTCGCCTAGGCATGGATTCCCGCGTGGATCAACGAGCGTTATGGCAATAAGCAGGCCTGCTTGGTTAGGCGTAGACTCGGCAACGAATTTCCACGTAGGTAAAAGACCGCTTTCCGAAGACCAAACTGTTTTCAATGCAAAAACAGCCGCAATCCGGTGTGAACCATGGTCATGCCATATTGTTCTGCCGCTTGAGTGACTTCAGAATCACGCAAGGAGCTTCCCGCATGAGCCACAAATTGCACATTGCTTCTGTTGGCGCGGTCAACGTTGTCGCGAAATGGAATGTAGGCATCCGATGACAGGCAGATGCGCTGAAATTGCCTGGTCCAATCCACACGCTCCTGGGCTGTGATGGGAATGGGTTCCTTCAAGAGGTTGGCGGACATCTGCTTTCTTTCGGCATCAGACAACTCGTCCCAGAGAAGAAACTGATCCATGATATTAGCCTTCTCCGGTTTCTTCAGCCCGTCCCGGAACTCCAAGTCGAGTGCTTTGAGGTGCTGTTGCAGCATCCACTTGTCCGCCTTGTCACAAGCGAGTCGGGTGCAATGGATGCGAGATTGCTGGCCGGCTCCCATGCCGATAACTTGGCCGTCGTAGGCAACGCAGACCGAATTGGATTGGGTGTACTTGAGCGCAATCGTCGCCACGATAAGTGTTTCAATTGCGTCGGAGGGTATTGGCCCGCCGGAAGTCACAGACTTTTGAAACAACTCCTTTGAGATCTTGGCGGTATTTCGTTTCTGCTGGAGTTCAAAGCCGAACACCTCGCGAGTTTCCATCTCCGGTGGTTCGTAATTGGGATCGATCTGAAAGATGAGATATTGGCCCTGCTTCTTCGCCTTCAGCGTTTCCAGTGCGATGGGATCGTATCCCGGTGCGATGATAAGGTCGGATACCTCCCGCTTGAGGACATGTGCCAAAGCTGGATCAACCACGTCGCTGACGGCGGCCACATCACCGAAGGAACACATGCGGTCTCCGCCCCTGGCTCTCACATAGGCTGTTGCCACAGGAGATAGATCGTCGTCAGAAAGGAATTGTGAAGTTCGATATGCATCTGAAAGTGAACCGGCAACTGCGGCACCTGCGGGACTGGTATGTTTGAACGATGCCGCGCCCGGCTTGCCCGTAGCTTCTTTCAGTTCACGGGCAAGTTGCCAGGCACCCAGTGCATCAAGGATGTTGATGTAGCTGGGGTTGCCGTTCAGTACCTGAAAATGGGCTGCATTCGGTATCGTGAGCTGTGCCGGCACCTGATGTGGATTGCATCCGTATTTGAGTTCCATTACGACTACCTTCCAATTAGGTCAACCGTATAAATTCGCAAACGAGCAGGAACAGGAAAATCCACGTCCAAGGGTCTGACGTTGTTGAGTCGCCAAGCAAATAATCCAGCATCCAGGACGTCGAGGAGTTCGGCGACTCCTGCCTTCAGACGCAGTTGCGTCTCGGCCAATTCACGAAATCTCTGGGACACGGTCAGCCAGAAAGCGTCGAAATCGAAGTCCTGCCCGCAATGTTCAAGGTACACCGTACGGGTGGCTTCCAGGGAAAGCCCGATCGTGGCAAGAAGTAGCGAAGGAGGTATGTCGTGTCCTCCGTCGTTCGCAACGGCCCGGATCGCATCCATGTAGAGGGCCTCCGTGTCGAAGATCGGGCCATCCATATCGAAAACAACGGCGCAAGCCTTGCGAGGCAGAATCGCTGTCGGAGGATTATTCATGCTTTTTCCAGCCAGATCAGTGAATCGCCCGCGCCTTCGGATTCACAAACTTTTCCCAGGTCGCTTTTTAGCCGTTCCAAGCCGGAAGCATGCTCTTCATCGCCAAGAAGACGAAACATGGACCAATTTTTCTCCTCAGCAGTCCTGACCAAGGCAGGAGAAATAACGGAAGTATCTGGATAGGGTCTTACGACTACCGACATCAAATCAAGGCCGGTCGCCTTGGCGTTGGAGATGATGCCTTCCACATCTGGGTATCTCCTCTTTTCAATTTCTGAGAGCGACGGGAAATAGTGGTTAAAAAAACGCTTTTCGATCTGCGTGTGAGACTGGGTTGCAATACAGAGTTTTCCTTTCTGTTTTAGGACCCGCTTTATTTCCTGAAACATTTGCCCTAGATCGGGAACGTGATGAATGACATCGGTCATGTAAGCGAAATCAAAAAAGTCATCCGGATAGGGAATCCGCGAATGATCGCCCGGCTCAATCACCAGTTCGGGATTTTTCTCCTTAGCCTTCGCTCGCATGCCTTCGGAGGGCTCAACACCACGGCACTCGCAGTCATAAACGGTCTGAATAAGATGGAGATAATTTCCAGTGCCACATCCGAAGTCCAAAACAGTGGTTGAACTCGAAAAATGAATCACACTATCGAAAAGTGCGATCGACTGTTTCGAAGCGCTGCGCGTGTTGTCGTAACTTTTAGCGGCTGCGTTATAGTCGATCATAATTTCTGCGGTTGTTTGGATTAAATTCACGGTTTGTGGATGCAGGATACCTTCATCAGCACCATCGGGAAAGCATGTCCGGACGGATAGGTGATATTCTTTCGGGCAAGCACCCTAAAACCGAACTTTTGATAATAAGACGGAAGGAAATCGTCCTCGTCGACGCAATCCAGATAGACTTCGTCAACGCCCTTTATGTGGAGCATGGACAAAGCTTCCGTCACGGCTTTCTCGCCTAATTTCTTACCTCTGAAATTTGGCAGCGTGGCCAGCGTGCTCAACCACCACAGTTCTTCTTCGCCCAGTTTTTCTTTCCAGTGAGACGGACGCTCGCGAACGAGAGATAGAATCACGGCCAGCGTGTCGTCGTTGAAAAGGCCGAAGTTCTGTCCGCGTGCCTGTCGATGCTCATACACAACCCTGGGCAATGGTACAAGCCATTGCCTGAACCCCTTCTTGTTCAACCAGTCGAACGTCTTCAGGTAAACGTCATAGCCGGAGTCAACCTCGTCCGTGGTTAGTTCGCGCAGAATAAAGCGTGGACCAGATTCGGGGTCCTGTTGGATTGCCAGTCCCTTTTGGCTCAAGCTCACGTTTCGCGGATGGAAACCAAAGCGGGCGTAAAAATTAAGGGCCTCAGCATTTTCGAAGAGAACGACCACCGACTTAGTTGTCGCGCCGGCTTCGTCCAACCACTCCAGTGACCGTTGCATAAGACTTGTTCCGACTCCAAAACCGCGATACTTCTCGTCAACAAACATGGAGTCGATTTCGCCATGACCAGACGGCGTTAGTGAGGCAACGCAATAGGCTATCGGATTTTGAACATCTCGATGAGTAGCCAGTATAATCTGTATTTTTTTGCCATTTCCAAGCAAGTGCAATTTCCGATCATCAAACCGACGTGCCTGAATTTCTCCGGAAAAATGTGATGAGATGCCAGCATGGTGAGCGTTAAGTTTCTCCCACAGCGGACGAATCAAGTCGAGCTGCCCGGAATCGAGCACCCTGTATTCAACAGCCATATTTACGTGCGATGACATACCGTGATCCGTTGATGCATCGTTACCGCGTTTAATCTTCCACCATGAATTCCGCCAAGCGAATCGAGTCTGCATCCCCGCTATTTTGCAGCGTTTGGAACATTTTCTCCTGATCTTCCTTGGAACGATTCTGTCCCAGCTTGAATTTTGCCTCGATCCGGGTGATTTCGATCTCAAATCCAACGATGGCTTGGTGCAGTTTAGCATTCAGTTCGTCAGGCAGGTTGGGAGTCCAGGGGTTGGGAAGCCTTGCTTCATGCTTTTTCACCGTTTCATCCAATACGGCGCTCAGCTCCGCGTCGGTCTCCATGATTTTGGGAGTGCCATAGACATGGATCGTCACGTAATTCCAAGTGGGTACAGCCACTTCGGCTGCATACCAAGTTGGCGAGATGTAGGCATGGGGACCGTTAAAAATAACCAACGCCTCTTCTTTTTCATGAAACAGTTGCCAGTGGCGATTGGCCCTAGCCATGTGACTGATAAGTTTCCCTTTCGCTCCCTGCTTGGGTTTGTAGAGAAAAGGCAGGTGACTCGCGAACAGAGAATCGCCGTCTTTGGAAATCAGGGTCGCGAAACTGTTGGCCGAGATGACTTCCCCGACTTTACAAGGGTCCGTAATCTCAAATGCGTTGGGAATGTACATTGTAAGGTGCGCAATCTGATTCGGAATTTGTGGAACGTTACATCAGCTTCCGAAAATAGATCGCCGATTCGGCGTAACCGAGACATTTGTAGAATTCGGCTGCGCGACGCGTCGCCAAGGCAATGAGACGACAATTCTTCGATTTTGCCCAGTTTTCAAAATTCTCCATCAGCAATCTTCCCACGCCCTTTTTGCGAAAGTCTTCCCTCACCATGATTTCCTCCACCCAGGCGACGTGACCGCTGGCGTAAAAAGTCGGGTGGGCTGTTCCCAAGACGTAGCCGACGATCGCGTCTTCTGATTGAGCCACGGCGACGTGCATGCCGGGCAATGCGAGCACCTGGGAGAACGCCTCAGAAAATCCGGCCTGATCCACCGGGAACGAGGTGGCGAAATCCCGCGCCAAGGCCAGGATGGCCTTCTCGTCTTCCGGCAAGCCTTTGCGAACGCTAATCATGGGGTGATTTCATCACAATCGTTACTTTTCTACCAGTAACATCCCTAAACAAGCGGGACATCGCCTGCTGTCGGTTGGTAGCATGATCAGCCTTGGATTTTCTTCTCGATGGGATAGACCGGGATAATGGATCCTTGTCTTAAAAAGCCCGAGGTGGGGCCGATAACGTATCCACACATGCGGTAAAAACGAATCGCATTTTCATTCGGAGCCGCCACAAGCGCCTTCACTTGTCTTCTGCCGCTTGTCTTCATCCAGCGTTCGGCTTCTTCCAACATGGCCTGACCATGCTTCATTCTCCTTTGGGCGGCAGAAACGAACATGCCCCAGATAAAACCGCTGGAGTTGTCATCGTCAGAAAGACCAAATCCGCACATGGCGACAGGCGTATTTTCCGATTCAACCACCACGATATACTTGCGTTCGGGAATAATGACTTTGGAAAGCCACGCAATTCACGCCGTCTCGGATCGTGCCTGGGCGGCATCAAAGGTTTCGCCAAATGCATTCGGATCGGTGGCGAGTGCTTCCAGCCGTAGGGCTCGGTATATGGCGTGATCCTTCAACGTGAGATAACGGATCATGGTACGGCAAAGAAGCTGATCGAGGAGAGTTTGGCGAAAAAGTCGAGGAAAGTTTTGGAAACGCAACCGGGATTGTTGATCGTCACAGAATTGTCTGCCAGGGCCAGAAGCGCAAAACACATGGCCATTCGGTGGTCTTCGTAGGTGTCGATCTCGGCAGATTGGATCGACTTGGGTGGATTGATTTCCAGAAAGTCAGGACCTTCCGTCAAATGTAGAAACCTTCTCCTTGACATGAAAGGCAAAAAAGATAGCGTCCTTTTTGAAACAAAGCGACGACGCTGCTGACACAGCCGAGCTTAGGGAAGAAAGACCTCTTGGGAGGTCGAGTAGAACCCTTCCGGGTAGGCCCGTGATAGCCGAAATCCATGATAGTGGATTATAAGGCGCTGGCGGTAACGTCGGCGTGAAGCAAGGTGGCATCGCGTTCACTCGCCCTTGCATTTGGCTCTCCGGGGCCAAGCAAGGAAGACTATGAATGAACGTGTTATCAAAAGAACGCTCTCCGGAGAGTTGGGTGGATTAGTCGGGGAGACGGCCTCAGTTTCTGGCTGGCTGCATAAGCAGCGAGCGTTTGGTGCCCTAAGCTTCCTTCTCCTTCGGGACCGTCAAGGACTGATCCAAATCGTGGTTTCAGAAGAGGCAGAACTGCAAAAGCTCAAAGGCCTTCAACCTGGATCGGTTCTGTCGATTACCGGGAGGATCATGGCCGATGCACGCGCACCGCAAGGCGTTGAACTGCACGAACCCTCCATAAAGGTGGATGTGCCCATCTCAATAGTAAGCCCAATCGAGCTGGACAAGCCAATCGATCACCGGGCGGAGAACCTGGAAACACTCTTCGAGTATCGGGTTCTCGGTATCCGCAATCCTTGCGAGCAAGGTATCTGGCGCATTCAAGCCAGTGTGGGCGATGCCTTGCGCGGTTTCCTCAAACGCCACGACTTCACAGAGTTTCACAGCCCGAAGCTTCTCGCCGAGGCCACCGAAGGCGGAGCCGAGGTTTTTCGGGTCGACTACTTCGGGCGTAAAGCGGTATTGGCGCAGTCGGCCCAATTCTACAAACAGATACTCGTGGGCAGCTTGGAACGGGTCTTCGAGTTCGGAGCGACATACCGCGCTGAACCAAGTGTCACCAGTCGCCACATGACTGAGTTTGTCACCGTCGATGCAGAGATGGGTTTCATCGGTGATTTTCAAGAAGTCCTGGAATTAATAGGCCAGATGATCCGTGCCACAGTGGCCGAGGTTTGGTCTGTTCGCGGTCGGGAACTGAAGATGTTGCAAGCAACACCACCCGTATTAGCTGATCCATTCCCGCAAGTCGCTTTGCAGAAACTGCACGAGCTTTGCTTTCAAGAAACTGGAAAGGATTTTCGAGGCGAGAAGGACCCTGCTCCTTTTGAGGAGCGGTGGATCTGCGAATATGCCGCGAAGCATTGGAGTTCTGAAGCTGTTTTCATCACTGGCTTCCCGGCCACAAGCATGAAGTTCTATCATTACCAGAGAGACGTAGACTCGACAGTAGCCGAGCGAGCCGATCTTATCTTTCGTGGCGTTGAAATTATAACAGGCAGCCAACGAGAGCATCGCTACGAACGGCTTGTGGAGCAGCTTCGATCCATCGGGGGTAATCCGGAACACCCCGGCTATAAGTATTATCTCCAAGCGTTTCGGCACGGAATGCCGCCCCATGCCGGCTTTGGCTTAGGGTTGGAACGGCTCACACAGAAGCTCATCGGCTTTCATAATGTGAAAGAGGCAACCCTGTTCCCTCGGGATATGAGTCGGTTGGTGCCATGAAAGAAACGAAACCTATGGAAGTTGCCCGCCGACCAGCAATTGACTCAGATGGAGAATTTGTTCGTGAGACACATCATCTCGCGTATCGCGATGTAATTGTTCGCGTATATGGCCGCTGGGACGAACAGGTGCAGGATGAATATTTCATGAATTGGGTTCCTGTCGCCTTTGATATTGTCATGTGCGAAGGTCAGCCATGTGGCTATATGCGGGTTGAAGTACAGCCTCAAAACATCCACATCGAGGAGCTCGTTATTCATCCTCACTTTCAGAATCAAGGCATTGGTTCCTTCCTTTTGCGTCAAGTTATGAAGCAGGCCGAAGAGCGCCTAGTGCCGGTGCGCCTGCGCACTCATCATTCGAATCGGGCGTTACGGCTCTATCAGAGGTTTGGGTTTGAAGAATTTGATCGCACGGACACGCATACGCTATTGCAGTGGAAGCCGCCCTCAGATAACAGGGGACCATTTCAACTCAAACGCAATAATGTCTGAATCCAAGCTTTGGGGGTAGTGCCCAGGATTCCGCGGAACATTTCTACGAATGCGGTTGGCTGGCGATATCCCAAGGCGAAGCTGACCTCCTTGACCGAAAGCCCGGAGACCAAAAGATTAACCGCCTTCATCAGGCGCACCTGACGCCGCCAAAACACAAAATCCGAACCAACTTCGCGGCGAAACACTCTTTGAATTGTCCGGACACTCGCGCCCGCAGCATGGCACATCGTCGCCAGGGATTTTCGCTCAGCCGGATTTCTGAGGATGATATCTGCAATTACCCGCGCTCTCGAATCCTTCGGAAGTGTTACAGACGTTGGCATCGGAGATGCCTGCTGTAACTGCGACACCAAAAGGTCGCATAGCGCGCGATGAAGCCGGTTTCGGCTTCGAACTTCTTTGATTCGTACCGCCTCGACGATTAGCTCGCGCAGCATTGGTCTGACGTGAACCACGGTGCATGATGGCTGCAATCCGGCCCCAACTCCGCAGCGCATGTAAAGAGTGCGCATCGAAACCGTTCCCATCATTTTGATCGAATGCGTCGTCCGCGCCGGAATCCATACCGCAAAGTGGGGAGGGATCAACCAGACGCTCTCGCCTGTCGATACTTCCATGACCCCGCTGATCGCGTGGATCAGTTGATCTGAGCCGTGGGAGTGATCGGGCACGCGGAAATTGCGAGGATATTCGTAGGCAAGGGTCGAAATCAAAACGCCCCGCCTAGGATCATACTGTTTAATCGAAGGATGTCGCAAAACAGACATATTTTGACATAATAGCCGTCTTGCGACAAGTGCCACACGATGTCAATATTGCCCCATGCCCAAACAATTTCAGCTCTGTGAGCAACCTCTTATTGGCTTTATCGCTACCAGCAATCCCGCGCGCGCGAAAAAGTTCTACGGTGAAACACTAGGCCTTCCTCTCGTATCCGAGGACAGTTCCTTCGCCTTGGTTTTTAATGCGCACGGCACTATGCTTTTTGTGTCAATCGTCGAAAAGGTCAGTGTTGCGGGCTATACCGTTCTCGGCTGGCAAGTACCGGACATTACTGAAGCTGTGAAGGGCTTACAGGAAGCCGGAGTTCAATTCCACCACTACCAAGGCATGCCACAAGATGAATTCGGGATCTGGATGTCACCAAGTGGCGCCAAGGTGGCTTGGTTTAAAGATGCCGACGGCAACACGTTGAGCCTCTCTGAGCACGACGAATCACCGCGCACGCCTGATCAGGAAACGACTGTGGCAATGCCTGGCAGTTCTATCCAATAGTCGGTAGGAATTGTGGAGGGGGGTAAACAGGAATAATCCACATGAGCTTTAATCGTATTCACATTACGGGCGCTTCCGGCTCGGGCACGACGACCTTGGGGCAGGTCCCGTTTGGTCCCGATCTTGACTTGACAAGGTTTGCCCCGACCGGCAATGCTCACCGTGCGCAAAGGGTGCTTCCGGATCCGCGGAAAGGGTTTAACCCACCTGTAGCATAATATCACCAGAACCGTTTCTTGCCCGACTTTGCGGATCGCGGGCGCAATTAGAAAGGGTTCTTATGAAGAAGTCGCAGCCGTCCGTCCAGCGTCAGCCTTTGCCCATCATTCCCAGCCTTGAGCACCTGCGCAAGCAGGCCAAGAAAAAAGTCCGGGAAAATCCGTCGCTCAAGCTTGCCGCGGCGCAGCATCAAATCGCGAAAGAGTACGGCTTCAAGAATTGGGCCGAGCTGGCCCAGGAAGTCACCGCCCGCGAAGGCGGCAATGGATCCGAAGCCGCGCTGCTGGCCGCCATCCGCCAGGAAAACCTCGCCGAAATTGTCCGGCTGCTGGAGCGCTGGCCCAAGTTACTGGAGATCGACCTGTGGCCAGTGGCCATCTATGAAACCAAAAGCGTGGCCGTCACGAAGCTTTTGCTGGACCGGGGTCTTGATCCCAATCGCTGCTCCGCTCCGCGCCTGCCCTTGCACCTAGCAGTTTATCAGGTGCTCCCGGATATTGTGCAGACCCTGCTGAAGGCCGGAGCTGACGCGACTTTTCTCAATCCGTTGGGCGAACATCCGCTCGACCTGCTTGATGCCTATGAACCGAAACCCGTGGGCGATCCCGGCACGGGGCGAATCCGGGATCTGCTGGTGCAGGCGGGAGCCCGCGCGGATTTTATGGTCAACGTGCGGATGGGGGATCTGCCAGCCCTCCAGAAATTGCTGGCGGATGGAATTTCGATTGCTCCCTCGGCGCTGCACGCCGCCGCCCGGAGCGGACGCGCCGAGGTGGCGAAGCTTCTCTTGCAGCACGGCGCGAACCCGGACGAGCTTAACGAAAAGAAAAACACGCCACTTTGGTTTGCCGCTCAGAGCCCGGCCAAACCGGCCTCCAACCGTATCGAGGTGATGAAGTTGTTACTCGAGGCCGGGGCCGATCTCAACCGCCGTTGCGAAGATGGCTCGACGGCCCTGCACTTCGCGGCGTGGCGCGGGCCGGCGGAGGTGGTGGAGTTTTTGTTGTCCCACGGCGCGAGGAATTGGATCGCTGACAACGAGGGGAAACTCCCCGTCGACTACGCCAGGAAAAGCAACGTGGCTCAGGACAAGGAAACCATTGTGGAACTTTTCAGCAGCCCGCGCATCGAGGACTCCATCTTCCGCGAGGCGGTGGAGGCGATCACCGTGGGAAACTTAATAAGGCTCAAGCGGCTGCTGAAGGAACACCCCGGGTTGGCCCACGCCCGGGCGGAAGAGAAGGGGGAATATGCCGGGTCTTACTTCTTTCGTCCCTCTTTGCTGGAGTTTATTCCGGAAAATCCGGTCCGTACGGGGAAATTGCCACGCAATATCGGCAAGCTCGCTCAGGCCATCATCGATGCGGGCGTTCCACAGGTGGCAATCGACAAGACCCTGGGCTTGGCGGCTTCTGGCAGAGTGCCGAGGGAATGCGGCGTCCAGACGGAATTGCTTGAGTTGCTCGTGCGCCATGGCGCCGATGCGACGGGTGGCTTGGACGCGGCGATCAGTCAAGGCGAATGGGCGGCGGCGGAAACGTTGCTCCGGCTCGGCGCGCGGCTTGGGCTCAAGGCGGCAGCCGGCCTTGGGCGGAGTAAACCGCTGGAAGAACTCCTCGCCTCCTCGTCCGGCAAGGAAGAGCTAGTTCAAGCCGCCAACGCCGCCATTCGGGGCGGTCACGTCGTCTGCGTCAAGTTGTTGCTGGACGCCGGGCTCTCCGTCAACACGCCTGTACCGGATCATCCTTATTCACCGACTTTGCTTCATCAAGCCGCGCTCTTCGGACAGGCGGAGATTATTGAACTGTTAGTAACGCAAGGAGCCGATCTGGCGGCGAAAGACACCCAATTCCATGGGACGCCCGCCGATTGGGCGCACCATGCCGGGCATGCAACGCTCTCGGTGCGGCTCCGCTCGAAGGAAAAGTCTCAATCCAAAAAATAACCTAACCATCGCTCACAACCATCCCCCAACCAAACAAGAAATAAAAACATGAATACAACCCTATCTCACAAGGTAAAGCGCATCAGTCCCATGCTGGCAGTAGAAGACATGGAAAAGACTTTGGACTTTTATGCTTCCATCCTCGGTTTCAACATCGCCATGAAGTCTCCGAATTATTCCATTGTGGACCGAGATGGCGCGACGATCCATTTCATGAAAGCCGCCAATGAAAATGTCATGAAGGCTGTGCGCGGCCATACCGATATCTACATTGAGGTGGACGAAATTCATGGTCTCTGGCGGCATGTCCAGGCCTTCAAGGACAAATACAAAGTCCGGGATTTATTTGAGCCGCCTTACGGCATGACGGAGTTTCATATCGAAGACCCCAACGGCTGCCTGATCTTCGTGGGCCAGAAACGAGATCGCGTAAGTATTTCGGAAGTAGATAAAGGATAACTAAAAATTATCCGGCGCTAAGGCGACATTTTCTAACGTCGCATTATCTCACCGGGTTCGCGTCACGATCGGACACCGCTGACCAGCGAGCCCGGCAAGCGTGGATCAATTCCCCGCGGGGTGGTGATAAAGAATTCGCGAAGCTTTAAACGACCGTTGGGGCACGTAAAAAACGTATCGCGCTGGTCGATCAGCGTTGGCGCACTGTCGCTGATGCGCTCAGCCGTCCGGCGGATAAACGCTAAGACGGAGTCGGTGCCCAAGCTGACCGTGTCGGCGGCAGATTTCATGATTGCCACGCTACTTCAAGTTGAGCCTCCGCAAACTCCGATCGCGATGGTTCAATTTCCGTGAGATTGAGGATCGCATCGAACCCGCCTGCGCGAAGTTCGGGAAGCGACCATGGTTAGCAAACGGGCCCGGATCTACCAGCGAGACGATTAGGAATCAGCCAAAATACATTTTTCATGGCAGGTACAAATTTCGAGATTATCAAATATATTTGAAATTACCATCGGATCACCGCCACCAAGTCGCCTCCGGGAGAGCGTGCGCATTTACTGAAAACCGAGTTTTAAACCAGGGAATCATGTCTTGTTGCATGACCAGGAATTCAGAGGCGGCATGGGACACTCCCCATAAGGCCATCTTCGTCTGGGCGGTGTAGCTTTTCATTTCAGCATACTTCTGCCGCCCGTAGTCATTATCGATATGGGAATGGATCTCGCCGGTCACGTAGGCTTGAGCGCCAGCTTTTTCTGCCGCCTGCATTTCAGCAACTGAATCACCGCCACCAGCGACAAGGGCGATTTTGCTGATCAAGTCCGGAAGCCGGCCCTCATGGTCCAAATACGGAACCCCGAAAATCGCTCTTAGCTTTTCAGCAAAGTCATCGGCATTCATGGGCGGGATTGAGCAGATCAGCCCGGCAAAACCGTTTCCGTAGGGGAAAAATTCGTCCTCAACCGAGCCACCAAGCGCCTTCGCCATTGACAAGGAGGTGCTGATTTCCCGATTATAATCCAGGGGCGCGTGGCACGAGTAAACCGAAAGCTGTCGGCACTTGATTTGAACGAGCAGGGAGGGATCAATCGCCCGGAATCCCTCCGCCCATTTCCCGCGTGGGTCGCCGCAACGCATATCGATGGGGTGGTGGGTGAAAAGCAAGTCCCCTGGCGTCCCTCGATCCAGGAAGGTCTTCAAAATGTCATCATGCGGAAAGGCAACGCAGTAGGTTGAGTTTACCTCCAGAGCGCCACGGATCATCAGCCCATTGAATCGGGAGACAAAATCGGGCTCGAAAAAGCTCTTCCAGTCAAATCCGATGGGATCATAAACGTACGGCACGAAACGGCTAAACGCCGGGTCACGCTCCAATTGGCGAATCTTGAAAAAAGAGTCCAGTGTTTCCGTGATGGTTTCAAGGGATGGCATGAGCGGATTGTCCTAAGCAGACAGGCTATCGCAGGCATGAAGAAATTCCAATTCCAACGACGATGGAAGCCACCTTGTTTACGTAGGGCCCGCTTGCACCATATGCCTGATGCACGATCCGTTAAAGGCGGGACGATGATCCCTAGCTTCATGGGTACCAATAGCTGGGAAAAAGTACCTTGTTGTGCCCTCAAAAAGCCTGACACCATGTTTTCGGTTTGGTTAAAGATGCCTGTCCCTTTTTCCTCTGCCGGGGCGTAGAGAGGGCGTTGTGGGATATCGCAAGACAGCAATCGTCGCATTGCGTTATATTGGCTGGTTTCTTAAAATGTAATCGAAGTCAACCTGATGCTCCTGGCTTTCCACATTTTGCCTCATAACCTCCAAGCCTGCCTTGAACGAGTTGTTCACATTCCGTAAATCCAGTGTGCGGAGATAATGTACGTAAACAATCGCCTCCCGCAGGAGAAAGAACTTTTTGAGGAGGAGAGGATCAATTTCTTTCAGGGTGACGGTTTTCGCATACCCCGACAAAAAAGCATTCCAAAGCGGAAAGATGCGGTTGTTTAACTGGGCGTCAGCAACCTTTTGCAGGACCTTGCAATAAATTGTCTACCAGAGGACGATGCCCAAGTCTTGAAGAAAATAACCATGCTCGCAGTTATCAAAATCAATCAACCAAAGTTCGCCTTCATGGATAAAGATGTTCCCGAAACTAATATCTCCATGGATAAGTCCGTGGGCATTGTCTGTTTTGGGAATGTTGCTGAGTTGCTGGATCAAATCGGCAACGCTGGCGCGAAACTTTTCGGTCAAACATTCTTGTTTCTCCGTGAAGTCTTTCTGGAGCAATCTCGAGTCATGCCAATTCGGGCGAGCCAGAGATATCTGTCTGAAATTAAAGGAAGCAGCCTCGGCATGCATTCGGCCCAAAAAGCGGCCAAGCTGCTCGTAAAAATGTTCGGCAACATCGTGCCGAGCGATCTCATGGCCGGGGGCATGTTCGAAACATGTCACCAGGTAAGTCTCACCCGCGAACTCAAAGGTCGTGCAGAGGTCTCCGTTTTCAGCGGGAATGGGTGCGCACGCCTTGATGCCGCGCTCAACCATAAACAAGACCCATGAAAGCTCCGCTTCCACTTCCGCTTTGCTACGATGGCGATCTTTGGAAATCCGGATAATGCACTTCTTCCCTGCTCGCTGGCAGGAATAGACATAGTTTTGGCCATAACGCAGGAATGTGGCGTCATCTACCACCAGCCGATACGGCTGGAGGAACTTTTCCAGATAATCTTTGCTTAGCATGGCGGTTGGTTATTAGGCCCTTTGCTTCTGTGGATTGCCGCTACCGAAGGAAAAAGAAGGACACCGCCGCCAACAGACTGCCGCAGTTTTTTGTAGTATGACGACATGATCTTATGTTTTTACGAGATTACGCTTGTCTCGCTTTATCTTTCAAAAAAGCCAATTCAAAGCTCTGGATAATTCATCCTTCCAAGGTTTGATTTCATGGCCGCCTTGATACACGTCACAATGCACAGAGTGGCCTCGATCAACCAAAGCTGCGGCAAGACGCTCACAAGCAAAAACTTGGGTGACATCTTGGCGTAATCCGGTGGGAGGATGGAAAACTCCGGATTCAATTTCCTTATTGCCCACGCTTAGCCAGAATTTGCTTTCGCTCGATGGCATTTGACTGAGGTTATTTTTCAGCCATTCATTCTTCCACCAGAAGGAGCCTGATTGGCTCAGACAGCAGGAAAATAAATTGGGGTGACTGAGCGCCAAATAGGCTGCGGCGAGACCACCAAGGCTTGGGCCAGCGATAAAATGGTTGCCCTCAGGAATTGCGCTATTTTTCGCGCGCAGCCACTGAATGACATCCAAGGCGATAAACTCGGAATACCTTGGATTGCAGGTCAAGTCATGATGTCTGGCTTCTCCGTTAACATGGGAAACAAAGACGCAAAGCATCGAGGGAATTGCTCCGCTTCTCTGTAGCTGGGTAAAGGTCGATGGGGCGTCCATGTGGTTAACGTAGTATTCACCGTCCAGAAAAATGCCAATTTTCTCAGGGACGCCATGGCTGGCATTCAGAAGCCAGACCTTCCGTGAGAATTCGCCTGATGAACTCTCAATGATGT
>Ga0207014_1009_pt2 | contig 34020 bp, 34 predicted proteins | sample Alteio_BWMinCont_56_FD_153495 | JGI IMG/M metagenome (GOLD analysis project Ga0207014, IMG submission 153495) | Enriched cells from forest soil in Barre Woods Harvard Forest LTER site, Petersham, Massachusetts, United States -... | ecosystem: Environmental > Terrestrial > Soil > Temperate forest >...
TTTCCAATGAGCTCTTTGACAGTCAGCTGAACAATAACGAACACTACAACATCGCCCGCATTTTTTAAATAATTCATTTTCGCCTGGTTCTTTTAGGCAATTTGCGCATTTATTTGGTAAAACGGTTTCTTGATTATCAGTTTGTTCTTTTTTTGGCTGTTCAGTTACTGCAGGCGCAACGCCGTCTTTGCGATCTGTAGATTCTGATTGGGAATTCTGTTTTAAATCATCTTTTTGAGTTCTTAATGTTCTAAGTTTCTCACAATATGATTTATGTGTTGTCCAATCTTCATTTTGACAGTCTTTTGAGCAATAAACGGTCATCATACATTTAGAGCATTTTGCGAACTTTGATTGTTCATTAATTTTCTTGCAATTTGCGCATTGATCTTGGCGAATTTGTTGAACAAATTCTGGATCATCTTTTTGATGAAATCTTAAATTTTCATTGCCAGTAAGCAATTTGACACCATCAGCATAATGGTTTGCATTACCATTTTTTATTTTAGTCAGAAACCGTTCAGTCCATTGAAATTTTAAATTTAGTGGTTCTAATGAATTAATTTCCAGAACACTGTTATTTAAAAAAAGTGAATTTTCAAAACATTCTGGAATTTCAGTCAAATAAAGAGGCATGCATTGTGATGTTTCTGGATTATATTTAGTCATATCTAATACTTTAATATCAGGGCCAATATTTGTGAAATTTGCTGTTTTTTTAGGAAATATTGTTGCTCTTAAAACCGCATATTTATTTTTACCTAGTACATTATTTGGATCATTTAGAATTCGTTCCGGATGTTGCGGATTGTCGGGTATCGGCTTAAGGCCAAAAATTATAATTATTGAATCTGTATTATTAATTACTTTCAACGCTGAAATCTGTGTGGAAATTATTCCAAATAAAATTAAGGTAAATATTTTTAAATTTTTCATATTTTCTCCATTTAATCTAATCCATCGACAGTTGGGCCTTGTGCTCCATCTTTTTCTTTTGGTGCCGGTTGAGAAGTGGGTATGCATGCTTGTTTATGTCCTGATTTCCAATGAGCTCTTTGACAGTCAGCTGAACAATAACGAACACTACAACATCGCCCGCATTTTTTAAATAATTCATTTTCGCCTGGTTCTTTTAGGCAATTTGCGCATTTATTTGGTAAAACGGTTTCTTGATTATCAGTTTGTTCTTTTTTTGGCTGTTCAGTTACTGCAGGCGCAACGCCATCTTTGTGATCTGTAAATTCTAATTCTTGAGAATTTTCAGCTTTTTGTTTTGAATCTTCTTGAGTTTGATTGAATCCTGATTGTTGAATTTTGTTACATAAATTTTTATGTGGTTCAAATCCCGGAATTCCTGCTTTCCAATCTTTTATTTGACATTCTTTTGAGCAATATATTGGCGTATTGCATTTTTTGCATTTTCCGGCGCCTTCTATAAATTTATTTTTTTTAATGAAAGATTCTTTTGGCTTCTTGCAAACAATACAACAATTTATTACAGCAATTTCAAGTAAATAGGTTTCCAGATTTGGGTCTTTTATTAATGATTTTAAATTACTTTTTTTAACGCAACTAAGTGGTCTTTGATATTTTTGTGTTTCTGGATCAAAATAACAAGTTTTCACGCACTCCGAGTTACCAAAAAATTTTACAATATTTTTTATTTCCAAGATTGCAGTTTTATCATCTTTAATTGTAATTATTATTCTTTGTTTATTATTAAGATATTCTCTAAATTTATCGACTATTTTATACCAAAAAATTTTCGAATAAATGGATTCATTTTCATTAATGCTAATACCAAATAATGTGAATTTAGCCATCCCTTGTAAAATTGATTGGCATTCACGGCTATTAGAATCTAATCTACTATTTGCTCCAACATATATTTTAGAATAATAATACCAGTTATCTTGTAGAATTAATTCCGGTTTCGGGTTTTCTGGTATCGGACCAAGAGAATAAATCATGGCTGTTTTAGAAGATTTATTAATAACTTCTAAAGCATTTATTTTTGTTGAAACAATCCCTAACAATATTAAGGCAAATATTTTTAAATTTTTCATAGTTTTTTCCACTAAAAATTAATTAATCTAATTCGTCAATATATGATCCATTAATCAATATTATTGTGTGTATGATCTTCAATACAATTCTGACAATACATCGTGGTATCAAAGCACAGATCGCAATTTTTTAAGGCAGCAACTTCTTTATCGTTAGCTTCACATTTTTGACAATATTTTATTGCAAGATCTTCTTTTCTTTCTTCTTTTCTATCTTCAGATTTTTTCTTTTCTTTTTTTACACATTCACTTTTATGTCTTGACCAGTCTTGTCTTTGGCATTCTTTAGAACAGTAGCGTATTTTTCTACAACCATCGCACAACTGCAAGGCTTTACGTCCGTTTTCGTTTCTAGATTTCTTACAGTAATAGCAAAAATCTGTATATTCATCATGTAAAACTTCAGCTCTGATATTTTCAAAATCAGCTTTTAATTGTAGACTTTTGCAAGCAGGTATAAATGGGCGTGGTAATGGTTTATTTATCAATTCTTTTGCTTTTAAAAAGATATCATAATCTGATAATTCACTATTTTTTAGTGATAGATAAGACGTTTTACTTGATTTACAAATTCTTTCTAATAATTGTCTGTGATTAGACAGATTCAAAAAACAATTCATATCCTGGTTTAATCGAAGATTAGCAGCATATAAAAGAATAAGTAAAAATTCAACATTATTATCATTTTCATACATTCCAAGAATAATCATTTTCCTTGTGAGATCTAGCATTAATGGCCAGTGGCCATTTAAAGCTTCAACTCTTAACCAATTTGTAATTTGTTCATAATTATTTTTTTCTACCAATTCTGAAATTGCAGCATAATCTTGTTGTTTTAATAATTCATGAAGCCTTTTTAATGTGTGTTCAATATTTGTTTGTTGTTGAGTTTCACTTTGTTTATTATCTGTTTGTTGTTTAGATCCTTTTTGAAGTTCTTCTCGGATATTTTCATAACATTCAACTAGTGATTTTTTTCTTAGTTCTGGCCATTCATTTGCAGGCAATAAATTCTTTTTGTGATTTTTGAATGAAACAATATATGGATTTGGTAGATTATTTTCTAAATTTAGCACTAATTTAAAAGCTTCATCTAATATTCTCAGTTTAGTTTTAAAATCAAGTGAAGCGCTTTTTTGTATAGATTTAATTAAAGTGACTCGAATGACTTTTAATTGCTCATTGACTGTCTCATATAAATCGTTTTTTTTGTAACAACTTAGATCTTGACTCAATCGGAACAACATCACAAATTGCCAATAAAAACAATCTTCCCTTTGGCCACCTATCATGATTAAATTATTGATTAATTCTTCAATTAAAATTGTATGACCTAGTTTTGCCTGGTTTTGAAGCCATGCAATTTTTTGTTCTGGTTTAAGTCTCGATTTATTTATTTTTTCTATGATCGCCTTATAGTCTTGTTTTTCAAACAAACGTTCCATTGCATTTGTTTGTAATACGCAATTTAGGACTGTTAATGCAAATATAAACAAAAGACATTTTAAAAATTTCATTTAAAAACCCCATTTTCTATAATAATTGACTATTAGAATAAATTATAGATGTTTTTTAAAAAAAAGCAAGTCAAATTGTCTAAAAATGAAAAATTATAATAAAAAAGCATTATTGATGATTTAAGTATTAATCAGGGAGCAAATTAAGCGTCTTAACAGGGTTTTTCTATGCATAAAGGAAAGAAGTTTGATTTATTGAGACTATGCTAGAATTCCGTACTTTTTATTAGCCATAGCTTTTATTTTGCCCTTTTGTAAAGCTGAAATTAAGCATTTTCTTTTTGGAGTCATAATTTCATCATATTCTTCAATTTCCAGCCATGGTATTTGCGCATTATCAATTTCTTTAGCTGCTTTATCATAGACTTCAATGTCAATTTCAGAGCCCATTATTTCAAGTAAAAATTCAAATCTTGCTAATGCGCTATTAATTAAATCATTAATTTCTTCCATGTCATAACCTATTTGATGATCTTTTAGTTGATATAATGAGTCACATGTATCTTTGAATTGTACCCAAATATCATTATCAACTGTCCATAACATTTTTCCCAAACCACATTCTGTAAATCTTATTACTATATTTTTAAGCTCTGACATTGCTATATCATCAACTTTGTCATAATCGTGAATATTTTTTAAAACAGCGCTGCAAATATTTTCCGAGACGTTGGTTAAAAAAGTTTCCGGTGTTCTTTTAAAGACATCATAGTGATTAACCATTTGCGAATATAAAATGTTATATGCTTTCGTTCTGGGGTTTTTTTCTTCTTTTGGCTTTTCAAAATGATTTGAAATTAAAGTATGTAAATCAAGCACAAATTCAACAAATTTTTTTGCATTTACATATTCAATTGATTTTATTTTTTGTAAAAATGCTTTTAAAATTACTTTTGTGTACGCTCTTTTTTGATTTGTTTTTCTTCCATGTTGAAAAAAACTTAAAAAATCTGAAAAATTATTTGGCAATATTTCCTGATTATATTTGGTGTGGTTAAATTTTTTTTCAAAATAATTTTTTAATCCGTCATCAGTAAATTTTACCGGTGCGAATAGATAATCTTCATCTAAATTCATTTCCGCTGAATTCTCATTTTGATTGTCGAAAGATTTTTGTTCAGCTTTTGCTAAAACTTTACAAATGGTAAAATGTATGTAAATAAGAATAAGTAGAGATAAAGTTGAAATTTTTTTCATAACTTAATTCTCCCTTTGTAAAAAAGGTTTAATTTTGATTTACAAAAATTATCATAAAAAATTTTTTTCTCATTGTAAAATTCAATTAAAAGTTCCTAATTTAAGGAATTATTAATGGCTTTATATTCATATCAGGCAATTTCAAAAGATGGAAAAAAAATAAAAGGCAATATTGATGCGTCATCAATTGGTAATGCAAAAGATCAATTATTAAAAAAAGGTTTGTATATAACAAATATTAATTTGATGAGTGAAGCATCTCAACTACCATGGTACAAAAGATTATTTGAAAAAAAAGTTTCAATTAAAGATAAAATTTTATTTACAAAACAATTAAGTGTTTTATTAAAATCCGGAGTTCCACTTTTACAAGCTCTTGAATTGTTGACTGAACAATTTGAAGGAAGAATGAAATCAATTATTGTTTCATTAAAAGATGGAATCAAAGAAGGACAATCTTTAGCGGATGGATTAAAAAAATATCCAAAAGTTTTTGATAATATTTATGTACAACTAGTAAGAGCCGGTGAAGCAACTGGAAAGCTTGAAATAATTTTAGAAAGATTAACAAGTTATATTGAACGTAAACAGGAAATTCAAAAAAAAATAAGATCTGCGCTTTCTTATCCCATAACGCAATTAGTTTTGATTGGCCTTGTTGTAATTTTTTTATTAACTAACGTACTTCCGCAAATTGCTCAAACTTTTAATCAAAGGGGTGGCAAATTGCCAGGACCAACGCGCGTAGTAATGGCAATTTCTGATGCAATACGAAATTATTATTTAATATGGATTGGATTAATTGTCACTTTCATTTTTGCATTCAGATATTGGAAATCAACTCCGTCTGGCGGAAGAATTATTGATTCCATAAAATTACGACTTCCATTGATTGGTTATTTTTCAAAAACAAATGCGGTCGTACAATTTAGTAGAACGTTGGGTATGTTGGTAGAAAGTGGTGTTAATTTATCTGAAGCGTTAGATATAGTTGTTAATATTATTGATAATAAAGTTCTTGCTAGCCAATTAAAAGAAGCGCGTGATAAGATTATTAAAGAAGGTAAAATTGCGCAATTTTTAAAAGAAACTAAAATATTTCCTCCAATTGCAATTTATTTGATAAATACCGGTGAACAAACAGGTGAACTTGGTTTTATGTTGTTAACGGTAGCGCAAAATTATGAAGTTGAACTTTCTGATTTAACGGATAATCTAACAAAAAAAATAGAACCATTAATGATTGTGATTATGGCTTTGGTTGTCGGGTCAATAATTATTGCAATGGTTTTACCATTAGTGCAGATGAATCAATTAATAAGCGGATTATAAAAAAAATGAAAGGATAAATTTTATGGAAGTTAATTTAAATCGTAAAACACATTTAAAAAGTGGATTTACTTTTATAGAAATAATAATTGCGGTTGCAATTATTGGAATTTTAGCATTAATTGTCGGACCTTCAGTATTACGATATAGAACAGAAGCATCAATAAATGCTACTACAACAAATGCAAAAGTTTTAAAAAGGGCAGTTGATTCTTATTTTCTTGCAGTTGGAAAATACCCATCTAAACTTGATGATTTATTAAAAAAGCCTGCAGATGTTCCTTTAAAAAAATGGGTTGCTCCATTTTTAGAAACTACAGAAATTCCAATGGACTCTTGGGGAAATCCTTTTGCATATAAATTAAACGCTAAATCAGATAATCACCCTTATGATTTATATTCATGGGGACCAACAGGACCAGGTAGCGCTCCGGAAGACTGGATCGATGCGTGGGCATAAATTAGGATTCACATTTTTGGAATTGATAGTTGTCATTGCCATTTTAGGTATTTTGGCAACTATCATCGTTCCAAATTTCCGTTCGAGAAATCCTGAATATCAAAGAAGACAATTTATTGATCAGCTGAATTCTCTACTTCAAGTTAGTTGGCAAAATGCTTTAGCAACAGGCAAAGTGCAAAAAATTATTTTTAATAAAAAAAATATTTCTCTTGAAAGTGCCACAGGAAAAAAATCTTCATCAAATGAAGAAATATATAAACCGATACAAGTTAGGTTTTTAAAAACAAATTTAGAAATTCCTGATAATTTTGAAATTAAAAATTTTTATATAGGCAAGAAAGATGAAATGACATCTTTGGTTGGAGGAAAAGGTAAAATCTGGTTTTATATTACTGCAGATGGTATGGCACAAAATGTAATCCTAAATATTGTTGAAAATATATCTGAGAATATAAAACAAGAATTATCTTTAGTTTTAAACCCTTTTTCAGTTCAATTTAAAGAATATGATAAATTCCAAAAACCTTAAAAAAAGCGGTTTTACTTTTATTGAAGTAGTTATTGCAGTTATGATAATTGGGATGGTTCTTACTTCATTATTTTCTTTACAAACAGCTCTTTTTGATTCGACTTTCAACAATTATTCAAAAATTTCACGTATTTTTTTTATTAAAAATTTATTTTTTAATTTTGAAGCAAGAGAAAAGTTAAATAAAAATAAGATATTAAAAAAAGAGTTGAAAGATCCTCTTACAAAGTTAACCTTTGAATTAAAAAATTTAAATGAAAAATCTCAGATAAAAAAATTTGAAAATATTTCTTTATTAAAATCCTCAGCTTCATGGAGAGGGCTTGTAAGACAGCAAGAGGAAAGTATGATTTACTATATTTATCAAAAAGCTAAAAAGAAATGAAAAATAAATTTTCAGGTTTTACAATAATTGAATTAATTGTCGCAATTACAATTGCGTCAATGTTGGCAATTGTTCTTTTTACTAGTTTTTATCAAACAAACCGAACATCTTTGGATGTAAATAATATGATTTCTTTTGATTTGAGAGCTTCAATTTTGCAAAATCAATTAGAAAAAGATATTACAGGTGCATTTATACCAAATATTGAAGAAGTAAAAGAAAAAATTGAAGAAAAAAAATCAGAGGCTGATAAAAAAAATCAGGCTGAAAAAAAGGAAATCGAACAAAAGAAAATTAAGGAAGAAAATAAAAAAACCGAGCAGCTAGAAAAAGCTTTTTATAGTATTAATAAAGATAAAAATTTAAATGAATTAACGCTGATAACATGCAATCCTTTGCAATCTTATGGTCAACAGAGCCCACGAATTGCCAGAATAATTTACAAATTAAAAGAAAGTAGTAAAAATTCATTCAAGTTGCTAAGACAAGAATCATTGGAGTTAGATTATAAGAAGGCAAGTAAATCTTTACAATATGAAATAGCTGATAATATTAAATCTTGTTCAGTTGAATACTTTTATTTGGACTCAAAAATGGAAGAAAGAAAATTTAAAAAAGCAAATCAATGGGGACAGCAAGATCAAAAAATTAATGTAAAATTGCCGATGTTTGTTAACATTAAATTGGACCTATGGGATGCTAGACAGAAAAAAATTCAACCATTTGAATTTACATATCAAATATTTGCATTTAATTTGCAGCAAAAAATAGCGGTTCCAAAAATAGAAGAATCAAATAAAGAAATGAAGGAAAAAGCAGAAAAAGAACAAAAAGAAAAAATCGAGAAAGAAAAAGAAGAAGAAAAAAAGAAAAAATCTTTACCAACAAAAATTTAATGAATACAAAATCAAACGGTTATATTTTAATTTTAACTTTGATGATTTTATCAATTCTAATCATTGTGGTGACAAATATTTTTTATACTGGCACCGCTCACAATGTATTTTCAAAAACTATAATTGATAGGGAAAAAGCTAAGATGTTGGCTTTATCTGGCGTTCAGCTGGCAATAAGTAAATTAACATTACCTGAAGAAAAAAAATCTCAGGAAGAACAAAGCCAAGAAGCTCAAAAAAAGAATGTCGAAGATAAAAAAACAAAAAACAATATTAGATTTTTATCAAGAATCTTACCAATTTTAAATAGCTGGATCGTTATAAATTTAAAATCTGACAATGAAGAAATCGATGGACAGGTAAAAATTTGTATTTGCTGTGAAGATGGAAAAATTAATATCAATAAAATTTTTGACTATTCAAAAAAAAGATTTATTAATGACGGAATACTTAAAGATTTTATTAAAATTTTAGATGAAATAAATAAAAAAATTCGGTCAATTACGTCGCAGGATCTATTGAAACCTCTAGAACAATTTTTGATAAAAAGAAAATTTCCACTAAATGATGTTACTGAATTACTTTTAATTCCTCAATTTTCATATTTTAAAAATTATGTTTTTTATGAACCTCCGATCAAAGGTGAAAGACTTGAAAAGAGACCTATTTATTTAACTGACATTTTTACAACTTGGACTGATAACATTCAATTACAGCCATGGTTACTTTCTGATTCAGTAGCAGCAATTTTAGGATTAAAAAGAATTTATCCGGATGAGATTGAAAAAAGAAAAAATAAAATTGAACAATGGATCAAAAATTTTAAAAGTAATTCAGATTGGGTGAAAGATTGGGACAAAATAATGAAACCTCTTTATGAAAAAGAATTATTATCAATGCCAAAAGGCATTGAAATTTTGTTTAATAGTGAATTTGATCCAAATATATTTTCTGTGGTATCTTATGGTACTGTTGGTGAAATTACTCAAAAAGTATTTGCTATTTTACGAAAAAATAAGAGTGATGAAGCAACTTTTGAAGTTATAAAGCTTTACTCGATATAGCAAAAAAGGAATTACATTGCATTTAAAAACAGAAACTAAAGTTGGAATTTTTGTTTTAATATCAATTGCAATTTTTGCTTATATGGCAATGCATCTTGGAATATTTAATTTTCATATAAAAAATTACAAAACATATTATGTTTATTTTGAAACTTTAAGTGGATTAGGCAAAAAAGCAGATGTAAAAATTGCGGGTGTAAAAGTTGGTTGGGTTGATCAGACTGAATTAATGCAAAGTGATTCCAATCCAAGAGTAAAAATTTATGTTCAGAGCCAATATGTTCTTTATAGTGATGCATATGCGGAAATTCATCAGGAAGGGTTATTGGGTTCAAGATATCTTGAAGTTGTACCCGGAAGTCCAGGACTTGATATTATACATTCTGGAGGCACACTGCAAAGAACAGTAAAACAAAGAGTGTCGATTGAAAAATTAATGGATAGATTCGAAACAATTGCGCATAACATTGAAGATGTTTCAGCTGCTTTAAAGGGAGCAATCGGTACGCCTGAGCAACAAAATGAATTACGTTCAATAGTTAATAATATTAGTGAAGCATCTAAAAAAATTGCTATTTTTGCTGACATACTTTCCAGAAATGAAAGAAATATTGATGGAATTTTAAATGATATAAAATCATTTTCACATGAAATAGTTCCTGTTGGCAAAGATATTCATAAAATTGCGGAAAAATTAGATACGAATATTGATCGTTTATCAGATAGATTTGATGATACCATGAAACACATTGGTTCTGTTGCTGAAAAAATTGATCAAGGAAAAGGCTTAATTGGAAAATTAATTAATGAAAATGATGTATACGAAGATTTAAAAGTGTGTGCTAAAGGAATCAGAAAAGCTGCTGATATTGGCGATAAATTAGGAATAGTGGTTGATGCTCACGTCGAAGCAATGCAAAGAAAAGCAGAACATTATAAACATGAAGATTCCAAAGGTTATTTTGATTTCAGATTTCATACAAATGAAGATACTTTTTATTTATTTCAAATAGTTGGTTCAGAAAAAGGTACAGTAGGAAGAATATCCAACAGAAATCAATTTTATGATCAATTCGGCAAAAAATTAAATGATACTGATATAGAAAAAGTTCCAGCAGATAATTTTTATTTCCCTCCTTATCGAACCGATGCAGTTAACATAACTCGTAACACAACAAAATATGGTTTTCAATTCGGTAAAATTTATAAAGATTTGGCATTAAGATTTGGTATTTTTGAAAATACTGTTGGCGCCGGCGTTGATTATGAAATTCCTTTCTGTAATGATATTTTCAGATGGGTTACAACTTTTGAAGCTTTTGATTTAAGAGGTCAAGATCGTGTTGATGACAGAAGTCCGCATTTAAAATGGATAAACAGAATTTTCTTATTTAATAATGTTTATTTTAACTTTGGTATGGATGATTTTGTAAGTAAAATTAATGCTAGTCCATTCGTTGGTATGGGCTTAAGATTCTCTGATGATGATCTGAAATATCTATTTAATCAAATGGGCTTCATTACGGGCAAATTGTCAGTTGAGCAATAACTTATCAATTTTAAGTTGTTAAAGGTTTCGAATTCCATTTGTCTAATTCAGTAAAAGATTTGTTAATTGAGTCACGTGTTTTTAGAATCTCGGCAGATAAAGATTTAATTACTGGTAACAATGTTGATGCACGTGGGCACAATCCCCAAAAGTACAAGTATTTTAGTTTCTAGTTCTTGCGCGGCTGCAAATGACTTTGTATTTAATTCATTGGATTTATTGAGACGTTCTATAAAAACTTTATAAAATTCTGGATTTAGATCAGCTTTAAGAATTAAATGAGTTGCAACTAAATAAAATTATAAAAAGTAATTTCTTCATATAATCTCCTTTTTTATATAATAACTGATCTAAAAACCAAAAATCAACAATTATTTAATGCTATCTGAATATATCTTATAAGAATAGTTAATTAAACTCTTGTTTTTCTTATTTTGACAATGTTACAATTAGATAAAATAGGAGGAATAATGAAGAAAAGTTTATATTGTTTAGTGTTAATATCTTTGGTCTTTAATATTAGATCTACCGATTTTGATAAAAAGGAATCAAAGGAATTGGAAGAGGCTATTGCTGCAGCTAAAAAAATTATTGATAGCGAAGAATTTCAGGATTTAAGTTCTGGAGATAAAGCAAATTTGAAGAATTATTTTATTCTTGAGAAGCAATCATATGAATTATTAATTGCACATGAAGAAGAAGCAGCACGAATACGTGGTTATGATGCAGTTGAGTTTCGTAAAAGGCTTGAAAATGAAAATGCTTTTAATATAATGGATAGATTGAATGACTTAGTGAATAATAAAAGGGATTTGTTTCAACAAAAATTCTATGATGCAATTATTGCTTTGCTGACACCAGAGAAACCATATATAACTTAAAAAAATAACTTTGAAAACGGTGCAAATTCGAAAAATTTATTTTTTAATACACTGACAAACGCAATTGTGCTGCTTTATTTCTGGAGAATATAGGCAACACCATTTATTATTCCAGATTAGATTTTTTTTATCACATTCATATTTGCAAATACTTGGGGCATCCTGTTGTTCTAATGGCCCGATTTCAACAGATTGAGTTTTGCTAAACTTAGAAATTGTATATACCTGATTATTTTGCAAAAGTATTATTATTGATGTGATGAATATTATCCCTTTTTTCATTACTACTCCTTTTTTCCATCTATACTTAGCCTAGCTGTCTTATGTGAATTAATTCAATAAAATAATGTAAACTTGTAAAAAATATTGATTTTTAGCTGGTTTTTAAATAGACGAATTATTTTTTTTAATTTATAATTTTAAATATCCTTTAAAAATAAGATTAGAAACATGAATAATACAACGAAAAATATAAGAAATATTGCAATTATTGCCCATGTAGACCATGGTAAAACAACCCTAGTAGATAAATTATTTCAGGCATCGGGAATGGCTCAACCTGAAGGCGAAGAGCGGTTAATGGATTCAAATGCACTTGAAAAAGAGCGTGGTATTACTATTTTGGCAAAAAATACTGGCATAGTTTATAACGATTATAAGATTAATATTGTAGACACTCCCGGACACAGTGATTTTGGTGGAGAAGTAGAAAGAACTTTACAGATGGTTGAAGGCTTTTTGCTTTTAGTTGATGCTGCAGAAGGTGTATTGCCAGGTACAAGATTTGTGCTTTCTAAAGCTTTAAATTTAAATTTAAAGCCAATAGTAGTAATTAATAAAATAGATCGTCCTGATGCGGATATAGAAAGAACCGAACAAAATATTCATGATTTGTTTTTAGATCTTGCAACTGATTCAGCACAATTGAATTTCCCGGTAGTTTATGGTTCAGGCAGACAAGGTTTTATGACAACTGATCTTTCTAAAAAATCTGACTCTATGAAACCTTTACTTGATACAATAATTGAACAAATACCTGCACCTAAAGATAAGGCAAATGAGCCTTTACAATTTTTATGCACAAATATGGATTATTCTGAATATCTAGGACCAATTGCAATTGGAAGAGTGTTTAGTGGTTCAATTAAATTAGGTCAACAGGTTATTATTTGCAAAGGCGATTATAGAAGTAAACCTACAAAAATTACAAAAATTTTTGGTTTTGAAGGTTTAAGAAGAATTGAACAAAATGAGGCAATTTGCGGAGATATTGTAGCAATTACAGGGTTTGATGAAGAATCACCAATTGGAAGTACTATTTGTGATGTAGAAAATCCAAAGCCATTAGAATATGTAAAAATTGATGAACCTACGGTTTCTATTTATATTTGCGTGAATGATTCGCCTTTTAATGGTCGCGAAGGCACACTTTTAACTTCTAGGCATTTAAAAGAAAGATTAACAAAAGAATTAAAAACAAATGTTGCATTACGAGTTGAGCCTACTGATTCGCCTGATGTATTTAAAGTTTCAGGTCGTGGTCAATTGCACTTAAGTGTTTTAATTGAAACAATGAGACGTGAAGGTTTTGAACTGCAGGTTTCGGCTCCTGAAGTTATATATAAAAATATTAATGGCCACAAAAGTGAACCAATAGAATTCATGGTTATTGATATTCCTACCGAATATCATGGCATTGTTATGGAACGACTTGGTAAGAAAAAAGCTGAATTGCAAAATATGCAGCATTTTTCAAATGATAGAGAAAGAATGGAATTTAAAATTCCTTCAAGGGCATTGCTGGGATTCAAGAGTCAATTTTTAACAGATACTCGTGGAACCGGAATTGCGACTTTCAACTTTTATGGTTATGAACCATACAAAGGCGACATTGTTACAAGAACCAAAGGTTCATTGGTTTCTATGGAAGCTGGAACTGTTACTGCTTATGCATTAGATAACTTACAAGAAAGAGGAATTCTTTTTGTTGCGCCTGGCGTTGAAGTTTATGAAGGTATGATTGTTGGTGAACATAGCCGAGATAATGATTTAGAAGTCAATCCTTGTAAAGGTAAGAAACTTACAAATATGCGTGCTTCAGGAACAGATGACCAAGTAAAATTAGCACCGCCAAAAATTATGGATTTAGAAACTTGTCTTGAGTGGATTCAGCCGGATGAATTAATTGAAGTCACTCCAAAATCTATCAGATTGCGCAAGAAGAAATTAAAAGCATTTGAAAGAAAACGCGATAAATAAAAATTAGACAGTTGCGCTTTTTTCAACCAATTTTTCCGCCAGCTTTTTTGCAAGTTTGGCTTTTTTATATTCTTTCCATTTATTTTTTAGAGTTTCCTGAACTTTTTCGTTAAGATTTAGATCCATTAAATAATTTTCTGCCTTAATAAATAATGCGATAGATAATATAAAAACTGTAGCTTGTACAAACATTTTTTGACTTTCTGATAAATTCTTATCTGCTTTTTCTTTTAAAGTCTTCTGCCAAACTTTGTAAAGAACAAATGGCAACATTAATCCTAGAATTCTATATTTCGAAATCTTGGGAAGTGAAATTGTAGGCAATGCGTTTTTTATATAGCTGAAAATTTGAGCCAATTTTCCATTTGTTCCATTTACCATTCCTTCACCGAAACTGAGAAAAATTAATCCTGCACCAAATAATTCACTATAACGGTTTATTAGAGGATAGTCTGGATTACCATCTTTGATTTTATCAATAACTTTTTCGACTTCCTTAATAGTTGTTGCGAATATAATTCCACAAAACCCTCGGAACATTAAATCATTCCAGTTTATGGATTTTAAATTTAATGGTGTCATCAAGATTAAAAATGAAAGAATTATTAATTTGAAACTGTTATTCATGATTTTCCTGAGTATTTTTAATTTATTAATATTTTTTAATTAGTATTATATAAAAGATAAAAAATGTAAAATTTGCTATTTGTCATATTATATGATAAATTTATTATAATAAATACAAATTAAGCTTATTTTAAGGGGAAAAAATGATTAAAAAATTAATAATTTTGGCGATTTCATTAATTTCGGTGATTTCAGCAATGGATCAAAAATTTATTTCGATGAGTTTAGTGGATCAAAAAAATAATGAAAAAATAAATACTGCAAATTTGGAAGCTATTCAAAATCAATCTTTGGATTGTAATTTAATAAATGAACTATTGGATATATTGAAAAAACAAATGACTGATTGCTTAAACAATTTACCTGAATTATTTGCATTAGGAGATCTAAAAGATAGGTTAAATAGTTGGAATGAAGAAATAAGGCGCGAGCAAGTTTTTCAAAATAACAATGGTAGGAATTTTTTCGAATCTTTCGATAAAGAAAAATTAGCTTTGTCTATTGTAATAGGCACAAAACAGGTAATTCGAGAATGGAAAGATGCTCAAATAAAATTCGATGATAAAATTAAATCAAAAATTGAAGCACTTTTTGATTTTTTTATAAAATATATCGATGAAAATTGGAATTATGTTACTTTATTGGAATCCTAAAATTATTAGAATGTTGAACCAATTTTTGCCCAGAATCCCCATTGTTGCAAGGCGCAATTGTTTTGAGGAATTTCAAAAAATCCACCTATTCCGACAAAACCATTATTGCGATCACCTCTTAACGTGTAACCTAGCGCAATGTTAATACGATGTGTGATTGTTCCTCTTGCGCCACCAGAATATAAATCTATTTGATTTTCTTGAATTGGAACAAATATAAAGTTACCTTTTTCATCTTTATCCGTTGGAGCTAATTTGGCAATTGTACTTTCACTTGCAGTTGCGGGTATTCCTTCAGGAGTTAAATCACCAGGCTTTCCAGCAATTCCCCACTCAGCAAGAAAGCATTCCTCTAATCTTAACCTTTCATCAGAATGTGCCCAAAGGCCATATCCTACTTCTGCTTCAAAATTATTTTGACGGAATCTGAATCCAGCCGATAAATCTATCATATAATATGGATCTACTTTTACCTTTCGTGTAAGAACATTTATTGCAGGAATATTTGTTATTGTTCCGTCAGATTTATTTAATAATAAATATCTACTCCATGGTTTATTACGTAAATCCATTGATCTCAATTGTTTATTTCTGAATAAATAAAGCATTTCTATATCAAAATTCAATGCAAATAAATATGGTGATCTTCTACAATTTAACGGTACTTGAAAATCTACAACAGTTCCTAATCCAAAATGATTCCCGAATCCTCTAAAAGCAGGAAAAACAACATTTGGATTAGGATTTTCAGCCAATGGGAAAAGTAAATAAGTATGTGCATTCACCTGACAATCATCGCGAAAATTGAATTCAGTTCCAAATTTAAATCTAAGTTCAGTAAAACCTGCTGTTGCGCTTTTGCCATAAAATTTTCCATAAGTTAAATTTGGTCTTCTTAATGCATCAATTATGGTTGGTTTTTGATTATTTGGAACATCTTGTACTAAATTTAAATCATTATCAACTGATTCAATTACTGCAGAAAATCCAAGCCAAAAATATTCTAACAAACTGCACGAAAAACAACCTCTTAAATTTTGTTTAATATCTAAAACAAATGCGATTTGTTTTTGTTCAGGAAATAAAGAAAAAGTTCCTGTGAAATCATCTGATAGTTGTAACCATTCAGCGCGTATGTCTCTGATTGTGCTTGTGCCTACGAGGTCACCTTTTACTGTTAAAAAATGTCTGTCTTTCATCAAAAAATATTCACTTATTTTTTGATTTTTTTTTGTGGGCGCATTATCAGATGATTTTTGATAAAACATCATGACCTGCGCACTTGTATTTAAATTTTCTGGGTTGCAATAAATAATGTTATGCCAAAAAGCTTGCCATGCTTCAATATTGAAATATGCAGGACGAGTAAATATGTTACTTTGGCTATAATGGTTTTTTAATCCTAATTTATTTTGACATTGCGTATCTGTACATTTAATTTCTAAAAAAAATAAATTTGTTAACAAAAAAATTATTAAATAAAAAGAACGTTTCATTTAAAATTCCCTTTTTATGGTAATTATATTTGCTTAGATATATTAAGATAGGTTAATTCTAAAGACAAGTTTGGTTTTCATAAAAGTCAAAATTATTATCCAATTATATATTTTATTTAAGATTAGCGATTGACATTTATGTTTTGATAAATAAAATAAATTCAAGAATATTGTAAATTTTCACAATCTAATAAAAGGGTACAACATGAAATACATAAAATTTGCTTTAGCTTTATTACTTTCTGCTCCTTTCATTAATGCAGATACAACTTCAAATGTAGTTGCAACAGTAGAAAATGCAGCTCAAGCAGCAGTTGCAAAAGCAGACCAAGTCGTGTCAACTGTAGCATCAGAAGTTAAACCAGCTGTCATTGCAGTTGAAAATGCTGTAAAGCCTATTGTGAATGGGGCAACAAATGCAGTTGCGCCAGTTGTTGCAAAGGCAGAAGGAAGATTACAAAGTTTATATAATTCATTAGTTAACAGTTCATTATTGAACAATAAGTATTCACAAGCTGTTTCTTCACGAGTTTCAGCATTAGCATCTGCTACTAAAAATACATTATGGACAAACAGATCTACTGCTAGCAGAGTTGCTATTGTAGCTTTACCGGTTGCGGCGGCTACTTTTTATTCAGTTAGAAAATATCAAGAATATAGAACAAAAGGTATAACAAGAGTTGGTTTTGCTTGTAAATATATGGGATGTACATTTACAAAATAATTATACAAACCTATAAAGATTATATTAAGGGACCCGTTTGGGTCCCTTTTTTGTTATTTATATTTTTTTAAATTTGTGATATCCTTTAATTGAATAGATAAGATAATCGAAGTAAAAAAGGGGCAGTAAAATGCCCTATTTTTATTCAAATGGAGCCAGATATGAATAAATTTATAAAATTATTAATCTTTTTAATCACATTTTCTTTTGTGAATAATAATGGTTCGGATATTAGTTCGAAATTTATAAAATCATTAATTTTAAGTTCCGTTAAAGGTCTCTGGGGCGCAACAAAATCGATGGTAGAAACAGGTGTTGATCAAGGATCTAAATTTGTAATTGACGGTTATAATTACTTAGAAACTGAGGCACCCAAGTTTGCAAATGAAAAATATAATGCACTAAAATCGGGAAGCATGGATTTATTTGAAGAAATTCAAATGAGAGTGAAAGAGCAACAATTGCAGGATAGTTTAGCTTGCTCAGAAATTCCTGAATTATTAAGTGAAACTCAACTTAATAGTTCATATTTGGATTATATACGATCTAAATGGAATAGTGGTGTAAAATATTCAAAAGAAGCTGCAATAGTTTTAAAAGAAAAATTACAAACAGTTCCTGTTAAAAAATATGCTGTTGGTTTATTAACAGTTTATATCGCTTATCGTTCTGCAAAATTTATTTGGAATAAAATAGCAAATAGAACAGCTTCTAATGAAGTAAAAGTTATTGTTGAGATTAAAACAGATAAATCATCAAATGTGCAATCATATAGTGTAAAAGGTGTTTAAAATTATGTTTAAAAAAATAATTTTAATATCTTTTATCTTATTTTCGTTAGATTCTGAATGCATGGATAAAAGTCCATCTCATGAAAATTTTTCATTTTTTAATATTAATTCATTTTTAAATCGTGCTAACAATTTCTTAAATAGATTTAATATTTTTCAAGAACCAAATAAGTTAAATAATGATGCTTTAAATTTTCAAAATAATCCGGAAGACATTTTTGGGAATTTGGACTTAAATAATTCTGTCGATTTTTCTCAATCTTTAAATAATTTGCAAAATGTTCAGGATTTTGTTCCTGTAGTTCAAGATAATTTACCACATTTACCAATTTTACAAAATGCATCTTTAAAGAATAATATAAAATATGCTATCGTTGGCGCCATTTTAACTTATACATTTTTAAATTTAATTTATAAATTGGCTAAGAAAGTTTTGAAGAAAAAAGAAAATAAGAAGATAAATTTACAAGTTAAACTTAATAATGAAGAAATTTATTCTAAACAAATTCCTATTTCATAGATTCGAAAATCTCAATCGCTTTTTTTGCTTCATTTTTATGATAAACTATTGCTGAAATTGCATTAGTCATTGCAATTGCTTCTTTTAAAGAACGTTGAAATATATTTCTGCCTGTTGCATTTCCAGCAGTTTTTCCTTCAGTTATCTGTAAATATAATTCTTTTAAAAAATCTTTAGGATCTTGTGATTTTCCACCGGAACAAATTATTTTAGTGTTTCCAGCTGCTTGAGTTGCGATTTTCAAAATATCTGTTGATGTAAATCCTTGAATATTTTTTGGAGTTTTTATTTTTGCAAAATCGGCACCCAAAGAATTTGCAACTCCACAAGCTGCAGTGGTGAGTTCTAATTCATTTTTTTCTTTTATATTATTTCCTCGAATATAAACCCACAATATTGCGACTAATCCATTTTGATGTGCTTTAAAAATTGCCTGCGCCGCATCGGCAAGCATTTCAGGTTCATATTTGCTTCCCAGATAAATAGTATATCCAATACCTCTGATTTTTAATCCGGAACTTTTTTTAAAATTAATTACATCTTCTATTGACCAAAGAATTCTACTTAAAGGGTCAACTGAATCTGATTTTATCAAATTTGTTTTTGCATTAAGTTTTATTATGTAATTTATATCTTTATAGTGAGCTCCATATCTTGCAATTAAACCTAGATGCGTTGCCAATGCGCCAATTCTACCGCGATTTGCAATTTGAAAAATATGATCAGGCTGATTTGCGGTTATATCAATAGAATTGCCATAAAAATCTCCATTTAAATGTTCTATTTTTTGATCTACGGCAAAAAGCATTAAATTATTTGTATCATGCGTAATTGCTTTATGATTATCTAAAAAAATAGGATGCATTGATGTAGGCACATCTAATGGAATCAGCATAAAATCCCTAATTTGAAACTCTTATTTAATTATTTTATCATGAATTAATAATTTTTCTGCAATTTTTTCAAATAGGGGTGCTGCTACAGCTGATCCGAATAAATCTTTTCCTCCGCGTGGTGTTTCTTTTATGTAGATTGCAATTATTCGTTTGTAATCATCTTTTTCTATAATTCCCAGAAAGGAATATATATTTTTTGTTTTAGAATATGAGCCGTCAATAGCTAAATTTCCTGTTCCTGTTTTTCCCATAACTTTATAACCTTTAACTGCTGCTCTTTTTGCTGTTCCTTGGTTTACTGTATTTTGTAATATTTGTTTTATTTGTTGTATTACTTCCGGGGAATATATTTGTTTTGGATTTTCTTTTTGATCATTTTCACTAATTATTAATTTTGGCCTCACTTGATATCCATCATTTGCTATGATAGAAAACGCGGTAGCTAGTTGTAATAAATTAGCAGTTATCTCATAACCAAAAGATAATGAAATGAATGATCTTCTAGACCATTTGTCGGGAGGATTAACGTATCCTTTGTTCTCTCCATTTAATGGAATATTCGTTTTTTTGCCAAATCCAAAGTTTAAATAATGATCATATATTTTAGTTCCAAGTTTTTTTGATACTTTGGCCATTCCTATATTATTTGATTTTTCAACAACTTCTGCAAAAGGAACGATGCCTTGGGCAATTGTAGTGCTGAATGAAAATCCATCTATTTGGGTTTCTTTTGTATTTTCACAATCTATTAATTCATCTATTTTTACTACTCCTTCCTGTAAAGCTGCTATTGCGACGAAAACTTTCATTACAGATCCGAATTCATAAGTATTTGAGATTGCCTTATTTTTTGTATTTTCTAGATTCAAATTTTCATAATTATTTGGATCAAAACCAGGTAGACTAGTCATTGTTAATATATGTCCATTATCAGGATTGAGTATTACAACTGCACCTTCTTTAGCTTCAAATTCCGCCATTGTTTCTTGTAATTCTTCCTGAGCCAAAAATTGAAGTTCACTATCAATTGTTAAATTAATTGACTTGCTATCTATACCGGTTTTAGTAATTTCTTTTTTAAAATAGAAGTGTCCTGAGCGTGCATCTTTTTCTAAAACCATTGACGTTGGTGAGCCAGAGAGTTGATCATTAAATTCATATTCAATCCCAAACATCCCTTTATTATCTATGTTGGTGACTCCTGTAACTATTGCAACTGATTCATTTGGATAAAATCTGCTAGGCTCTTTTAAAATTTTAATGTCTTCTAAATTACTTTCTTTTATAAGATTAATTTGCTCTTCTGTTAGCCTGCGTTTTATATGCATAAAAAATTTATTTTTATAATTATTCAGTCGGTCATGCGCCTGCGGAAAATATTTTTTTAAAAATTTTTTTACTTTTTCAGACTCTTGTAGTTTATTTGGCAAAATAAATGCCGATAGGCTTTCTTTATTTAAAGCTACCGGATTATTTTTAGAATCAAATATAGTTGCTCTTGGAGGATTTATGGTGACTGAAATATTATATTGTTTTTTAGCTAGATCTGAGAAATAAGTCGAATTAATAATTTGAATAAGATATAAATTAAAAAATATTGTAAAATAAAGAAAGATGAAAAATGAAAAAATCAAAAAAGTTCTTAATTTATAAGCTCTATTCATGTTAATTTTTTAATTTGATTTAATTTTATTTTCTCCATCTTTAATTTTTTGATCGCATAATTTTTAATTGAAGTTGGGTTTTTTAATATTAACAATTGTTGAGTTAATTCATTTTTATTTTGAATTAGTTGTTCTTTTCGTAAAATTAATTTTTGATTTTGATAAGTATATTTAATGAAAATACTTTGTTTATAAATTTGTAAAAAAATAAAAACTATATTTACAAAAATGAATGAATAAAAAAGTTTGCTTTTTGAAATCTTCATTACTTATTTATTTTAGAGTTTAAATTAAATATACTAAAGAACTTTTTTTGGGCAAATAAAAAAGGATAAAAGAAATTTTTCTTTTATCCTTTGGCATATTTAAAAATTTGGACTTATTTTTTAGTATCTTCTCTCTTTATCTTTTTCGCTTCTTCTGGATCTAATTTATAAACATAAACAGGTGATCCTTCACTCCATGTCATTGGCAAAGAGTATTCTTTTTCTAAAATAAACCCATAATCTTGATAATCAGGTAAACTTTTTAAACTGATTACATGCATTCCCTTTTTTAAATTTGAACATTTTTCAGCAATTTTTTTCATTAATTCAACGGGATAACATGTTGAACACATATAAATTACTGTCGCATCGCATAGATTCAGCTCAGCTATATCGCCCTGTATGAATTCAATTTTTCTATTAGGGTTTATCAAATTTCTTTTTACTAATTCTTCTCTTGCTTTTAAAGCATTATTATGTCGGGTTGGTGATAATTCAATACCTACTACTTTTTTAAATGGAAAATTTAAATATGCCTGGATGATTACTTTACCCACACCAGAACCTAGATCATAAAATACATCAGAAGATTTAATATTTAAATCATTAAAAATTGTTTGTAGCGAATCATATTTAATTTCACCGTAAACCGGACTTCCACCTTTGTCTGTTACCATTTTTCTTTCAGTTTCGGCAATATTAAAACCTGTAATTTCTTTATATATATCTTCATCAATTAATTGTTTGCTATTTGGATACGGCTGAAATGATTTCTCTTCTGTAGTAATTTCAGCTCTTTTTTTTAAATAATATCCAATGCCCAATGTCAAAACAATTATTGTTAATACGATTAAAATATAGCGCCAGATATGATTTTTAGACATAATTCACCTTTCGTAGATTCTTATTTAATCTTTAGATTAATATATTTTTAATTAAATTTGAATTTATTAAAAATCTTTGTACATACTAAAATGCAATTCTGATTCAGGTTCTCCTTTTTTTCTATCTAATTTGAAGCCCCAATCAATTTTCATAGGTGTTGGGCGTAACATACGGACACCAAGACCAATTGATTGTCTATATTCAAATCTATTATTTTTAAGGAGAATTAAATTTGAAGGAGGAATCTTATTAATATCAGGAGTGTCCCAACCAGCTCCGCCATCATAAAATAATGCGCCTTTTATTGCAAAATCTTTGGTAATTGGGAAAATAAGTTCAAAATTCCAGAAAAATGCCTTTTTTGCGCCAATTGAATCACCTAAGAATGTAGGTCCAATTTGTCCAAATAAATAACCACGCACACTCGCAGGACCACCCATATGAAATAATTCTCTGTAAGGAATATCTTTATTATCCATACCAGAAATTATACCTGCAAAACCGTGAATTCCTAAAATTAAACGATTTTCACCAATTAAAGGTGTATAATAACTTGCTTCTGTTTCAAATTTTCCAAATCCCAAATTTCCTGATCCACCACTAAATCCAACTTTATATGTTCCTGAAATTTGATAACCCCTTGATGGATGTAAAATATGATTTCTTGTATCCTGATGAGCGCGACCGGCAATGTAAACTAAATTTCCCGGTTGAAATCTTCTATTTAAAATCGTTTGAAGAGTAGCTGATCCGTCACTTGAAGAATCAATTACAGTTGGACGCTTATTATTTCTAATATCTTCGATTCCTAATTTAAATGTATAAGTTACGTCATTTAGCCAAGTTAAAGATGGCGCTTTAAATCCTATTCCAACTGCGCCTCCAACTACTTGTTCATTAAAATCTGAGACATTTCTTAATTCTTCACCAAATTGGCTTTTTACATAGAAAATATCAAGATCTCCATAAATTGGTCTATTAAATAACCATGGATAAATTAAATTAAATTGTGCATTCCATTCTTCTTTTGACCATTGTCCATTCAATTTAAATTGAATTCCTTCGCCAAATAAATTTGTATCATAAGCAGTTCCGCCAATCATAAATGATCTTGTCAATGAATAAATATTTTGAGGTGATCCACCTACACCCATGTTACCCATTACTCTGCCAGTTTTAACCTCATTAACAATTAAATCTAAATCAACAAATTTTTCATTAATTCTATTTATTTTCCAATTAGCGCCATTTGAGGCATCAAAATACCCTAAATTTTCTATTCGATCTTTCGATTGATCCATCTTTGTTGTTGTTAACAAATCACCTTCTTGGAAAGTTAATTGTCTTCTAATTACATAATCTTTTGTTTTTTTGTTTCCAATAATATTGATTCGATTTACAAATACTTTATCACCTAGTTCTGTATTTAAAGTTATATTTATAGTTTTATTAATATCATCGGGGATAATTATTGGTTCAATATCAGCAAATGCATAGCCATATTGTCCCCATGCAGTTCTTAAGATCTCAATCGAATCTCTTAAATCTTTTGCTGAATAAATGCATCCTTTTTTTAAAGGAATTGTGTCTAATAATAATTCTTCGGAAATAATTCCATTTCCATCAATTTTAACATCCGAAATGGAATAAAGATCACCTTCATTAATATAAAAAGTCATCTGATATTGTTTTGTAGTAGGATCCATTACAACATCAACATTAGTTACTGATGCCTTAAAATATCCATTTGATTTATAATAACTTTCAATAATATGTTTATCAGTTTCCAGATTTTCTGGTCTATAACTGCCAGCTTTATTAAAAAAGCCGAACAACCAATCTTCTCTGGTAAAGATGATTTCTCTTAATCTCTTGTCATTAATACAATTGTTGCCTTTAAAAAATACTCTTTTTATCAACGATTTTTTATTTTCCTTAATGTCGATTTTAGCAGTAACTTTATTATTTTCAGTTTTTTCAATTACACCATCTATTTCTGCAAGATGAAAATCTTTGTCTCTGTATAATTTTTTAATTTCTAAAATTATTGTTTTTAAATCTAGATCATTAATTGCATGAATATTTTCAAATTCATATAATTCGTCAATATCTTTTTTTTGTACTTTTTTATTACCCGTTATTATGATTTCTTTCAATTCAGGTTTTTCGTATGTAATTACATGCAGATTAATTAAATTATCTTCCAATTCTTCGGCCATTACCCGGATTTGGTTAAAAAAACTAAATGGCTTTCCTAATTCATAGATATTTTTTATTAAAACAGTTGTTTTATTAGAAAGAAAAATATCACCTTCATTATATGGAATGCAATTTTTGATAGCGTCATCCGTTAAATAGTTATTTTGATTTTTTCTTGTTAGAATAATTTTATTGATCCTAAGTTGAGAATTCGTTGATTTTATCTGTTCTTCTGCTTGTGCAGAAGGGTTTGAATTTTCAACTTCTGATTGAATAATATTTGAAAATGTTAATAAAAATAATATTATTATTTTTTTTCTTTTTAAATTATAAAAATGCATGAAAAAAAGCTCCTGAGATTGCAAATTTTTCTGCTTGTAATTTTGGATTTAAATAGAAAAAGTTATAAAAACTTTTTTTAAATCAGATCATACTGTTAAAATACGAATGATTTGATATATCCGAAAAATACATGAATATCATACTATTTTTTTGATAATTGGTCCAAATTTACTTTGAGTTAAAATATTTATTAAATTTCTTACTTTGAAATATGGCAGAGGATTTCAGATGGTTAATTTATTTTTAAATAATACTTTAGATTCTAAAAAAGAGAAATTTTCACCGATTAATGAACCGTTTGTAAAAATGTATGTGTGTGGAATTACACCATATGACGAGCCTCATGTTGGTCATGGAAGAGTTTATGTTACTTTTGATATTTTGTACCGATTGTTAAAATTTTTAGGTTTTAAGGTTACTTATTGCAGAAATTTTACGGATATAGACGATAAACTTTTAAATAAAGCAGCTTTGGAATTAAAAGATAAATTTAAATATACTGAAATTGCTGATCGGTATATCAATTCTTTTCATGAAGATATGAATGCTCTTAATTGTTTAAAACCTGATTGCGAACCGAGAGTAACTAAAGTAATTCCTGAAATAATTAATTTTATTGATGCTTTAATAAAAAAAGGAATGGCTTATGAGCTTAATGGCAGCGTGTATTTTGAAGTTAGAAAATTCAAGGACTATGGAAAACTTTCAAAGCGTAAGTTAGAAGATTTAAAGGTAGGAGCGAGAATAGAAATTGATGAGACAAAAAAAGATCCATTAGATTTTGCATTATGGAAAAATGAACCTGAAGGAACTTTCTGGAAGAGTCCTTGGGGTTATGGAAGACCTGGATGGCATATCGAATGCTCAGTTATGGCGGAAAAATTTTTGGATAAACATATTGATATACATGCGGGCGGTATGGATTTGATTTTTCCACATCATGAAAATGAAATAGCACAATCCGAGGGTCTTTATGGAGGAATATTTGCGAAATATTGGTTACATAATGCTTTTGTTCGAATTGATAAACAAAAAATGTCTAAATCTTTAGGTAATTTTTTTACTTTAAAAGAAGTATTTAAAAAATTTGATCCAATGATTTTGCGATATTATTACATTAATCATAATTACAGTAATCCATTAGATTTTTCATATGAAGAATTAAAAAAAATACAAAAAACTTATCAAAAAATATGTAAAATTTTTGACAAAATACCATCTAAAGAATTTTCCAAAGAACAAATTGAAAATTCAAATATTGCTAAAAAAATGTTGGAATTTTTATGTGATAATTTAAATACAGCAGGAATGATTGGTATAATTTTTGAAAATCTTTATGTAATTGAAAATAATCCTGAGGAGGCGTCAAAAGTTAAATTTATTTTACAAGAAATTGTTGGATTAGAATTAATCCCACTTGCAGAAAAAAAGATTGAAATTACGCCTGAAATTGAAAAATTAATTCAAGAGAGAGAAATTGCCAGAAAAAACAAAGATTGGCAAAAATCTGATGAAATTAGAGAAAAGTTAAAACAATTAGGTTATGAAGTTAAGGATAAATCAATTTGAGAGGAGAATTTTCTCCTCTCATTTCAGTTTTTAATAGTAATATAAATCCTCATCATCATCATAATCGTAGTAATCTCCGCCAAGTCCTAAATAAATTCCGGGTCCATATCCCCAACCGTATCTACCGTATCCACCATGAAAACCATGTCCGCCACCGTGGAATCCGCCATGACCACCGCCACCGTGACCACCGCCGTGACCACCGCCACCGTGAGGTGCTTTAAGCATTTTGGTTTGATTTAAAGCAAATAATGCAATTAACAAAATAAATAATTTAGAATATTTCTTCATTTTTATCTCCTATTTTTCTAAGAATAAATAATTCTTCTTCTATATGGTCTATTCCAATACCAGAGAGGATAATCCCAATCATCGTCCCAATCATTCCAATAATATGGCCATCCTAATCCCCAGCCATATCCTCCATATCCCCATCCTCTTCCAGAATATCTGTTTCTTGCAAATCCACGTCCGCGACCTGCAAAATGAGCATGACCACCTCTACCACCATGGCCACCGCCATGACCACCTCCATGTCCACTACCTCGAGCCTGAACAAAACATGTTTCTTGCAAGAATAAAGTTAATAATAATACAAGAATTTTATTTAATTTCTTCATATTCACCTCCATTTAATTTAATTATGACAGGTTGAATATGAAGAATGCAATAGTTTATTATTAGGCCTTTTTTAAAGAAGATATATAATTTCTAGAAGAATATTTAATAGAGAAGCTAACCTAAGTGAATTTTAATTTTTTCGAGTAAATCAGACTTACTCTTATACCCTGTTTCTCTATTTACAATATTACCGTTTTTTATAAATAATATTGTAGGTATAGATGTTACACCATATTTGATAGCTAATTCTCTGGATTGATCCACATTAAGTTTTGCAAATTTGTATTTATGGCCCAATTCTTTATCGAGTTCTGCAAAAATTGGCTCCATTTGCTGACATGGACCACACCACGTTGCATAAATATCTAGTATTATTGGTGTGGTTGACTTTTGAATTTCCTGCTCAAAATTTTCTTTGGTTATGTTTATCATTTTAAATTCCAATTTTTAAGATTTATATAAAAAGCTTATAATATTTTTTAAAAAAATAAATATTAATTGTCTTCTCTTTCTTTGCATTTTTCCATCACAAGTTTATTCATTGCATCAAAATTATATGCAGCTACGATTCCATTTTTTTTGACTTTACCAATTATTTTTTTATTTCTGGCAATTAAATAATCTTCTGTGCTTTGATTTAAAAAATTTATTTTAATTTTTATATATTCATCACTTTCAAATTTATATATTGAATCTTCATGGGCAACGTCAATTTCTGCAATTTTATCTAAATCGACTAAATATTCTATGTAATTTTTTGGATTAGTTTTTGTATTTTTTGGTTGTCTAAAAACAATAATATTATGGTTGGAATTGAATTCTGTTGATGTACCAATTTTAACATCCACCAGTTCCTCTTTATCCCCATTTGCCAAAAAAATATTTCCATAGCAAAGTTTGGCATTTGAATTTTGTTTACTCCAATTAATTAAAAGAAAAGATAAAAAAATAATGAAAATATTAAATATTTTTTTCATACAATCTCCTTTATTTATATATTTATTATTTTTTACTATAACTAATGAATATATTTAAATAAATCTTTTAGAAATAAACTATTGAACTTCTTATCTCAAAAAAAATAATATTTTAATAATTTATAAATATAAAGGGTAAAAAATGATTAATGAAATCAGTATTGGACGAATGAATAATTTATTATATAAAGTTTATTTATGGATGACTGTGGGACTTGGTTTAACTGCATTGACATCATTTTCTGTTTCAAAAAGTACTTATTTAATAAATCTATTTTTAAATAATAGTTCTTTATTTTTTGTATTAATAATTTGCGAATTAATCTTAGTTTTTTCGCTATCATTGATGATAGAAAAAATGAATTTTTTTACTGCTTTATTTGTTTATATTCTTTATTCATTTTTAAATGGTATTACTTTGTCGGGGATATTTTTAATTTATACACAAGTATCGATAGGAATGACTTTTGTGATTGCAAGTGCCATGTTTGGTTTTATGGCCTTGTATGGCTATTTTACAAAGTCAGATTTATCAAAAATGGGAAGTATTTTATTAATGGCATTATTTGGTTTGATAATTGCTATGTTAGTTAATTTCTTTTTAAAAAGTCCTAGCCTTTATTACGTGATTTCTGGTGCAGGCGTCATTATTTTTGCCTTGTTAACCGCTTATGACATGCAACAAATAAAAATATTAAGTCAAAAATTAGTTTCTTCTGGACAGGAAATTAATAAAATCGGCATTATATGTGCTCTAAAGCTTTATTTAGATTTTATTAATCTTTTTTTATTTTTATTAAATTTTGTCGGTAAAAAAAATAATGAATAATTTATTTTTCTTTCCTGAAGAAGAATAATAGATAACCCGCAACTAAACCAATTATCAATGGTAAAGTGTTGATGAATCTTTCATTGAGAGAATTGCCTAATTGCATCCAACTGTAAATTGAAAATCCTAAAGTTGCCGAAATTGCAACAATTGTGAGTGCAAGTTTTGAATACATTTTCTTTCTTTTTTGAATTACAAATAATGAAAGAAATGGAAACAAGAAAGAAACAAACACGCCTAAATTGCACAAACCACCAACAATCGGAATGTGAGGAATAAATGTTGCCATTAAAAATGCAGTTACGCATAGAAGAAATAATGCTATTGGTGCTCTATTATTTTTATTTAATTTAGTCAGTGGTTTACCAAATAGGAATAATTTTTCCTGAGCCATAGAATTAATTAAAATTGAATTGACGTTCAACATACCATTTGCTCCGGCAAAAATTGTAAGAATTGAAGCAATTGGTATTAAGAACATTAAAAATGCTTTTAAAAATGGAATAGGTAAAGTTATGAATTGAGCAAATGCCGGTGCACCCAATTGAGCAAGATTGTCAGCACCCATTAAATTTAATAATCCGAAATGAAATAAAGTATAAAGAATGCCTGTACCCAAAAATCCAAACATAATCGCTCTTGGTGCATTTTTTTCACTATTTTCAATTAAGTGTGTAAGGCTGCAACAATATTCAAATCCAAAAAATCCAAAAATTGCTAAAGGTAAAGAAAAAGGAACATTCATCATCTCAGTCGAAGTGATGGTAAATGATGGATTTAAAATAAAAGGTAACAATAAAACTAAAATTATTAATGGAAGTATTTTAGTAATTGTTAATGAGTTTAAGATTCTGCTAATAAACTTTAATCCCATTAAATTTAAACCGAATGAAATTGTTAAGAACACAATATTGAAAAGAATTGGATTTAATGTTAACCAATTTTCAATTCCTGAAGCAATAAATGTTTTTCTAATAGCTAAAACATCTACTGCAATTGCAAAAGTATATCCAAAAACATAAAGCCAACCGCTTATAAATCCTGCGGTTTTATTTAATCCTTCTTTTGCGTATGAATAAAAGCCACCGCAGCCTGGAAACATATTGCTTAATTGTGCAGTACAAAGAACTAGAGGTAAAAATAATAATGCAACTAAAGGCCATGCTAAAAAACTAGCATTACCAGAACCTGCTGCAATTAAGCCAGGCCCAATCAAAATTCCTGAACCGATCAGGATGTTCATTGTTAATAATACAGCGGTAGAAAGCGATATTTTGTGTTCTTTCATTTTAATTTTAAAAAATTTTAAGGAATTTATAATTACATATCTATTATTTTAATAAAAAAATTCTTTTTGGCAAATTAAATTGCTTCTATACGCATGTTTTTCAAATTTAATTAAAATTTTGTTTTTTATAATATTCAAAAAGAAAATAAAAAATATTGAAAATATGGTATAAAATTTGTTAAATTTTTTACAATGTTAATTTGCATTAAGGAAAAAATGTATTTACCAAAAACGGCTTTATTTTTTATAAAAAAAATTTCGATTTTTCTTTTGTTTTTAAGCATTTTTTTCTTTTTTTTAATTTATTCATTATATCCTTTGAAATTTGCTATCGTTTATCTTTTAATTTTAACTTTAGTAGTTTTATTAGTTTTATTTTTTACTTTTCCTGTTTTTAATTTTCCAGAGCCTACGGGTTATTTTTTTATAGGCTCTAAATCTTATCATCTAAAAGACCAAAAAAGGAAAGATCCACACACTAATTTTATTGAAAACAGAGAATTAGTTGTTAATGTTTGGTACCCATCTGACAAATTCAATAAAGATAAGAGAAATTTTTATTTAAAAGAAATTGTTGGCAATAAAAAAATTATTAATAATTTTTTTCAGGTGCCAATTCACACATTTTCTGAAGTTGATATTTCAAATCATTATGATAATTATCCGGTTATTTTAATTTCGCATGGCTTAGGAGGTTTGAGCGATTTGTATTTGGCGCAAATTCAGGAATTAGTTAGTAATGGCTATGTAGTTGTTGGAATAAATCACAGTTATTCTTGTTTCTTAACATTTTTACCAGACGGCAGAATTTTGCCAAATAATTATGATATTTCAATTGAAAGGGCATTAAATGGTGCGAATGGAAATGTTATTAACAAAATAACTAATGAAATTGATATTTGTATTGAAGATATACGCTTTACTATAGATATGCTTGAATCTTTTAATATTGATTCGAATTCATTTTTAAAATCGCGTTTAAATCTTAATAATCTTGCTATTATGGGACATTCAGTAGGGGGTGCGATTTCGGCTGAAATTTGTCGTTTAGAAAAAAGATGCAAAGCTGGTGTAAGTCTTGATGGTTCGATAATTGAAAGAACGGTTGAAAGTGGATTTAACAAGCCTTTTTTATTTCTTGTGGGATATTTATTAGATAAAGAACAAGATATACTGAATCGTCGATTAAGACGCTTAAAAATAAATAATGAGCATTTCAAAACAATCAAAAAACAGAGAGAACATATTGCAACTTTATGTGATAAAATTGGTAAGGATGCTTTTTATATTCCATTAAAAGAAGCAGGTCATTTGTCATTTACAGATTTATCTCATTTGTCTCCTGTTTTGAAAACATTTTTAAATGTTCATACTGGAGCTAAGCATGGCCCTGAAATCACTAAAAAAACAAATAAATATTTAATTAGTTTTTTTGATAAATTCTTAAAACAAAGAGAAAATCCATACTTTGAAGAATTTTTAAAAAATAATAATATTAAATAGAAGAAAATCTTTTTTCTTCTATTTAATATTATTTAATTACTTTAAAAACCTATGCCTAAACTACCAAATGGAGTTCCGACATATACTCCAGGACCATAACCATAATCATATGGATCACCATAATATGAATGTGAATATGGTTCTTCATAATACCTTCTATGATATTCGCCATAAGCATTAGACTCATTTTGAATAGATAAACCAATAGCAAATAATGCTAATAATAACCACTTTTTCATAATAACCTCCCTTTTTTGTTCCTAATTATATCATATGAAAATTAACCAACGAAAAGCAAGAGTTTATCGGCTTTCAAAGGGTCTTTCAGGGATAATTAGTGGATTATCAGGGTAGCAAAGGTAAGAATAGAAAAACCAATTAGTATAATTGCAGAAAGTTGATTAATCCAGATTAAATGCTGAATTACAAATTTAGATCTTAATATACCGACAATCAAACTAAGAATAGTGAACCATAATAGAGAACCTGAGAAAATACCTAATATTAACATCCACGCTTCATTAGTTGATAAAGTATCAATTACAATATTCCACCATGAAAAGATACTAGCAAAAAGCAAAATAGTTATTGGGTTAGTTAATGTTAAAAATAAAGAGGATGTATAAGATGAGATAATGTTTGTTTTTTTAATCTTTGATAAATCATCAAATGAGTTTTCAGATGATAAAATTTTTATTCCGAGAAACAAAAGAAAAGAACCGCCAGTTATTTTTAAAATATTTTGATTATTTATCAAAAAATTAGAAATAAATGAAATGCCAAAGGCAGCAATAGATCCATAAATTGCATCTGCCGTAGCAACGCCTAATCCTGTAATTATTCCTATTAATCTTCCTTGTAAAAGAGTTCTTCTAATGCACAAAATGCCAATCGGTCCAATGGGCATTGCTACTGAAAAACCTATAATTAAACCTTGTATAAGAATTGGTATATTCATTTTCATCACTTTTTAATTTATATAAATAGCTTAAGCAATGAATTGTAATAAATCAATCTGGTTATTCTAAATACGAGATTATTAAAAATCAAAATGTTTAACTGATTCCCAATATTTATTAAGAATATAAATGTAGTAAATCCAATAAAAAATTGAAATTATGTATGGAACTTTATAATTATAAGAAATATAGATTGAAAAAAATAAAGCACTCACGAAAATAAAAAAGAATTCAGGAATTGAAAGATTTCCGCTAGAAAATCTTTTTTCAAAATAAATATCTGTGATAAAGAAAACGATTATTGGAAGAGCTATTATAAATAAATTTATCATTGAGAATCTTTATGCGAAGCATGGAGGAGAGAGTGGGATTCGAACCCACGATCCCGTTCTCACGGGATAACGGTTTTCAAGACCGCCGCATTCAACCGCTCTGCCATCTCTCCGAAAAATAATATTTAAATTTTATAACTTTTTTTTAAACCTGTAAATTTTTTATAAATAAAGATCCGTAAAAAATTGGCCCGGCATACGAAGCTTTAAGCGAAGTATGGTGCGCCTAGGAGGAGTCGAACCTCCAACCTTCAGATCCGTAGTCTGACGCTCTGTCCAGTTGAGCTATAGGCGCATAAATTATTTTTGAAAGAATTTGCCCGCTGAAGCTACGAAGGGCATGCTTCTAATTGCTTATGCTGGCTTGCCATGCGAAGATTTATGCGAAGCATGGCGGAGAGAGAGGGATTCGAACCCTCGCGCCCTGTTTCCAGGACTCTTGCTTAGCAGGCAAGCGCTTTAGGCCACTCAGCCATCTCTCCTAAATAAGCCTTTCAAACGTTTTTTAATGATAACTTTTTATATAAAAAAGTAAATTAAATAATATTCTTTTAAATTATAACATAAATAATAATTTTAAGTTTAAAATAAGGTTTCATAATGCCATTAATAATCGATATAAAAGTAATTCCAGGTTCAGGTAAGCAAAGATGCATTTTGGATAAATCAGGAATTTTAAAATTTTATTTAAAAAATCAAGCTGAAAAAAATCTTGCAAATGAAGAATTAATAAAATTTATTGCC
>Ga0207014_1033_pt1 | contig 34009 bp, 27 predicted proteins | sample Alteio_BWMinCont_56_FD_153495 | JGI IMG/M metagenome (GOLD analysis project Ga0207014, IMG submission 153495) | Enriched cells from forest soil in Barre Woods Harvard Forest LTER site, Petersham, Massachusetts, United States -... | ecosystem: Environmental > Terrestrial > Soil > Temperate forest >...
TGAAGGCCGTGCAGACGCCTGATCCTGACCTGCCCTCATTTATACGAAGCTGGAACCAGTTTTACGGCATTGTTATTGGCTGGCTGGTTTTTTTGATCATTGTTTTCTGGCTCATTACCGTCATTTTTGAATGAGCTTAGTCGACTGGATCGTTCTTGGCGTTACGCTGCTCATCATAGTTTTATATGGTGTATGGAAAAGCGGCTCAAACAAAAACATAGACCAGTACCTTATGGGCGGCCGCTCCTTGCCGTGGTACCATGTGGGCCTGTCGGTAATGGCAACACAAGCCAGCGCCATCACCTTTTTGTCGGCACCCGGCCAGGCCTATTCAGACGGGATGCGTTTCGTGCAGTTTTATCTTGGCCTGCCGCTGGCGATGATCGTGCTTTGTATCACCTTCGTCCCAATATTCCATCGCCTTAAAGTTTATACCGCTTACGAGTTTTTAGAGCAACGGTTCGACCTTAAAACAAGGGCGTTAACCGCTTTTTTATTTTTGGTGCAGCGCGGGCTATCAACGGGTATTACCATTTACGCGCCGTCTATCATATTATCGACAATACTTGGCATCAATACGGTTTACACTACGCTGTTTATCGGTGGCCTGGTTATATTTTATACGGTTTATGGGGGCACCAAGGCGGTTTCCTATACCCAACTGCTGCAAATGAGCATTATTTTTTGTGGGATGTTTTTTGCCGGGGTAATGGTGGTCCACCTGTTGCCAAATGGCGTTGGTTTTAGCCACGCCATTAAACTTGCCGGCAAATTAGGAAAGATGAATGTCATCGACTGGAAGTTTGATCCTAATAACCGCTATAACATCTGGAGCGGCGTTATCGGCGGTTTCTTTTTACAGCTTTCCTACTTCGGGACAGACCAAAGCCAGGTAGGCCGGTATTTAACAGGAAGTTCCATTGGCCAAAGCCGATTAGGATTGATCATGAACGGGCTTGTGAAAATACCTATGCAGTTTTTGATATTGCTGATAGGTATCCTGGTTTTTGCTTTTTACCAGTTTAACAGGCCGCCCATGTTTTTTAACCAGTACGAGGTAAATCAAATTAAAAAAAGCAACTATAGCGCCAAATACAATCAACTGGAAAACCAATACTCAGCTGCATTTGAGGATAGAAAAAACAAAGCCGATGGCCTGATCAAAGCGCTTGACAGCAAAGATCAAACCCGCATCAGCCAGGCGCAGGGTGCATTAAAAATTGCCGATAAAAAGTCGACAGATATTCGGCAGCAGGCTATTGGCGTAATGAAAAAAAATAACAAAGATGCTAATGAAGACGATACCAATTATGTGTTCCTCACTTTTGTTACCCATTATTTGCCGCGAGGTTTGATTGGCTTGCTTATCGCCATTATTTTCCTTGCCTCAATGGGTTCAACGGCCAGCGCTTTAAGCTCGTTAGCTTCAACCAGCGTGGTCGATATTTATAAACGCACCATTAATCCTGGAGCTTCCGATAAAAATTACCTATTGGCCTCGCGTTTGGCGACTATATTCTGGGGTTTAGTTTGTGTTATGATGGCTTTGTACGCCAGTAAGGTTGGTAATTTGCTTGAGTATGTTAACCAATTAGGCTCATACATTTACGGAACCATATTAGGTGTATTTGTTGTAGCATTTTATCTTAAAAAGATCCGCGGAAATGCGGTTTTTATTGCAGCCGTGGTTACCGAATTAACTATCATTGCCCTCGGTGTACTTAAAGTTGTAGCTTATTTATGGCTAAACGCAATAGGCTGTATACTTGTGATCCTTATAGCCTGGGCGATCAATACATTGATGCCCAAACCGGCTGTTCAATAAAACATTCCAGACCCCTTCTTTTCGTGCATTTTTATTACCTATAGCGTAGCTATATTATACGCCATAATTCAAAAAATGATACTACCTTTATTTCCAATAGCTTAGTAATTTTTTACTCTTGTAAAAGGCATGCAATTTCGCGACCATCAAAACTCAAGGCGGTTTTTAATTTTATTTGTATCAACCGGCGTTTTTATAATTGTTACCAGTGCTATAGCCGCAGCAGGGTGGTTTTTAAAAATTGGCGCTTTTACAAGTGTTTTCCCGGAGTACACCCCTATGAAATTTAACACAGCTTTGTGTTTCGTTATATCAGGTACGTGTTTCCTGCTGCTTATAAAACACAACACCTCATTTTTGAACACCTTATTTAAGCTGTTGACTATTTTATTCGGTGCATACGCCATTGTTTCGTTTTCACAGGATGTTTTTCATTGGTCTGCCGGGATCGATCAGTTATTTGTTGCTGATTATAATTCAAATGCCCAAAAACTTCCTTTCCCGGGCAGAATGTCGCCGTCAACATCCCTTTGCTTTGGTTTATTGGCGATAAGTTTCCTCGGGATCGATTCAAAAGAAAGGGCATACAGGAACATAGCACAATACCTTCTGCATACCATAACCTTAATAGCGTTTATATCATTTGTAGGCTACCTGTTTAAGGTGCCTTTTACCTTCAAATTCAGCTTCTTTTCGACCATGGCGCTTAATACAGCCTGCGCTTTCCTGTTGCTTTCAATTGTGGGCTCACTAATTAATTATGATCTGGGCTTTACAGACCTTTTTACAGGAAAAGGGATCGGGAATATTGTAGCCAGGAAACTGTTTCCAGGCATGATCATCAGTTTAATAGTATTGGGTTATATCAGTATTGAACTGCAACGGAAAAACTATATAACTGCCGAATTTGGTATCATATTATCCACTATTTCATTTTCAATCATAGGCCTTTTTCTGATCAGGAACACATTAAAAGAAATGAACCGCCTGGACCTTAAACGAACCGAAGCTGAAAATGAAACCCGGCTGCTCAATAAAAACCTGGAAGATATTATAAAGCAGCGAACAATTGACTTAGAGCATAGCAATGACCGCTTTATAAAAATATTCAATTCAAATCCAACCTGTATTGCCATAACCAGGCTTGATAACGGCGAATATACTGATGTAAACCCCGCGCTGCTAAAAATGCTGAAATATTCGCGCGGGGAAATTATCGGGCATACCGCATCTGAACTTTCAATCATCAGCGCTGAGTACCGGCAATTTATGGTTGATAGCCTTAACAAGAATGGCTTAATGAGAGACGCTGACGTTGTATTAAAAGATAAAAACAACCACGACAGGCATTGCATACTTTCCGCCGAAATGCTCGAAAACGATGGGCACAAATATTTAATGTCGTTTGTTTACGATATTACAGACATTAAAATAGTTGAAAATAACTTAAAGGATACCAAAAAGAAACTCGAAATTTTAACCGATAAGCTTACCAACCAGAATAAGCAATTGCTAAACTTTGCCCATATTACTTCGCATAATCTGCGTTCGCCGGTAAGTAATTTAAGCTTACTGGTTCAATTTTATAAGGAAAGCACATCCGAAAAAGAAAAAGATGAGCTGTGGGGAAGTTTTGAAACTGTAGTCGGCCATTTAACGGGGACGCTTGACGAACTTTTAGAAACCTTAAATATACAGGAAGATACCGCTAAAGAAAGCCAGAATTTAAGTTTCGAAAAAACCTTTAATGCTATTAAGGAAATATTGATAGGGCAGATAATAGATACTAAGGCAGTAATAACTACTGATTTTTCAAAAGCCACACATATATTTTACCCCAAGGTTTACCTCGAAAGCATTATGCTGAACCTTATCTCAAATGCTATTAAATACAGATCGCCGGGCAGGCCGCCCGAAATAGTTATTGCAAGCGATAATATAAATGGCCAAATTACCCTTTCTGTTCAAGATAACGGCCTTGGTATCGACATGGACAAACATGGGGAAAACCTGTTCGGCCTGCGTAAAACATTTCACCGTAATGCCGATGCGAAAGGGTTGGGGCTTTTTATAACTAAAACGCAAATTGAAGCTATGGACGGCGAGATTTCGGCGCAGAGCACAGTTGGCGACGGGACTTCATTCAATATTATCTTCAACAAAATGGTAGGATAACGGTTTATTTGTTGCCGTAATCTATAACAAAATGCAGGAACCAATAGCTTTGGATATGAAATACATAGAAAAGGGCATGCCTTTTTAGCATGCCCTTTCCATTATAAGCAATTTAATGTACTATCACGTATTAATGTGCCACCCAGGCGGTACCGCTGTATTGGAAAGTAGCATCAGTCGAAACGTCAGCCCCACCGGTATAGTTCAGGTAAACAATTACGTAGTTTGTATTTAATTTGGGGGTTGGGTAATCTGTAGTCAATACCAAAGTAAATGCGTTATCAAGATCGGCTGTTGCCCAACTCGAAAAATCGCCGTATTTACCCAGGTCTGTCCTTTGGCTGGATGTTCCAAATGTTGAATTTGCAATGAGGGTAATATCGGCAGTACTAAGTGTATGATATATTGTTGGAACTGGCAACACAGCCGCCCATGCGCCATTGCTTTTAAGGAACGAGCCTGTTACCTGGCTTGCCGAAGGCGACCCCCAATTATTACCATCAAATGTAAGGGTCATCACTTTTTGATAAGCTTTACTGCTTGCAAAATAGCTATAGCTTACATATTCCACATCACCGGCTTTCGCAGTATCTGCAATAGTGATATCATTCTTTAAAAAGAAATTAAAATCACCAGGAAGATTACCAAGGTCTGAAGCCTGAAACTGGTCATACTTGCCCTCACCTGTCTCGGTGTACTCCGCAGGTGTTACCTGGTAAATTTTCTTCCAGGCGCCATTCAGGTATAAAAATGAATTGACTACCGAGTTATCAGTTCCGGTATATAAAGTATAACTTATTACAGCTAATTGATTAGCAGCCGGGCTCGGATACTTGTAAGCCAAAAAACTAAGTACGTTTGCTGCACTGAAGTCGCCAAAGTGGTTACCTGTAACCGCAAAATAATCTGCACTGGTAACCGTATAAAACACATCATTATACAAACTGTCGGCAACTGTTACGGATGCAATTGGAGCAAGTGTATAAGTTACCGAGGCTGTTGAACCGTTATTTAGCTGGGCCGATTCTTTTGAAGTTAAGATCATCGGGATGTAAAGGTCCGCATCAGCCATTGAATTAAAGTTATCCGATGAAGAAGGATAAGCTGAAGTGGGCAGCAACGCATAGTCTGCCGGGGCTAATGTAAATGCCAGCGTCCCCGTTTTGGTTAAAGAAGGTACTGCAACCAGTGGCTGCTTCTGGCAGGCCGTAAATGCCAGCGGGAGCAACAAGGCTAATAAATAATAAATCTTTTTCATTGTAATGTTTTTTTATTGTCTTAAAATTTAACTTTTAAACCAGTGGTAAAGACCCTGCCTAAACCGTAATAAACCTCGGCATTAGATGCCAGGCCGGTAGCGCCGTTGTCTGTTGCATCTGAAATGTACTTGGAATTTAATAAGTTAGTTACAGTGCCTATAAGTGATGCATCAAAGCCTGCCATTTTGAACCTCCATACACCGTTCAGAGCCAAAAGTGAGTAATCAGGAACTTTGTAGGGGTGTAAGTTTGCCTGGGTATAATCCTGAAAAGGAACGTTTGCGGTATAATTACCAAAGAAGTTGTAGGTTGCTCCTACTGTTAACTGCGGTAATAAAGTAATGTCTGTGCTCAGGCTGGCAGTAGTTTGCGGTGCGTCGCCAATTTTTTCGTTATCAAGATATATTTTCGGTATTGGTTGTCCAACCGGTTTTTCCTGGCTGTCATATACTTGTACCGGCCCAGGGTTGTTGGTATAATGATAATCACCTAAAGACGCCATACCACGAAACATTAACTCTTTAATTGGCCTCCATTGAAGTACAATCTCTGCGCCCTGGTGCAATTCATCAACGCCCGTAACATTCGCGCTGTATAGCTGGTTGGTTACAGCATCGTAAAATGAACTGTTGTCAGTCCGGTCCTTATAAGCTGTTCGGTAAAGATCTACTTTCGCTGTAAATTGTGATGTTTTAAACCCATAACCTAATTCATAACTAAATAACTTTTCGTCCACTGCCCCCTTATTGATCTGATTGGTAAAGTTTTCAAATACCGTTTCATAGTAAGGTGGTTTAGTCAGATATCCTATATTAGCGTATAAATTCATCTGGCTGTTAATATTGTAATTTGCCCCACCTTTAGCCTGGTATGAACTATAAAAAACATAAGGGGTAGTTTGTAGCGGGTCACTGTTCAGGTAGTTAAAAAAATCAGACCTTTTTTGACCATTATCAGCCCCTGTAAGCGTTACAAATGCCGTGAAATTCTTTTTTGAATATTCTGCCTGGGCAAATGCGCTTTCCGACTCCACGTAATCCTCGTTGTAGTAAGATATTTTATCTCCAACAACTGCAAGATGCGTAGGATCGTTAATATTCCCTCCGGCAGTACCCTGGGCAGCGCTGCCGCCGTATTGGTCAAGCACATAATTGGCCCCCAATAAATCAGTCGGTGTCTCATAATGGATGCCGTAATAGTACCTCAGGTCTATACCGGCCTGTAAAGTAATATATTTCCCTAATAAGGTTTTATAGGTGCTTCTTAAGCCGTACCATGAAGTGTTGTCGTGACTTGCATACAGGTAAGTAAGGGCTGAACCGTCGGGATTAGTTGCGTTGGCTTTTTCTGCTGCCGTATAATCCAAAGGCGAATAAAAGTTACTTACCCTTGGTATAGAGCCGCTTATGCCGCCACCGCCGCCATTGCCGAAGATGGCATATAAAACAGTTGAAAGGCTTGATTTATCATTAATGGTCCAGTCGTGGTTTAACTGGAACAACGGTTCGCTAAAGAAGTTGTTGTAAGGATTAACTTGCTGCCCGTCCTTAACGCCTAACTCGGCATTCCACCTGATCCCCTGCGGGGCTTGTGCGTAATCGGCGATGGTTTCCTCCGGCCGCTGTCCGTGGGTTTGGTTCCCGCCAATTAAATTGAATGATAATGTCTGGCTTGGGCTTAATACCTTTGAAAGGTTAAAAAAGTAATTGTATCCCAAGAAGTTCAGGCCATCAGCATCTCCGTTGCCCATAGTCCTGCTGCCCTGGAAAGTTGCAGCCCAGCCATTTGCGTTCAAGCCGGTTGATATCAATACAGCCGTTTTTTCATAACCATCGCTACCGATAGTTTGCCAAATATAACCGCCTGGCTGCGTATCGGTACTGCGTGTAGTAACATTTACAGTACCTCCGAATGAAGGCACGATTACTTTTGACGCGCCTAAACCACGCTGTACCTGTATGGAACTGGTAGCATCTGTTATGCCGGAAAAATCCGACCAATAAATCCCGCCAGATTCAGGGTCATTAACCGGAATACCGTTTATGGTGTATGCAACGTTCCCGTTTCCTCCCGCGCTGGAGAAGCCCCGGATACTGATGCGTGAATCGCCATAGCCGCCGCCCTGTTGTGTTGCATAAACGCCGGGTACTATATTCAAAAGTTCCGGTATGTCTTGTGTGCCAAGGTGTTCTTCGATATACTGTGCGCCAATAGTGGTAACGGCCACAGGCGTTTTCCTGTCAATAGCCACGTCGCCGTTCACTACTACTTCGCTCATACCTGTCGCGCTTGATTTAAGCCCGATCTCTCCTAAATTGGTTTGGCCAGTTAACGGCATCTCTTTGGTAACATAACCTATATAACTGATTGCCAGCACGGGGTTTTCAACACCGCTCACGTCAATTTTAAAAGTTCCGTCCAAACCTGTAGAGGTTGCTTTTGTTGTTCCTTTAACATTAACCGATGCGCCTACCAATGGTTCTTTGGTATCAGCATCAACAATTTTGCCTAACACTACGCTTGCTGCCGGTTTGCTTTTTAGCACAATTGTACGCCCAACAATAGAATAGGTTAATGGCTGTCCTTTAAAAATTTCATCAAGGGCCTCGCCGAGCGATAGGTTTTTAATATTGATAGTCACCTTATTGCTGCCGGCAAGTAATTCTGTTTGCAAAAAGACATCATAACCGCTTTGCTGTTCAATTTTATTTAAAACGGTTGCAAGGGCAGCTTTTCTTTCAGAAAGAGAGATCGTCTGACTAAAGCTGGCAGCGCTGATATGACAACAAAATGCAAATAGTAATACTGCAACTAATTGTATCCGCATAATAACTTTTCTAATGGTGGCCCTGCTGGCCCCGTAAAAATAACTGGCAGCCGTTTTATTTTTATTTAACCGCCTGCTTCCAATAAGCGGTAAGGATAATGTAGAAAAATCCATATGTTTGTTTTGGGTTGATAAGTGAATGTTTATTTTGATAATATGATATTTGGTCAGCCTGATTTATTGCCGGAGGTGCTCGCAACACTTTCCGGTTTTTTTTTGCCAACTCCAGGTAAACGGCCTTGCCGTCGGCCACAATTCGCTTTTTATGATTTAACTATGATCTTCCTCCTATTAATTGTAAAGTTAATGCCGCTTGTTTTTAATATTTCGAAAACCTGTGAAACGGGTACATTCCTTGAGATACGCCCGGTGTAATGGCGGTCCGTAACCGCCCCCTGGTACTCCACATCAACATTATACCACCGGGCCAATATTCGCATAATCGCCTGCAGATCGGTATCCTTAAATAAAAACTTTCCATTTTTCCATGCAACAGCTTCGTTAATGTCTGCGTCTCTGATCAGTTTTAATTCTTTACCATTCTCTGTGGCCTGTTGTCCGGGCCTAAGCTTTATAACCGTCCCGCTTGTGTTATTTGTTACTTTAACGCTACCCTCCAAAAGTGTTGTTTTAGCGGTCTTTTCATCCGTATAGCCATTTATATTAAAATGTGTCCCTAAAACCTCAACTGTTTGGCCCGGTGTTTTTACAAAAAAGGGTTTGGCCGCATCTTTAGCTACTTCAAAATAAGCTTCACCAGTTAGTTCAATATGGCGCTCTTTTGCCGGGAACATTACCGGGTATTTTATAGAAGAGCCTGCATTTAACCAAATTTTAGTCCCATCTTGCAAAATAACCTCATATTGTCCTCCGCGTGGTGTAGTAAGTATATTTGTGGGCCCGATATTATTCTCTGTTGCTTTCGCGACACCTTTGCCTTTATAAACCAACGGCCCATTTTGAGTTTTGCTGATCTCAATATTTTGCTGGCTGGCCATTTTCCCATATTTAGCAGCATCCAAAATTATTTTGGTCCCATCTGCTAATGTTAGTATGGCCTTATTACCGCCCGGTAAAATATCTGTTTGACGTAGCGCCAATAATTTTACCTGGTTTCTTTTATCAAAATACCGGTTAATAGCTAACCCGATTGTAAGTAGTAGAAAAATTGCCGCAGCGTATGAAAAAAATGGCCTTTTATTGCCGGGGGCTGTGCCTGGTTTTTTTAGCCCTGTTTGCCTTGCAATTTTTTCCCAGGCTTTTTCCCGTTCTGAAACTGAAGATAATTCCGGCTGCTGCCCGGCAAAAGTTTCATCAGTAAGTTTTCTGAATAATTCCCTGTTATGTTTGCTCCGCTCAAGCCAATGTTCTAATTCTATCGTCTCCTCTGCTGACAGTTCATTCTTTATATGTTTTGCGATCAGCTCCGCGAGATCAAAATATTGGTGATAATTATTCATAATGCCTTTTCACCTATATAGACACCTGAAGATTCAACCTGGATAAAAATAATAAAAAAAATTATTGATTTTGTAAGATTTTATTTAGCGGGACAGTTTTTTCGCTTTTGATCAGATGCTTTCAGCCAGTTCGCCCGTAAATTAGCCTCAACTAATTTTGACATCTTGATTACCGGCATGTTAAATACAATTATACTATTTGGTGCGCTTCAGGGCTTCATCATCAGTTGCCTGTTGTTTTTCTCACGCAACCGCCGGCAAGCTGACCGGCTGTTCGGTATGCTTATCTTTTTGCTTACGCTGGCCAGTATCAATGTCTGGCTGAACAGGCAGGGCTGGTTTCAGTCCGGCTTGTTTCAAACGCTGGATGTACTGGTCCCAATGGTGATTATTATGCCGGTGGGGCCGATATTGTACTTTTACCAACGGTCGCTGCTTGATCCTGAATTTAAGCTTGGAAAAAAGCAACGCCTCCATTTTGCGGCTGTATTGATCGACCTTGTTCCCAGCATAACCTGTATTGGTTTTATACTCGGAATCATGACGGGATTGGTTGCCAATCGTCCTGGGCCAGTTGGTTATTTTATCGACACTTATAATATTTATGCCGACTTACCACGGTGGCTGTCAATTTCCATTTACCTGGCCCTATCTATACGCCGTCTCCGGCAATACCGCAAACAAAGCAGACCAGCCGTTACTGCACGGCCTGTAAAGTGGCTGCGGCAGTTACATGCGGCCTTTATAGCTTTTCAGGTTATATCGCTTTGTTATTTACTTCCCTATGTTCTGCCTGCATACACCAATAAGATGGTACGGATATTCTATTGGTACCCCATCTATGTGCCGCTGGCGGTACTCGTCTACTGGCTCGCCTTTAAAGGTTACCTGCAACGGCAGCACACAATAAAATTGAGGGATATTCAACGGTTATTTAGTCAGTCTCATTAAAGTGAATAAAAAAAAATAATTTATTTAAGAATTTGAACAGCCAGGGCTAAAACCAAGACAAGCAAATCGGGCGAAAGCTTCATCCTGAGTAGCTGAAGCGCTTTGTATTTTTGTTTCTTTACCGTATTTACCGACATCGCCAATTCATCTGCAATTTCATGGTTCTTCTTACCGTCAATGTAGCCCATGGTAGAGATCAGCCTATAGCTTTCGGGCAGCGACCGGATGGCGGAATGTACGCCAGCCATTACTTCGGCAGTGATGATCGCATCAATAACAGGCTGGTCTTCAGGCTCGTTGGCGCTATGGAGCTGAATATAGTTTTCCACAATTTTCGTATGCCTGATGGCATTAAGACTTGCGTTGCGCACGGTAGCGTATAAAAAGTTCTTTATAGCTATTTTGTTGTTCATTATGGTTTCCCGTTGGTACCAGTATTTTATAAATGAGTCCTGCGCAATATCCTGCGCCTGGTCTTTGTTTTTAATAAGTTGAAAAGAAAAATATACAAGCCTGTCGTAAAATTCCTTAAAAAGAGCGTCCAGGTCTACTTGTTCCATTGGCTCGCCGGAACCATTTTCTATCGCAGATAAACTCTTTTCAATACTCATTGTAATATAGAACAGGTAAGCGATATATTCATAAATAACTTACATCAAAAATGAACCTTAATTATTGAATTTAGATTACCATCACATTAACAAATGGTCAATATAACGTAACTTTTTAGTTGCAAAGCATAAAAAGAGGGCGCCTTAGAAAAACTTTAAAGGTTAATGATCAGCACATTACGATTTCAGCGTCTCCAATTCACCTTTTTCGGTCCTGCTTTCCTCTACCATTTCTATTTTTGACCCCTCGTCAGCAAATAATTTATTGTCTTTATTTAGCGCAGCGGCTCCCGAAATATTAATGCCGCCTACAGCCAGCAACAGAAAAAGAATCAACGCGCACATTTTGAGCATCTTTTTTAGATGTTTCATGAAAAATAATTTTGAAAAATAATGGATCAGCAGGCATATGATATGCAAACTGTAAATTGGCATTACCGCTTTGCGGAAAAAACTGAAGAAAGTTATACTAAAGACGGGGAGGGGTCATCGCACGTTGATGAAGTTGTTTTAACCCGGCAGAAAAAGCTTTTGTTTATGCAATTTAAATTGATGCGGCGACTTTTTAAACAAACGCTCGCCTGCATAGTATGCAGGCTAACTAAATTAAGAAAAGATGAAACAAAAAAAAGGCCGGCGGCCGGTTTTATGCTGATTTGCCTTATAGCCCCGTTAAAAACAATATGACCTATAAAACGGGATGGCCTGCTGAATAATAAACTGGTTTGTTGCCGGCGCTGATCAGCATTGCTACGTGATGGCAGACCAGGAGGGGTAAACAAACTCAAAAACAAAACGACAGCCAACAGCCATTTTGACATTGCATTTCGACAAGTATGATACCGTGTATTATTCATTTTTCGCCAGCAAAAATACGGCGATAATTTAAGATCAGGTTATTTTTTATTAACTCATCTGCATTAAAACATTTATCGCAAATACTTGTCAATAAAATCTATAGAGGCTTCGGGGATGCTTTTTTTATTTATCAGGATGTTTTTTTAAAGCGCTGCCAAAATTGTTATAAACTAAATTTTGTTTAACGCGGCGTTATTAGTTCATCCTTGTTTATATTTATTGAACAATTTTAAAGTGTTTTCCGTTAAAACGGTAGCTTTACAATTGTTTCCCCGTAATGTTTAAACATCATTTACCATGGGCCATACGGGCCGGTAATGGTTATAAGAAACATAAAAGTGTTTCAATTGACTATTATTAAAAATATTTAGAATCAAAGAATCTGTCAGGACTTATGAAGGGCCGCCTGTTAATATGCTTCTTTTTATTATTATCCTTTAGGGGATTGAGCCAGTGTACGTTAAATGTGGCGGTATCACAATCAGCGCCAACTATATGTTCCGGAAGTAACGTAACATTAACAGTTGCGGCTACCGGCGGTACTGCGCCTTATACCTATATATGGAGTACCGGTGAAACTACACCGTCAATAAATGTAGACAAGGCTGGCACCTATACAGTTTCGGTAAGTGATAAAACGCCCGGCTGCCAGCCGGTAAAAAGCGCCGTAACAATAACCCTTTCTGCTACGCCGGTTGCACCAACGGCATCGGGCGCTATTGTATGCCCAAATACCCCAGCAACACTTACCGCCGTGGCCCCCGGCGGAAATTATCAATGGTACGACAGCGCAACTGGTGGTAACTTTTTAGCCAGCGGCGCAACTTATGTTACGCCACCAATAGCCAGTAATTCGATATTTTATGTTGAAACAACAGTAAATGGCTGCACAAGCGCCCGGACAGCCGTTTTTGTAAGCTTAACCGCTAAGCCTACAGTTTCAGGCGCATCGGTGTGCGCCGGTAATACGGCAACATTGTTTGCCGCGGGGGGGACTACTTACACCTGGTATGACGCACCCAACGGCAATGTAATAGGGACAGGGCAGGCCTTTACAACACCTATATTAAACAAAACAACAACTTATTATGTAGTTGTTACCGAGAATGGCTGTCCAAGCGCTATTACGCCTGTGACTGCAAATGTTTCACCGCCGCCACAAGCGCCGGCATCATCAAATGTATCCATTTGTACAGGCTCGCCAGCAAACCTGCATGCATCTGCTCCCGGTGGTGGTGTATTTAATTGGTATACTACCCCTACTGGTGGAACATCTTTAATCTCAAGCCCCGATTATACAACGCCGCCGTTAGCAGCCTCAACCACTTATTATGTTGAAACAGCGCTTAACGGTTGCGTGAGTCCACGTACCGCGGTTACGGTAATAGTAAACCCTATGCCGGTAACGCCTGCAGCGCAAAGCTATACCACCTGTTTTGGATCAAGTGTAACTTTAACAGAGCCGCCCCTGCCAACTGGAAATTATCAATGGTACGATGCTGTTGCAGGAGGGAACCTACTGGCTACCGCCCCTAATTACACTACTCCCGCGCTGCAAAACTCTGTAACATATTATGTGCAGGCCAATAACGGCGGATGCGCAAGCCCGCGTACAGCCATAAGCGTGGTAGTACTACCCCCACCGCCGGCACCTTCAGTATCAGGCGGCATTGTATGCTCAGGCACTTCTGCAACATTAACAGCAACCGGCCCCGGTGGTACTTACAGCTGGTATAACGCAGCGGCAGGTGGCACATTACTGGGCACGGGAGCCACTTACAACACCCCGCCATTAAAAGCAAATACAACCTATTATGTGCAAACGAGCGTATCGGGTTGTATCAGCCCAAGGGCTGCAGTAACTGTTTCGGTGCTTGCGGCCACTGCCGCCCCTACGGCTTCTAATACCTCTGTTTGTTCGGGTAATTCGGCTACCATTTCGGCTACAACCCCTAATAATAATTATGCGTGGTATGATAGCGCTGTTGGCGGTAATTTACTGTCGAATGCGCAGGTTTACGTTACTCCTGCACTTACAACAACTACTACTTATTATGTAGAAACAACAGCTAATGGCTGTACCAGTGCGCGTACCCCGGTAAAAGTAACGGTAAATCCGTTGCCTGCGGCGCCTGTTGTAAATTCGGGTGCTGTTTGCTCGGGTACCTCTGTAACTTTAACGGCAGCGGGCGGGGGTGTAATACAATGGTACGATGCGCCCGCAGGAGGTACATTGCTTAAAACGGGCACTACTTATAAAACACCTGTTTTGACAGTGAATACAACGTATTACGTACAAAGTTCAAATGGCACGTGCATAAGTCCACGCGCACCGGTAACCGTAACTATCAATACAAAATACAATCCCGAGTTTCAGTATCCATCCGGAACTTTTTGTGCAACAGGCCCCAATCCAACTCCTGTTATTAATAACCCGGCCGGCGGTACTTTCAGTGCAGCACCTGCAGGGTTGGTTTTTGTGAGTACTACCACCGGCGAGATAAATATCACTGCGAGCACACCGGGAAAATATACTGTTTCGTTTACCAATAATGGCGTGTGCCCGGGCATAACAACCGCAGGAATTGCTATTTTAGCAACCACAAATGCAAGTTTCTCTTACGGTGGGCCTTATTGCCAGGGCGGTGTAAACCCGTTACCCACATTTCCGGGTGGGGCGTCTGCCGGTAGCTTTAGCGCAACACCTGCAGGCCTGGTTTTTGCAAATACAAGTACCGGCAATTCCGGCGAAATCGATCTGAGTGCGAGCAAGCCGAATACTTATACTGTGACAAATACGATCAACGCAACTGGGGGCTGCCCCGCAAGTGTGGCGACTTCGACAGTTACCATTGACCCTGAAGTGATTGTTAGCGCTGGTCCTGGTCAAACCGTAAAAGCTGGCACTCCTGTTCAACTGGCAGGCAGCATAACCGGTGGTACAACCGTTGGAAAATGGTCGGGCGGCACGGGTTCTTTTTCTAATCCTAATATTCTCAATCCTATCTATACGCCTGGCCCCGGGGAAACCTCCGCTACGCTTACGCTAACATCAATCGATCCGCCCGGGCCATGCGGCATCAAAATAGACAAGGTTACAATAATTTTTAGCACACAGCCATCAACGCCCTCTGCTGCGGGCCTTATTATTTGCGCTGGCAGCAATGCAACTTTATCCGCAACCGCACCTGGCGGTGTTTACCAGTGGTACGATGCAGCAGCCGGGGGGAATTTGTTGTCAACCGGCCCAACTTTCAGCACCCCGCCGCTTGCTGCAAATACCACCTATTACGTTCAAACAACAAAAGGCGGCGTTACCAGCGGGCGTACACCGGTTACGGTAACTGTGAACACACCACCTGCACAACCTGTAGTGGCGGCAACGCAAATTTGTATGGGCAGCCCTGCAACACTTACTGCAACAGGTTCTGCGGGGGCATATCAATGGTACGATGCCGCTGCCGGAGGTAATTTACTATCAGTTAAAAATACTTACGTAACGCCCGCTTTAACAACAGCAACAAGTTATTATGTACAGGCAACCTTAAATGGCTGTACCAGCCTCCGTACCCAGGTAGATGTAACCGTAACACCGGTGCCAAATATAACCAGTGCAGCTACCGGCGCTACCTGCAGTGGCAGTGCTATAAATTATACCATAACCTCGAATATACCCACAGCAACATTCAGCTGGAGCCGGGCAAGTGTTGCCGGAATAAGTAACGCCGCTGCGGTAAATCAGGCATCTGCCATTATTAGTGAAACCCTTATAAATACAACAGCAAACTCAATAAATGTAACCTATATCATTACACCGGCGGCGGGACTTTGCACAGGCCCTTCTTTTAACTATGTTGTTACAGTTTACCCGGCGCCGGTTGTCACCAGCGCTGCTAAAGTCGCCATTTGCGACGCAACTACCGATAACTACGCAATTACCTTTAGTACGCCGGTAAGTGGTTTTACCTGGGCGCGGGCGACAGTGCCTGGCATTAGCAATGCAGCAGTATCCGGCCAAACCGCGGGGGTTATAAAAGAAGTTTTATTTAATACCTCCAATGCTCCAATTGACGTTACGTATGTTTTTACATTTAGTACAAGCACTTGTCCCGGAGTACCTTTTAACTTAGTTATGACGGTAAACCCTACAACGGCAATAACCAGTGCAGCTTCGGGTATAGCCTGCAGCGGGCAACCACAAGACTACGTTATACAATCAAATGTAGCGGGAACTACGTTCAACTGGAACAGGCCCGCAGTAAATAACATCACTAACCCAGGTGTGTTTGGTCAAACATCCGGCACCATTAACGAAACTTTAATTAATACCAGCCCGGTCGTAGTTAACGTTCGTTATAATATAACGCCGATAGCAAATGGCTGCCCCGGTAATTCGTTCGTTTACTTTGCGAAAGTGAATCCGCCAATGGTTGTCCCGGTTGCCAATAGTAATTCGCCCGTTTGTTCCGGCACTTCCATAAATTTGCGGACAGACCCTGTTGTAGGTGCAACGTATTCGTGGACCGGGCCAAACGGGTTTACATCAGCATTGCAAAATCCGGATATTGTAAATGTTACAGCGGCAGCCGCCGGGACCTATTCGCTGGTTGTAACTGTTAATGGATGTTCAACGCTGCCCGTGGTTACCCCCGTGGCAGTTGATGAACCACCCTTAGCAAATGCCGGCCCCGACCAGGTTGTTTGCATCGCCAGTCCATTTGTATTTCTTAACGGGACAGTAACAGGGGGCACCTCAACCGGCATTTGGACGACCTCGGGAACCGGAACATTTTCACCATCAAGTAATGCTTTAAACGCGCAATATATTACAACGGCCGCGGATAAAGCAGCCGGTACAATTATACTTACCCTAACATCAACAAGTAAGGATAATTGCACTATCTCAACCTCTACCATGAAGGTAAGGTTTGGGCCGTTGCCGGCAGTAAGCGCGGGCCCCGACCAGGACGTATGCTCACAGGCCACCACTGTTGCATTAAAAGGGACTTCTTCTATCGGTGGAACCACCAAATGGACCACTACCGGCACCGGTACTTTCAGCCCTTCCGATGGCCAGTTAGATGCTACCTACAACCCAAGTGCCGCCGATGCAAAAAATGGTTCGGTCACTTTGATACTAAATCTTATTGGCGCCGGCGTTTGCTTTATTCCGGCAGATAGCATGACCGTAAAATTCATTCCACCGCCAACGGTAAATGCGGGTGGCATAAGGTACGTCTTAAAAAATCGCACCATTACGTTAAACCCTACGGTGAGTGATGATAATGTGCATTATTTATGGTCGCCCAATATCGATATAAACAACGATACACTAAAAAACCCAACGATAACCGGCGATGTTGACCGTGTATACACCTTAACAGTAACCGATAGCCGGGGCTGTGTAAGCCAGGATACCACCCTTATAAAAGTATCGCCGCCAATAAATATTGACAATACATTTACGCCAAATGGCGATGGCGTCAATGATTACTGGGACATAACGGGATTGATTGCTTATGTAAATGCCTCCGTTGATATTTTCGACCGCTACGGCCAAAAAGTATTCCATTCTTTGGGCTACCCCAAACCCTGGGACGGCACCATTAACGGCAAGCAATTACCGGTAGGCGTATACTACTATGTTATCAATACCAACTTTAACGGGCAGGTACTCGCGGGATATGTGACGATAATAAGGTAGGGTGATAAGACATCCTAAATGTGATCGGCATTAACTATTTCTAAAAGTTGTTCCACGCTAATAATAGTTTCAGCAATACCAAGCGTCACCGCAATCAACTGGTAAATATCGGCCGGTTTCTTCCCACTTTCGCGAAGATGTTTTATCGATGTTGCGCCAGCCGATTTTGAAAGTTTTTCGCCTGACTTTTCAAGCAGAAGTGGATGATGATGGAAAGTTATATTGCCAAAACTATTTTTATCAAGCGCCGCTGCGAGCTGATGCTGTGCCAGGGTTGACGGCCATAAATCTTCGCCCCTAACTACCATATCTACGCCATAAAAAAGATCATCGACAACAGAGGTAAGCTGGTACGACGGGAAACCATCTTTTTTCCTGACAATAAAATTGCGCATTTCCGCAGGTGAGGCGATATTGATATTTTGACCGTTATAGCTTTTAACTATCAACTCCTCTGACTTGTCGGTAACCAGGCGCCAGCTCGCGTTTTTATCACTCAATAGGCTATGCTTATTAAGGCAATTACATATACTGGCGTGTTTTAATTGATTGCGCGAGCAGGTGCAGGCAAACACGAGGCCATTATCAGCTAATTGTTTAAGGGCTTGGTTGTACATATCCATCCTGTGCAACTGCGAATAATGGGCTTCAAAATCATTTACATCGCGCGGACCTTCGTCCCAGGGGATTTGCATAAAATTCAGGGTGTCAAAAATGTCCTGCAGATACAATTTATTTACCCGCGCCCTGTCCATATCATCAATCCTGAGCGATATTTTAGCGCCGGTTTCTTTGGCCAGCGCAGTTGTAATGGCAAAAGACAGCACATTGCCCAAGTGCAAAAATCCGCTCGGGGTAGGTGCAATGCGTGTTTTTTTATACCTGTCGACTTTCATCCGTGTTGCTTCATCATTTTTTTGCCGGGATAGCAATTGCAAGATAAAATCAAAAAATGGGTTTTATGTGAATAATTTAAATGCTTATTTCGATAACGCTTCTTTAAAAACTTTTAAGCAGCGCTCGCGTGCAAATGCATGATCGACAATAGGTTTTGGGTATTGGGTGAAATCGGCATATTCAGGCACCCATTTTTTTACATATTTTAATTCAGGATCGAATTTTTTAAGCTGTGCATCCGGGTTAAATATCCTGAAATAAGGAGCAGCATCAGTTCCCGAACCCGCCGCCCATTGCCAGCCGCCCACATTGCTGGCCAGTTCATAGTCGAGCAACTTTCGGGCAAAATAGCGTTCGCCCCATCGCCAGTCGATCAGCAGATCTTTTGTTAAAAAACTCGCTACAACCATGCGCACGCGATTGTGCATATAACCCGTAGCGTTTAATTCGCGCATACCGGCGTCCACCAGCGGGAAACCTGTTTCGCCTTTACGCCAGGCTTCAAATTGCATTTCGTCATTTACCCATCTTATCCGGTCGTATTCCGGTTTAAAGGCATGGTTTGCGGTTTGAGGGAAATGATGAAGGATCATCATATAAAACTCTCGCCATATCAGTTCATTCAGCCATATTTTTTCGTGAAAGCCGTTTGCCGTACGCGCCAGCTCCCTTATACTCACGGTGCCAAAACGTAGGTGCAGGCCAATGTGCGTGGTGCCTTCAATGGCAGGGAAATCCCTCTTATCAGGATAGCCTGCTATCAATTCTTTATAATAAATAGGTAGAAACTCGCGGTTATTTTTTTCGAATCCTATTTTTTCGATTGACGGTATGTCGAAGGCTTTAACTTTTAAAAAGCCATTGAAATACTTTTGGTTAGGATATGCCTTCAAATAAAACTGTTTTAAAGCCTGGTACCATTTACGCTGATATGGCGTATAAACTGTATAGGGTTTGCTGTCATTTTTAAGCACTTCATCCTTTTCAAATATCACCTGGTCTTTATAGGTATTAAGCGGGATATCATGTTTTTTTAATAACTCAGCGATTGCTTCATCACGCGCTTTTGCAGAGGTTTCATAATCGTGATTGGCGTAAACAGCCTTAATATTATAACTATTCAACAGTTTATCCCATGCATCTAAAGGTTTATCATGCAAAACCAGCAAACCGCTGCCGTGCTGCTGTAATTCACTGTCGAGGGAAATTATGGTTTGATGAATAAAGGTAACCCGGGGATCATCTTTATCTTCCAACTGGCTAAGAATTTCTTTGTCGAAAATAAAAATGGGCAATACAGGCAATACACTTTTCAAGGCATAGTATAAGCCGGCATTATCATCCAAGCGAAAATCGCGCCGGAACCAGAATACCACTACAGCAGCGCCTTTATCCATAAATCTCGTTTAACGCCATGGCAATGTCAGGGAATTTAAATTTAAACCCTTCATCTTCAATTTTTTGCGCTGATACTTTTGTGCTGCCTAATACAATGGTGCTCATTTCGCCCATTATTAACTTCAAAACAAATGCAGGTACGTTTGGCGCCCATAACGGCCTGCGCAGCTGTTTGGCAATTGCTTTTGTAAGCTGTTTATTGGTCACCGGGTTTGGGGCAGCCATATTATAAACGCCGGTAAAATTTTCGTTTTCAATAGCGTACAGGTACATGTTAACTACATCCTGCCAGTGTATCCAGGGTACCCATTGTTTGCCGTTACCAAGCGCGGCGCCAACAAATAATTTAACAGGCGCGGTCATCTTCGGCAATGCACCTTCTATATCAAGCACTACGCCGGTGCGGAACTTCACTACGCGCAGTCCCATTGCCTTACCCTTGTCGACAGCATTTTCCCACTCCACGCAGCATTTGGCCATAAAATCGTTGGAAGGCGGACTTTTTTCGGTCAATAATTCGTCTCCCCTATCACTGTAATAGCCGATAGCGGAGGCAGATATAACCGAATTTACGGTATGCTTTTTACCTCTCAGCAAATCATAGATCAACTCAATTGATTTCGTCCGGCTGTCTATCATTTCCTTTTTGCGCTCGTCCGTCCAGCGTTCTTCGGCTATGCCGGCACCTGCAAGGTGGATAACAGTATCAACGCCGTCAATGCAATGCGCATCGATCTCACTTTTATTTACATCCCATAAATAGGTTTTTACCCCGTCGTCATTGCCTGCCGAGCGGCTTAAATGGCTAACCACATACCCCTTCTCCAGCAATTGCCCTGTTAAGTGTTTACCAATAAGCCCGGTACCGCCGGTAAGGAGAATGTGTTTGTGTTTTTTGTTCATAGGATATAGTTCATGGCTCATGATAAGAAGCATACCATAATCATTGCAGCTACCATGGACCATGAGCTATGGTCTATGGACTAATAAACGTTTACGTTATCCATTACAACAACTTTACTGCAAAGCGGTTTGGCATAGTTTTCTACAAAAAGCAGGTGAATGGGGTCGCCCTGGTAGGCGTCCTGCGCTTCGGGGGTATCAAATAATATTAGGAGCGATACATCATACGTGCGTTCGACCACATCGCGAAAAGTTTCGGCAGCTACGCCGATATGTATATCGCGGATATGGGTTATAGGCAATAAGGTGTACAGGCCTTCAATTAATTTTTGTTTATCGGCTTTATCTTTCAGCCATAAATGAACATGGTGTACAAAGGTGTTTTCGAGGAGCATGACTTATATTTTTTATTTGCCTAAAGGTGGGAAATTTATTGGTTATAGATTTGTCAACTTTTAAAAAGTTGACAAATCTGTTGAGTGGTTAGATGGCTCTCATTTTATTGCCCTTGGCTTCGTGTGTTACTTCGGCAAGCCCAAGTTTTTCCATTAAGGGTGGCATATACATGCCAAAGCGGCCGCGTAAGCCTTTTTTTAATCCGTACCAACCGCCAACAGGGTTGCTTTCAGACCGGCCCCAGGCCTCAACCGTGCCTTCTTTTGCCGGTTTTTGTTCATCTGCACTGCCAAGTTCCATCCAGTCGCCATGTTTTTTCAGCATTGTATGCAAATCATTCAGGCAGCGGATATCATAATGCAAAACGGTTTTGCCAACAGTGCAAACTAATACTTCTTTACCATCCTTTTCGTCAACATGCATGGTGTATTCCGAGGATAACGGCGGCGTTTTAAGCGCCATTGGGTTTGCTTTTGTTCCGATCTTATCTTTCATGGTATCGAAGTTTGTAATCCTGATAAAGATATTAAATACCTGCGCAATTTGCTCTGCTGTTATAAATCGCAAACAATAAACCGTTACGCAAATTGCTCCACAACATGCGGTTTAAAAGTATCTGTTTTTACATTTGCTTTTAATTCGTGCAGTATGTTGTACAAACCAAAATTGGTGCGGTTTACATAAATAAAGTGCTTTACGCCCCGGGCTTGTTTAAATTCGGGCATTTTCGATACTTTTTCGCCAAAGCCGTACAGTTCCTCAAAAAAAGCCGATTGTCCGAAGTCGAAGCTATCATTTATATAAGGCTTGGCAAAAAGACTTATCATTTGCCGGTACGTGGTATAATAAAATTCAATTTGTTTCGGGGTGTCTCCGGGATGTATCATTTCCAATTGACGGAATGCTTTGATGGTCTCCTCCTTGTTTTCCATCAGGGTGGTAGAAGTAAGCGAGAAGAAAGGCTCATAAAAATCTTCGGGCATTTCTTTAATGCAGCCAAAATCAATCACGCCTAACTTATTATCAGGAGTGATCATAAAATTACCGGGATGCGGATCGGCATGTATTGCACGAAGCTCATGCTGCTGAAAATTGTAAAAATCCCATAGCCCCTGGCCGATAAGGTTACGTAATGATTGCGAGGGATTGGTTTTTAAAAATTCTTTCAGGTGCAAGCCTTCCAGCCAGTCCATAGTAATGATACGTTTGCTTGATAATTGAGGATAATATTTTGGAAACACTACATTATCCAGGCCCGAACAAGCTTCCGAAAATTCGATAGAGCGCCGAACCTCCAGTTCATAGTCGGTTTCTTCCAGCAGGCGTTCTTCCACTTCTTTCATGTAAATATCCAGTTCCTTTTCACTCATGCCGAGCAAACGGAAAGCAAATGGCTTTACAAGTTTCAGGTCAGACGAAATGGAGTCGCCAACGCCGGGATATTGTATTTTTACGGCGAGTTTTTTACCGTTAAGTTCTGCCTCATGAACCTGGCCAATCGAGGCGGCGTTTGATGACCGTACATTAAATTTGTCGTATATCTTATCGGGCGTTTTGCCAAAATACTTTTTAAATGTTTGTACGATAAGCGGCCCAGACAGCGGCGGCGCATTATATTGCGACTGTGAAAATTTATCGGTATACGCCTGCGGCAGCAGGTTTTTATCCATGCTCAACATTTGTGCAACTTTTAGCGCACTGCCTTTTAGTTCACTTAACGACTCATAGATATCCGAGGCATTATCCTCGTTCAACTCAGTTTTATCCAAATCAGGGTTAAAAAGCTTTTTCGAATAATGCTTTATATAGTTGCCGCCAACCTTGAGCCCGGTGGTTACAAATTTTGCGGATCGCTGTACTTTGGAGGTGGGTATACTGTTTTGTTCTTTCGGTGTGTTATCACTCATGTCAATTTTATTCAAATAATGCGGCAAGTTTGTGCGCATTTAATTCTGTATAATCATTTATCACCAGGTTAACCGGGTGCAATTCGGCAGCGGTATGGCCGGTGGTTATGGCAACAACTTTCATTCCCGCACTATTTGCAGCCTTAATGCCTGCTAAGGAATCCTCAAATACCACACATTTTTCGGGCGGCATATTTAGTTTCTCAGCGGCCTTCAAAAATATCTGGGGGTTGGGTTTTGGCTTACTCACCATGGTTGAGTTTACAATGGCATCAAAATCACCCCTTATTGGTATCTGATTCATGATAAAATCTATATCCTCTACGGTTGCAGATGTGGCCATTGCCATTTTCACGCCAGTGTTTTTCAACCCGGTCAAAAAGTTTTCGAGACCGTTTATCGGCGCCAGAAAGGGGGCATATAACTGCCTGTAAAGTTCCTCTTTTTCGTTGAGCAAGGCTTTTAACTGTTCCTCGTCTCTCCCCTCGCCAAAAACCCGGCGAATAGTGTCCATTACCGGTACGCCGCTGATTTCCGTATAATATGTTTGCTTGCTTAACTCGCCTTTACCATACTTTTTGAACAGCGCCTGCCACGATTTAAAATGAAAGGGCGTATTGTCGATCAGGGTGCCATCCATATCAAAAATAGCGGCGAAATTAACAGTGTGCGCCTCGGATTGGTTGAGGCTATTAATTGTGTCCAAATCCCATACTTTCTTTAATGCCCCCGTTTTTTGCTAAAAACTTGCCATATTCAAACAGGTTGTCTATCGGCGAGCGCTGGAAAAGATCAAAAGTAACGTTGATGCCTTTTTCGATAGCTTCATCTGTTTTCTCGAATCCGGCGGAGTTATCATTTATCCAGAAATTTAACACAAACACCAATTGTACCCAAAGCGCATCTTTATAACGTTTGGTGAAATGCTTCCGGTCCGAAAACTCATTTGTCTCTATTCCTTCTTCAATCAGCTCGTTACAAAAAGCCTCGAAAACATCCTTTAATCCTGTAAATATCTGCGGGGTTGAAAAAGTTTTTGGTTGTTTTTTTACACTATAAACCACAAAACTCCGGCTGCTTTTTAATAGTTCAAAGAAACCATAAAAGAACGACAGTCCTTTTTCGCGGGCATTATACTGGACCCAAACTTCCTGCGCCTTTATTTCAGCGATAGTCTTTTCGGCAAAACCGGTCCACAAATGCTGTTCAATTGCATCAAATGAACTGAAAAAGCGATAAAATTCTTCTTCTGTCATTTTATTTTTCTTGGCGAAAATGTAAACCGACTTGGGTTGTGCACCCTCGGTAAGCACAAAATCAATATAAGCCTTCTGTATGCTTTCTATAGTTGCCATGGTATTTTTATGTTTGTTAATAACGATAAAATTATGGTATTAGATCTACGCAAATGTCATAGATATCTATAATTAACGGGCGGTTGTCTGGGATATTTCAAAACCCAGCAGCAATTAGTTTACCTCATCAATGCCAGCAATGTTAAACGCATGAAGAAATTATCTCCCATCATGATAATAACTATTGGCAACATCATCCCGGTGATGTTCTGTTATCCATTTATAAGGAAAAAACAACAAGATCAGTCCGATTACAATTAAACCTGCTATCTCAGCCGGGCTAAACTTATCACCTGTTTTCATGGCCTTGTTTTTAAGATTTTAACGTAAATAAATAACCACTAAGAACACCATGTGTTTTGATTCAGCCAAAGTAAATAGCTATTGCCGTTATATTTTGCTATTTTTAAAATGGTTTTCTGGCGGTGAAATGTTGGGTATATGTCAATATTTAGCTACAAATGCGCATAAGAAATAAATAAATTGCAAATTTGTACACTGCAATTCAGTTAACCCCCTGTTTAACTATGAGTGAACGAACTATACTGGTTTGGTTTAGAAATGATTTACGTATCCATGATAACGAAATATTGTTAGAGGCTGTGCGTAAAGCTGATAAAGTGTTACCGGTGTATTGTTTTGATCCGTTTTATTTTAGAGAAAACCCATCGGGCAACCCAAAAACCGGAAATTTACGTGCGCGTTTCCTGCTTGAATCTGTAGCAGATCTGCGTAAAAACCTGCGAAATATTGGCGGGGAACTCATCGTCCGTATCGGTAACCCGGCTGAAATTTTGCTGCAGCTTGCCGAACAATACCATGTAAACGAAGTTTACCATCACCGCGAAGTAGCTCATGAGGAGACTGAAATATCCGAACAGGTTGAAACTGCCCTGTGGAAAATAAAACTCAATTTAAAACATTTTATTGGCCACACTTTATACCATAAAGAGGATTTGCCCTTCCCCATAAAGGATATACCTGATAGCTTCGCTGTGTTTAAAAAGAAGGTTGAACGGGATAGTAACGTACGGCCATGCATAGGTACGCCCGAAAAAATCAGTATCCCGCTTATTGGCGATGCAGGCGAGCTGCCAACCCTGGCAGAACTTGGTTTGGAAGAACCTGTGGGTGATCCGCGGTCGGTTAACGCATTTAGGGGTGGTGAAACAGCTGCTTTAAGCCAACTCGACCTATTTTTTTTAAATGAGGGCCAGGCTAACACAAATAAAAATACCCGAAATACCACTGACCATTCATCGCAACTATCACCATGGGTAGCGCTTGGATGCGTTTCATTGAGGCATGTTTATTGGGAAGCAATAAGCCACCAGCACTCAAGTTCGCTGATACTCGACCTTTTATGGCGCGACTATTTCAGGTTTATGTTTAAAAAACATGGACAAAAGTTTATCGCTGCTAAAAATAATGAGGCCGAAGTATCAGCCCTCGCTGATAACCAGGATGAACTTTTTGAAAGCTGGAAAAATGGAGAGACAGGCGTTCCATTAGTTGATGCCATCATCCACCAATTAAATGCTACAGGTTATATTAATAACACCAATCGCCAAATAGCAGCAAGTTTTTTAGTAAATGATCTGAAAGTTGACTGGGTAAAGGGCGCTGCATATTTTGAGGAGAAGCTGATTGACTACTCGCCTGCAAGTAACTGGGGCAACTGGGCCTTTATTGCCGGCGTTAACGATGCGCGCGAAAGCCGTTATGCTATAGCCGCTAAACCTGCCATTCAACTTGAAACAAAAAGCGAATTTATTGACACCTGGTTACCTGCTTTACATATTGTTGAATAACGCGTAACGGCAGTCAACCGGAAGTAAAATATTTTATTGAAATGTAATATTTTACTTATCTTTAAGTCATAGTACTATGAACCCCTTCGAGCAATTTACGGTTATCATCGGCCTCCTTGCTATAGCTTTTGAGGGATTTTCGTATGTGCGCGATTTTGTACAGAAGCTCTTGCATTGACCAGGTAAACACATGTTTAAGTGGTTTTTGCATCAGGATCAAAATTTTTACCATCTATGTAAACTTATTCAACACCATCATGTTCCCGATAACCATCGGGACACCCCCCTATCAAGCTGTAACTAATTTTATTAATTAAATTTAAAGTTTACAAGCTGATATGCTTACTTTTGTACCGTTTTAAAGATTGGTTTCTCATGGATCGTCTAAATTATATCAATAGCGGAAACGCTGCCTACATAAATTCATTATACGAAGCATACAAACAAGACCCTGAATCTGTTGACTTTGGCTGGCAAAAATTTTTTGAAGGGTTTGATTTTGGTAAAGATACGCAAGCCCCGGCTGCGGTTAGTACCGAAACAAACGAGCACTTTTTAAAAGAGATAAATGTGCTTAACCTGATTGATGGCTACCGTTCGCGCGGCCATTTATTCACAAAAACAAACCCGGTACGCGAAAGGCGCAAATATTTCCCGGGTAAAGAGTTGGATACATTTGGCTTGACCGATGCCGACCTGGATACTGTCTTCAACGCCGGTGTTGAACTTGGCATTGGCCCTGCAACGCTTCGTGATATCAGGCAATTGTTAGAACAAACTTATTGCCAGGCAATTGGCGCCGAGTATAAATACATCCGCAATCCCATAAAAATAAAGTGGTTTGAAAACCGCATGGAAAGCAAACGCAATACGCCTTCGTTTACAGTGGAGGAGAAAAAGCTGATGCTGAACAAGCTGAACGAAGCGGTTGTTTTCGAAAACTTTTTAGGGACAAAATTTCTCGGCCAAAAACGTTTTTCGCTTGAAGGCGCTGAAGCACTGATCCCAGCATTGGATTCCATTATTCAAAATGGATCGGAACTTGGTATCGAGGAGTTTATCATCGGCATGGCCCACAGGGGAAGACTGAACGTGCTTACCAATATCATGGAAAAGCCCTATAAAGAGATTTTTTCGGAGTTTGAAGGTAAGAATTTTGACGAGGATACCCCATTCAGCGGCGACGTGAAGTATCACCTGGGCTATTCAACTGATGTAGTGACGCCCGGAGGCAAAAAGGTGCATTTAAGCCTTTGCCCCAATCCATCGCACCTGGAGGCCGTTGACCCAGTAGTTGAAGGCCTCACCCGTTCGAAAATCGATTTTAAATATAAAGACGACCATTCAAAAATAGCCCCGATATTAATTCACGGCGATGCTTCAGTAGCAGGGCAGGGTATAGTGTACGAGGTTTTACAGATGGAGAAACTCGACGGTTATCGTACCGGTGGCACCGTGCATATAGTGATCAATAACCAGATAGGCTTTACCACTAACTTTAAAGATGCACGCTCGAGTACCTATTGTACCGATGTGGCGAAAACGGTTTTATCACCTGTTTTCCATGTAAATGGCGATGATGTAGAGGCATTGGCTTATGTAGTGAACCTGGCAATGGAGTACCGCCAGGTATTTCATGAAGATGTTTTTATAGATATATTATGTTACCGCAGGTATGGCCACAATGAAGCTGATGAACCAAAATTCACTCAGCCATTGTTATACAAAGCAATTGAGGCCCATCCAAACCCGCTTGAAATATACAAACAAAAGTTATTGGCCGAAGGCAGCGTTGACGCCGCATTTGCGATAGAACTGGAGAAAAATTTCCGTGCCGAATTACAGCAAAAGTTAGACGAATCAAAAGCTGAGGATAAATCTACCGAGACTAACCAGATGTTTGAGGGAGCATGGCAGGGCCTACATATTGCTACTACCCGTGAATTTTTTACACCTGTAGAAACTGCTGTCCCGGAAGCTGAATTGCTTGAAATAGGCAAGAAAATAACGACTTTACCCGAAGGCAAAGAGTTTTTTAAGAAAATTGAAAAGCTTTTTGAAGAACGCAACAAAATGGTAACCAAAACCCATGTTTTTGATTGGGCAATGGGCGAACTGCTGGCCTATGGCACTTTGTTAAAAGATGGCCACCCTGTTAGGTTAAGCGGCGAGGATGTAAAACGCGGCACTTTTTCGCACCGCCATGCTGTATTAACGCTGGTTGATTCAGAAGATGAATATACCCCGCTTGATACCATTGGCACGGAAGCAAAGTTCAGCATATTTAATTCTTTACTATCTGAATATGGCGTTTTAGGATTTGAGTATGGTTATGCTATGGCAAACCCAAATGCATTAACCATTTGGGAAGCCCAGTTTGGCGACTTTTTTAACGGCGCCCAAATTATTGTTGACCAGTACATAGCCAGCGCCGAAACAAAATGGCAACGCGGTAATGGCCTGGTGATGCTGCTGCCACATGGTTACGAAGGCCAGGGTCCTGAGCATTCATCCGCACGTGTTGAACGCTTTTTGGAGCTTTGCGCTGATAGTAATATCCAGGTGGCTAATTGTACCACGCCGGCAAACTTTTTCCATATCCTGAGACGGCAGATGCTGCGTGATTTCCGCAAGCCTTTGATCATATTTACACCGAAGAGTTTGCTGCGTAGCCCTAAATGTGTTTCGAAACTGGAAGAATTTACCAGCGGGAAATTCCATGAGTTAATAGATGATGATTACGCCGATGTTAAAAAGGTAAAACGCGTACTGCTTTGTACCGGGAAAATATACTACGACTTGCTTGAGAAACAACAGGCCGATAAACGCAAAGATGTTGCCATAGTGCGTGTAGAACAGTTATATCCTACGCCTTTAGTACAGATATTAAAGATGAAGGCCAAATATAATAAGGCTACAGAATTTTTTTGGGTACAGGAAGAGCCTGAAAATATGGGCGCCTGGCCGTATATATGTCGCAAGTTCCACAATGATAAAGTGATAAATCTGAATGTGATCTCGCGCCACGAAGGCAGCAGTACAGCTACCGGTTTTGCGAAACAGCATGCCGCTCAGCAATTACATATTGTTGCCAAGGCGTTTGAGGCGCCGCCCGGGAAAGCAGTAAAAGCTGTAGTAAAAGAAACAGCAGAAAAAATGGCCCATGTTGGGGCAGATTAGTGCAATTTGAAAATGTGTTAATTTGAAAATTTGAAAATGGGTAAGATGAGTTAATTTTCAAATTGGCACATCATCAAATTTTCAAATAATTATACAATTACCTATAATATGAGTTTAACGATCAAAGTTCCGCCGGTTGGCGAGTCAATTACAGAAGTAACCCTGTCGAGCTGGAAAAAAAAGGATGGCGACGCAGTAAAGATGGACGAAGTAATTGCCGAGTTAGAATCAGACAAAGCCACTTTTGAGCTTACTGCCGAAAAAGCCGGGATATTAAAAACGGTAGCTAAAGAGGGCGACACCCTGGCTATTGGCGCTGTGGTTGCCAGTATTGAGGATGGCGGTTCTTCAGTGGCAGTTGAAAGTAGCAATGAGAAAGCAGTAGCAGTTGATAGTGGCAGTAGCAGTAAAGAAACTGCACCTGTTGCCCAACCTGCCCCTCAACCTGCTACTGCTACTACTTCCTCCCTCGAAGTAAAAGTGCCTACTGTTGGAGAATCAATCACCGAAGTAACTTTGTCGCGGTGGATAAAAAAGGACGGCGATACTGTCGCAATGGATGAAGCAATTGCGGAACTTGAATCGGATAAAGCAACATTTGAATTGACTGCCGAAAAAGCAGGCGTATTAAAAACTATAGCCAAAGAAGGCGACACTTTGCCTATTGGCGCCGTAGTATGCACAATTGAAGGAGCTGGTGCAGCCAAAGCTGCTGATAAAGTAGCAGTTGAAAGTGGCAGTAGCAGTAAAGAAAGTGGCCCGGTATCATATGCATCTGGCGTACCATCACCTGCCGCGGCAAAAATACTTGCCGAAAAAGGTGTGGATTCTACAGCACTCACCGGCACAGGCAAAGGCGGAAGAATAACTAAAGAAGATGCCTTGCTGGCCGAGAAAATATCCGAAAATCCACAGGTATCAAAAGAAGCTCAGAATGCCCAGGTTGTAAGTTCGAAGCCGGAAACAGCGAGCCCTAAGGTGGACGCTGTTGCGCCAAAACTCGCTGCTGCAACTTCTGGCGCAAGAAGTGACCGCCGCGAAAAAATGTCGTCGCTGCGTAAAACCGTTGCTAAACGTTTGGTTGCTGTGAAGAACGAGACCGCTATGCTTACCACTTTTAATGAAGTGGATATGGCGCCAATCATGGAATTACGCTCCAAATACAAAGATAAATTCAAGGAAAAACATGGCGTTGGCTTAGGCTTTATGTCGTTTTTCACCAAAGCCGTTTGTGAAGCCTTAAAAGATTGGCCAGCCGTTGGCGCCCGTATTGAAGGTGAAGAAGTGGTTTACAGTAATTTTGCAGATATATCAATCGCCGTTTCGGCACCTAAAGGGTTGGTTGTACCGGTTATTCGCAATGCCGAAAGCCTGAGCCTGGCCGAAATTGAAAAAGCTGTTGCCGCGTTAGCCGTGAAAGCCCGCGATAATAAATTGACCATCGAAGAAATGACCGGCGGTACATTCACCATTACCAATGGTGGCGTTTTCGGTTCCATGATGTCTACACCGATATTAAATTCACCGCAATCCGCTATTTTGGGAATGCACAATATCATCGAACGCCCCGTTGCAGTAAATGGCCAGGTGGTTATCCGCCCGATGATGTACCTTGCGCTATCTTATGACCACCGTATTATCGACGGCCGCGAATCGGTAAGCTTTTTGGTTAGGGTAAAACAGTTACTGGAAGACCCTGCGAGGTTGTTGCTGGGGGTGTAAGTGGTTCAGAATTTATCAATTGATTTCATTGAGAGGTTTGAGGTTCATCGAAGCCTGTCCATTTTCGGTATTGAATGGCACCGAACTGTGACGATGTGTAATTAACCATTTGCTTTCAATCTTGCGAAAGCAAGTAGTTTCGCGCCACCACATGTTTAGTTTGTTCCCGTTGATATTTGTAGCATCCACATTGCGAAGGCAATGGCAAAAAGCAACATTGCCAGCTACAGTTATGTTAAGGTCGCGGATGTTGATCCCGATACTCCCTTCGAAGCTGGAAAACCAGCTTTCCATGCGTTGCTTTACGCTGTCGGTACCTGAATATTCAAGCGGGTCAACAACATCAAACGACAGTAGGTCCTCCGCGTAAAAAGGCATAAGCGCATTAACGTTTTTACTCCTGATCAGTTCAGCCTCTTGTTCAATAAGTTGCCTTATTGGCTGCCCTTCAGCGTTAATTTCGTTATTCATGATTTTAAAGATATGGCTTATCCCAATTTAGCTTGGTGATAATAATAGTTAACAATCATTTTAGCAATTAGTTATAAAAATGTGAGTGTTGTTATAAGGGTAAGGTGGTGACACGTAAAACAAGCGGTATTTCAATACTTATGACTTTTTATTAGTTGGCGTTTTTCGTGCATCTTTTATCGGCTTAAACGGGCCGTACTTATGCTGTTGCTCACTAAAACCATCAGCATATGGGCCGAATGGAAAATCAATTGGTTTAGTTTTTATATCGGGCCAATCCCTATGCTGATCCTTATGCGGGCGGAGCTGCGAGTTAACAAAGGCGGCAACATCCCAGGCTTCGGCGTCTGTTAACTGTGCGTTTTGATAAGTTGCGCCGAACGGCATATTGTTTTTTACAAAACCGGCAAAGTTGCCAATGCGGTACATGCCGGCGCCATCGTTATAGCTATGATTTCCCCATAGCGGAGGGTAAGTGTAAGCTTTTTTATCAGCGGCAAGCAAACCCTGGCCATTAGCCCCGTGGCATACCTGGCATTTTGAAATAAATACCGCCCGCCCGTTCGCAGTATCGGCAGCACGGTCAAGGTAGGCCAGCTTTTCAGAGGCTGCACCAAAAAGTTGCTGCCCCTTTTTTACACCCTGCCCTATCCATTTCATATATGCCAGCATCGCGGTTACCTCCCTGCCGTTTGTATCAGGCGCAATGCCGGCCAAGCTGCGGTTAAAACACTGAACAATACGGTCCGCTGGATGCTCAATTTTGCCGCTGCGGTTGTTCATTTTTGGGTAGCCTGCTATAAAGCTTGCATAATTGTTGCCGAAAAGCCTGCTGCCGCCGTCAAGATGGCAATTCTGACAGTTCATCCCGTTTGATATTTTAGCTATTGTTCCGTTTGGGCCGAAATAAATGGAAGTATGGGTCAGCAATTCTTTACCGTAACGGATAAGCTGTCCGGTTTTTCCTTTCGGGATGGTATTGCTGTCGGGGGCCCTCCAGGTGTTGGCGGGTATTTTCACGGAAGGCAATTTGGCAATAGGTTGGCTTGAGGTATTCACATTATCTTTTTCATTATGGCATGAGAAGATAATTGATATGGCAACAAAAACTGATGCAATTAATGCGCTATAGATAATATGCCGGGATGCCTTAACTCTTGCCATATAAATCAAAAGCCATTTGAAGTTAGAATTAATCCGCCTTCAGTATAATGTGATAGGATTTTCTTTAAATCATCAAGATCGAAATAGGATTTTACCACGAAGCGGCAAATATGAATGTTGTCGGCTTGGTCATAAATTTCAATTCTATTGCCCGAACCATCACTTGTACCTCTTTGATTTCCTTTATAGTCATTTGCTTTTATTACAATTTTATTTATCTGGTTTAATTGAATTATCACAGAATTTACTTTTATAGAAGTGTTTGAAAAAGATATTTCACCATCTTTAACATACATTTTTATAAAGCTATTTTTAAGGGCTATATATATAGCTAATAGGAAACAGCAAAGTGTTCCTAAATATATTGTATGTTGTTGTGACAATTGGAGGATTGAAAAAATATTGGTTAATACAAGGAATAAAATGGGAATTATCAGTATTAACAGCATAATATAATAAGCCCTTGTTTTTTTGGTGTAGGTATCAAACACTTCGGTCATTTTGCTATTATTCAAATGATAAAATTAAGATTATTTTATCTCTTTCATAAATTCACAGCCTTTTAGCTTTTATCCTAACTTTACGCCGTTAAATTTTTACTTTTTTTAATGCCTGAAAGTACGCTAAACAACTCATCCCGATCCAACAAAATTGTTTTATACTTTTTGTTGTTATGGACGTTATTGAACGCTGTACAAGCCTTTACTTTAGAATTGCAGGGCGACGAGGCCTATTACTGGCTCTATTCGCGATACCTGGACTGGGGATATTTTGACCATCCACCCATGGTGGCCATTTTCATTAGAATAGGCTACGCGCTGATGCACAATGAATTTGGTGTGCGCTTGCTTACTGTATTGGCAAGTTCGGCTTCTATATACCTGCTTTGGCTCACATTAAAGAAATATGCGGTTGATGCTGTTGCATTTGTGCTGGTGGTTTCGGGTATTTTTATTTTCCATATTTATGGTTTTACGATAACACCCGATGTGCCGCTTTTCTTTTTCACTGCACTCTTCTATTATGTTTACCAGCGCTATATAGAAGAAGACAAGTGGGGACTGGCGTTGCTTTTAGCTTTAATAATTACTTGCTTACTCTACAGTAAATATAACGGCGTATTGCTTATTGCATT
>Ga0207014_1034_pt1 | contig 32854 bp, 28 predicted proteins | sample Alteio_BWMinCont_56_FD_153495 | JGI IMG/M metagenome (GOLD analysis project Ga0207014, IMG submission 153495) | Enriched cells from forest soil in Barre Woods Harvard Forest LTER site, Petersham, Massachusetts, United States -... | ecosystem: Environmental > Terrestrial > Soil > Temperate forest >...
TCTTTTGGTGATTTATTTCCGATAAAAGATCATGATGAAAGAAATTTGCCTTTTATTGAGTTAAAAAAAACTTTAAACAAATTAGGTATTAATTTAATTCAAACAAAAGATTTAAAGAACTTAAATAATGTAAAATTAATAGTTTTTTTTAATATACCAATTAAAAAAATTGAAATATTGAATCAAATAAATAAATCAAAAGCTGCTATTTTTTTGTGGGAACCGCCAACTACAAAGCCTTACAATTATGAACGCAAATATCACGCTACCGATAAAATATTTACATGGAATGATAACCTGATAGATAACAAAAAATATTTTAAATTTTATTATCCCGCATTAAGAGCGATGATTGAACCGGTTATGAATTTTGAAGATAAAAAATTATGCACTTTAATAGCGGGAAATAAAAATTCATTTTATTCAAATGAACTTTATTCAAAAAGATTAGAAATAATCAATTTTTTTGAAAATTTTGAATCAGATTTCGATTTTTATGGTACTGATTGGCCTGTAAAAAAATATAAAAATTATAAAGGAAAAATTTCTGAAAAAGTTGATATTTTAAAAAAATATAAATTTTGTATTGCTTATGAAAATATTAATCAAGAAAAAGGTTATATAACTGAAAAGATTTTTGATTGTTTTTGGGCAGGCTGCATACCAATTTATTGGGGAGCGCCAAATGTGCAGGATTACATTCCTAAAGATTGTTTTATTGATAGAAGACATTTTAAAAGCGATTTAGAATTATATAAATTTTTAAAATCTATGAATAAAGAAATGTATGAAAGCTATATTGAAAACATTAAAAATTTTCTTAAAAGCGAAAAGGCTAGGTTGTATTCAATAGATAATTTTATTAGTATTTTTTTAAAACTTATCCGCTAGCTATTGCCAGCTATTTGCCCAATAATGAATTGCAAAGGTTTCTGATTTTATATAATTTAAAATTTTTTGACGCGGGATTAAATTTTTCCAATAATCCCTTCTTAATGTTGCAGGAAAGGGAAAAAAGAAAGAGGAAGGAAGAACAATTAATTTGTTGTTATCATTTTTTAATAAAAAATTTAAAACTTTTTTTGTAAAAAAATATGGTCCTGTTGCATCAATTATATCATGATTATTATTATTAAATTTTTTTAAAATCCGTATTTGTTCAATGCAATCTCTTATAACAGGATGATTGGCAATAGTTCCAATTATCCCATTTGCAATATGGTCTGTTTCGCATAATAGTCCGCAATAGAATTCAAATGAATCATGTAATATATCAAAATTTTTTAAACATTCAAAATCAATATCAACGTAAACACCACCCAATTTATTTAATATTTCATATCTTAAAATATCTGATTTTTGACCCCAATTTTTGGAACTATCAAATGCAGTTTTATTAATTAAATTGAAATTTTTTAAATCTTCATTTGTCCACAATTTATATTTCCAATTGGGATGGAATTTTTTCCAGCTTTCTATCATCCATTTAAATTTTTCTGGCAATGGATTCGGACCGATCCAAATTTGATGAATTATTTTTGGTATTTTATTATCAAATTCTTTATTAATATTGGCTTTGTTTTTTTCATAGCTTAGAGCAAATTCTTTTAATTCCTTAGTTATTTTTTTCGGACCAATATGCGCATTAAAAAAACCGGGAAAATCTCCTTTAAGTGAATAAACTAAAAAAAAAACAATAGAAATTTTTTTCATTAATTTGTTTTTCTTAATAGAACCTGATATTCGTTTGCAAGAATTTCAAAACCATTTTTTAAGAAAAAATCGATCGAATATTTAGCTTTCCCAAAATCAGATTTTTCTCCGAATTTTTTTGGTGTTTGATTTTTAACATCGTCAATTAATATAAGACCATTTTTGGGTATTAAATTCCGTTTTACTACGATTTTAGCTTCTTCTAATTGTAACTGGGCAGTTGGTTCAATTGGAGTCATATCACCTGTATCCATGTAAAGAAGATCAATCTTATTATTAAAATTTTTTAAAAAATCCAATGAAGATTCAACTTTATATTTTATTATATTTTCAAAGTTTTTAGTTATTATTTTGCATCTATTAATATGATTTGATGATATGTCTATTGTATAAATCATAGGAGTTAAACTTATTAAACATTCAGCTGCAACTCTTGTAAAAAATCCTGCTCCCCAATCCCATACTTCAGGATTGTTTGGTTGCCAGTATTGTATATCATCACTATTGCAACCTACATGATTTCCATTTACAAAGCTTCTAGTGGTTCCCAATTCAACAACTATTTTTCCTTTATTTTTTAAAAATAAATTAAAAGCACTTTTAAAAGTTTCATATCTTGATTTTGGCTTTATTGAAAAATTGGACCAATCTTGATTTTCATATGTACCATTTTCAAGAAAAGTTTTGTATTTATTTAAAATTGCTTCAATTTGATCTAAACATAAAATGTTATTTACAAAAAAAATTGATATTAATATAAACAATTTTTTCATCACTAATCCTTTATTTGATTTAAAATTTTATTTTCCAAGCAATATGCACATAATTTAAGGAATTTATTTTTTTTGTTCAAATTTGAATTTTTTATTTCATTTATTACTTGGATTAAAGTTAGCCTAAAATCATTGATATCAATTTTGCTGTCTTTAATTACTTTTTTTATTTTAAAAATTGTTGTTTTTACAGCTTCACTGTTAACTCTTGCATCAGTTACCGGCGTACCGCCAACCTGATCCAATAATTGTTTTTTTTCTTCCAGTGTCATTAAGAATTGAACTTTTGAATATTTGTAAGATTCAACCATCAATTTTCCAAAACTTTCAATAAAATTTTTTAATAAAATATTAGTTGATCCGGTTTTTTTAATTTTATTTAAATAACTATTTAATTCAATCCAATATAAATTCATTTGTTTTAAATGGGGAATAATTTTTTCAACGTTTGTTTTTTTCTTATTTATTTTTTTATTTGGATTTTTAAAAGAATTCAAAAATTCTTCAAAAAAATCGTTTTTAAGATTGGGCAATATTTTTATTCCCGATTTTGAATTCAGATTTATGTCAGATTCTTTAATTATATATTTATTTTGTAATGATTTTATAAATTTATTTTTTGGAAAAGCAATTAGCGAGATATTATTTGAATCACATTTTGAATCGATATAAATATTATTTTCAAAAATTACATCGCAATTTGCATGTGAATCAAATAATAATTGAAAATTGTCTGCTTTTGTACGACGCAAATAAAATGATATGTCATTAGGTGAAACAGGTTTTTCAAATATACAATTGCTATTAGTTAAAAGAATAAATTCAGATTTATTTTGAATTAAAAGATTTTTTATATCCTTTATATCATCATAAAACAGATAATTTATATTTTGATTTTTAATTTGTGATTTATCATTTGTAATAACAAAAATGTGTTCAAGATTTGATATATTGGTTTTGATTGAATTTACACATTTAATTAAATTATTGTCATTATTATTTATTATATAAATATCGAATTTCTCATCATTATTTCTAGTTACAATTTTACTTTTGTTTAACGTTGAATAAATTTTTTTATTTTGAATAATTTTTTGTAATTTTTGTTGCAATGAAACATCAACTTTATGATCATTTAAAGGATTTATTAAATTATAAGTATATAAAATTCTATCAATAAATTTATGATTAGTTCCGGCCATTTCTAGCATTGGAAACATAAAAGCTTGATCCCATGTCATTTTATAAAATTTATTTTCATGTAAAAGATCTTTCAATTTTATTGCCTGGAACAACCATGCATAGAAAGTTCTTAAATGTGTAGCTAAAAATCCGTGTTCTCTAAAGCTAGAAGTTTTTGCAACTTCAATGGGATATCTATTTGCAAAGCCCGCATTTCCATGATTTTTCATCCGAGGAGAGAAATCTTGATATTGGCCAAAAGTTAAATAGATATTGTATTGATATTCGTTGTTTAAAATTGCTAATACATTATTATTTGCAAACCAGTCATCGCCATCTAAAGTAACGATAATTTCAGTCGGATGACATGAATGGATTGCATTATATAAATTGCATAAAGCGCCTCTTCTTTCCTTGTTTCGAATTAAATCTATTTGTATTTTTGAATTAAATCTTTTTAAATAATCTTCAACTAATTGACCGGTTTGATCTGGTGAATTATCGTCTATATAAATTATTCTATAATTTTTATAAGTTTGTGAAAAAACTGAAGAAAGATTCTGAATATAATAATTTTTATTATTATAAGAAGGAATGACAATAACAAATTTTTTTTGATCGCAATTTATTTTGAAAAAAAATAAAATTAAAGAAGCTATTGCAAAAATTTTCTTATTCATTGTATCTTTCTTCATAAATTAAAGAATCTTAAAAATTTTTTTAATAAAAATCAATTTCTGAGGAATATTAATGGAAGCCAAAAAATTTATTTTTTTATTTACATTCTTTATTCTAAATAACCTTTATTCAAATGAAAAGAAATTTAATATAGGTTATTTAATTGTTGCTACTGGCAGATATATTGAATTTGTAAAACCTTTAATTGAAAGTGCAAAAAAATATTTTTTAAAAAAACATAATGTTAAGTTTTTTGTGTTTACAGATGATAAAAATATTCAATCAACAAACGAAATAGTAATATTGACACATTCCAGATTAGGTTGGCCTTTTGATACCATGAATAGATATCATGTTTATTATAAATATAAAGATTGTTATGAAAAAATGGATTATTTATTTGCAACTGATGCTGATTATAAATTTATTAATTTTGTAGGAGATGAAATTTTGGGCGAAAGGGTCGCGATTCAACACCCGGGCTTTGTTGGTAAAAGAGGCTCTTATGAAACAAATGTGATATCTAAAGCATATGTCGCGCCAAAAGAAGGTACTTGCTATTTTGCAGGTGGTATATGTGGTGGTACAAAAAATGAATTTTTAAAATTGGCCAAAACAATTTATGAAAATGTGGATGAAGATCTTAAAAAAAAATATATCGCTATTTGGCATGATGAAAGTCATTTAAATAGATATTTCATTAATTTTAAACCTACTGTTATACTCACACCGGAATATGGATGGCCTGAAGAAATTAAGACAGATCGTAAAATAAAAGGTTTATTTTTATTAAAAAATCATAATGATTATAGAAAATAAAAAATGAAAATTAATAAATATATAAAAATATTTTTTTTAAATTTAATTTTATTAACACAATTAAGAAGTGATTTAGCAGATATAATAATATTCTCCTTTGATAGACCTTTACAATTATATGCCTTGCTAGAATCAATTGATAAATATGTTAAGGGAATTGATAAAATATTTATTATTTATAGAACATCATCTGAAAGATTTAATAAAGTATACCAAAAAGTTTTTAGTGATTTTACCAAACTTAATATCAAATCCTATAAACAAGGTAATGAACCAAAAAAAGATTTTAAACCTTTATTAATTAATTCTTTAAATCAGTGTAATAATTATTTATTATTTGCGGTTGACGATATTATTATTAAAGATTTTATTGATATTAATGAATGTATAAAATATCTTGAAAATAATAATTATTATGGATTTTATTTGCGTTTGGGTAAGAATATAACTGAATGTTATACTGAGGGAATCAAAACTCCACTTCCACAAATTAAGCAATTAAATGAACAGCTTTTTGCTTTCAGTTTTGAAAATCAAAAAGGTGATTGGGGCTATCCGTCAACCGTCGATTTTACTTTATATAAAAAAGAAAAAGTTATAAATATAATTTTAAAAAATAATTTTACTTCGCCTAATACATTTGAATCTATGTGGGCGAAAAAATTATCAAAAAAAGGTTTAATTGGCATTGCTTATAATGAATCAAAAATTATTAATATTCCGGCTAATATTGTCCAAAAAGATTATAATAATAAAAATATGAAGCAAGATTTAAACGATTTTTTAGAAAAATTTGAAAATGGCTTTAAAATAGATATAAATAAATTCTTTAAGATAAATAATAAATCTCCGCATATAATTTCTAGTTTTGAATTTATCAATAAATAATCTAAGTTTTTAAATAAATATGTAATATTGATTCTTTTTCCAAATTTTCCCATTCAGTACTTAAAACTTTTGAGTTTGATAAAATAAATTTTTCTATTTTTTCAATATTATAGTGATTATGATACAAGAGAGAATTATCAACTTTAGATAAATCGATATGATCATTTTTTTTTGTTGATTTTATAAAAAAAATTATTATAACTTCATTTTTTGAAACTCTGATTAATTCACTTATTGCTTTTTGATAATAAGGTAAATGTTCTAGAATATGTCTTGCATATGAACAATCAAATGAACTATTCTCTGAAGGTATTGATTCTATATTAGCCTCTTTTACATTGATCCCAAGTTTTAAGGCGCGTTGCACTAACTTTGGTGTTACATCCATACCAAAATATTCAATTTGGCAATCATCCTTTTTGAACCCATAATATTCAGTACATAAACCACACGGTATATCAAGTATTTTTTTATAATTTTTTTGCTTAATATGTTCTCTGGCTTTAACTCTTGAAGATGCGTTTTCATTTCCAAGCCAGCTGGCGAAAGTCTGCCAATAGTTATCCAGGTTTTTTTTCCCACCATTCTTCATGGGGTTTTAATATTTTATAATTGCAGATTGATAAATTGTTTATTAAAAGAATAAATAACAAAACAATAATTTTTTTCATTTATTTTCCTTAATTGTGCAATTAATACTTAATCTTTTGAAAAATTATAATTTCTAACACCTAATAAAAGCAATATTTAAAAATTGTTTAAAAGCTTGACTTAAAAATTTAATTGCAAAAAGTAGTTTTTTTTTAATTTTAAATTGCCTATTTAAGGCAAATGAAAAAATTAAGAGTTGATAAAATATTGATTTTTTATAATTAAATAATTTATAAATAAAATGGTCTTTATAAAATAAGGGGTTTAAAAATGAAAATTTATATATTTTTTTTAATTTTGTTCTTTCAACAAATAAATTGTGATTTATTGACAATTAATAGTCAAAATAAAAAAGCTATAGAATATGTAGGTATAAATCATTCAGAAACAGGTAGGGCTCAATTAGACATTCTTCTTAATGAAGGTTTAAAACAAAACGATTATGTTTTAGAAATTGGATGTGGCGCATTAGTTGCTGCGATTCCAATTATTTCTTTTTTATATAAAAAACATTATTGCGGAATTGAGCCAAATAAATGGTTAATTGATTCATCACTTGAAATTGACCAAAATAAAAGAATCTATGATGAAAAAAAACCAATATTTTTACACAATTTAAATTTTGATGCATCTGAAACAAATATTAATTTTGATTATATTTTAGCACATTCTATTATGAGCCATGCAGCTCATTGGCAATTGCCTTTATTTTTAAAAAATTGTTCAAGAGTATTAAAAAATGGTGGCAAATTAATTTTTTCTATTCGTTTAACTCAGCCAAATGAATTTGGCAATCCAGGCTCAAACGAAGAATCAAAATCTGATGTGTGGGTTTATCCTTCTAATACTTTTTTTGCTAAAGAAACTATAATAAAAGAAGCTCAAAAATATTTCAGAACAATCAGATATGAAAAATCTTATACTCGGTTAATTACTGCTAGCGATAAATCAGCATTTCACGATTGGTTTGTTTTAATAAAATAATTACGTCAAAATATTATTAATAAAATTGTTTAATAAATTTGTTTTTTTTCTGTGATATTCTTCGCTTTGATTATTCCAATTTGAACCCGAACGATAATGTAAAAATCTTTTATTAAATAAAAAATCAATATTTTCTGGTCCGGATTGAATAAAATTAATTTCATTTTCAGAAAAATTTAATTGTTTTAAAAGTACTGTATTGTGATTGCATAAATTTTTATTTAGATTAAAACAATTCTCACAGTAAAATTCTTTGATATTTTGGTTATTCAAATAATAAATTCTTAAATCAGGGTTATTTCTTAAGTAGAAATATGTTTGTCCTCCTGCATCTACAGGCACATCGAAGACCTTTCCACAATTAAAATCCATATTATTTCTGTTGTGCAAAAATGGCATATTTAAAAAAGTTAAATGCACAGATAATTGAGTTATAATAAAATTGTTATTAGCTTTTTGTTGAGGAAAACTTACAATATCGTAGTTTTTTAAAAATTCCTGAATACTAAATTCTCTTATTAAAAAAATATCTGAATCTAATAAAAGAACGATATCATCGTGATTAAAGCCATAAGTATTTAAAGAATATTGTATAACATTACAACATCTGATAGTAGGATGATTATAATCTTCACCTGGCCATCTTTTAAGATATGGTTTTGAATGAATATTTTGTGGAATTCGAATATGTTTTATATTCAATTTTTTACACATATTGGTTATTGATTTTTCATTTTCACTCAGGTCAGGGGCATCATTGAAAACCACAAATTCATAATCATCTTTTAGAAATTTTTTTAATGTTTTGTATTGTATTTCTATAAAATCTGGTCTGTTATAACTAAACGTAAAAATTAGAACTTTAGAATAAATTGATAATGTAAAATTAAGGATTAAAGCAAAAAGAATTTTCTTGATTATTTTCATATATTGTTTTCCTTTTTTATTTATTTATAAAATAATTGCGAGTGTAAAATCAATAAAGGGGTAGGGTATGAAAATAAAAAGTTTTTTATTATTAATGCTATTTTTCAATTTAAATTGTATTGAATTGATAAGTTTTAAAAATATCGTACTTTGGGGACATAAATTACATAGTCATACACATTCGTATATTCATGCAGCACTTTTTAGAACATTTCAACACTTAGGTTACAAGGTTTTGTGGTTAGATAATGATGACGATATTTCAAACATTGATTTTTCAAATTCATTATTTATAACTGAAGGTCAGGTTGATGAAAAAATTCCTTTAAGAAACGATTGTTTCTATATTTTACATAACTGTTATTCATTAAAATACAAACCACTTTTTGCATCAAAAAAAGCTATCACTTTACAGGTTTACACACATGATTGCTTGCAAAAAAATGTAACAAAAATGGAAGAATACATTTTTTATAATTTAAAAGATCAAATAATATATATGCCATGGGCAACAGATTTATTGCCTAGAGAAATCAACCAAATAAAAAATAAAATTAAATTAAGTGAAAAAAATAATGAAGTTTATTATGTGGGAACTATTGGTGGAGGAATATTTGGAAATATTAATCAAATAGAGCCATTTATTAAAGCTTGTAAAGAAAACTTTATCAATTTCAGACACGTTATTTTTAAAAGCCTAATTGAAAATATCGGAGTAATACAAAATTCAATTATGGCACCTGCAATTCAAGGCGAATGGCAGTGTGAAAAAGGATATATTCCTTGTAGAATTTTTAAGAATATTAGTTATGGCCAATTTGGAATAACTAATTCTGAGACCGTTTTTAAATTATTTAACAAGAAAATTATATACAATTCTAATACGTATCAATTATTTTTTGATGCTTATGAAAAATTAAAAAATCTGTCTTTAAATGAGTTGCATGATTTAATGGATTTTGTTAGAGATAATCATACTTATATAAATAGGATTAATTGTTTGTTTAAATTTTTAAGATTAGTGAACCAAGATATTAAATAATTTATGTTAGGTTGTTAAGGAAAAAATTGATTAAATTAAAATTGCTTTATAGATTGTTATTTTTGTTTTGTAATATTATTAATGCAGACGTCAAAAATAATTTTTTAAATTTTTCAAGTCATAAAATTGATGGATATCTTCAGCCGGAATTTCTTCAATATTTAAAAGAAAATTTTAAATGTAATATTTTTTTTGAAACAGGCACTTATGCAGGAGCAACATCTCAACAAGCTTCAAAGATATTTGATAAAGTTTATACAACAGAATTATATGAACCACTTTATAAAGCGGCTGTAAATAAATTCAAAAACCATAAAAATGTTTATATTTATAAAGGTCATTCTCCGGCTGTACTTGACACAATTTTGCCAACATTAAAAAAAGAAAAAATAATTTTTTGGCTGGATGCTCATTATTCTGGTAATGGAACTGCTAAAGGAGCTGGAGAAACCGCCGAGGATATTACTCCGATAAGAAAAGAAATACAAACAATATTAAAACATTCATCATTATTGCAAGATTTTGTAATTTTAATTGATGATATTCGAGGATTTGGTTCACGAATTAATTCAACAACTTATATTGGTTGTTGGGCATATCCAACATTACAAGAAATAACAGAAACTATTTTACAAACAAATAAAAATTTTTCTTTTGCAGTTTTAGGCGATATTTTACTTTGCTATGATTCATCTAAACATAGTCCTTCTTTTTCTCCAGTTGTACAATCTATAACTAAAAGTCGTTTATATAATGGTAAAAATTATTCTAATGAAGAATTATTGCAGGCAGAACAAATTATAATGCAGGCTCAAAATCAGGAGAGAAAATTTATTGAAGATTTATATAAAATGATGTGCACTTATAAAGACCCTGAATTCCATTATAAATTATGGTATGGATTGATAAATTTAGGAAATAAAAATTACAAAATAGCCAATGACATGTTTAACAATATTATTGAACAACACAATTATACAGATTTGCGAATCTATCAATATAAAAATAGCTGCAAATAAATATCTAAGTTTAACCTTTTTAGATATTTTTGTTTGCTTATTTATTAAAAAATAATTTTTCTTGATTTTAAATCTTCAATTATGCAAGCATTATTTTAGTTTCAAAAAGGCTTATAAAATAATGTTAAAACAATTTTTTCCTCTATTATTATTTATTAAGTATTTGTTTGAGAAGTTATTTTTTAAGGCAGTAACTATGAACCGTTTCTATTTTTTTATAACTATTTTAAATCTATTTATATTCACATTTTCACAAAAAATATTAATTGTAACATTGAGTTATAATAGAGCTGATTTTATAGAAATTCAAAATAAAACATTTAAAAAATTTTTAAAAGATGATTATGAATTTGTTGTTTTTAATGATGCGCCAGATTTGAGTGAAAATGAAAAATCAATAACTAATATATGTAAAAAATTGAACATAAGACATATTAGAATCCCTCAAAGTTTGCATGAAAAAACAGTGTCTTGTAGACCTTTAAATGATTTAAAATCTCCTTCAAATGTAAGACACGCTAATGCAATTAATTATTTTTTGCAAAATTTAGGATTTGATCATAATGGCATTGTAGTATTAATTGATTCAGATATTTTTTTGGTAAGACCATTCAGTATTGTTAAATATATGGAAGATTTTGATCTTGCTACATCTTATTTAGTAGCGAACTTTAATGGAATAAATATTTCCTATTTATCGCCGCATTTAATTTTTTTTAATATGGAAAAATTGCCAGATAAAAAAAATATTAATTTTAATTGCGGAAATTTTAATGGGTTTTCGGTCGATGTTGGCGGTTATACTTATTATTATTTACAAAATCATCCAAATTTAAAAATCTCTACAATTGATAACCATATGTATAGTTATAATTTATTTTGTCCTGATTTTTATGGCCCAAAAAATAGACCTGACATGAATTTACCTAAAGAAGTTCAAATTTCTAAATTATCTTCTTATGGTTTTAATGAAAATGAAATTAAATTTTTACAAAAGAAACCAGACACAATTCAATATATGCTAAAATGTCATTTTTTCCATTTCAGGTGCGGTACAAATTATGATAATTTTTCAAAAAATTTTATCGAAAATAAAATTAAGTTAGTTAATGAATATCTAGAAGATATTCTTAACTCTTAACAAATATTGTTTTCTTCTTATAAGTTTTGTTAGTTTCGATTTATCAATTATTCATAATGAGAAAAAATGAAAAAATTTTATATATTTTTTTTCTTATTTTTTATAAATAATTCAATATTAGCGAGTGATCTAAATAATCAAAAAACATTATTTTTTACTGGAGCTGCAGGATTTATAGGAAGTAACTTCTTGGAATATATGTTCAATAAATATCCTGAATATAATTTCATCATTCTTGATAACTTGACATATGCTGGCAATTTAGAAAATATTCCTTCAAATATTAGAAATTCTAAAAGATTTGAATTTTTTTACGGTTCAGTTACAAATCAATATTTAGTTGATCTTTTAATGAAACGTTCTCAAATGGTCGTTCATTTTGCTGCTGAATCCCATGTAACTAATAGTATTTTTGAAGATAGCCCTTTTTTTGAAACTGATGTTAATGGCACCAGAGTTATGATGCGATCACTAGTTAGAAATAAGAATAATGTTGAACGGTTTGTGCATATTTCAACTTCTGAAGTTTATGGTACTGCAGAAAATGAATTTATGGATGAAAATCACCCTTTAAATCCGAGATCTCCATATGCAGCTGCAAAAGCGGGAGCAGATAGATTAGTTTATGCTTATTGGTGTACTTATGATATTCCCGCATTAATAATAAGACCATTTAATAATTACGGTCCTCGCCAGCATTTGGAAAAAGTTATACCGGCATTTATTACAAATATTATTCTCGACAAGCCTTTATTTATTCATGGTGACGGCAGTCAAGTTAGAGATTGGATTCATGTTTCAGATACTTGTAAAGCTATTGATAAAGCATTACATATTTCTGATTTTAAAAAAATTAAGAATCAAGTAATTAATATTGGTTCTTCCAAAAAAGTTTCAATCGCTGCAATAGCAAACAAAATTATTAAATATTTTAATCTTTCTGAAGAATATTTACATTTTGTAAAAGATAGACCAGGCCAAGTTGAATGTCACGTAGCAAATATTGAAAAAGCAAAAAAACTTTTAGAATGGGAACCAACAAGTCCTTTTGAAAAAGGTTTAATGGATACCATTGAATGGTATAAAAATAATTATGAATGGTGGAAAAGAACAGTTATTATTGCTCCATATTTGAACAATAATTTTAAAAATATAATAAAAAGAAATATTTGTAAATAAAATTAAGAGTAGGTGAAGTAAAATGGCATTCAAAAAAAAAATAATTTCTTTTATTTTTTTTACTCTTCTTATTTTTCATTTAAAAAATGAAAATAAAACATTTCTTATTTTTGGTGGCAAGACTGGATGGATTGGTCAAAAAATTGTTAAACTTATTAGTGAGCAAAAACATATAATTATAATAGCTGACTCGAGATTAGAAAATAGACAAGATATAATAAATGAAATAGAAAAAACAAAACCAGATTTTATTATTAATGCTGCGGGTATTAACGGTCGACCAAATGTAGATTGGTGCGAAGATAATAAGCAAAAAACCATTCGCGTAAATATTATAGGAACATTAAATTTAATTGATCTTTCTTATTTATATAATATTCACTTAACAAATATTTCTACTGGATGTATTTATCAATATGATTCAAAACACTCTATAGAAAATAATATTGGATTTACTGAAAGAGATGAACCAAATTTTAACGGTTCTTTTTACAGCAGATCTAAAACAATATCAGAAAAATTAATTCTAGAATATCCAAATGTTTTAAATTTAAGATTCCGAATGCCTATTTCACATGAAAATCATGAACGTAATTTTATTACCAAAATTACAAATTATAAAAAAATAATTAATATTCCTAATTCTGTTACTGTATTAGAAGATTTATTGCCTATTGCGATTGATATGACTTTAAAGGAAATCAAAGGTAATTATAATTTTGTCAATCCTGGAATTATTTCTCACAATGAAATATTAGATCTTTATAAAGAATGTATAAATCCAAATTTTACATATGAAAATTTTACTATTGAAGAACAATCTAAAATTCTTAAAGCAGGAAGATCCAATTGTCACTTAGATGTTGCTAAATTATTGCTTTTTTATCCGAATATTCCAGATATTAAATTTTCAATAAAAAAAGTTTTTGAAAGAATGAAAAAAAATAATAATTAATTTTTTATAATAAAGCACATACTATCATAAAAATGTAATGATTTAATATTTCTTTGGTAATAATTTAATGCGCCATATTTTTTCTCAGAATATTTTGATTTATCTGCAATTCCTGTTCGCGCACCAACAAAATTAACCTCATCAATTAATGATTGTAAAAATCTGATTGTTGTATTTGTTCCTGATGATGGTTGTTCTTTTGACCCTGAACCACCCCAGGCTTTCCAGTATGATGTATGTAAATCTTCAATTACATAAATTCCACCACTTTTTAAATGTGGAAATAAGACTTTAAAACTTGTAATTTGTTGATTCATTTGATGCCCACCATCATCAATTATGATATCAAAACTACCTCCAGCTTTATTAATAAAGTTATTCAAATCATTTTCATTTGATTGATCGCCTAAATGAAAGTTTGATCTATCTGAAAAATTTTTTGCGAAGCATTGAATGAAAAGGTCATTAAATTCTAAAAAATGTAATTCAGCTTTAGAAAAATATTCTTCCCACATATGAGCTGATTGACCATGTGCAAAACCGATTTCTAAGAATTTAATTTTTTTGTCTTTTAGAGGAGAAAAATAAGATTCGTAAACACTTATATAATTGTGCCAATAGGAACTTTTATCTGTTCCATATTTACAAGCAATTTGATCTAATGCTTGTATGTTTTTTGTTAATGCAAATATCAAAATGATTAAAAATTTTAATTTCATTTTAATCTTCCTTTATTTTAAAATTTCATATAAAACTATTTAATAACGCTGTTTTGAGCTGATGATATTGGTTATTTGTATCCCAATTAGAACCACTTCTGTAATGTAAAAAAAGTATTATTATACATGAATTCCACATTAGGTGGGCCAGATTGTAGAAATTTAATTTCGGCCTCAGTAAATTTATGCTTTTTCAGGATTTCAATATTATGTGTACATGTTAAATGATTAATTTTTGACAATTATTTGGTAAGTTTTTCATATTGAAAAAGATTAAACTAATTAATAAGTAATTAACTCTTCATTTTTTTCAGCTAATTGAGCAATAGCACATATATACTAATTTTTCATAAATTTCGCAATACTGAATTCTTTTATCAAAAAAATATCAGAATCCATTGTTATTACTATTCCATTATGATTGAAACTAATGAATCAAAGGAATATTGAACTACATTGCAATTTCTTATTATTGGATGATTCAAATCTTCTCCTGGCCCATCTTTGAAGATAAGGTTGAGTATGTATATTTTGTGGAATTCTAATGCGCACGTTTAATTTTGTGCATGTATTATTTACTTTTCATTTTCGCTGAAAAATCAGGCCGATTGTAGCTATAGGCAAGAATTAAAACTATAGGATTTTCAGGAAAACTTTCTAAATTTTTAATTATTAAAAAATAAAAAAAATTTTACAAAAATTTGAAATAATAAATTTCATTTGCTAATTCCTTTATTTCTTTTTATTTATAAATTAAATAAATTAACATTTTTATTAAAAAATAATTTTTCTTGATTTTAAATCTTCAATTATGCAAGCATTATTTTAGTTTTAAAAAGGGGGATAAAATAATGTTAAAGCAAATTTTTTTTGTTTTTTTACTAAATATTTGTTTACAAAATTGTTGTCTATCTGATAAAGAAATATTTGAAAATAAAAATATTTTAATTACCGGCGGAACGGGTTTTTTAGGTAGAGCATTAATTGAAGAAATTTTAAAATATAACCCGAATCAAATAACAGTTTTTAGTCGTGATGAAGTTAAACATTTTAATATCACAAAATTATTCAATAACAATGAAAAGATAAAGAATGTTATAGGTGATGTGAGGGATTATAATGCTTTATTTAACGCTACTAAAAATGTAGATATAGCAATACATGCTGCTGCCTTAAAAAGAATTGATGATGTAGAAAAGAATGTTTCAGAATCTATCAAGACTAACATTATTGGTTCATTAAATTTATTTAATGTTTGTACTCATAATAGAGTTAAAAAAGTTGTTTTTGTCTCTACAGACAAAGCTTGTTCACCAATTAATACCTACGGAGCGTGCAAATTTATAAGTGAAAAAATATTTACCAATTATGAAAGACAAAATTCCCAAACAAAATTTGTCGTAGTTAGATATGGAAATGTTTTAGAAAGTACAGGTTCGGTTATCCCTATTTTTTCGGAAAAAATTTTAAAAGGCGAAGATATTCCATTAACGGATGAAAATATGACGCGCTTTATTATTAATAAAAATGAAGCTGTAGAATTAATATTTGATGCAATAAAATATGGAATTGGGGGCGAAATATTTTCACGAAAATTACCTTCAATGAAGATAGTGGATTTAATAGAAATATTAAAGGAAAAATTCAAAGCAAACAATAAAATAAAAATCATTGGATTAAGACCAGGTGAAAAAATTCATGAAATTTTAATTAATGAATCAGAAATTTTGAGAGCTTATACTTTTGACAATAAATATGTTATTACGCCATGTATAAAAGAATGGTTTAATTTTGATAATGAATCAGTACCAGTGTATATAAAAAAAGGAAAAGCCCTTAAAGAGATTTTTTTAAAAGATTATAGTTCTGGTGATTCTGTGATAGATAAAAAATTATTGGAAAAATTAATAGAAATAAAATAACGGAAATGAAGAATAAAATTATATTTTATAATATTTTATTTTTAATAATTTATTTTTTTAATATTAACTTGTTGGGTAATGAATTAAAATTATCTTTACAGAAAGAATTGGGAATAGGCAATCTTAAATCAGATTTTTTACAATACTTAAAAGATACATTTAAAATAAATATTTTTTTTGAAACAGGTACTTATGCGGGTGAAACTACTGATAAGGCCTCGCAAATATTTTATAAAGTTTATACTACGGAACTATTTGAACCTTTGTATAATGCAGCTTTAAAAAGATTTAGAGATAAGAAAAATGTAATATGCATAAAGGGTCATTCTGGTGAAATTATTGATAGAATTTTGCCAACATTAAAAAATGAAAAAATAATTTTTTGGCTTGATGCTCATTATTCGGGACATGGTACAGGTAAAGGTTCTGGTGAAACTGCCGAAGATATAACTCCTATAAGGAAAGAAATAGATTCAATATTAAAGCATTCTCAGTTGTTAGAAGATTTTGTAATTTTGATTGATGACATTAGAGGTTTTGGTTCTAGAATTAATTCGACCACACACTTAGGTTGTTGGGCATATCCTACTCTGCAAGAAATATGTGAAAATATCTTATCTGTAAATAAAAATTTTAAATTTGCTGTTATAGGAGATATTTTACTTTGTTATGATTCTTATAAACATAAGCCTCTATTTTCTGAAATGATTCATGCAATCACAAAAAACCGTTTATATGATGGAAAAAATTTAAATGATGAAGATTTATTATTAACTGAAAAAATAATAATGGAGTCTAAAAATGAGGAACAATCTTTTTTAGAAAGATTATATTTAATGATGGGTGCTGATTGTGATTATAAAGAATTTCATTATTTATTATGGTTTGCCTTATCAAGTTTTAGTAATAAAAAATATGATTTATCTTTAAAACTATTTGAAAAAATTATTAATGAAAATGGATATGATCATTGGAGAATATTTTGGTATGCTGCCAGATCAGCTTTTTGTGCAAATAAAATTGAAAAAGCAATGACTTTAGCAGAAAAAATAAGTGAAAATCAAATTAATATTAAATATAAAGAAAAATTATTTAATATGATTAAAAAAAATAAAGGGAATAATGAATAAAATTTTTGTTTATATATTTTTAATTTTTACTTCCTTTTTATCAGCAAATGGAATAAATAAAACTTTTTTAGTTTATGGTGGTAAAAATGGCTGGATTGGTCAAAAAATAGTTAAATATTTAAAAGATTTTGGTCATAACCCCGTTTGTGCTCAATCCCGATTAGAAAATAGAGAAGAACTAATAAAAGAAATAGAAAAAACAAAGCCCGATTTTATTATTAATGCTGCAGGAATTACGGGAAGACCAAACGTAGATTGGTGCGAAACACATAAAGAAGAAACGTTGCGCACGAATGTAATTGGAACTTTGAATCTTGCAGACGTTGCATATTTAAATAATATTCATATGACAAATTTAAGTACCGGTTGTATTTATCAATATGATGAAAAACATCCAATAAATAGCGGAAAAGGTTTTACAGAAGAAGATGAACCGAATTTTAAAGAATCTTTCTATTCAAAAACAAAAATATTATTAGAAAAATTAATCCTAGAGTATCCAAATGTTTTAAATTTACGAGTAAAAATGCCTGTTTCTGATGATTTGCATCCCAGAAGTTTTGTTGGCAAAATAATCGGTTATAAAAAATTAATAAATATCCCGAACTCTTTATGCGTTTTAGAAGATTTATTGCCAATTGCTATTGATATGACAGTAAAAAAAATCAATGGAAATTATAATTTTGTTAATCCTGGTTCATTGTCACATAATGAAGTTTTAGATCTTTATAAAGAATATATAGAGCCAAATTTTAAATATGAAAATTTTTCGCTTGAAGAGCAGGCAAAAATATTAAAAGTAGGGCGGTCTAATTGTGAGTTAAGTGCTGCAAAATTATTAAAAGAGTTTCCAGGTATTCCTAATATAAAAGATTCTCTTAAATTATTATTTGAAAGATATAAAAAAAATCAAAATATATTGAGAAACCCAGAAAATAAAAAAGTTTTAATAATGACACATAATTACAATCAACCGGATTTTATTTATCTTCAGGACATGACTTTTAAAAAATTCTTAAAGGATAATTACGAATTCGTTGTATTTAATGATGCCCCAGACGAGAAAACTTCAAAATTAATTTGTGATGTTTGTAAAAACTGTAATGTAAAATGCGTTAATATACCACAAAATATTCATAATTTATGGCCAAGTTGTAGGCCATTAACAAATACTACTTCTCCCAGTAATGTAAGACACGTACATGCGATTAAATACTCATTAGATTTAATGGGATTTGATCATAACGGAATTGTTATGTTTATAGATTCTGACATGTTTTTGGTTCGGCCTTTTAATATAAATGAATTTATGAAAGATCTTGATATTGCCTCAGTTTACAAAGGTGCATCGGATGATAAAAAAAGTGTCGGCTATTTAGTCCCATTGCTAACAATGTTAAATATGTCAAAATTGCCTGACAAAAGAACTTTGGATTTCAGTTGTGGCGAAGCTAACGGTTTCTTACTAGATACTGGTGGACTTACTTATTATTATTTAAAAAATCATCCGAATTTAAAAACATATTGGTTTGATGAGTTTTATGGTTGGCAGCTATTTTGTCCCGAGGAATATGCGAAACACCGCGAAGATAAAACTACACCGGTTACACAGCAAATACAGAAACTTAAATCTTTAGGATTTAATGATAAAGAAATAAAGTTTTTGCAAAAAAAGCCTAGTACCTTTTCATATCAATTTAATAATAATTTTTTTCATTTTAGAGGTGGATCGAATTATGATAATTTTTCTAAAGATTTTATGTCAAAAAAAATGAAGCTAGTTTCAGATTATATTTATGATATTTTGAATGATTAAATTTATTTTACTAAATTTAATTTTTTAAAAATTTCTTTCCATTCTTTTTCTGATCCATCATCACTTATATAAAAATTTTTTACTTTAGGAACTTTCCAATCATTTTTATATTCTTTATCGCTTGAAGAAATTACAATTAATTCCCAATTATCATAAGGAAATTTTTTAATTAATATATTTCTTAATTTGATAACTGAAGTTAAATTTTGTGGATCTTTGTCAAATTTCCAATTTGCTTTTATTCTAAAAAAATAAACTTTGTTTGCTAAATTACAAACATTATAAAAACGCTCAATACGTCTTTGATATTTTTCATTAACATCAGGTAAAAAATCTAAAAAATTATGAACTATTTCGTGAACTCCATCACCTCTATCTTTAGTAGGAAAATCATGTGGCATTCCTATATTATATTTTGTATTAAAAACTCCCTGTCTTAAGTACATTGGATTTAAAAAATCTATAAAATTATTTTCAATTAATTCACATAAACCAGTGAAAGATGTCATTATCCAATCAAATGGAAATGCTAATAATCTTATTTGATTTTGATTAAAATTAAGTGCTACAGTGCAATTAAAACCTAAACTTACACATAAAACATCATACTTTTCAATACCGACATTTACTGATCTTTTTTCTTTTTTTTCATCTTCGCTAATAATAGATTGTATTTGTTTATCAAATTGAATATTAAAATCCAATGAATAATTTGTTAAAAAATTTGCAGCAATAAAAATGAAAAATATTTTTTTCATAATTTTTTAGCCTTTATAAGAAGATGTTATCCCAATTTCGGATTCCAGATCTGCAAAAAATTTTTTCAGAAATATTTTTAAAATATTCTCCCTTTTAGTCTTTAAAAATCACAATTAATAACTATTGGTACAAATAATTCTAACTTGGTAGCAGATAAATTTTCTCTGTATTGATATATAGGCATATCGACTATAATAGTTTTTTTTGTAAGCTCGTAAGCTTTAATCATAAAATCCCGATCTTCCCCTATACCTTCATCATTCCATTTTAATTGCTTAAATAATTTGGGACTAAGTGCAGGAATTCCCAGAGCATATCTGTATTTATACGTTTCAATAGCAGTTTCTACATGATATACTGGTACTTCATCCATATTTTTAATTATTTTCCAACTCGCTCGAGCATCATAACCATGATGCAATATATCAAAATCATATTTTTCAAATACATAATGTATAATTTCATTGCGTTGTGGATGTGGAATATCATCAGCATCCTGGCAAATAAATAATTCTCCTGTGGCATGCGAACAAGCTATGTTTCGATTAGGTCCTGCGCGCAACATATTATTGGTAGTCAATATTTTTACTGGAAATTTCCATTTGTTCTTAGCTACAATCTCAATATAATTGGTTACTCTATTTGCATTAGAAATTGATATTACAATTTCATCTGGTAGTAATGTTTGTTGTTCATATGCCTGTAAAAGCTCTTTTAAATGCTGAGCATGCCTATAGGCACAAGGAATAATAATGCTAATCTTTTTTGCTATAATCGGGGAATTTAAAAATATAAAAAATAGCAAAAATAGCTTTATTTTCATTTAAATCTCCTTATTAATTAACCAAATTTATATAGGGATTTTTTAAGTTTGTTAAACCGATAGAATGGCATCTTTGATAAGGCCTTTTTCTTGGAATATAAATAGATTTAATATTCGGGTTAAAAAAGGAAACAAAATTAGAGACGTGACTTGTTATATGAATAAAATAATCACATTTTGATAATAAGAGACAATCGGTTAAGGCACCTACTCCGCCTGCAAAACCTATTTTATAATTTGGACTATCAAATACAGGATCAAAATCTTTTTCCTTACGCAAGGCATCAGAATAAATTGCTTGTGCGCCATATATATTTGAAAAATATCTAATTGGTTCATAACTGTCAGAAGCTATGAAAATTTTTACTTTATCATTTTTATGTTGAGCAAGAATATGATTCACTTCTTGAGCATACTCTTGCAAAGAGGCTCGATTTGCCACATGCATTGAATGTCTCACATGCAAGCCAATGCAGACATATCCCTTCATATTTTTATTATAAAAACTATCAACTTTATCAAGAATAAAGGGTTTAATTTTTATATATTTATCGATTATTTTTTTTACATAACGTCTATATGGTAAGTTAATATTATATTTAATCCATTGATCACTACAATCAGAATGTAATTCATGAAACCCCTCTCCTCCTACAGGCATACTTGGCACAGTTTCTTTATTTTCCAATATAATTGGCTCAAAAAACAAATCCCATCCATTAATTTCATCTGAAAAATCATCTTTATAGGGAAAATAACGATTTTTCCAATTAATGAAAACAGAATTAAACCCTTGATCTTCAAAGTGAATTAGAGAACTTACCACTTTAAACATTTCACAAAAAAAACCTGCACCCCTAGTAATATCAAGTTGCAAGTCAACATTTTTATTTAAAGTATCGGTATGACATTTTACTACCAAATCAATTGATGAATAAAGTGGCATTGTAAAAAAAGTTATGCACCCAAGGATTAAAAAAAATCTTTGTTTCATGATTAATAATTTTGACCATGCATCTATAAAGATAAGTTGGATTTTTCTGGAAGGGATAATAAACAAAATAGAACCCATAAAATATCATCCTCCTAACAAAATTAATAAATTAAAAGATTAAAAATAAAAATATTTTTTTTATACTTTTAAAACATAAGTTATCCTGCTATCAGTTACTCTATATATTTTATAATTTTTATATTCTTTAAATGCATCTATTATAGCTTGAAGAACTTCATCTATGTCAGTGTCGTGATAAATAATTAATTTTGCTGAAGATTCAATAGCTTTTTTTGATTCATGATTAACATAATTATAATCGTGAGCTCCATCAATAAACCAAGCATCTAATGGATAATGTTGTAAATAGTTATAAGTTAAACTATTTCCATAAACCTGTTGATAAGGCAATTTACATCTCCACCCAATGTTTTGAGGTTTATGAAAAAATGGCGGAGAATTCGGAGGTAGATCTAAGCTAATTATTGAACATGCCATGTATGCATTTTTCATAATTAAAGTACCATATCCTTCACAAGTTCCTATTTCAAATAGATTTTTAGGCTGAAATTTTTTTACTAAACAATGTAAAATCAAAAAATCAGTTTCAAAACCCGGTTCTTTTCTAATAATCGCATTTTTTGCCAATTCATTGGTTATGACATTTTGGCTAGTGATAAATTCCAAAGGAGCAGATATAGCATAATTAGCTGCAAGTATAAATAAATATAAAAATTTCTTCATGTTTCTCCATCAATTTAAAATATCTGAAATAAAATCATTTAACATTTTTGTTTTATTTTGATGATAAAAGTTTGTTTTGTGGTCCCAATTAGTGCCACCTCTATAATGTAAAAAATTTTTATTCAATAAAAATTCAACATTATTTGCGCCTGAATGAATAAATTTAATTTCTTTTTGATTAAAACCCAAATCTATTAATGTTTTAGTATTATGCAAACAAACATTTTGGTTGGATTTTTGACAATTTTGGCACATTAAAACAAAGGAATGACAAGCGCTTGTATAATAAATTTTTAACTGCGGATGGTCTTTTAAATAATAATAAGTATGACCACCTGCATCAATTGGCATTTCATAAATTTTACCACAATTAAAATTTAATTTTCTTTTATCTGGAAGATTTTTCATATTTAAAAATGCCAAATGAACGGAAATATGTGTTACAGATGCTTTATGATTTGAATTTGATTGTGGAACTCCCATGATATCATAATTTTTTAAAAATTTGCTTATGCTAAATTCGCGGACTAAAAACATGTCTGAATCAAAAAGACAAACTATTCCATCGTGATTGAATCCAAAATTATCTAACGAATATTGTACAACATTACAACATCTGATTGATGGGTGATTATAATTTTCTCCAGGCCATCTTTGAAGATATGGTTGGGAATGAATCTCTTGAGGAATTCGAATACATTTTAAATTTAATTTTTCACAAGTTTGTTCAATATTTTTTTGCATTTCATTATTGGTAGCATCATTAAAAACAATAAATTCATAATCATCTTTTAAAAATTTTTTAAATGTTTTGTATTGAATTTCTATAAAATCGGGTCTATTGTGACTAAAAGTGAAAATAAGAATTTTTGAATTATTGGCCACAATTGAGTTAAAAAACGTAAAAGTAACAATAATTTTTTTTAAAAATTTCATATTGGGTTCCTTTTTTTTTAATTTATAACTTAAATTGTTGATTTTATGGTTGTCAATTATTAAAATTAATTGCAGTTTTTTTCTTTTCTAAAAGGAAAATAATGAAAATTAAGTTATTGATTTTTTTACTAATAAATTTTGCCATAGAAAGTTCTAATTTATTAAAATTTAATAAAATTGTTCTCTGGGGACATAAATTACATTCACATACTCATTCATATATTCATTGGGGGTTTTTCAGGGCTTTTAAACATTTGGGATATGAAGTTTTGTGGTTAGATAAAAATGATAAAGTAAATAATATTAATTTTGAAAATTCGCTTTTTATAACTGAATCTCAGGCCGATGAAAATATACCATTAAGACAAGATTGTTTTTATATTTTACACAATTGTACTTCATTAAAATACAAACAATTAATTGATTCAAAAAAAGCAATAACTTTACAAGTTTATACACACGATTGTATTCCACGAAAATTAACAAAAATGGAACCATTTATTTTGTACAATGTCGAAGAACAAATTATTTATATGCCATGGGCTACAGATTTATTACCTCATGAAATAAATGAAATAAAAAAGAATCTTAGATTTGCAAATAAAAAGAAGGAATCTTATTTTATTGGAACGGTTGGAGCCGGAACTTTTGGAAACATAAATCAGATAAATCCATTTATTAAAGCGTGCAAGGAAAATGGAATATCTTTTAAAACCGGAATATCAAAAAGCTTGGAAGATAATATTTATTTTATTCAGAATTCCTTTATGGCTCCCGCAATTCAGGGAGAGTGGCAATGTAAAAATGGTTATATACCTTGCAGAATTTTTAAAAATATTAGTTATGGTCAATTTGGTATAACAAATTCAGAAACAGTTTACAATTTGTTCGATAAAAAAATTGTGTATAATTCTGATACATACCAACTATTTTATGATGCACAAAAGAAGATAAAAAATTTAACTTTAAATGAATTGTATGAATTAATGGATTTTGTTAGAGATAAACATACTTATTTAAATAGAATTAATTGTTTGTTTAAATTTATAAAAATGGTTAAAAATTAAATGAAAATTTTTATTTATTTTTTATTTTTAATTTCAATTTTTTTCGATAATTTTTCAAAAGAATTAAAAGTTTTACATTTAAGTCTTCATAAAGGCTGCATTAGTGAAATTGAATATATTGCAAATGCATTATCTTTAAATTTGGAATCACTTTATATTCATTCTTTACAACCATATCAATTTGATCCATTCGGTAAAGGAAGCCAACTTTATAACATTGGTTATGAGAGAGCAAAAAGAATTTGGGAAAAAAACAAAGATTATTTTAATAAGTTTGATATTATTGTAACTTCTGACACTGCTCCATTATCAAGAATCTTTTTGCAAAATGGTTGGAATAAACCAATAATTATATGGATTTGCAATAGGTTTGATTATTATGATGGATCTTCTTTGGATTGTAAATTTCCTGACCAGGAATATTATAATTTAATTAAAAAATCTTTTAATCACAAAAATGTGTACTTTGTCTCTTACTCTCAATTTGAGTATTTCTATGCCCAATCTAAAGGTGTTACTGTCGGAACTAAAGTCATAAAACCGACAGGAATGTTTTTACAAAATAAAAATTTTAAATCGGGTATTCCTGATAATATTGCAAAAGAACAAAACATTTTAATCCCTCAGTATCATAATAATACTTTGTTTATAGATCTAAAAAATGAATGTTCAAAGTTGGGGCTTAGTGTCTATGCCGGTAGATATAATGGCCCGGAAGATTTGAAGGGGTTTAAAGGAATTATAAATATTCCTGGCGCATGGTCAAATTTTGCTTTTTTTGAAAGTTTGCAAAATGGTACTCCTTATTTTGTACCTTCTATCAAATTTGTTCTTGAACTTTATAAAAAGACTTCAAAGGGAGGATATTTTATTCCCGATGCGCATTATTTTTTTAATTTAAAAAAATATGAATTTTGTGACTGGTATTTTCATGAATATCAAGAAATAATTACTTATTTTGATTCATGGCAAGATTTAAAAAACAAAATTAATCAAACTAATTTTGTTCAATTGCGACAAAAAATTTTAAACTTTGGCAAAAAGCATAAAGAAGAAATGCTTTCAAGATGGAAAAATTTGTTTCAGGAAATAAAAACTACTATAAATTAATTTTTTTATAATAAATTATTGCTGATGCAATTTTGGTTCTTCCTATAAATGATGGCACAATTAAATTGTTTTTATAAGAGAGCATAGGATCTCCACCATTGTCAATAACAATTGCATTTTTTAATTTAAAATTTTCAATTAACCATTGACCGGCAATTTCTAAATTAATACCTTCCTGATTTGATTTTCCATGAACAATAATATCAAAAAAATTTCCTTCATAATCATTACCTATAAAATGATGGGAATTTAATGCAGGCAGCAAATTTATTATTATTTTTTTCTTATTTTTATCAATGTAATATTGTCCAGGCCTTTTTATTTCCTTTTCATTTGCTTTTTCCTGATAGCCTTTTTTTTCAAGATTTTTCTTAAGCTCTGTAGTAGAAACTGATAGATATTTTAAATCATTATCATCTATAAAAGGTATAAGAAGATCTAATTCAATTGAATAACCAGATGCCGCTATTTTTAATTTTTCTTTATCTTTGACTAATTGATCAACTCCAAAATGAATTGTTTTATTTTCAAAAGTTGTAAATGGTAAATGAAATAGATGTTTAATATTGTAATATTGATCAAAAATAGAAGATGCAAGAATTGGAATTCCATTTTTTATAATTGGTTGACCTGAAGAAATTTGAATTTTTGGATCCAAAATCGATAAAATTTGATTGTTAATTAATGGTTGATTATTTTGATATTTAATATCTTGAAAATCAATTAATCCATTTGAAAAAACTAATAATGAAAAATAATTCCTATTTGGAGGTTCATCATTTCTAATTATTAATTGATTATTGTAAAAGCCTGCTAAGTAACCATCCATAATTAAATTTCCACAACTCGAACATGCTAAAATTTTTGAATTAGGAAATCTTTCTTCAAAATTTTTTTGATGCTCTTGCAAATTTAAAAGATCATTTCTCATTGTATCTGGATTTTTATCTGCAAAGATAATTGAGCCATTATTTAATTTTCTATAAATATTAATTTTGTCATAATGCATTCCGCCCCATTCGTTTGTGTTTTGTGAAAGGCTAAGATAAATGCCAATTTTTTTTGGATTAATCTTTAAATATGTAATTTTAATCAATTTTTTTTGATAATTTTCTGAATAAAGTTCTTTGAATATATTTTTTATTTCTTGAGTGAACTCATTTTCATGAGTAAATATAAAATTAGTAAAGAATAAAATGGAAAGAATTTTTGCCATTAAATTTAAAAAAATAAAAGATTTTTTTTAAAGATTACCTAAAGTAATCTTGTTTTCAAGTCCTGACTTATTTGTTTGCTTCTTCCTATTCCCTGTTGCAATATATCTTTAGCGCTTAAACCATCTTTGGCTTTGATATTAGGATTTGCTCCTTTATCTAATAAAAGTTTAATTACATCATTTCTAGCATATTCAACAGCATTTCTTAATGACGTTGCTCCGCTTGCATTTGGGGTATCAACTAAATTTGGATATTTTTCAAGAATTATTTTTAAAGCGTCGATAATGTTATATACTGCTGCAACATGCAAGGCGGTCATTCCGTCTGCATTGAAAATTTTTGGATCAGCACCAAGAGCTAAAGCTGTTTTAATAGCAGGAATATCTCGAGACTCCACGACTCTATGCAATATTGTATTTTTATCTTTATTCATCTCATTAATATTTTTTGCTAAGTTTGGGAATTCCTGAATATATTTTGTTAGCGGACCGAATAATAATTGATTTTTTAAATCCTGATCGATATATTGACTTCTGCCAATATTATTTTGCAAAATATCTGAAGCGCTATATCCATCTTTTGCTTTAATATTTGGATCAGCTTTAAATTCTAATAACTTTCTAATGGCTTCATTTCTTGCACCTTCAACTGCAACTCTTAAAGGTGTAGCGCCGCCACTGTTTGGTAAATTTACTAAATTTGGATATTTTTTTAAAATCAATTCGATTGCATCTAGAACATTATATTCTGTTGCAATATATAATGCCGAAGAACCTTCTGTGCTTAGTATTGAAGGGTTTGCCCCTAAATTCAATGCAGCTTGTATTGCATCTTTATCTCTGGATTCAACAGCTCTTTGCAATAATGTTTTTCCATTTCTTATTTCATCTATATTATTAAATAAATTAGGATATTCTGTCTGCTGATATTTTAATAATGGTTTTTTAATTTCATCAGGAATTTTTATTATAATTTGTATTTTTTTCAAACCGGCTTCAATAATATTTGAATTATCCGGCGAAAGAATAAATTGTCTAAACATAGATTGAATGTCATTTATAGAAGATTGCTCTAAATCTCTTAAAATTGGATACTGTTGAATTACAGTTGCAAAATTACCGGCTAAATTATTTATTTCATTAGAAATAGCTTGAGTTTCGGATTCAATCGTTTTTCGTTGCGCGGGTGATAAACTTTTTAACTCATTTTTTAAAGAACTGATTTTTAATAATGCGTCAGCCATAGTTGTTACAAAACTTTGAGCTTGTTGATTTCTTTCTGAAATTGATAAATCTTCAATTCTTTTTACTCCTTGCCATGTGCTTCCTCTAACAGCATTTGTCCTCAGTTGATCTAATTGAATTTGTAGGGATTGAGATAAATTTTTAATTTCACCTGCTATATTTTTTACCATTAACAATTTAAAATCAGGTGGATTTTTTATAAGATCAATTAAAGTAGCTACAACAGGACTATTTATCCGATCAGCATTATTTAATGAATCTAATAAAATAAAATTGGGGTTACCGCCAGCGACTTTATAAACCATTACAATTATCCAATGTTTTGGATTTTTTAACCCTAAAATAATTGAATGCCTGAAATTTACATTAGAATTTAATGATTCGATTATTTTGGAAAATTTTTGTAATTTTAAACTTTGATCTGATGTTAAAAATTCGGCATTTCCAGTTTGTTTTGCATTATTGAGTCCTTCAATAAAATCCTGATCTACCATTGTAAAATCGCTCGAACTTGGCAAGCCGGGAATTAATTTTGTACATGCTGTACGTATTTTGGAAAAATTGTTAATTACATTTTCAACTTCATCATCAAGAAGTTCATTTTCATTAAGTTTTCTCTTTTTTCCTTCTTCTTGAATAGATTTATTAACTTCATTTCTATATTCTTCAACTAATTTATTAACCTCATTAAAGATACAAGCTGAATCATAATTTAATTGCGTTAAGTCATTAGCAAATCTTTCAAAGAGATCTTTATTCTGGGCTTGATAAGCTTGTAATGCCAATCTTGCAAAAATTCCATTTTTAAATGAATGTCTTCCGCATGTTGGCCCTAAAACTCCAGGTAGATTTCTGCATGCACCCTGGTCATTTTGATCAAGAACTGCAAATTGAAATAAATCATTTTTTGCATTTAACAGTTGAATTGGAAAAGGTAAGAGCGTGGTATTAAATTTTTCATCAGGAAATATCGGTTTTAATTTAGGATTCATTTCAGGCGGTTTAATCGATTCAACTAATCTTGTAATTGTTTGCACAATTAATAAAGCATCATTTTGATCGTCAGGATTAAGTTTTAATATCTGATTCATTTTGGTCAATGCTTCAAGCAGTTCATCTAAATTTTTTGATCCAATTGCAGCCTGAGCTAGATACTCTTCAATTTCCTGGCTAATTGCAAAAATATTAAAAGTAATTACGAATCTTCTTGTTTCGGGCGAAATTCCTAATATCCAGAAACTTACTATATTTCTATTTGCAGAAATTCCAAATTGGGCATTATTTGGTGAAAGAGCTACCGTGCCATCATGAATATTAACATTTTGTGCAGTTAATTTATTAAATGCGATTTCATTTTCTTTACCTGTCGTATTTTTTTGCAGTACTCCATTCGCCTGGAAAATTCCCATTAAAATATTTTTGGCAAAATCTTTTTCCTGGCCATACCATCTTTGCATAATCGGATGAAAAATTACGTTATAAGCTTTATTTCTCAATTCATCTGTAGACAATCCGGCAAATTGTCCGGGTCTCGTCCAAAATATAGTAAAAAATTCAGGTTTATTGTCTTGAATAATTTTTCTTAAATCAGGTGATCCAAATTGTTTTGTGATTTCAATTAATAATTCATTAGGAACTATACCACTTAATAGCATTTCAGGATTATTTTGAATTATTATTAATGGATCAAAAAAATGATAAGGGTCAGCATATTCGCCTAAAATAGGGAAGTTTTGTTGAAATCCGGAATTCGGCTTGGTTCCAGGTGGTATGCTATTTGAACGTGTAAGATTTAATGATGGATTTGTTAAAGATAATGCAAATACGCGTGGGTCAATATCTTTTCTTTTATTAAAAAGAGGCGACATCATCCCATTTAAAAATCCAAATTTTAAAATTAAAACTAAGAAATTTAAATGGAATAATATTTTTTTCATTTTTATCCGGTTATTCTTTTAATAAGACCTGGATTTAGTGTTTTTGCTCTTCCAATTCCTTGTTGAATTATATCAATTGTACTTAGGCCATCATTTCCTTTAACTTTTTGATCAGCTTTTTTATTTAAAAGTGCTTCTACTGCTTCATTTCTACCTAATTCGACAGCACGTCTTAAAGGCGTAACTCCTTGAGATTTTTGATTAACAATTTCAGGATATCTGCTTAAAATCAAGTTGATTGCGTCAACTACATTATGCTCTGCTGCAACCAACAATGGAGTATAATCATCATCATCCACTAATGAAGGATCGGCTCCTAAATTTAATGCATCCTCAATACTTTTTGCATCTCTTCTTTCAACAAGTACTCTTAAAAGTCTTCTGCCGCCAACTTTTTCATTTATATTCTTAGATAAATTAGGAAATTCGCTTTTATAAGCTTCTAAAACTGGTTTTGCAGCATCAAGCATTTTATTTATTGTAAGTTCAATTTGATCCAAATTTTTATTGAATGCTTCTTTTGTCTCTGATGATAATTTGTCTCTGAATAATTTATCTTGTACTTTTGCTATGATTAATTTAAATGGAGTTTCTATTTTACTAGTTATGCCGTTTACGATTTTCTTAATATCTCCACCTTCACATTTAAAAATCAGGAAATAAGAGATTAATAAAATTCTTAAAAATATTTTATTCATTTTCATATCTTCTCCTTTTATCGACAATATTTTGTTGGTAATGGTTTTCCTGTTGCAAGTACTAATAGATTTCGCCAAAAAGCAAATGCATTTAAATACGAAGTTAGTTGTGCAGAGCCACTTTTTACTATGTTTTCAAGTTGCGCATTGAGTTCTGCAATTTTTAATTTATACCTGTTTAACTGAGCTAGTGTTGCATTTTCATTAACATGTTTACATTGTTGTTCTAATTTTACTGTTAAAGCGTCATCTGTTGTATAGAAGATTTTATCTAAAAGAGTTGAACTATTTGCACGAGTTTCACCTGCCATTACTTCTGGTTCTTTTCCTGCGCTTACCATCGACGTTCTTGTTTTATTAAATCTTTTTTGTGTTGCTTTTGTTTCAGTATCATCAACTGTCTTTGGTAAAACAGTTGTAACAAAATCATTTTTTACATCAGTATGCAATTGTTCTAATTTTTTAATTTCAGCTGCAAATTCAAGATCCGTAAATTGTCCAGGTTTTGGCGTATTTTCAATTAATAATTTATCTAAAGCTCTTATTCGTAAATCAGTATCTGATATTCCGTCCGTTAAAATTGTCACACTTTGTGGCGATAATGTTGAAATTCCGCTCAGTTTTACAATTAATTGATTCAATTTTATTAAAATAGTTTGCGTTGTTGACATATCAATGTCTGCTGATTTGGTAAAGAATATATTGTTAGTTATTAATATTGAAAATATTAATTTTATTGATAACTTTAAAATCTTCATTAATTTCCTTTTTTTAACTTTGTATTCTCTTAATTAGATCGGCTCTAAGCTGCTTACCTCTTCCAATTCCCATTTGCAAAATATCAGCTGCACTTAAATCATCATCGCCTTTTATTTTTGGATTCGCATTCCAATTTAAAAGTTCTTCAACTGCGCCATTTCTAGCTTGTTCAACAGCTCTTCTTAAAGATGTTATTCCTTGTGCTTTTTGATCTACTAAATTGGGATATTTCTTTAAAATTTCTTTTATAGCATCAATTACATCATGTTCTGCAGCAACCAACAATGGAGTATATCCATCATCATCTACCAAAGAGGGATCAGCTTTTGCATTTAATGCTGCAATAATACCCGGAGTATCTCGCATTTCAATAGCTGTTCTTAAAAGTCTTTTCCCGCCACGTTTTTCATTTATATCTATTGAATAATTTGGAAATTCTTTTGCATATTTTGCAAGTGGATCAACTTTGACATTGAATTGTATGTTGGCAATAACCGTTTTAACAGCATTCATAAAATCTATTTCAGATGTGCTAGTTGTTAATGCCTTATTATAATCACTTTGTATTTGAGCAAAATTTTTAATTGAGCTTTTTAAAATCGCAATGTCTAAATTATTATATAAATCTAATGTAGTTTTAAATTTTGCAAGTCTTTTTATTTCTTGTTCTGACATTTTTCCTTCTATTACTGCATATGCCGCACTAGCATCAGCAATAGTTGTGATAATATCTTTTACTCTATCTTCCAATGTTTGTCCCGCTTTTCCGGCAGCGATTAAACTTTCAATTCTGCCCATAAATATTACAAATTTTATTACTTCTGCCCTGTTGTTTGTTCTCAAATTAAATAAATCATCAAGTGAAGAATTTGTTGCAATGCCTTTTGCTGCAGTTGAATATTTTAAATTAATGGATTTTGCAAGTTCAGCCTGATTTAAAATTCCTTTATTTTGGTCGGCTGGAGAGGTTTGATCCCAGGCATTTTCAATTGAGGCTAAAGCATTTTTAGAATCGATATTTTTAAAAA
>Ga0207014_1038_pt1 | contig 32009 bp, 24 predicted proteins | sample Alteio_BWMinCont_56_FD_153495 | JGI IMG/M metagenome (GOLD analysis project Ga0207014, IMG submission 153495) | Enriched cells from forest soil in Barre Woods Harvard Forest LTER site, Petersham, Massachusetts, United States -... | ecosystem: Environmental > Terrestrial > Soil > Temperate forest >...
GTGCAGGCCCTTGGGGAGTCTGCCAGATCGCGTCTGCAGTACAGACTCCACATTAGAACCTGAAGTGCAGGGTCGCCTGAATTCTCTCGCTGGGTAAGTCCAATGAAAGGTCATACGAAATTCCGCATCGGGATGGCTCCTGCCTAGAGAAAATCGGATTACTCCCGATTAGTCGACTTCGGGTAGAGAGTTCTCTCCAACTTGTGTTTCATCAATGATTTGAACAAAAAAACTGGCCCGCACAGAGACGCTTTGGAACTGCCCAAGATTTGTGGTGGAAACGAAACTAACGTCGACACAGGGGCACGTTTGTGCCACGGTTTTGGTTTCTTTTGCCGCCGTCTTCTCTTGTTGTCGACTTCACATGCCCAACCCCCGGTGGTCGATAAGCGACATGGCGATGTTACACCTACTGACTTTCCGGTTTGACAATCAAACCAGCGAAGGCATATATGTCATAGGCATATATGTCATCAACAAGTGCGAACTTCGACCGAGAATTAAAAAAAGGAAGTGCCGAACTGCTAATCCTCTCGTTACTGGAAGGCCGAGCCCGCCACGGTTACGAAATCAGCCAACTTATCGAGCAGCGTTCGGCCGGTACGCTCAAGTTCAATGTGGCCTCTCTCTATCCCCTTCTGTACCGGCTGGAGAAGCGCGGGTGGATCGAAGGTCAGTGGGTCGAGAAACCCGGTCAGCGCCGGAGGCGTTATTACCGGCTAATCCCAGCCGGGAAGGCGATGCTAAAGCAACAGCGGCGGACTTGGGCAGAGTTCGTGGCCGCGATGCAGCGGATTACTGGAGTAAGCCATGCCTGATTTTAAAAAGATGGTGCGCTATCGGCTCCGCGACTGCGGACTATCACCGATGCGTGAGTGCGAGATCGTTGATGAGATCTCGCAGCATCTGCGCGACCGATACGAGGCGCAGTTGTCGAACGGCGCCAATGAAGACGAAGCTGAGCGCGAAATCATCGCCGAACTCGAGGGACGCGATCTCGCGGGCGATCTGCGAAAGGTCGAGCAGCGCTGGAGAGACCCGGTGCCACTCGGGTCGGATGGGGGCCTCGTCTGGTCAGGCCTGTGCCAGGATCTGCGCTACGCAACGCGCACGTTGCGATTGAACCCGGGATTCACAACAGCATGCGTTCTTTCACTGGCGCTAGGCATTGGGGCAAACACGGCGATCTTCCAGCTCATCGATGCGGTGAGGATGAGGGTGCTTCCAGTGGCGCATCCGGAAGAATTAGCCGTGATCCGGCCGACAGATTTCCATGTCACAGGCCGGCACAACGGTCGCTACGGATACGTGACCAATCAGATGTGGGAGCAGATCCGTGTGCAGCAGCAAGGGTTCAGCGGCGTATTTGCATTCGGCAACGAGGATTTCAATCTGGCAACGAGCGGGCAAGTGCGCTACGCACAGGGTCTATGGGTCAGTGGTGAATTTTTCGATGTGCTCGGGATTCAGCCAATACTCGGGCAGGTATTTCATCGACGGGATGATCGCGCGGGTTGTGGTACGCCCGGCACAGTAATTAGCTATGAATTTTGGCAGAGCGAATTTGGCGGACAGGCCAGTGCGATCGGTAAGACACTCGAATTGGAAGGCCACCCGTTTGCGGTGCTCGGTGTAACCCCAGCGAACTTTCATGGAGTAGACGTCGGCCACAGATTCGATGTTGCGGTCCTCATCTGCTCTGAACAAACCATCGCAGGTGAGAGCAGCCTTTACGTATTGCCACACGGATGGTGGCTGGTGGCCATGGGCCGATTAAAGCCCGCATCGAGCCTAGACAAGGCATCAGCGCAACTCGAGGCAATCTCTCCGGGACTGATGCAGGAAACCTTGCCGCCCGTGTTCCAGGCGGAAGCCCGAAAAGAATACCTGCAGAAGAAACTGGCAGCGTATCCAGGAAGCACAGGGGTGTCCAATCTTCGGCAGCAGTATGAGTCGCCTCTATGGCTGCTGCTGGCGATCACGGGACTTGTATTGCTGATCGCGTGCGCAAACCTCGCGAACCTGTTGCTGGCTCGCACCAGCGCACGCGAAAAAGAAATTGCCGTACGCATCGCGCTCGGTGCGGCAAGAGGACGCATTGTCCGCCAGTTGTTCACCGAGAGCCTGCTTCTCGCGCTGCTCGGTGCGACATTTGGAATGGTATTAGCCCGTCTGCTGAGTTCCTTCCTCGTCCGGTATCTCAGCGGGGAAGGCGATGTACGCCACATCTTCGTTGGTCTCGCAACGGACTGGCGAGTACTTGGATTTACGGCCGGTCTCGCTGTGCTCACCTGTGTGCTGGTGGGGCTTGCGCCTGCGATCAAATCGACCAAGACGGCGCCTGCGCTGGTGATGAGCTTGGCGGGGCGCGGTTTGACCACAACCCGCGAGCGTTTTAGTCTCCGCCGGGCCCTCGTCGTCGCCCAGGTCGCGCTTTCCCTCGTGCTCGTGGTGAGCGCGCTGCTGTTCGGCGAAAGCCTGCGGAAGATTCTGACTCTGGATGCGGGATTCCAGCGCGATGGCCTGCTGATGATGGATATAGACTTCACGCGCCTTAAGATCCCTTCCGATCAGCGCGGTCAGTTCCGGGAGCGAATCGTCGAGCGCGTGCGGGCGCTACCCGAGGTGCAATCGGCGGCAGAAACCGACACGGTGCCTTTGGGTGGGAGCTACTGGAATGATGAAGTCCTGGTGAATGGCGAGCTGAAGAAGGGTTGGGTCGACATGGGCCACATCACACCGGGGTACTTCCAGACCATCGGGACGCCTTTGTTAGCCGGACGCAATTTCAATGAGCACGATACGGTGACCTCACCGAAGGTGGCGATCGTCAACCAAGAGTTCGCGCGCAAGGTCATGGGAACCAAGAATCCGGTCGGTAGAACATTCAAAATCAATGTTTATCGAGGCCAGCCGCAATACGAGTACGAGATTGTTGGCCTGATGGGGAACGCAAAATACGATGACCTGCGGAAGGAGTTCGATCCAATCGCGTTTTACCCTCGGTTGCAGGACGACCGTCCGGACACCTACGGGGAAATTATCGTCCGCTCGAGCGGACCGCTCGAGCCGATCGTGGGAGAATTGCGGCGAGCCGTGGCTGAGTTAAATCCCGAGATCGCCATTGATTTTCACTCGCTCGCCGCACAAATCAAGGATGGATTGCTGAAAGAGCGTCTGCTGGCGATCTTGAGCGGATTCTTCGGCATGCTGGCCGCAATTCTGGCCACCGTTGGCCTTTATGGAGTGATGGCATACATGGTGGCAAAAAGGACAAACGAGATCGGGATCAGGATGGCATTGGGTGCGGCGCCGATACAAATGCTCGAACTGGTTCTGAGCGAGGCAGGAAAGTTGTGCGGAGTCGGAGTTGCAGTTGGGGTTGTGATGACGCTGGTGGTCGGCAGGTGGGCGGCGTCTCTCTTATTTGAATTGAAGCCCTACAATCCCGCAGTGCTGGCGACCGCGTGTCTGGTGCTGGCTGTGGTGGCGGTGCTCGCCAGTGCGGTCCCAGCAAGAAGGGCGGCGAAGCTACAACCAATGGTGGCGCTGAGAGAAGATTAGTCAGATCGTAATCACTTACGTCCCGGTGCTACAAGTCGGGCAACAGTATCCGTCCCGGAGCAGAAGAACTCTGCAACTGTCGAAAACATGTTTACAACAGTTACTCTCTCTTTGCGCTGGAGCTCTTCTGCCGAGTTGGATTTGCGGAGGCCGGTGGACCGTTGCCCGGGCCAGGTGTCGGGCAGCAATTGCTCCTCATGCCCGCCCCTCCAGTGCCGAGCTTGCTCAGTGTGGCGGATTAAGAGCAAGAAAGCCCTGGACGTTTACTTTGTAATGATGCTCCGCTAGAAAGTTGGCGATCTCCACCAGTTCCTTACGGTCTCTCTCCGAAAAGTCTTCAGGGTTAAAGACAAACGCAGAGCCTGCGGGAAACTGAAGTAGTTTGTCTTTCAGTGTCTGCAAATCGGCGCAGCCGTATTGGTTGATGCGGTAGCGCAAGCGCTCACTCGAATTCAGATATTCCATTGACTCTCTTGCATTGTCCCGCTCCTCCTCTGTCGGATGCCGATTGCCGACGATTGTGAAGCGTCCTGGGCCAGGCCCAATGGCGAGTGAAGCGCCGCACGCAAACCTGCACCCCAATGCCTTCAAAGATTCTTGATCGAGTAGGGCGTCTAATTGCTTTTCATCGTCCCGGGTGAGAACCCATCCCTCGGCCGCTTCGAAAGTTGTTGTCAATTCCATGGCAAGATCGTGCTTTACCCTGTCGTCGCTGGTGGCGGCACTACGATACCATCTCTTTTCCGCACCACCGGCGACAAAGCGGCCCTGCCACTGTTCCAGCTCTCGCCAAATGGTTGCTTTTAGTTCGGGCGGCGCGTGGCGTTTGAGGTAGATAGCGCCATCGACGGCATCGGACGTGCCGGCCTCGACTTGCGCAAGCGCGATTCGCTGCAAAACGGGGCTAGGTTCCAGAAGGCCGAGCGTGGTGAGAAGCCGGCTTGTGCATACTTCTGTTCGGGAGGTTCCAAGTACTCTCTCTACCCTCGGAGCCGCCTGCCCCGCTGAAACCTTTAGCAGGAAGGCGAGAACTGGTACCTGGATCGAACAAGGCCATTCGACGAGTTTTGAGTCAATGAATGGAAGGACGGCCGGAAGAACCGCGCCGGTCGCATAACGGTGCAGCAGTGAGGCGGAGTGAACCAGATCGCGGTCATCGTTCAGCGTGGCGAAGGCGGCGAAGTTGGCCGCGATCTGTTTTTCCTGAGCAGGAAGGGAAGCATCCGGAAGCCTCAGGTAGTAGGACGAAAAACGAGGCTGCGGACGCACAATCTCTTTCCGTATGAATTCAGTCGCGGGCGCGGGGTCTAGCTCAAGCCAGCGAAGTAAAGCAGGTCCGTCGCTCGCCTCTGCTGTCTCGCGCACGGCAGGAAGCATCAGCGAAGAGCGAATGCGTACCCAGCCGTCTTCAAGCAATAACTCCCGCGGCTGCTGTGGCAACCGATCGAAGTTATCAACCGCCGCAGTAATGACTTCGGGTGGAAAAGGAAGATCGAAGGCATCGCCTCCGCCATTCAACTCTGTACGAAGAGGATTTCGCAGAACCGTGGCCAGTGACTCAACCTGCGCATCGCCACGTTTCCGGGGCAGCGCCCTGAACAGCACGTCCCGCTCGGTGTTCACGATGTCCTGAGTAAGGACCGAGGCGCCAACTCTCCTGAATTCCTCGATGTTCAGTTTGACGAGGACTGAGAAGAAATTCGGTGTCACTGCTATATCTGGATCAACCAGAAGACGCCGCATTTCTTCAATGCCGGCGGAAAGGCTGGGAGAACGACGAAGACAGCGTTCTGCCTCGTCGTAGGAGGGCAATGCCCCCTTCGCCAAAACGCGTGCAGTTTCTGGAGTGCCGAGGGTGCAGAGGGCCAATTTGGCCTGTTTGTAATCGAGCAGACTCTGGGATGGAGGGTTGGTTTCCCTTGGGCTGGGCTGAAACCATGCTTCTGTGCCTTGGCGCACAATTTCTTTTTGCCAATCAGCGTCGGCGGGCACAATCTGCAGAACAACCTCACGCGTGACGGTGATGCCAGGAGGATGCGCCTGAGCCTTCGTCTCCTCATCATCGGCGCCCATGTCGAGTTGAAAATGGATTGTGTACTCTCCTGGTTTATCGAAACGGAAGCGGTTGGTAAGAACGTAGGAAAAGATCAATGGTTGTGTCGTGAGATAGTGAGTGGGAACTTCGAATGTCGGGCCTCCCCCTGCTTGGGGGCCTCCGAACTCCTTCTTGTAATCTACCCACCCGGTCTCAGACGTAATGGTGAAAGACCACCGACTGAAAAAACGGCATTGCGGAAAGCCGAAGTTAGTCTCGCGAAACAAGGCGCAAGGCTCCAAGTAGCGATTCGCCGTAGGGCTGGACAGTAGAACCTCAACGGGGATCACCTCGCCAATACGAAAGCGGTTGGAGCCTGTGCCGGAACGGAATTGAACCTGCAAGTCGGCGGGTTCGGATGTTGTGGGCTGCTGCCCGAGCATCGACCAAGCAAGGAGGGCACCTGTGAGAGCGAACCACTGAAGCTTGGGTCGGATCATAGCTCTCCCGGAACCCGTCTTGCGGATTACTCATTATAGGATGATCGCAAAGCGACGTTCATCTTACATCTCAACGCCGTTTGCCCGTCACTCTGGCATTTCAAGAGACCTCATTGCGGCTCGGGGCGCCACGAGTTGATCACTCCAAATCGAGTGGTCAGGAACTGATAACTGCTCGTTATTGGATTAGAGCTATTCCTTGGGAAGATCGATCATGACGACCTGCGAGTTTTCGCTTAAGCGGTCGAAGACGATTTGTTTTCCGTCGGTGGTGATGTCGAAGGTCCGCATGGCGGCGAGGTTTTGCAGCCGGGTGAGAAGGCGCGACTTCATCGAGGTGAGATCGAGTAGCCAGAAGTCCTGGGATGCGAGCAGTCCCCCCATGTAGATCAGACTCTTGCCATCAGGCGAGAAGCGCACGCGTTCGCCCAAACGCCGCAAGATGATCTCGGGCAATTTGACGCTAGTTCCGTCCGGGCGCACGGCCAGAAGCGGAGCAAAGGTGCGCACATTCGTACCCGCATATACGATCAAGCTTCCATCCGGCGACCAGACTGGATTGAGTGCCGGCCCGCTGACCAAGCGAACCAGCGCTCCGCCCTCCAGCGGAATCTTGAACAGCCCGGGACCAGTGGCGTCGCTGCCACCAGTGGCGATCCATCTGCCATCCGGCGACCAGCAGCTCGAACCCTGAGGGACCATTCCCTCCGCGATAGGCTGGAGTTCGGCGCCGTCTGAAGAGAGGACATGCAGTTGGTGTTTCCCGCTCCGCCGGAGCACAATGGCCACGCGACCTCCATCGGGTGAAACGGCGGGCGTCTCCAGCAGCGCACCATCGGCCCCCTTCCAGATCTCAGTCACCTTTCCGTCCCGAAGGCGCCACAGTCCGTCGCCCGTCCCCAGGGAGGATAAATAAAACAGCGACGAGCCGCTAAAACGAGGCGCCAGAGCGCGCACGGTCGGCACGGTAAACGGTTTCACGTCGTGTTCTTCGGCAACGCGATCGAGAATCGGAACCGTCCAAAGACCGGCGATGGGATTGCTGATGGTGGCCACCAGCTTACGGCCGTCCGCGCTGGCCTGCACGGACGTATATTGCTCGAGGCCGACGCTCACGCGCCGCGAATCCCGGCGTTTCAGATCAAACGCCCACAGCCAAGGTCCCGAACCGTCCTCGTCCCGCGCCACGTAGAACACCGTGCGGTTGCCGACTGGCGTGGGATAGGCGACGTCTGTATTGCGTTGCGTGAGGCGCTCTGGGTTGCCGCCATCCGGGTCGATGCGCCATAAATCCATCTCCTTCGTCGCCGGTGTCCCATGCACGAAATAGATCCAGCGGCCGTCCGGCGACCAAGCGGGAAAGTGGTTGTGAAGTCCCGGCCGGTCCCCGAATATCCGTCGCGCATTGGCGCCCGTGCGGTCCGCCACGAACATAGGGTCGCCCTTAGCGTAGGTATGATAGACAATCCGCTCGCCATCCGGTGACCAAGCCAGGTTGACGACTTCCTCGCCGAGGAAATTACGAGGCGTACCTCCCGTCAGAGGCATCAGCCGCAGTCGCATATCTACGTCGCCACCGCCGATCCAAACTTCCGAGCCATCTCCTGAAAAACCTACGCTTCGTAAAGGCCCAGGTAATGGGCCTGCCTTCCCTTGTGTCAGATTAACCGAGCGTGCGCTGCCTACTTGGGTGAGCCATACATCGAAGGGGCCGTCATGATCGGAGATAAAAGCCACGAATTTGCCGTCCGGCGAGATAGCCGCTTCCACGCTCACCAAGTCGGTTACGCGCGCGAAATGCGCTTTTTCGAGCGGGTTCGACGGTGCAGCCGCCGGCCGAAACATTTCCCAGACCGCAGCTCCCATCAGCAGTGCGGCGGCTATGCCCCACGGGAGCCACGCTCGCCGAGACTTCGGCTGCGGCACACTCTTCGCGGTCGTCGTTGCGGCCGACGTTCCGCTCAGCGATTCCATGGCAAACGCCAGATCACTGGCCGACTGGAATCGCCGCTCGACGTTTTTCTCCAGGCATCGCGCAAGAATCCGTTGTAGTTCCACCGGACCTTGCCAGCCGGTATCGTGCAACCCCGGTGGCTCTTCGCGCAAAATTGCGGTCATCGTTTCTGCGGACGTCTCGCGTTGGAAGGCGCGTTTGCCGGTGAGCATCTCGTACAACACCGTACCAAAACTGAAAATGTCCGATCGCGGGTCGGTCGCTTCGCCCCGCACCTGCTCCGGCGACATGTAGCCGACGGTACCCATCACCGTACCCGGCAAAGTCGCCTGGTTCGTCAGCGTCACTGTGGTTTCGTGGTTTTCCTCCGCCCTAATCAGCTTCGCCAGCCCGAAATCCAGCACTTTAATCCGTCCATCACGAGTGACAAACACGTTCTCCGGTTTCAGATCCCGGTGCACGATTCCCTTCTCGTGCGCCGCCGCGAGTCCCTGCGCGATACCGAGCGCGTATTCGATCGCGCGCCGCACCGGCATCGGCCCTGATACGAGCTTCTCCCGCAGCGTTTGTCCTTCAAGAAATTCGCTGACCAGAAACGGCGCGCCGTCGTGCGCGCCAATGTCATGGATGCCCAGGATATTCGGATGGTTCAGCGCCGCAATCGTGCGCGCTTCCTGTTCGAAACGCCGCAGTCGATCGGCATCATGAGCCAGCGCCTCCGGCAGCACTTTGATCGCGACATCACGCCCGAGCCGCGTGTCCCGCGCGCGGTACACCTCACCCATGCCGCCAGCGCCTAGCGGTGACTGAATCTCATAGGGACCAAGCTTTGTGCCGGAAGCTAGAGCCATGCTTGCGCGCAATTATAGTGGTTGAGAGAAGGAACGCCTTCCGCAATCTAGTTGACGGCGAGGCGGCCAAGTTGGAAGAAGCGCAGCAACAGGCCAAACACGAAGCATGGCACCGAGGCATCGAGGACCGTTGTTCGGAGATTCATCTTCGCGTTTGGGGTTGCCGGTAGCCCTGACCCAACCATCCGATGGTCACTCGGAGCGCAACGCTTCCATAACATCGACGCGCGCAGCGCGAGCCGCGGGCAGCACCGACGCGATCACCGCGACCGCCATCAGCACGAACGCCGAGACAAACACAGGCAACGCGCCCGGCATCCTCACGTCCAGAAAATATCTTCCCGCCAAACGCGCCAGCACCAATCCGAAAGCGGCGCCTGCCAGAACGCCGGCCGCAGCCATCATGGTGCCCTCTACGATCACGCCCTTGAGGAGTCGCTGCGGCTCCGATCCGAGGGCCAGCCGGATGCCGAATTCCCGCGTCCGCGCGCTCACCGAAAATGCCAGCACGCCCGCGACGCCCACCACGGCGATCAGCAACGCGACACCTGCGAATACGCCAAACACCAGCGAGTTTAAACGATCCGGTGTGAGCACTTCTGCCCGAATGTCTTCGAGAGTGGCGGCGCGCTCCACCGGCTGATTGGCGGACATGTCGCGAATCATGCGCGTGACCGACGGGACCAGCGCATAAGGATTTGCCGCCGTGTGAATGAACAGACGCCCGCCAAACAGTGCACCTTCATCAAAAGAACTGTAAATCGTGGTCGTGGGCTCAGGAACGACATGTTCGTCGTCAACGTCGGCGGTGACGCCGATGATGCGGTGGGGCGCGAGAAGACGCGCCCTTTCGAGATCGGTCCCGGGGAAGAATTGCAACACCGGATCCGTCCAATAGACATGGCGATTGATCGCATCCTGGTTGGGGAACATACGCCGTGCGAGAGTCTCGCTAACGATGACGACGGGCTCCCGATTATTATTCTCGCCATTATTCTTAGAATCGAGCGCATTGAAATCGCGGCCGGCAATGATAGGAACGCCAAGCGCCGCAAAAAAACCGGGAGAGATGGAACGCGAAAGCGCCCTGGGATCCTCTACGCCAGCTGCATGGACGTGTCCGTCGGCGGAGAATTGAAGAGCGGGACCGCCGGTACCGCCGCCATCGCGCCAGGGAACGACGTCGCCGAACGCCGTCTCCGTCACGCCCGGCAGGGCATCAATGCGACGGATCGCGTCCTTGTAGAAATCGACGACCTGCTGAGGCGTCTTCCCATCGGACATAGCAGGAACATCGATCGCGAGGACGTGCTGCGTGTCCAGACCGGTCTGCGCCCGTTGCAGTGCGATCAGCGTCGTGATCAACGTACTTGCGCCGGCCAGCAACACGAAGGACGCGGCGATTTGTGTCACCGCGAAGATCCGCTGGCGGCGGCTGGTGTTGCCGGTGATCCGTACACTTCCGCTTGCCAGGTTCAGTCCATCGGGCCTGCCGGACGTGCCGGAAGAAGAAGGCAGGCGCGGGACAAATGCGAGAATCACTGCGGCGATGACAGCCAGCGCCGCTCCGACCCAAAGCAAGCTCGAATCGACTCTAAAATCGAGAGCGCGGACGGAGAAGCGCGCGGCGTAACGAGCCAGAACAGCCACCATCGGCTGCGCGCTGATTACACCGACCGCGGCGCCAGCGCCGCAGAGCAGAAGGCTTTCGGCCAACAGCATGCGGCGCAACGCTCCTCTGCTCGCGCCCAGCGCCACGCGCACCGCCAGCTCGCCTTCGCGGCGAACCGTCCGTGCCAGAACCAGATTGGCAACATTGGAACATGCGATGATGAAGACCAGCCCTGACGCTGCCAGCAGAACCAGCAGCACGGTCCGGGCGCCCGACGTGATCTGGTCACGAAGCAACTTCACCCCGATCTGAAAATTCGATTCCTGCGCATAGGCTTCCGGATGCTCCTTCTGCATCGCGGAGTAGGCGGTGCGCAGCTCAGCCCGAGCCTGATCGAGAGTAGCTCCGGGAGCGAGACGGCCGAAAAGCTCAGTCATGCGATGGATGCGGCCAGTGACCATGGTTGCGGAAAGATGGTGTGGGCTGGTGACGATGTTGGAGATGATTTCGGTATCTTGCGGATAGGGGACGCAAGGCTCGAGGACGCCAATGACTGTCGCCGAGCGATCCCCGATGCTACCCAGGCGAACGGTTTTGCCAATCACCGAAGGATCCTTGTGAAGAGCCGTCGCCCAGAAGCGGTAGGTGAGAACGACGACGCCGGCAGCAGCAGGGCCGTCGTCTTGAGGCCCAATGAGGCGACCGAGCACGGGGCGAAGCCCCATCACATCGAAATAAGTACCGCCGACAACGCCACCTTGAATGGAACGAGGCTCACCCAGGCCGATCATGGTGAAGTCCATGGCGGAGAAGTCGCCAAACGCGCTGACGGTTTTCACGCTCGCACGCAGGTCCTGTAACTCGGGTACGGAAAACGCAGCGTTTTCGTCGCCGATGCCGGAAGCGCTCTGCCGGATATAGATCAGTCGGTCCTCGCCGCGATTGACCAGAGGCTTGAGCAGCACTCCGCGCACCAGCGTGAAAATGGCGGCGTTCGCGCCGATGCCGAGCGCCAGTGTGAGCACCACGGCAATCGCCAGCCCTGGAGTCCGAATTAACGAGTGAGCTGCAACTCTCAGATCGCGAACGAATGACATGTTCTTTCTCCCTGCCAGAGTATGTGCATCATACCTGCCAATACCAAGCCTCACATTCTAAACAACTTAAGATGCGATAAGTTAATCCGTGATGTCCGTTTCCGGACACGGCTATAGCAAACTCGGACACCTAAACACAGAGCTCGCGCGCGACAGAATCGTTCTCATTCAATTTCACAGGTTGTCGGCGACCTTTCCCTTACAGGATTAGGAAAAGTTGCCCGTCGGCCGCAATCGGCAGCGAGCGACAATACTCACATGCAGCGGGTCCGGAGGCATGTTCCGTTGCGTGAACGGAGCGTAATGCGTATCGACAGCCACTACTCCTGCCGCAACGCGTTCATGGGATCTAGTTGTGCGGCCCGCCGCGCTGGCAGGTACGTCGCCAACATCGCAACCAGGAGAATGCAGATGGGCACAATGAAGTAAACCCGTGGCTCACTGACGTGAAGGTCAAAGAATATGGCGCCGAACAGTTTCGGCAGCGGCAGCGCCAATACCAGTCCAACCGCTCCTCCCACCGCGGCCATTTTCATGCCTTCAGCAAGAACCATTCGCAACACATCCTGGCTTCTGGCTCCGAGGGCGATGCGTATTCCGATTTCGTGCGTTCGCTGGCCAACGGAATATGCGATGAGCCCGTAAATCCCGATCGCTGCTAGCATCAGCGCCAGAAGAGCAAAGCAACCAAGCACTTGCAGGAAAAGTGGATTTCCTTCCCGCTGCGACGCGATCACTCCAGGCATGCTCATCACACGAGCCAACGGAAGTTCGACATCTATTTGCGCAACCGTGCTGCGCAGAGCAGAGGCCAGGATGCTTGGATCAGAAGTTGCCCGAACCATAAGAGAGAAGGAGGGTACCGGCCGCTGAAGAAAAGGCTCGTAAACTTCAGGGTCATCGCGAGTGGATTCGGAATAGGATTTCACGTTGCCGACTACCCCGACGATCTCGCTCCACCCCGCCGCTCCGCCATTCACCTCAAGCCGGACTCGTTTCCCAAGCGGTTCCTGATCGTGCAAATAGCGAGCCACAAATTCCTGGTTGACTAATACCACAGGTGGGGCGCTGGGGTCATCGGCCTCGGTGAATGTCCGTCCGTGCCGCAGAGAGATGCCCGCTGTACGAAAATAATCCGGGGTCACGACAAAATCGAGGGCGCTGAGCCCTTGGTTTGTCGGCGAATCCGCTTGACCTTGAATCCGCAGGGTCACACTGCCCGGACCGGTTGCCGGCAAGTCAGAAGCAGCGGCTGCGACCTCGGCGCCCGGCAGGTGCTGCAAACGGGAAATCGCCTCCCGAACAAAGAGTGTTTGCCGGGAGGCATCCGGGTAACGTGCCTTATCAAGGGTCAGGCTGGCGGTGAGGAGATGGTCTGCCTGGAATCCCAGATTCTGATGCTCAATCACGAAAAGTCCGTGGAAAAGCAGCCCGCTTCCTACCAAGAGAAACAACGCCAGTGCGATCTCGCCCGTGACCATCACCGTCCGGAGACGGGTGTGCGAAATCCCCGCCGAGGCTGTGCGGCTCTCGTCTTTCAGATTCGTCGTAACGTCGGTGCGTGATGCGCTCAGCGACGGCGCCAGGCTGCACAGCACTGCGCAAACCAGCGAGAGACCCGCGGCGAAGAGCAGAACCCTCCAATCCAAACGGAATGATATCGTGCTGATTGCGGCGTTAAACGTCATGCCCGACCGAAGCAGCTGAATACCCCAATACGCAAGCAGGAGGCCCGTGCTACCGCCGAGAACGGCAATCAACAGGCCTTCGGTCAGCAATTGCCGGATGACGCGCAGGCGCCCGGCTCCCAGGGCGCAGCGAATGGCCAACTCCTTCCGGCGTCCCGCCGCGCGCGCCAGCAGCAAGCCAGCCACATTGGCGCAGGCAATCATCAGAACGAAGGCTACGCTTGTCATCATGACCGCCAGGGCACTGCGGATGCTAAAGACGTAGATCAGGAAATCGGGCAGCGTTCGAACCTCGGCACCCCAGCCTTTCTCCGTTTCCGCGAAACTCTCCTCGGCGCGGCGGGCCAATACCACCATCTCGGCGCGGGCCTCTTCAATGGTGACACCTGGTTTCAATCGCGCGAACAAGTACAGCGAACGATCTCGCCGGGCCGCCGCAGTTTGATCGGCAGGGGCCAACACCAGCGGCGTCCATAGTTGCGGAGTGAAGCCCAACAATCGGAAACTGGCGGGCATCACCCCGATCACCGTGTAGTCCTCTCGGTTGAGCCGGATCGTGCCTCCAACGGCCGACGGGTCGGAACCGAACCGGCGATCCCAGAGTTCATGGCTCAACATAACCACATGCTCTTGTCCAGGCAGGTCGTCGCCCACCTGGAAAGAACGTCCGAGTTGTGGTGCGACGCCCAGCAGGCTGAAATAGTTCGCGGACACGGCTGCCGAGCGGAGAGCCTCCGCCTGGCTCTGCCAGGTCAAACTCACGGTGCGATATTCATCCGCAGCCGCCATCTCCACGAAAATGTGGTTCGCCTCGCGCCAGGCAAGATAATTGGGCACGGATACAGGACTCGCGTCGGCTTGAAATCCCTGCGCCGGGTCCACGCCGGTAATTACTGCCACACGCTCCGGTTCGCGGCCCGGCGGACGGCGCAGCAGGAACGCGCTCACCAGACTGAACATCGTGGTATTCACGGCGATGCCCAGCCCCAACGTGAGGACAGCGATCAGTGTGAATCCCGGGTTCTTGCGCAACTGTCGCACGCCATATCGCAAATCTTGAACCATGGTTTCCATCGCCGGTTTGCTCCTGTGATCCGTTTCGTTCGCACATATGTTCGGAAGGACTTGCGTAATACAGAGCAAGTCCCACACCAGACGCTCTCGCGGTAGGCACGTTGGCAGTAAAGGGAGAAAGGGATTTTGGAGGTCCAGCTGCGGAATGATTACGTCCGATAGCGGACGCAAGTGCCCGCGAATGGACAGTCGCAGTTTGACGGGTGTTTCTGCCGACTCGTCAGATGCAATTAGGCCGCTAAGAAGCACCATTACCATCCGAATGAAAGGGACTGGTGCCGCCGCTGATCCGAACGCATTTCAGCAAGTCTTACGTGACCTTGCCTCTGTTCAACTCCTCCAGCCGTTTTCGCAATTCATCCCGGAGGCCAACCGAGACGCCATCCCCATAGTATTTTTTGACTATGGCTAACCTAACCCTTCAGCTTTACCGTGACTAGCCATGGGAATGTTCGACTACGCGACGGGGGTTCTCCTGCGGATGCCGGAGTTTCTCGGGGTGACGGTTCGCGACAGGATGACCCAGATCTCGACTGCACAGCTTGAGGCTGTTTTGGGTCAGGTCGAGAATGTAACTCGAAAAGCACGTGACCTGGTCGCCGGCCGAAGCGTATCCCACCTTACAACCAGCCTCGAAGCTACGTCGTGGTCGGTAGCGCATTGCCTGGACCACCTCGCGCTGACGACGAATGCAGTTCTACCCGCAATCTCAGAGGCGATCGCACGCGCTCCACGCCTCACTGCAAACCGGGCCCTCAGGACCGGCGCTCTCACGCGGCTATTGCTCCGGAATTTGGAGCCTCCTTACCGCGTGCGTTTGAATGTCCACTCCTCCTTTGTTCCTCGTCAACATGACTTCAATTCCGCATGGAATGCTTTTGAAGGGTCACAAGCCCAACTTATGAAGACGATGCGGACCGCCATCGGCCTTGCCATTGATGAAGTGACAGTGGAATCCCCGGTTTACGCTCGCCTCAGCTACAACGTGTACGGGGCGCTTCGCATGCTGGCGGCGCACGAGCGGCGCCATCTCTGGCAGATCGAACGAATACTGAAGACACTGGATGGCGCACCGAACCGCGCCTCCTGATTCGAGAAAGTCCGCGCGGAAATGCCTGACCCAGTGCCATCAACTTCTTGCGATGTGATCGTAATTGGCGGCGGTTTGGGGGGAAAGGCGGCTTCCCTGCACTTGGCCCGGGCCGGCCTCAAGGTAGTCTGCCTAGAGCCGCGTCAAGCCGTTCGTCCGCCCGTGGGTGAATCCTTGGACTGGTCGGCTCCTGATCTCTTAAACAGGCTCGGGATTTCTCCCGAAAGTTTAATAGCATCCCGCATCGCAACCTGGAAGCGGCATGTCACGCTGAAAATGCGCGATGGCCGCGAAGCGCACTATGTGCCTTCGGCCTGGCTCGGCGGCCCTCCTTTTCACGTCAACCTAGCGACCTTGCATGTGGAGCGAACCCAACTGGACAATGAAATCCTAAAGATGGCCCAGGATCAGGGGGTCACGTTTGTGCCTGACGGGGTAGTGGATCTCGAGACTGCCGAGGGAAAGATTTTCTCGGCACAAACCGAGAGCGGTGCACGCTTCTGTTCGGGATGGTTCATTGACGCATCCGGGATTGCGGCGTCGCTGGCAGCGCGAAAGTTCAACCTCTCCTGCCTTCAGTATGGTCCCACGAAAGTGGCCATCTGGAACTATTTCAAAGTTCAGGAACAGGTGGAAGGAACGACGCTCTATGTCGATCCGATGCCCGCGGAATATCTCGAATGGATTTGGGAGATTCCGGTGAGCCCCGACACAATCAGCGTAGGGTATGTCGCGCCCGGCGCGGCCGTCAAAGCCAAGCGTGACCGCCGAAAATCCCTGGAAGATATATTTCACGAGCAACTCATGAAATTTTCCCGCTTCGTCCCGCTTCTCGAACACGCAGTTCCGGGCGCAGTTCACGTGACGTCATTCCAGTGCCGGGTTTACACGGAGTCCGCAGGTCCGAACTGGCTGATTGCAGGCGAGGCCACATCCCTCGTAGATCCCATGACTTCCAACGGAGTCACCGCGGCCCTTAGGCATGCGGCCGAGGCTGCGGCTCTTGTCCTGAAATACCGAACGCGAGGAGAACTACCCTGGCACGCAAGGAAGGCCTACAGCAGCCGGATTGTGCAGACGGCGAAGTTCTTTAACGAGGGTATCGAAAAAATAATTTATGAACCGGTGGTGAGACGTCGCATCGGGCTGGCGACGGCGGCGACCGTTTATACCAGTCCCGCATGGAGCATGAACGTAGTCTATGCGCGTCTAAGCCCGGCCGGATTGTTGTCCACATTCCTGTTAGGTGCAATGCTGGGATTCTTTCGGATTGCAGCATCGATCCTTTATTGGCGGTGCAGCATGCTGAAGCCTGATGTCGCCAGGGTCGCAGGGAAGGATTCCAGCGTGGAGTGAAAAAGGGAGGAGTAAGGTCCGACGGGGTCGCACCGCAGGAATCTTTTCGCGAGTACAAGAAAGTACAAATACAATGCAACGCGCCGAAATGACCTCCGATCTCACTGAATTCGACTTCGGCTATTACGGTTGGCGGGTGGTGTTGGCGGCGTGTCTCGGGGTGATGGCGGGATTCGGCTCGCTATTCGTCTATACATTCTCCGTTTTTGTGAAACCGCTGGCAGCGGAATTTGGCTGGAGTCGCGAAGCCGTCTCAAGCGGCTTCGCCATCGCCGCCGTCACGCTGGGCATCATCTCGCCGTTGCTGGGCCGGTGGATCGATCGCTTTGGCCCCCGCCGGATCATTCTTATTTGCATGACGGTGTATGGCTTCGCCATTGCCTCATTGTCACTGTTGCGCTCCGGATTGTGGCAGTTTTATGTGACTTGCTTCGTGCTGGGGGTGGTTGGGAACGGGGCAGCGCATCTGGCCTTCTCGCGATCGATTTCCACGTGGTTTCAACGGCGGTTGGGAATGGCGTTGGCCTTTGTGATGGTTGGAGCGGGATTGGGCGCCATGATCTTGCCCGTCGTTGCCCAAGCCATCATCAGCCGATCTGGCTGGCGTGCCGCGTACGCTTCACTGGGCGGTCTGGCATTGTTACTCGGGTTGCCCCTCAGTTGGCGCTACATCCGCGAGCGCGGGGCAACCGGTCTCAAGTCCGCTCCAGCTGCCCATTCGGGAATGACGTGGCAGCAAGGCCTGCGCTCTTCTGCCTTCTGGATTGTCACTGCCATCCTTTTCGTGAGTTCCATCAGCATGAACGGGGCAATCACTCACTTATCCGCGTTGCTGACCGATCGCGGCCTCACGGCCGGAAGTGCGGCTCTGTGTGCATCCATACTCGGCGGATCAAGCCTGCTGGGCAGGATTCTAGTGGGATGGCTGCTGGACCGATTTTTCGGGCCTCGCGTTGCGCTCGCAATAAACCTTATTACGGCACTGGGCATTTTTCTCCTGGCTCGGGCGAGTAGTTTTCCCGCGGGCTGCGTCGCCGCTGCGCTCATCGGCGTCGGGGCCGGAGGCGAGGCAGCCACTACACCCTACCTGCTGACGCGATACTTTGGGCTGCGCGCTTTTTCCACTCTTTATGGTCTCACCTGGACGTTCTATGCCGCTGCGGGAGCCATTGGGCCAGTGATACTGGGGCGCGCATTCGATGCGACCGGTTCCTATGCCTCTTTGCTGATTCTGCTCGCCGCAGCGCTAGCAGTGGCAGCCGCAACCAACCTCCTGCTTCCGCGCTATTCAGGTTCGTTCGATGAGGGAAAGCAGCCGGTCTGAAAAAGTGGCCTTAATTGCGGTCACACGATCCAGCGTCTACCGTTCGGCATATGACCGGCAGTTAGGTTACGCACTTGGAATTCGCTTCCCGCGAAACAGGTAGTAGACTGGGCGGCGACACTTGGGACCCACGTAGCAGCGGATCACCATCCTCAACTGTCAACAGCGATAGGGTGCCGGGTGGTATGTCGTGCGAAGCAGAGATTCCGAATAGGAATTCCGAACCAGGATCAACTCGGAGGCAAACGATGAAACCGCTGTCGACTGGGCTATGTACAGTGGTCGTTCTTTTACTCATCACATCCCTGTGTCCAATTCAGGCGCAGACAACGGCAGCCGCGAGCGCTGCGGCAACGCCACTGAGCTACGGCGTCGCTGAGGAAGTCACTCTCACTGGAACGGTGTCGAGCGTGCTTATGAAAGCCGCTCCAGGAATGATTGTGGGCTCGCACCTGCTGCTCGCGACTCCCGCCGGTCCGGTCGACGCAAGTTTGGGAAGGTTCGGCTTGCAAGGCGCGGGCGCAGCCTCCGTCGCCGCGGGGCAGCAGATTGAGGCCACCGGCATCATGAAAACGATTAAGAACAAGACCTTCTTCCTGGTCCGCACCCTGAAAGTGGGTGGCGAGATCTATACCATCCGGAGCAAACACGGGTTTCCCGTGTCGCCACAGGCACGTCAGCGCGCCAGCCAGAGGATGGGCGGGAAAGGGGAGTCGCTATGAGCCGCCAAGCTTACGCTGGCATCCTCGGCTTAATTTTCCTGTGCTTGGGTTTCTTGACGAGCTGCAACAGCTCGAACTTCAACACTCCGGCTGAAACGATCGCGGCAACGAGCGGATCGTCACAAAGTGCGGCGCTCAACACGCCGTTTGGAGCGCCGCTGGTGGCGACGGTAACCATGGGCGGATCGCCGGTGAACGGCGCGTTCGTGACCTTCACGGCTCCGGCAACGGGAGCGAGCGGCACATTCGCGACGACCGCAACGAATACGGAGACGGATACGACCAACGCCAGCGGCGTGGCCACGTCGTCGGTGTTCACCGCAAATGGAACGATCGGAGCCGACGTGGTGACGGCCAGCGTTGCAGGAGTGACGGCCACCACCACTTTCAACCTGACGAACACCTCGGGGCCCGCGGCGTCGATCACGGCGACCAGCGGATCGTTGCAAGACGCAGTCATCAGCACGGCGTTCGGCGCGCCGCTGGTGGCGACGGTGGTCGACATGAACCAGAACCCGGTGAGCGGTGCGTCAGTCACGTTCACGGCACCGGCGACGGGAGCGGGCGGCACATTCGCGTCGAACTCGACGAATACGGAAACCGATACGACCGGCGCAAATGGGCAGGCCACGTCGTCGACGTTGACGGCGGATGCGACCGCTGGCGCCTTTGCGGTGACGGCTACAATCACCGGACTGACGCCGGCCAACTTCGAACTGACAAACGTAACCGGAGCGCTTGTTTCGATCACGGCGACGAGCGGAACGCCGCAAAGCGCGGCGGTCAACGCGAATTTTGCGGCGCCCCTGGTGGCGACGGTGGTGGACGGCAACCAGAACCCAGTGAGTGGCGCGCTGGTGACGTTCGAGGTTCCAGCAACTGGAGCGGGCGGCACATTTGCCGGTGGAGTGAATACCGCCAGTACCAACGCGAGCGGCGTGGCCACCTCGGCGGCGTTCACAGCCAACGGATCGATCGGAACTTATACCGTAACGGCTACGGTTGCATCTGGGGCGGAGCCGGCTAACTTCATTCTGACCAATACAGCGCTCAACTTTGCGTTCTATTTGAGCGGGCTCGAATCCATCAATGGCACGGGGTTTTACGCTCTGGCAGGGTCGGTGGCGATGGATGGCAATGGCAACGTCCTGGGCGGCGAACAGGACTATAACGATGGCGATGGACTCACGTCGCCGGAACCTTCCCCCGACACGATCTTGCCGGGAACAACGGCGCTGTTGGTGGATCCCACGACCGGCCAGGGAACACTGACGCTCACCACCAGCAACACTAGTTTGGGTGTGAGCGGCGTGGAAACCTTCGCTGTCCAGTTTGTGAACTCGAACCACGCGCTCATCGTTCAGTTTGATGGATCGGCAACATCCAGCGGAAGCATGGACCTGCAGACACTGTCGAGCGCGCTCAACGACGGCAACTATGCCTTCACGCTTTCTGGAGTCGATCCCGGTTTGGAGTCGATTGTTTTCGGAGGCGTATTTTCGATTTCGAATGGCGGCACAGCTTTAGCGGGTACTTTCGACGTCGATGATGCTGGAGCTCCGACGACGCCGACGCTGGGAACGGCTTTCAGCGGAACCATCACTGGACCCGACGCCTTCGGAAGAGGCACGATCAGCAGCGCAGCTCTAGGGATCTTGCTCAACTATTACGTTGTTGGTCCCGAGGCTATTCGGATCATCGACGTGGACGATACCGATTCGGGCGTGGGCTCGGTGTTCGGCCAAGGAGTGGGCACTTTCAGCAACGCATCGCTGGGGAGGTCCGTATTCGGTGTCGAGAGCAACTCGTTCGGAAATCTCTATGCTGCGGCAGGCATGTTTACGACGAACCCGAACAGCGGCACTTTCAATGGTATCGCGGACGACGACGAATACGACAATGACGCGATCGTGGAGTCTGCCCCGATCTCGGGCAACTATGCCGTTGCCAGCAACGGATACGGCAGCCTGACGATCGCGGCAGGAGACTTGGGAGACGTCAGCGTCCTGGGAATTTATATGACGGACCCACTTCTGAATCTGAACGATCCCAATAACACGGGCAGCGGATTGGGAGGCGCGCTGGTGGCAGACCTGGACGGAGCGACTCCCGTCTCCGGGCTCAACGGCACAGGAGTCGTGATTCCGCAAACGGACACTTCAACCGCCAGCTTTAGAGGCTCCTATGCTTTTGGAGCGCAGGATTACAACAACCCCCGCTTGGCAACCCTGGGTTGGGAATTCGACTTTGTTGGGCAGGGACAGGTTGACAGTGGCGTCTTGACCGGAGCCACCGGCCTGCTCAGCGATCCTTTCGCCATCTTCAACGGCACCGGACAAGACGGGACGGACACCGCGACCTTCTCGGGAACCGCATCGCCGGATCCAGTCAACGCTGGGCGCTACACCTTGAAGCTCGGCATAGCCGTTGCTGCTGACCCGGTGAATTTCACCACAGTCATCTATCAGGCGGATGGCGGGCACCTGATCTGGCTGGACGAAGAGGTACACGACAACAGCGTGTTCCTGGGATCGCTCGAGCAGCAAGGGTCGCTAACCGCGCTGCCGGCGGCACGACAACCCGCGGTCAGGGCCAAATCGAAACCGAAACAGTAGCCGGCAACTGGGAAAAGGGGCATGGCCGAGATGGCCATGCCCTCGCCCTCATTTTCGGTGGGCGGTTTCATTTGAAGCCTGATCAGCAGAAATCCAAGCGGGCAGGTTTGCCCCACCGTTGATGCCGGCTGCGTTATCTTTCGCCGAGCGAGTCGACTTAATCCACACAGATGAATGTGTAACACTCTACACATGGCGACCAATCTGGCGTTGGACGATTCGTTGATTGAAGAAGCGCGGCGCGCAGGGAAACATAAGACCAAGAAAGAGGCGGTTACGGCGGCGCTCGGAGAGTACATCGAGCGCCGCAAGCAGGTGCGCATCCTGGAGGCGTTTGGCAGTTTTGAGTTTGATCCGGGCTGCGACTACAAGGCGGAACGGCGCGGCCGCAGGGGCCGCGGCAAGAGTTAAGACGCTCGCATGAACGTACTGGTGGACACTCCGGTGTGGTCGTTGGCGCTGCGACAGAGGCGTGTGGACTTGAACGCCCGCGAGCGGGTTCTGACCCAGGCTCTGGCCGAGTTGATCCGGGAGGGCCGGGTGCAGATGATGGGAGCGATCCGGCAGGAATTGCTCTCGGGCATTCGCGAGGAAGAGCGGTCTCACAAGCTGCGGAATTATCTGAGGGCTTTTGGCCAGCCGGGCATTGAGATTGCAGACTATGAGGAAGCCGCGCAGATGCACAGCCTTTGCCGCGCGCGGGGAATCGCGGGATCGGCGATCGATTTCCTGATTTGCGCGGTGGCGCAGCGGCGGGACTGGCACATCTTCACTACGGATCGCGATTTTGACCGCTATGGCCGGGTGCTGGAGCTAAAGTTGTACACTGCGGCCTGAGCGCGAGGTCGCACGTCAGACTTTTGGGTTGGCGGAGGGAGCGGGAACTGCGCCGACGGCGGGTGGGGATTTTTTCTGCGGGGGCTTTTTTGCGTTTGCGGCTTCGGCGCGTTTGCGCTCCTGGTGGCGGCGATCGTGGAATTGCTGGTCGGAGGCTTGTTTCTTCATGGCTTAGTGATTGTGACTTGATCATTGTGACACATCTGCGTCGGGTTTTGGTTTTTCCGCAGAATGCGGGAGTTTTCCGCAGGGGGAGCGGGCGAGCCTCGCGCTGAGCGCAGGCGAAGGTTAGCCCGCTCCCACGCTTTCCCCGTTGCGCAAAATTAGGGCGGGAATAGGACTCGCAATTTTTGGGGGGATGGGGTAGGCTATGGGACGCAAACGAGGTCCTGCAAGACTGGAGTTCGGGATCGGGATTTTCCGTCGACCGTCAGTGGATCGTCAGTTCAGATTTCCCCGGCAACATTTTTCCTGAGATTTTCGTCAAAACTCTTGAGACTAAGGACCCCCGAATGACCCAACGGGCAGCACATGCACCCCAGGATTTCCAGAAGATGTGCAAACAGGCAGAGCGCGATCATGAATCGAAGAAGCTGGTCGTGCTCATTGAACGAGTGAAACGGCAACTGCAGGAGCGCGGGACAGGGCCGGTGACAGCGCCGAAGCCTCCGATGGCGGTGCTGATTTCCGGCCGGATGCGGGCGCCCGCCCCCAGCCGGTCGTCGATCTTCGAGAGATAGTTTTTGCAAGATGATCTTTGAAAGATGATTCTTTGGAGGTGCGCCGCCCGGCAAAATGGGGCGACGCGCTGAGGAAGAATTTTCACATTCCTGGCGTTTGATTTGCGCTAGAATGTCCGAGCGTTTTTTACGCTGACCGGTGCCTGGCGGGCACGGGTTAGCCGATTGCCCTCTCCCAGGAGGTAGTAGATGTACCGGCCGTATTCGGGCTCCCTCGCGGACCCGCGCCCGTTCATGGACGTGGAGTCTCTGATCCGCGGATTGACGCAGGACTACGTCACTTCCTTCAACACTGGAAATTTTGACCAGATCGGCGCGTTGTTTGCGCCCGAGGGCGTGATCATGGCGCCGCAGCAGGAGCCGGCCTACGGTCCCAAGGCGGTGGAGCGGCTGGCGCGGCAGATGAGCGATGCGGGGTACGAGAACCTGCGCGAGGAGACGCTGCGGGTGGAATATTCCGGCGACATGGCGATGGAAATAGGGCGCTACACGGTGGCAGTGCGGCAGTCCGACGGAACCACGATTGCGGATCGCGGAAAATACCTGAAAGTGTGGCGGCGGCTGGGCGCGTGGATGCTTGTAGCCGACTGCTGGAACAGCAACATGCCAGCGATGGCGAAGGCTTCCTGATTTCTTCCTGAAAAAGCTTCCCAATTTTATCTATTTTGCGGATGAGCCGCGCGGATGGATCGGCGCGGATAGGTCTGCGCGCCTGGAGCAGCGCCGTCTGCGGAACCGGAATTTGCACTTGCCTCGGGCGAGTGGAGGAATTAGCGTCGGCGGACATGAGCACACCAAGGGCAGACGCGGCGCGAAGTGAGAATACGGCGCTGGTTGAGAGCAGAGCGCGGCTGGCTCTGGCTGCGGCGGACGCGGCGAGTTATTGTCCGAACTGCTCGGCGCGGCTGAAGGAGAACCGGTGCAAGATGAGCTGTCCGCGGTGCGGCTTTTATTTGAGCTGCTCGGATTTTTACTGAGGCGGCTGCCGACCGGAACCTTATTCACCACGGAGGCACAGAGACAACGGAGAAAAGCATTTCTTCTTGTCTTCAGTGTGGCTCTTTTGCGGGGATCCCGGCGGTCCTCGCCGTCGATTCCAAGGCTGCTTCCCTTTTGCTAAGGCTGCCTCCCACCTGACACTTCTGCGGACTTCCGTTTAGAATTAGTTCGTCCGAAGAACAATTCACAGAACTTATAGACTGGAGACGATCATGGAACGCAAGGCTAGCGCGGTTTGGAAGGGCGGACTCAAAGACGGAAAAGGGACGATTTCGGCGCCGGGTGGAGTGTTAAACAATTCACAATATTCGTTCACATCGCGATTTGAGAATGGGCCGGGGACCAATCCTGAAGAGTTGATTGCGGCGGCGCATGCGGCGTGTTTTTCGATGGCGCTGTCGGTGCAACTGGGCGGGGCCAACCTGATACCGGAGAGCATTAGCACGAATGTGACGCTGACCATGGAGAAGCTGGATTCGGGATGGACGATTACGGCGAGCCACATTGATGTGGTGGGGAAAGTTCCGGGAGCGGACGCGGCCACTTTCCAGAAATACGCGGAAGGGGCGGAGAAGGGATGTCCGGTGTCGAAGGTGCTGAACGCGAAGATTTCGATGACGGCGAAGCTGGGGTAGGGGCGGCTTCCGCGGCTTCCGCCTCCGGTTGATCTCCGCTTCCCTCCGGTACATAATGTGGGCTTTGGGGTGTTTTATGTGGCCGCGTGTTTGCCTTCTTGGTCTGGTTTTGGGGCTGGCGGCGATCGCCTCGGCCCAGGCCGACCCTAAGCCCGAGCCTCAGTCTCAGCCCGAATATCCTGTTTGTAATATCCCACTTGCCGTCGGCGAAGTTCCGAACAGTCCGTTTCTGGCAGAGCTGGCGGATGATTCGTGGACGAACGCGCCCGACGGCAGGAAGATACCGGTCGATTCGCCGGACCCGCAGCCCGGTGTCGTTGCCCGCGACAGCAAAGGGCGCGTGATGGTCGAGTTACCCTCGAAAATTGCTTACACTAAATCAGAATCGGACTCCGATTCAGAAACCAAGGCTGAATCGCGTGGCTGGTCGGAAACGATTTGCGACCCGGTTGCGGGAACGGTCACGAGGATGAGCTATAGCGATGTCTTTCATCGCGGAGAGGATCCGTCCACCGGAGAAAGTGTGCTCTTTCCGGCTGGCGTTGCCGGAAATGCGCTGGTTCGACCTCAAGTCAATTTTCACACCACTGTGGTATTCAAGTATTGGCATAATGTCGTTAAGGGGAGAGAGAATCTTGGCCCGGAGATACTTGAAGGGACGCCGGCGTACCGTTTTCGGTCTCATCCCGCGCAGAACGGGACCTCAGGCCATGATACCGTCAACTCCGACGAGATTTTTGTGGAGCTGGCTGAAACCCAGTGGGGAGACGAACCGGGTCGCGAATACGAGAGGAAGATAACTCACATCCGCCGCGGGGAACCCTCAGCGACGCTCTTCGACATACCAGTCGGAGTGACCGTGCAAGATCAGCGCGGACAAAATCAAAAGCGCACAACAGCTCGCCAAGCCGATTGACAGTGGTTCGCCTCGGTCGTACCTTTGTGGAAAAATCAAACGGGGCATCGGCAAGGTTTGACACACTCGGCGAGGTTTGACACACGGCGTTGCGTCTGTAGAATAGAAATGTAGGTCTTCCTGACACGGCGACCGTTGGTCGCCGCTGCTATGTAGGGTCACTTGCCATCGTGGCGGAATTGGCAGACGCGCATGGTTCAGGTCCATGTACTCGCAAGGGTGTGGGGGTTCGAGTCCCTTCGATGGCACCAAGTGCATTACAGTCCGGCGCCAGAGGTCCTTCGCGCCGCATCAAACTTCACTGCATCAAGCTTCTTTGCATCAATTCAGGTCCGCGGGTTTCTGCCGGAGGGCTGATTCCGATCTTCTTTCTCGGTGTGCCATGCGTCTCAGTGACTCCGTGGTGAATTGCCTTTAAGAAACAGTCCAGCTTTCCCGCCGCGTGCCTCCCGAACTACAATGCATTTCCAGCTTCCGGAGGCTGCCTCTTGCACTCGATCACCCGCCGCGCCCTTCGTCTCTTTTGTCTGCCCTCTCTGCTCATCCTTCTCTCCGCTTTCGCCGCGGCGCAAACCGCCGAGCAGAAAGCGGCTCGCTACTTCGACTCCATCCGCAAACAGCCGCCATTGTTGCTGGCCTTCCTGCGCGAAATGCCCAAGGGCGGCGACCTGCACAACCATCTCGACGGCGCCATCTACGCCGAAGATCTCATCGACTTCGCCGTCTCCGACAATCTTTGCGTCGAGCGCACTTCTTCGCGACTGCTGGCTCCGCCTTGCGACGACTCTTGCGAAAAATATACGAACAAGCCCGCAGCCCGCTGCTCCTATGGCGACCACGTACTTTACAACCAGATCATCGACGCATGGTCGATGCGTAACTGGAAGCCCGGCGACGAATCCGGCCACGACCACTTCTTCGCCACCTTCGACAAGTTCGGCCTGGCCTCGCATCTGCACGCCGCCGAAGCTGTGGCCACGTCGCTGAATCGCGCCGGTCAGGATCACCTGCAATACGTCGAATTCATGCACACTGCCGACGGCCTGGAAGCCGCGCAACTCGGCGCAAAGGTTGGCTACGACTCCAACTACGGCGATCTGCGCAAGAAGCTGCTGGATGCCGGCCTGAAGGACATCGCCGCCGCCACCAGCAAAAAGCAGGCGGAGGATGATACCCGCGCCCGCACCGAACTGAAATGTGGCACGCCCGCCGCCGAACCCGGTTGCGACGTCACCGTCCGCTATCTTTACCAGGTGCTGCGCGGCCTGCCCCATGAAATGGTGTTCGCCCAAATTCTGCTTGGCTTCGAACTCGCTTCCTCCGATCCCCATTTCGTCGGCCTGAACCTGGTCATGGCCGAAGACTGGTACGTCCCCATCCACGATTTCAACGAGCACATGGCCATGCTCGAGTACCTGCACAGCGTCTATCCCAAAGTTCACATCGCCCTGCACGCCGGCGAGCTCGCTATGGGATTAGTCGAACCCGAAGCTCTCACCTTTCACATTCGCACCTCGGTCGAGCGCGGCCATGCTGAGCGCATCGGCCACGGCGTCGACGTGATGGACGAGAAAGATCCCATCGGCCTGCTCAAAGAAATGGCCGAGCGCAACGTGCTCGTTGAAATCAGCCTGACCTCGAACGACGTGATTCTCGGCGTCAGCGGGGACGACCACCCCCTGCCTATTTATATGAAGTACGGAGTCCCGGTCGCGCTCTCCACCGACGACGAAGGTGTCAACCGCTCCGACATGACCCACGAATATCTCCGTGCCGTCGAGAGCTACAGACTTACCTACCCCGACCTGAAGCGCATGGCGCGCCAAAGTCTGGAACACAGCTTCCTCGCGGGCGAGAGCCTGTGGGCCCAAACCAAGCCTGAGTTCCGAGTCGTGCAAGTGTGCGCAACCGACGCCGCAGGAAATCTCTCGCACGCTTGCGGAGAGTTTCTAGCGGAGAGTGAACGGGCTCGCGAGCAATGGAAATTGGAAACTGAGTTCGCCAAGTTTGAAAAGAAGTACTGAACCACCGGAAACTTTAGCTCGGAATCCATGCCCCGCAAACGTACCCTGATCCCGTCGCCGCTCGCGTGGTCCATGCAAGCCACGCCAGTTCCCCATCCCGCGCTGCCGGTGATTGCAGATCGCGGCGGAACGCAGCTGCGGACGCCCTTACCCGTTGCCATCGTCGACACGCGCGAGCAGAATCCGCTTTCCTTCCGCCGCTTCAAAGGATGGTTCGCCCGCATCGAGCACCGCGCCCTGCCGCTGGGCGATTATTCTGTCGTGGGCATGGAGAATTCCTGCGTGGTCGAGCGCAAAGACCTCGCCGACCTGATTCAATCGTTCACCACCAACCGCAGCGTCTTCATCAACCGCCTGCGCCGCATGAGCCGTCTGCCGCACAGCTTGCTGGTCGTCACTGCGCCTCTCAGCGAGATCAAGACCGAATATCCCTACCGCGGCGCGAATCCAAACCGCATCACACAATCGCTGATCGCCGTGCTCGCGGGCCTGCGCCTGCCCTTCATCTGCACCGAGACCCACGAACTCGGCGAGGAAATCGTGGCGTCTTATCTCTACCAGACGTTTCTGTATGATTGGCTGGAACAGAACGGCCACGGCCGTTACCTGGCCGACGGCGATTTGTAATCCGACATGACCGATCCCTTCACCCAAGCCGAATCCGCCGCGCAACTCGTCCTGACCCGCACGCCTCTGCGTCCGCGCATCGCCCTCGTCCTCGGCTCCGGCCTGGGCGGTTTTGCCGATTCGCTCACCGACGCGACTCGCGTCCCCTACGCCGAAATTCCTGCTTTCCCGCAGTCCACTGCCATCGGCCATGCCGGGCAAATGGTCATCGGCAAAGCCGGCAACGTCCCCGTCGCCGCCATGCAGGGACGCGTCCATCTCTACGAAGGCTATTCCGCCCAGCAAGTCACGTTCCCCGTCCGTGTTTTCGGACGCATGGGCATCCGCGCCGTAATCCTCACCAACGCCGCCGGAGGAATCAATCTCAGCTACTCGCAAGGCGCGCTGGTCCTGATTCGCGATCACATCAATCTACAGGGAGAGAATCCCCTGGCTGGCCCCAACGACGACCGCTTCGGCGTGCGCTTTCCCGACATGACGCAGGCCTATGCAAAGGACTATCGCGAATTCGCGCGCACAGAATTCGCGAAGCATGGCCTGACGCTGCACGAAGGCGTCTACGCCGGACTGCTCGGCCCCAGCTACGAAACTCCCGCGGAGATTGAATACCTGCGCCGCATCGGCGCCGACCTGGTAGGCATGTCAACGGTCGCCGAAGTAATCGCCGCCCGCCACATGGGAATCAAAGTGCTCGCGATTTCCTGCGTCACCAACATGGCTGCCGGAATTCTCGACCAACCACTTTCGCATGCGGAGGTCATGGAAACCGGCGAACGAGTGAAAACAACATTCGAGGCGCTGCTCCGCGCCGTGCTCCCTCGTGTAGCTGAAGACCTTGCAGGCTAACAACATTTTGAGCGCCGCGTTTGCAACTGGAGACGTTGCATGAAGAAGGTATATGAATCGTGGGTGAAAGACGGCGACAGCACTCTCGCCCTCGCCGAGAATATCGAGGACTTACGCTCGCGAGGACTTGTTCCGGCCGACGCCAGATTGCGTTACCGAATCGAGGCAGCCACCTTTGAGGAGGCCATGGCTATTGACCACCTTAGGAAGGGCTACAACCCATATCAGCCCGCTGGCAAACCTGCACTCTGTCCGAACGGCTGCGGATGTTATTTCTATCCGGAAGGAAGCGGCGACTGTCCGCTGTGCGGTCATATGTGTTGACTCGCTTCCGTCGCCACGCAATACGTGAGAAGAATATAGACCCCGGATGATCCTCACTTTCCCTTCGCCCCAATCACCAGCGCCATCGGCGGCTCGATCTTATAAACCGCCGCAAAGCTGCTCTGGTTCACCGCCAGACTCAGCCGCCCCCGCGAATCGATATACAGCAAAGGCTCCTTCAGCCCCACATCGCTGAAGGTGCGCACAAACTTGATCTTCATCATCCTGTCGCCAACCTTCACCGGCACTTCCTGCCCGCGCTCGTACCCCAGCTTCAGAAAATCCTCGGCGCTGACATTCGTCACCAGATTCCCAAACGGACCGTCCGTCGCAATCACCTCTCCAATCAAACTGCCGCCCTCAAACTTCGCCGCCTTCAAATCAAGCCGCACCAAATCCTTCACCGGAATCTCCGGCCCCGCCTGCGTCCAGTCGTCGCCCCGAGCCACATGCGCGCCCGCCGGAGAAAAAATATCACGCCCATGGAACGTCGACGACAGCTTCGCGCCAATCATCCACTCCGGATTCGTAATTTCGTGCACTCCCGCGATCCCGTCGCGACGTTCGACCAGCGTCAGCAGCCCGTTATCCGGCAGCACGAAATATTGCCCGCGCTGCGACTTCGCTACAATCGCCTTGCGCGCGCTGCCCACCCCAGGGTCGATCACCACCACAAACACCGTCCCCGCCGGAAAATACGGCGTGGTTCCAAACAGGAAACGCGCTCCATCGGCAATCGAAAATGGCGTGACCTGGTGCGTCAAGTCGACGATCCGCACCTCCGGCATAATCGAATACATCACGCCGCGGCACAGCGCCACCGAATCGTCCACTACGCCAAAATCCGTCATAAACACAATCGTCGGCGGATATTTTTCCGCGGTCTGCCCCACCGCAGCTGCGGCCGGCACCAGCGCGAGCAACATCGCCAGCAAAACCCTGATCGCGGCCGGCATCCAAGGCCGCCGCAGGAATTTCCTGTTCTCAACTCGTTGACTCATCATGCCGTCCCCTTCCTCCGCTAAAGAATTTTGAAGTCTACTATAATTGCTCGAGTTCAACCTCTGGAGGGTCTATATGTCCGCAGTGATCCCGGAAAAATATCGCGACTTATTTTCCAAACGCGCCTTCGCCAGCCTCGGCACCCTCATGCCCGACGGCCGCCCCCAAGTCACTCCCGTGTGGGTGGACTTCGACGGCGAGCACGTTCTTTTCAACTCCGCCAAGGGACGCCAGAAAGATCGCAACGTGCGCCGCGACCCACGCGTCTCGCTGGCCCTGATCGATCCCGAAAATCCCTACCGCTTCATGGAAATCCGCGGCCGCGTAGTCGAGATCACCGAAGACGGAGCCGCCGCCCAGATCGACAAGCTGGCTAAAAAATATCTCGGCGTCGACAAATATCCCTACGCCCAGCCCGGCGAAGTTCGCGTGCTCTACAAAATCAAACCCGAGCACACCACGGTGATGGGATAACCGGTCGGTATCGAACCGTAGAGACGTAGCTTGCTACGTCTCTGCCAGCAGCACGGTGAATCCGAACGATCGCGACGCTTCCGACAGAGACGTTCGAAGCAACGCCTCTACGAAATGACGTCCGCAAGAGGAATCCCCATTCAGACCCAGAACCTCTGCTTCCTCGGCTTCGGCAACGTAAACCGCACACTAGCCCGCTTGCTCGAAGACCGCGCACAAGAATTGCGCGATCGTCACGGAATCTCGTATCGCATCACCGGAATCGCGTCCCGCAGCCTAGGCTGGATCGCCGACCCGAAGGGTCTGGATCCGGAAGGTTGTCGGGAGCGGGCACTCTTGCCCGCTAACGGTCGGGAATCTTCTCAGAGTCCCACCAACCTCCACGACTGGCTCACCACCGCCCACGCCGACGTTCTCTTCGAAGCCACATCCCTCAACGTCGAAACCGGCCAGCCGGCCGTCGACCACATCCGCGCCGCTCTCGCTCACGGAGCCCACGCTATCACCGCCAACAAAGGCCCCATCGTCCACGCCTACCGCGAACTCCGCGATCTGGCGAAAGCAAAAGGCAAACGCTTCCTCTTCGAATCCACCGTGATGGACGGCGTCCCGATTTTTTCTTTATTCGATCAACTGCCCGCTATTCACCTACAAGGCTTCCACGGCATCCTGAATTCCACCACCAACGTGATCCTAAGCGAAATGGAAAAAGGACTCACCCTCGACGCCGCGCTGAAAAAAGCGCAAAACCTCGGCGTCGCCGAAACCGACGCCACCCACGACCTCGACGGCTGGGACGCCGCCGTAAAAACCGCCGCGCTGATCACGGTTCTGATGGGCCTGCCAATCCGCCTGGAAGAAATCGAGCGCGAAGGCATTCGCGACCTGACTTCCGAAGGCGTGCGCAACGCCCGCCGAGACGGCTGGCCCTACAAGCTAGTATGCCGCGCGAAGCGGGAGGGAGATGGCGCGCAGGCGAAAGTAAAAGCCAGCGTGAAGCCGGAGAAAGTATTGAGCAGCACTCCGATGGCGAAGATCGCCGGCACCTCGTCCTACATCTATTTCGAAACCGACATTTTCCCGGGCCTGGCGGTCACCGAAGA
>Ga0207014_1041_pt1 | contig 31506 bp, 35 predicted proteins | sample Alteio_BWMinCont_56_FD_153495 | JGI IMG/M metagenome (GOLD analysis project Ga0207014, IMG submission 153495) | Enriched cells from forest soil in Barre Woods Harvard Forest LTER site, Petersham, Massachusetts, United States -... | ecosystem: Environmental > Terrestrial > Soil > Temperate forest >...
ATGGCTAGAAAAAAACCCAACAAAAGGGTTAAGCTTCTAAATTTTTCTTTAAATATTTCTTAAATTTTCAAAACCGAAAGAATTAATGGTTAGAAAGACAAAAGCATTTGTTTTGTCTTTTGATGAACGTAAAAGAGTTACTGATTTGGTTGTATTGCTTGTTAGGGTTAAAACAAGAACAAGACAAGCAAAGGCAAAAAAAGTTAAATCTAAGAGTAGTCAAAAAACAAAGCTTAAATGTGAAATTAAAAAAGGCTGGTATTTAAAAACTTACCAGCCTGATTTTTTTTACAATTTCGATCTTAAATTTATTGGATCTTCATAAATTTTAAAAGGATCATTTAAAAATAACTTTGTTATTTTAGGTTCTCTGATTATCTCAGTATCAACTATATATTTAGGAGATACATTTCCGCCATGAGCATCATAATAACCTGTAATTTTTTGCATTTTTCTTAATTTTTTTTGTTTTTCCAGATTTAAGATTTCAGAAAATAAAACGAAGTTAACTTTTTCTGCAACAACTATGATTGATAATTTTGGAAATTCGGACTTCATAAAAAATATTCTTTTTTGGGGAATTTTAAAATCATTTTGGATCATTGAAATCCAATTTGCATACCAAACTCTTGCTGCATTTTGTAAACTATCTGGACCAATTTTGAATACATATTGAGGAAAATCTTGGTGTGTAAAAATATTAGGTTTATGAGTTAAAAAATCAAATCCCATAGAATATAAAATAGATTGAGCTTTAGAATCATAATTTGATAAATAATTATTCAATAATTTTTGTATTTCAGAAGTAAATAATTTATTTAATTTATTGGCTAAAGTTGAAGACACTTCATGCATTTTTAAATAAGTCATTGTCTGTGGATATTTTTTAGATAATCCTTTTACGAATTTTTCACTTTCAGTAAGATTAACTTCGGCTGAAAACAAAAATTTATTTGAATTCAAAACAATAAATAAAGATAGGATTATTTTTATAAAACGAACCATTTTAATTTCCACTTACATAATCTCGAACATGGACCTCTTGCGGCCTTTTAATTTTTACTTCTTTAAAATTTCTAAAACTTTATTAATTAATTCTTGAAATTCTTTTGCATCCATCGTTGTTGTAAATCTAACATAAAAACCCTTAGGGTGTGGTATTATGCCATTATCATAAACATATTTACCATGCTTTTTTATATTATTTACAAAAGCGTCAGCAATTTTTCTTGAACCTAGAATTATTACTGTATGATTCCATGTTAGTTTTTTGTAGTAACAGTCCGTTCCTATAGTATCAAATAACCTCCCACCAATTTCAGATGTTGAAGAATGTAAATTTACATTCCAATCATGAATTACAGGTCCGCCGGGCGGATTATTAAATTCAGCAGATTTTAACGTAGATAATGAACATAAAGCTAATATAAATAGTATTTTTTTCATGATATAACCTCCTTAAAATAATACTAATATTAAGTATATATAATAATTTCTATTTGTCAATAACATACTAATTTTAAAGGTATGAGATAAAGGAAGCCAAAAAGCCTTGTTTTTATTCTTTAATTATTTATCTTTAAATTAACTAATTTTGCATTAAGAAAGTAGCATCAAATGATCGATACAATAGTTTTAATGCTAACGAATGATAAGTATCAGATCATTAATAATAATTTCAAATCAAAATCGCCAAAAGGTATTTATAAACCACATATTTATTTTTTTAGAAAAAATAGTTTTAACCAAAAAACGGAACAGATTCTTAAAATAGAATTATCTTTGCCTAAACTGTTTTTTGGAAATAATTTTAATGAACTTCAATACAAAGATTTTTTAAGTTTAAATAAAAAGCTTGTTGCTGTTTTGCAAAAAATGGGAATTCAAACAACAGAAAGTTCAATTGCCAATGCACAGGTTATTGCCATTCATTATTCAAAAAATATTCCATTAACGGATGGATCAACGCCATTTCACTATATCAATAAAATTAAATCGGCAAACGTGCAAATGTCACTGGATACCAACAAAACTGATTTTAGAAATGATGGACATAGTTATAAATGGCATTGCAATTCTTATGAAGTTGTATTCTATGACAAAATTAAAGATCTTGAAAATGCAAAGAAAAGTGGAAAAAGAGCAGTTGAAACAAAGAATGATGTTCAATTGAAATTGATTAATAAATTAAGAAGCAATGGAACCCGCTTCGCTAAAGCTTCGCAGGTCAAGCAAAATGAAAGAATAAAACCATTTGAACTTTTAAGAATGGAAGTGAGATTAAATAAAAGAGCAAAAATTAGACAACTTTTTAAGAAATTAAATCTAAAAACTGATTTAACTTTTAAAAAACTTTTTAAACCTGCGATTTCTAAAAAGATTTTGATGTATTATTTGGATGAAATTGAAGGCAAAAGAAGCGCACTGCTGGATATTAAGATTGCTGATTACCCTTTGTTGGTTTCTTTATTCTTCAACAATCCGCAATTAAAGCTAAGCAAAATTTTACAGATTATTGGATTGAAAAAAGTGTTAGAAACAATGACAATACGTGAATTTAGGAACTTATTAAAGAATCACCATCAAAGGGGCGTGCAAAGATTATTTGCCGACATCAGTAAGGTTAATTTGCCCAAGCAGGAAAGTTCTTTGAAAAAGATAAGAGAGTGTTTGGCTAGGTTCAAACCTATCAGAATTTAGCTAATATTACAGATAGAAAATAATATTATTGCAGTTTTTATAATTTAAGCTATAATAGATATATATTCTTTGGAGGTTATGTATGTTAATTTCAAAAAAATTTTTTATTTTTTTATCTCTTATCGTTTTAAATAATCAAAATGTAGATGCTATGAATTATAATTTATTAGATAAAATAAATAAGGCCCCAGGAAAACTATTGGCTTGCATGGATAATGGTTTTGAATTAGCCATAGAAAATTTAGAAAAAGTATGTGATAATAACAAAGTTTTTTTAGTTTCATCCTCCATCATCTTAATGATGGCCTTTTTAAAATTAATTCGAAAAGGATTAGAAAAACAAAATGCTCTTAAAAATTATCTTGTTGCTAAAAAAATGAAACATAATATTGCTAATGAAAAAATTTCACTGGCATTATTAAGAAAACAACCTTATTTTGCCAAGGAAATTGGTAATGAAATTGAAGTCCTTTTGCATGGTAAGGAGCCACAAAAGAGAGTGCCTCAATTAAAATATACGATAGATAATGAATTGCCCAAACACAGAAGTGAATTTAATAATACTACACAGGCGCAACTTATTAATAACTTGATTAATAGAGTTAGGCTTTTTTATTTAAATAATCCGCTAATTGTTGATTCTTCTATTGCGCTTACCATATTAATTTTAACGCGCAAAGCAACAAAATTTATTTTTAAAATTTAAATTGGTATAAAAAAATAAAATATTATTTTCTTTTATAAATTTGCGGATCGTATATACCTTTATCAATAATCTCGATAAGCCTTAATGCAGCTTGAGATGGCTTTCTTGCGCCTGATTCCCAAGATTGAACAGTTTTAGGGCTAACATTTAATATTTTTGCAAAAATGCTTTGCGAGTAATTTTTATGTTCTCTCAAACTTTTAATATCTTTTGCTTTATATTTTGCAGGCGGTTCTGGTATTTCTATAAATTCTGAAGAAAGTTTAATTTTACCTTTTTGATAATCCAAAATTTCTTCCAGACCTTCTTTTAAGTCTTCAAAAAATTTATTTTTTTTAACTTTTTTTGATTTCATTTGTAACCTCTTTTAAAAATGTCTTTTCTTGTGCTGTTAAATTTTCTTGTACATTCTTTGGATATATTAAAATTAAAAATATTCTTTCATTTCTTAAAAAATAATAATAACAAATTCTAAAACCGCCACTTTTTCCACCACTTGAAGATTTCAATCTAATTTTTCTAACACCACCTGTACCTTGAATTAAATCCCCTTTTTCAGGATTTCCAGACAATTCTTTTTTAAAATCTTCAAAATCATCATTTAAGATTTTTTTCTTTTCAAGTAAATTATTTAAGTCTTTTTTAAATTTTTTAAGTTGAACTATCTCTCTTTTCATAATTTATTATACTACAATGTAGCAGTTTAATGTCAAGCATCTAGAATTGAGAAATAAAAATGAAAGCCATACTTATTGCACGTGTTAGCACTGAAGAACAAAAAGAGGCAGGTAATTCTTTGCCTGGGCAAATTGCTCGTCTTGAAAAATATTGCAAAAACAAAGATTTTAAGATTTTACAATGTTTCAGTTTTGATGAAAGCGCCTATAAAAACCAGAGAGATGAATTTGATAGAATTCTGGATTTTGTAATTGAACAAAAAGACAAAATTGCTGTGTGCGTTGATAAAGTGGACAGGTTATCAAGAAATATGTTTGATAAGCGTGTTTCACTATTATATGAAAAAGCATTAGTTGATCAAATTGAATTGCATTTTGTCTCCGATGGTCAAATAATTAATAGTCGCATTTCAGCCGCTGAAAAATTCCAATTTGGAATCAGTTTAGGATTAGCAAAATATTATTCCGATGCGATAAGCGATAATGTTAAACGCGCAATTGAACAAAAATTAAGAAATGGAGAATGGCTTGCAAAAGCTCCATTTGGTTATAAAAATATTACACTTCCTGACGGTAAAAAAGACGTTATTATTGATGAATTTCCTGCAAACACAATACGCAAAGTTTTTGAATTGTATGCAACCGAAGCGTATTCAATGGATTTGTTGGCTGAAAAATTAAAAAAAGATTACGGCATAAATATTCTAAGAAGTTTTATTGATAAAGCTTTAAGAAACCATTTTTATTATGGAGTAATGGTTGTTAAGGGTAAAATGTACAACCATAAATACCCGCCATTAATTTCAAAAGATTTATTTGATAAAGTTCAGGACATAAAAGCAGGATTTAATAAAAAAAGAAGATCGAAATACGCAGGTATGCCATATATTTATCGTGGATTGATTCGCTGCAATCATTGTGATTTAGCAATAACGCCTGAAAAGCATAAAGGTTATGTTTATTATCATTGTACTGAATATAAAGGTAAACATAACGCAAAATGGTTAAGAGAAGAAGAAATTACAAGACAACTTTCAGAAAATATCTTTAAAAAATTACAATTTCCAAAAGAATTCTTTCAGGAAATAATTGATACCCTTGATGAAGTTCATAAAAACAAAATTGAATTTCATGAAAGACAGTTTGATAAGTTGATCAGAGAACAAAAAGAATTAACAAAAATAATGGACAATTTATATGTGGATAAATTAAGAGGAAGAATTACTGAAAGCGAATATGACAAATTTTTCCAACAATTTTCAAATCAGATGAATGATGTGAATATTCAATTAGATAATTTAAAAGAAGCTGAAAATAACTATTATATTACTGCAAAGCTCATTCTAGACGTAACAAGCAAAGTTCATGAATTATTTATGAGTTCAGAAGTTGATGAAAAACGCCAAATTATAAGACTTGTACTTCAGAACTTGAAGTTAGATAATGAATCTCTCGTCTGGGAGGCTCATAAGCCATTTGATTTGATCTTAAATTGTGTTGATCGTATACAGTGGCGTCCCTAATGGGATTCGAACCCATGTTTTCGCCGTGAAAGGGCGATGTCCTGGACCGGGCTAGACGATAGGGACACTTTAAATTTTCAAATTGAATTGAGTTAATCAATTTTGACTGGCCTGCCATCCGAAGCTTTCTACTTCGTTCTTTGAACTTCGAAGAAAAAGTTGGCGAAGGATGGTGAGCCGCGTTGGATTCGAACCAACGACCCACAGCTTAAAAGGCTGTTGCTCTACCAACTGAGCTAGCGGCTCTTAATATTAATTTTAGCTTTAAAAAAGCAAAAACTATAGATTAAATGGTATAAACTAAGATGCTTTTTGTCAAGAAATAAAGGCTTTTTCTTAGAATTTATTCTTTATTTTCAATATTTTTTATCTTTTTTTTATTTGATAAGAAATTTTTATTTGTACTGACTTTTGCTTTAATTTTACTTTCAATATCTTTTCGAGTTCTTCCTGCTAAATCGCCGCCTGTTTGTGCATCATTTCTTAATTGAGGTAAACCATGTGAATTATTACGTTGAGTTATTTGAGTTGTGGTAGCTTCTCCAAGCATTGTTATGATTAATTCTAAATCTGTCATATGATCGCGCAAATTTTCTTTTTCTAATCGTTTAAGTTTTTTATAATCTTCAACTTTAAGATTAAATGCGCCCTGCATTATATCATTTGTTAAAATTGCATAATCTTTGGATTTATTAGCCCCACGTTCTGACCATTCATCTGTTAATTTTTGTCTTATTGCAATGCTTGTTAATCTTTTTTCAATCCAGTCTTTTTTATAGCCTTTCTTTTCATAAAGGCTTTTAACTCTTTCAATTCCAAGTTCAGGATTTTCAATCTCATCTATTCTTTCTTTCGCAATTTTCGCTAACCATAATTTAAATGGTTCTGCTTTTGGCGAAGGAATAGATTGAATAATTCTAAAAATTCCTTCAGTGTTAGCGCAATCAGTTTCTCTTTGTTTGCCATCAGGTGCCATTAATTTCAACCCGTGACAAAATGTCACGACTTGACTTCCTTCAGCAACCAATCGTTGTTTTAATTTACGCCAATATGATCCGGGGTCAGAACTTTCTGCAAGAATATTGCAAATATCCACGATAGAAAAATACCATTTTTTATTAAATAAAATTTTACGAATTTTCTTATCTTGAAAAATTGAAATTTTTGTTAAATCTTTTGTTAACACATTAACCTCTTATTTTTTACGCCAATATCAATTTGCTTATGTAGCAATAAATCAAAATCCCTAAAATATCCATTAAAGTTGCTAAAAATGGACCGGCTGCAAATGCAGGGTCAACATTAAATCTTTTAAGAAGTAATGGAATAAAACTTCCTAAGGTTACAGAAACAAGAACGATAATTGATAATGAAAAGCTTACAATAAAGCTATTTAAAATTCTTCCATGAGTAAAATAAACTCTGGCAAATGAAGTTATTCCTAAAATTAAAGCTAAAACGACAGCCATTAAAAATTCTCTTTTGAAAAATTTTTTTACGTTGGAATAATTTATTTCACCTGAGGCCAAACCTTGAATTGTTAAAGCAGATGTTTGGCTACTGGTATTTCCACCGGTACTTACCAACATTGGAATAAATAATCCAAAAAAATAAAATTCCGGAATAAGTGCTTCATATGCTTTTAAAATTGTGCTTGAAAATGATTCCACGAGTAAAAGTAAAATTAAAATATAGCTGCGTTCATAACAAAGCCTAAAAAATGGTGTTTCAAAATATGTACGTTTAATTGGTGTCATCGCAGAGATTTTGTAAACGTCTTCACTTGCTTCTTCTTCAATAACATCAATCAATGTTTCACTGGGAATTACGCCTAAGAAAAATTCATTTTCACTTACAACGGGAACGATTGTCAAATTGTAGCGCATCATTTTTTTTGCGACTTCTTCCTGATCTTCATCAGCATTTGCGACTAAAACATTTTCTCTTAAAATTGCAGACAATTTTTCTTTTGGGTTTTTCAAAACCAGATCTTCAAGCATTATATGACCAACAAGTTTATTTTCTTTATCGGTAACATATATTTGTTGATGGACGTCTCTGTTTGGTTTTATTCTTTGCAAAATATGAATGCTTTGTTCTACTGTAAAATCTTCTTTTAAACTCATTACAGAAGGGTCCATAATACCGCCTGCAGATTCTGGGCTAAATTTCATTAAGGCTAGGACGCGTTCTCTATCATTTTTTCTAAGTAATTCAAAGTAATGTTTAATTTCATCATCTGAAAGATAATCAAACAAGTCGGTAATTTTTTCTACAGGAGTTTTTTCCAACAATATCATTCGTTCTTTATCATTTACAAATGCCAGGCAAAGAACTTTCATTGAATCAGTAAGATATTCAAAAACAGCAACTTTTTCTTTTTCAGGCAAAGCTGTAAAAAGAGCTTTAAAATGTTCCCGATCGGTATTTGCAAAAAAGAATGCAAGATCGGCCGGGTGCACTTTTAACAGTTCATTCCACAATTCAATTCCCAAGGCCGAATCTTTATTTATAATAGAGGTAATATTTTGCTCTATCTGGTTAAAAAATTTTGGCGAAATCATTATGCTCCTTTTTAGCTAAAAAATTTTAATTCTTATTAAATGTATAAAACATAATAGCTAATTGAATTTTTAAGAGCTATACTTATTAAAATATTTACCAATAAAAATGACCATTTGACTTAAAAATTATTAAAATTATTATATATAAGGGTAAATATATATTAATTTTATATAAAAATTGAAAATAAAACAAAAAAATGAAGAGTAAAGTGATTGCTCCTAACTCTGAATTCACATTTTCAGTTTTGCAAGAAGAAAATAATATTCGTTTAGATGTCTTTTTAGCAAAACAATTTTCTTATTCCCGTTCCTTTTTTCAAAAATTAATTTCTGATGAAGGCATTTTAATCAATAATGCTTTAATAAAAAAACCTAGTTATTTAATTAAGGCTAATGATGAAATTGTTGTAAAATTCCCTACGCAAAAAGAAAAACGAGATATAAAGACAATTGAAAAAGATATGGGAATTGAAGTACTTTATGAGCATCCTGATTTTTTAATTATTTACAAACCAGCAGGAATTTTGGTTCATGAAGTTGGATCAAAAAAGAATGAAATTACATTAGTTGATTGGTTGTTGCATAAATTTAAAGATTTAGCGCAAGTAGGAGCATCTGAACGTCCGGGAATTGTACATAGATTAGATATGTTAACTTCAGGTTTAATGATAATTCCTAGAAATAATTTTACTCACACACTTTTTGGCAATATGTTAAAAAATAGACAAATAAAAAAAACTTATTTAGCAGTTGTACAAGGTCATCCTGATGAAAGTGGCACAATTGAATATGGAATTTTGCGCCATCCGAGCGGATACAAAATGACTTATTCAAAAAAATATAATTCAAACGCAAGGGAAGCTCTAACTCACTATAAAGTTTTAAAATATTTAAAAGACGCTACACTAGTTGAAGTGCATCCAATTACTGGACGCACGCATCAAATCCGAGTGCATTTTGCGGCCATTGGTCATCCAATCATTGGTGATATTTTATACGGTAAAAAATCCAAATTGATTGAAAGACAGGCATTGCATTCATGTTGTCTTGAATTTGAATATGAGGGAGAAAAATTTAGTTTTAAAAAAGATATGCCTGAAGATATGCAAAAGTTGGTAAAGAGTTTAACAAAATAAAAATAATAAGATTTTAAGGAAAGTAAAATTGGATTTTTTATGAATAAATTAAATAAAATTTTAATTCTTGTTTTCATATCGAAATCAATTTTTGCTGATATTCCTAAATCTAATTTTCCTTCGGAATTGCCAATTTTAGAAACAAAAAATCTGATATTAAGACTAGTCGATTTAAAAGATACCGATGAAATTTTTCAGATTACTTGCGATCCTGAAGTTGCAAAACTTACCGGTATGTTTGAATTGCATAAAAACAAAGAAGAAACTTATCTATATATTCAAAACTATTTACTCAAAGCTTTTAACAATAAAAGCATGTTGCCTTGGGTTGTAATTCATAAAGAAACAAATAAAATTATAGGTTTTGCGGGTTTATTAGCTTTTATGCCAATTAATTTAAAAGCAGAAATTTTTGGTGTTGGTTCCAAAGAGTTTTGGAATAAGGGATATGCAACTGAAGGAGCAAAATTAATAATTAAATTTGGTTTTGAAGTTTTGAATTTAAATAGAATTCATGGCACTTGTGACCCGTTAAATATTGCAAGTCAACGAGTCTTAGAAAAATGTGAAATGCAATTTGAAGGTCTTTTGCGAAATTATATTGTTGCCCAGGGAAAATGTTCCGACAGAAAAATGTATTCAATCATAAAACAAGAATATTTTAGAGCGTCTTAAAAATAATTTGCGTTACCATTTCCATTTCATCTCCAATTCAGCTCCTAAATCACCTCTTTCATCTTTTATAGTTTTAAAGCTGACATCATCAGTTAAGTCATAATCAATTTCTACTTTATAATCTTCTTTTTGACTGAAATTTTTTTCTATAGAACCTCGTAATTTGTCATTTACATCAACTTCAACTGCACCCTTAAATCCTGCTCTTCCGGTTTCATCAGTAAACGTGGGAACAAATCTTACGTATTTAAATGGCTTTAAAAATGTATCAAAATATTTTTTCATATTTGTGTGCGCTTGAGCAGAGCCTAAAATTATATTTTTTAAGTTTTGAGCAATTAAAGTTGGCATAATTACATTTAAAGTTGCTTTTTCAGAACCAACTAAAAGTAGTGTGCCAATTTGCTCTTCTGAAAGTGGAGGTGATGATTCAAATGTGATATGTGAATTTTTTGCAGAACCTGTAAGATGCATTGTGATAGAATATTGTTTAATTTTATTTCTTGCAAGAAGGTTGATGATTGGATCATAAGATTGATTTTGTAAAAAATAAATTGAACCGTTGATTATATTTAAACATTTGTACGGAAAATTAATAATTCCATTTGATAAATTTATTGAACCGATGATTTCAGGATTTGATATATTTTTTGCTATTTTTAAATCGCCACGCGCTTGGGTTTCAAAAAATTCTGTTTTTATTCTCACTGGTTTTTTTGTAATCAATGAAATATCTATCTTTGTTTTGTTTTCATTAAATATATTTTGGTATTGATCGCCTAGAATTTCTTTTCTGAATTCATTAGATAAAATATTATTTTTTAATAATCCATGATCTATAACCAAATTTCCTGTTATTGAATTTATATTATTAATTTTTTGAAATAATAAGAATCCGGTTGTAGTGACAAAAATATCTTTTCTAAAATTTAAAAAAAATGTTTTTAAGATTATTGGTAGATGCAAAAATTCTACGCAATTCATTTCATTATTAAAAATAATTGTTGCTTGTTTGCATTCAAGTGAACCTTTGAATAATGTAATTTTTAAATTTTTTAAAATTATGCATTTTTTGAAGAAATTAATTTCAATTTCACCTTCAATATTTTTAATTAAATTGTAAGTATTTGAGATTGTTATATTTCCATCGATCAAATTAATTTTGCCAATGAAATTTTTATTTAATCTTCCAGTTAATTTAATTAAACCTTCTCCGGCAAAAGGAGGAGCCAGATTCTCAGGTAATATTTTTCTTAAGTTTTTATAATCAACTAAAAGTTCAATATTTTCATTTTTTGCATTGGCCTTAATGCAATTATTTTTTTGATTATCAAAAAAGGTAAAATTTTTAAGAATTAAATTTGGCTTTGTTAATAGTTCAATGAAATATTCATGATTTTCCAGGGCACCTTCTATTTTTAGCAAATTTTTTTCCAACTCAACTTTGCCTGAATTGGTAAAATTTTTATCCAGATTAAGATTTGAAAGGCAAAGCGAATAATTTCCATTAATTTTAAAATCATTAGAAATTATGCAACTCCCCGATAGGTTTTTATTTTTTATGCACCATTTTTTGTCTTTGTCTAAAAAAATATCTGAACTGTTTTCAAGTTTAATATATCCTGTCTTTTGTTCATCGCTGCAAAATTCGCTGGCAATTACACAAAAATCATTTTTTTTTATAATTGCATTTCCCTGAATAATTTCATTTTCTTTTTTTAAATTAAATTGCAATTCATCTATTTTAAAATTAAATGAATTGCAATTGATATCTTTAACTGCACATTCACAATTTAGATTTTGATTATTTTTTTCTTTTGAATAATTTAATTTTGCTTTTACATCACCCTCACAAGCAAATTCGCCGAATATATTCAATATTTTTTGCAATGTTGAAAGTTTTGAATTTAAATTTGCTTCTAAATCAATTCTCTCATTGTTTTTTTTAATATTGATATCTTGAATGCTTAGTTTTCCATTTAGTGTTTTTATTGTAAAATTTCCACAATTGTTTTGCCACTTTCCAACGACAAAACATTGGTTATTCAGATCTTGTAAAAGTGGCAAATCGCAAATACAATTGGCTTCAAATTGAGTTTGTGACGTTTTAGAATTTGATACATTAATTTGAAAATTTCCTGAAATATTTTTTAAAATTTGTGAATCTTTATTAAAAATTATTCCGTCATTTAAATAAAAAAATGTTTTTAAACCACCTGTAAATCTTGTTTCGCTATTAAAATCTAAATTAATTTTTGTCTGCAACTCTTTATTTTCTAATTCTAGATCAGCTTTATTTAATTTCAAAAATGTGATTGATAGGGGAAGCCCAGAATTTTGTGCCATCAATAATTTTTGAATGTGAGGTAAAATTGAGATTTTTCCATCTTTTTCAAATTCGGAATAAATATTTAAGTCCGATAATTGTAAATCCGCTTTGAATTTCTTTGTAAAAAAATAATCGAGCCATGAACATTTTATTTTTATTTTTTTAGCTTTCCAGAACCAAGTTGCATCGTTTGTTTGAGAAAAAGAAACATCAGATAATTCAACAGACGGAAAAAGTAAATTTAAATTTTTTATGTTGCAATCAACCTCACAGCCTAATTGTGATTTTGCCAATTTTTGGATCTGTTCTTTTACAATTAATTTAAACTTTTCTTGATCCTGGAAAACAAAAAAAGTAATCGCGATTCCAATAAGAAGGGCGATGAAAATTTTTATTAATAATCTGAATTTCACATTAACAATTAAAAATGTTTATAAAATTATGCATTGATCTTTATTTAGGAAATCAAATAAAGACATTCTATTAAAAATTATTGTTTTCGCACAGGCAAGTTGAATATTTCTAAATCTATATTGTTTACATATTCTATCAGGTTTTTTATTTATTATTGCCTCAAATACCTCTTTTGATCTCGATAAAATAAATTTTAAATAATTATCAACAATTAAAGATAAATAATGATTTATTGGAACATAAAATAACAGATCTTTGTAAGTTGGTAGATCTTTTAAAGATTCTTCTAACTTTCTGAAAAAATCTTTTTTTAATTCAATATCTTTAAACATTTCTATAACATTTTCATAAAATTTATTTTCAGAAAGATAAGATTCAATATCGTAAGATAAACTCCATAATTTACTATTGATTCTTTTTGCAATTTCAAAATCAGATGTAATTATATTTTGAACACAAAATAAAATTAAAATTAATAATTTAGGAATTTTCATCTTGTTACTTTCTGATTTGAGAATGTATTCCAATTAAATATAGAAAAAAGTTGAAAAAAAGGGAATTGTTAATAAAACATTTTATGGAAATAAAAATTCTATTTCTTGCAAAATTGTTTATCTATTTCAATTATCCAATCAATGAGGTTATCATTTGAATATTTATATTTTCCATTTTCATTCTTTAAGTCTATAACTGCAATTTTTGTAAGTAATTCTAAATATTTGGATGAAATATTTTTTTTAACCAACTGCATTTCAATCCATTGAGCTATTTTTTCTCTAGACAAAGTTTTGTAGAGTGCAAAAAAAATTTTTTGTTTTATTTCATTTTCCAATGAGTTTTCTTCCAATTTACATAGTTTTGAATCCAGATAATTTAATAGTTTTTTAATTTCAATTTCATACAATTTTTTTCTTTCTATGTCATATAAAAAATAAATTTTTTCTATTTCATTTAAAAAGTTAATAATTTTTTTTTGTATCTCTTCAGATACCTCATTTTCATAATTTGATAATTCACCTTCAGTGATTGACATTAATTCATTGATTGTGATTTTATTATTCAAATACAGGAAACAATTTATTTGTACCTTGATTAAAAATTTTTTTTCAGTATTCATTTTTTCATAACACTTAAAATTATATTGTCCTCAAGAACAACCTCTATATCTCTTAATTTTTTAACAATTTGTTCTGCTCCTTCTTTGATGTTAGATCTTACAATTTGTCCATTTTTAAGAACATCTTCGACTACTATTGTTGGTATACCTCTTCCTGCACTGTCTGTAACATTAAACGATTCTCCAAAATTTTTAGGAGTCATCCGATCAATGGCATGGTGGGAGTATAAATAATTTCCTATTTTTGCATATTCCCTATTATTTTTAGTAATTTTGGGAAGATCTCTCCAAAATCCCCATTTCACATTATTTTCAACAATATTTTCAACATTCTTTGAGATAGATTGTTCTCTATTTATTTTTTCAGGATTCTTTTGAATAAATTCAGTTGCCTGTTCAACTTTTTCAATGCCTTTATCGGTAACTATTTTTATAATTCCTGCCGTTTCTTTTCCTGCTTCACCGAATTCACCTAAATAATTAGGAATTTTTTTAAGCGTTGATCCTAAAATTTCTTTGCTTTTTATAATAGTTGGAATAGCCAATTTTTTTGTAATGATATAATCAATTGCTAAATTTCCAATTATTCTGCCGAATTGTTCTGCTTTTTGATCAACCGGAGCATTTTTAATAAAATCATAAATATTATCATAAAGAGTTTGTAATTCATGAGATGTTTGAAAATAGTCTATTCCGGGTTGATAAATTCCCATTTTTTTTCCTGCCGTTTCTAATGAGAATTTAACAACTTTACAAAGATTAACAGCTAATCTGGGAATAAAAAGTACATTATCTTTAATCGTTTCTATTGGATTTTTTGCTATATCAAAAATTTTATCTTTACTTGCGTAATAAATACCGCGACATAATTTATATAAACAAGTTGATACATCTGCAATTGCTTCAGCTTCTTTTATTTGCGAATTTTGATTTTTAATACATCCATCAAAAGCAATTTTTGTATTTATTTCACATAAATTCTTAATTTTTGAATTTAATGAACATGATTGCAATAAATTCGATTTTTTGATTATTTCAAGAAATTCATTATGTAATTGGTGTTGAAAGTTTGTTCCATTTACATTTAATAATAAATCAGAATTTAAATTCAATTTTTTTAAGTAATCTTGAGTATAAAAATCTAATGAATATTGTTTGTTAATTAATCTATTTTGAGATTGTAAATCATTTTTTAATGCTTTAGCTCTTTGATCGTAAATAATCTGATATTCTTCATCATAAGTTTCTTTAGATAAATTTTCATAACTTTTAATTTGATCTTCTAAAATTTTTAGCTCTTGATGATATTCAAGAGTTTTATTTTTTGCTTCATTGGATATTTCTTTTTCAAGATTTTCTAATTCTAGTTTTAGTTTATTATCTTCTTTGATTTCATCTGCGCGTGCACGGCGCGCTTCATTTTCTATATATTGTCTAATATGTAATTTATTCCCACGATTTTGATCTAAATAGATATACCAATCTTTTAAATTTCTGTGTCTAATATCTTCTTCTTTTATTTTATTATATTTCTGAATTACTTTATTATAATCGGGCATTAACTGAATAAATTTTCTAAACCCTTCAAATTTGTAAAATTCAAATCTTTTTAACATTCTTTCTTGTGACTCAAGAGTCCATTTTTGAAGGGGTGCATTATTGTTTTCAAAATATTCAAGCCAATAAATATCCGGCCAATGTTTTAATTCTTCAATAGGGATATCATAAATATTTCTGGCCTCTAAATGAATTTTATCGGGAGCTTTTTTGCCATGATTTTGATAATTTGGATTAAATGCTTTGCTGAAATTATCTGCTTTTTGTCTCTCTCTTACTTCCTTTCTTAAGTTATCACCGAATGATGCATTCTTTTTTTGTGGATCCTGGCCTAGATGAATTTCATCTTTTGAAATTGAAAATTGAATTATGCTTAATAATATAAGCAATAAAAAAATCATAATTTTAATAAATCCGAATTTTATAATTTTAAATAATAATTTGAGCTTTATTATAGGAAATTTTTTTTTGAAAATGAATTTGTTTTTGAATTTATTATTAAAAATTTTAATTAGTTATAAAAAAATAACAACCCTAATAATTTATTGATTGAATTTTAAATTATTGTTGTTAAAATGAATAATATTAAAAATAATTTATAAAAAACAACTTTGATTTTATGTACAATAGAAAAAATTTTTTAATATTATTATTATTATTTTCTAATCTTATCTATTCTCACAATCCAAAAAATTCAGAAAATGAAGTTATTTTGGGTGATCTTATTAACATCTTGCCTTTAAAAATAAAATTAATTATTAAAAATCTAAATCAAAATAATAAATTATTTTTTCAGTTAAGAAAAAATGAGATTCCTCAGATGGTAGAATTTTTAAAAAATGAAAAAATGCTCGATGATTTTACTGAATCAATTTATCTTAAGTTAGGAAATAATAATGATGAATATAAAATACTGAATGATGAGCAAGTTGATATACTTCATTCTTGCTTGAGAAAAAAGTTAATATGCTATGAAGGTTTTTTGGAAGATTTAAGAGCCAATTCAATTAGATCATTTTCAAATGATAAAAAACTTTCTAATGGTTTAATTTTATATGGACCTCCTGGAAATGGAAAAAGTACAATCGCTAAAAAAATTGCAGAATTAACAGATAGTAATTTATTTGAGTTAAAGGGGTCTACTATTATTGGACCATACGAAAATGAAGGTTCTAAAACAATAGAAAAAACATTCGAAAGTGCTATATATTATTTTAATAAAAATCTTAAAAGAGCGATCATTTTTATAGATGAAATTGATGCTATTGCTACGACTAAAATGAATAATCGTCCAAATGTATCATTATTATCTGCAACACAAACATTATGGTTAAATATGGATCGTGTTAAAAATAACAACGGGATATTTATTATTTTTGCAACTAATGATTTTGAGTCATTGCACCATGCGGTTAAAGATAGAATACGAACATCTATTGAGATAAAAAACCCTGACTTTAAAGACAGAAAAAATATAATGAATTTTTTATTTAAAAAATATCAAATTTCATTTGATAAAAAGATTGATTTAGACAGATTTGTTAAATTAACTGATGGATTAAGTATTAGAAGTATAGAAAATATAATTTTAGAATCATTAATGAATGCAGAAAGCAATGGACTGGTAAAAGTTTCAACCTTTGAACACGAAATTAATCAGGCTAAGAAAAAATTTCTAGTAAATAAATTTAATGATTTATTAGAAAAATTTTTTGATTTTGGAAGAATTTTAACTATTTTACATACAATTTTAATGATTTCCAGGGATATACGATATTCATTTTTTAATAATCTAAATGTTGGTTATGAATAAATTTATATTTTTATTTATTTTAATAATTCAAACAAATTCTATTATCTGTAATAATTTAACATTGCAAAAAAATAATAATATCGATTTTGTAATTTCTTTAGATCATAAATCATTGCTTGAAGTGATGAATATTTTAATTAAAAAGAATATTTTATTTGTAGAAAATATTAAAAGGGAAAATCATTTATTGCTTCAAGAACTTAAAATTTTGGATAAAAATAAATTTGAAGCAATATTGAAACATAATTTAATTAATTATCAAAAATTAGATGGAGATGAAGAAAAGTTAAGAAGGCTTAATAGTGTACTTTCAACTGAAATTAAAAAATTTGATGAAAACACCCTGAATGAAATAAAAAAGCGAACTTTTAATCAAGATGGGGATATTGAAAATATTATAATTTTATATGGCCCTTCAGGCAATGGAAAAACAACTTTTGTTAAAAAATTTGCTGAAGCAACAAAAAGTGAATTGTTTGAATTAGACGGTGGATGCATTATTGGTCCTTATGAAAATGAAGGCGCCAAAGAGCTTCATAAAGAATTTCTTAAAGCTCATAATTTTGTTTTAAATAATAATAAGCGTGTTGTTATTTTTATAGATGAGATTGATAAACTTACTAAAAAGGGTATAGAAAAAAATGGCAGCAGTGAATCAAAAGCTACTGCCACTTTATGGAAAAATATTGATAAATATAAAAATTGTAATGAAATAATAGTAATATTAGCAACTAACCATTTGGAAGATGTGCATCCAAATATTAAAAAACGTTCCAGTTTAAAAGTTGAATTCAGTAATCCAGATGATCAAATGCGGAAAGAATTAATTTTATATTTCATTAATAAATTTAAATTAAATTTTGAAGAAACAAATTTACAAAAAAAGTTAATTATTATTGAAAGAATTAAAAATAATACTAAAAATTTAAGTAATAGAGATATTGAAGAAATTTTTATGGCCGCAAGAAGAAAATCAATTAAGGGATTTATTACCGAAAGTATTCTTGATGATGAGATAGCAAAACAGAAAAAATATAATCTTGAAAAAAAAATAAAATTTAAATTTATTATGAAGTTTATAAATAATTATGGGGCGACATCAGCTGCTTTGTGTTCAACTTTAGCAATAGCTTGGTATATTAAACAATTTAAAAAAGGAAATAAAAATAAACAATCAAATAATTGTAAAGATAATAATAATACTGATACTACAAAAAATACGTGTGTAGCTTCTGCAGCCTAAATCATAATAAAATTTAAACAATTAAGGAAAACAAATTTTAATGCATAAAAAAATTTTAATCTCTTTTTTTATCTTAAATCAATTTACAAACTTGTTTGCTTTGACTTTAACAAAAACAATACCGCGCTTTGAAGAACCTGAGCTTACAAATGAAATAATTTGCAATTTAGATCACAAGCAAATTTTAGCCGTTTTAAATGATTCCTTAATTGAGTTATTAAAAGATACGTCTTATCATAGATATAGAACTTTCTTAAAACTCTATTCTGATATTTTGGTTAAGGAAAATAAAACAATCGAAGATTTGACAAAAATTCATGAAGAACTGTTAAAAGAGTTTTCAGATTTAGATGATTTCAATGCTGCATTATATACATTAGATTCAAAAATCAGACCTCAATTAATTCGTTATTTTTTTGATGTATATAAAGTTAATATTGGAAACGAAGTAAAATTAGAAAGTGTTTTAGATAAATTAGTTGATAAAACAGACGGTTTATCTATAAGAGATATTGAAATTGTTATATCTAATGCTTTGGATCAGAGTAAATTAAAAGATGATAATAATTTAATGAATATTCATATTCTTCATAATGAGATTAAAAAAAGAAAAAATGATTTAATTAAAGAATCGTCCGGAAAATATTTACAAGAAAGTCAAAAATATAAAAATCATAATTTAATGATTTATATTGAAAATTATTATACAATTATTACAAGCTTAGGTTTAACAATTTCCAGTGTTCATGACTTACTAAATATTTATTATCAATATAAAGAAAATAAAGCGAATAAAGATAAAAAAGATTATAAGAAAAAAAAATTTTCATGGAAAGATTCAAGTATATTTCGAATATGTCCTTTTATTTTAGGACCTACGTTATTAAATAAATCCTAAATCAACAACCACTTTCCATTTTCATATCTATATTTTCTAATAAAAGAAATCTGCGAAACAGGAACAGTCAAAGCATACAAATATTTTTTTGCTGAATCTATTAAATAAACTGAACCGGGTTGGATTTTGCCTGTTGAATAAAATATTGTTTGATTATTAACGAAAGAAATTGGAGAGTTGATATTTTTTGAAGCTGAAGCAGGGGAACCTTTGATTTCATTTTTAATACCAAATTCAACATTTCTTGATAATTTTACTTTTTGATTTTCAAATGAATATTCATGATTTATTGGATCAAATTTTAAAGTTATATTTTTGTTGCTACTAACTGCGCATTGCTGAAGATAAGGAAATATCATATTTAGTTTTTCAAGATCAGAAACAACTACTTGTTGATTTAAAAACAATAAACTTGGGATTGAGATAGTTGCAATTAACAGAATTAATGAAAGGACAATTGTAACTTCAATTAATGTGAAACCTGTTAATGATTTACCGGTTGATACATTATTGTCAGTGCAAAAATACTCAAGGCGAAAAAATAAATAATTTTTTATATTCATTTCTTTTTTTTTACTATTAATAAAGTTAAAAAATCAACAGAAAAGTATTTAATAAAAGGAATTTTTAGAGGTTCTCAAAACTCCGTAGTAAAACAATTGATTTTAAGTGTTCAAATCGATTATATTTGATAAAAAGGAGATTAAATGAAGAAATTATTAATTTTATTCCTCTCATCAATCTTAATTAATTGTTATTCTAGCGATGACACTACAATTGCTCATACTGCTTGTAGAGGACGTGGTGTTGGTCAAGGTTGTGCATTTACTGTTGATGGCGAGACTACTAGAGGCACTTGCCAGGTAGATAATAGATTAGTATGTAGAAAGCGATGATATTGAATATCATTACAATAAAAAACAGAGATTATTATATGAAAAAGTCATTAATTTTAGTTTTTTTTACATTAAATTTTTCTATTGAATGTCAAAGAGAAAGATTGTGCGAAGGTCCAGAGTGTGCGTCTGATAATGTACCACCCTGGAAAGCTTGTGAAAACCTAAATGAAGGTGATCAATGCCATATTAAAATGGGTGAATATTCAGCAGATGGTGAATGTAAAAGAAGAGCTGGCAGAATAATTTGCATTCCTGATTAACTGACGATCCGTTAATTTTATTCCATTCCTTCTAATCCAAGCGCAACGGAAAGAACTTCTTCAATTGTTGTTAAACCTTGTTTAATTTTATTGACGCCATCCTGAATTAAAAGTGTCATGCCTTCTTTTATTGCCTCATTACTAATTAATTTTGAATCTGCTTTTTCTTTTGTTAATTTTGCAATTTCTGACGTCATTGGCATTACTTCAAATAATGCAAGTCTGCCACGATATCCGGTTCCACTACATTCAGAACAACCAACTGCTTTGTAGAATGTGATTTTTTTTGCTTGTTCAGGTGTAATTCCAAGACTTTTTAAAACATCAGCTGACGGATGATAAGCTTCTTTGCAATTTTCACATAATTTTCGGACTAATCTTTGAGCAACAATACAAATAACGGAAGATGAAATTAAAAACGGTTCTAAGCCCATATCAATTAAACGCGTAATTGTTGCAGGAGCGCTGTTTGTATGTAATGTGCTTAAAACTAAATGACCTGTTAAAGCTGACTGAACTGCAATTTGCGCAGTTTCTTGGTCACGAATTTCACCAATCATTATAATATCAGGGTCTTGTCGCAAAATTGATCTTAAAGCGACTGCAAAAGTTCTTCCAATTTTGTCATTAACCTGAACTTGGTTAATTCCCTGCATTTGATATTCAACCGGGTCTTCCACGGTTACAATGTTAACCTCGGGAGAATTTAATTTGCTTAAAATTGAATATAAAGTGGAAGTTTTACCAGACCCAGTAGGACCCGTTAAAAGAATAATTCCATTTGGTTGCGAAATCGCATCCATAATAACTTTATAATCACGGTCATTAAATCCAAGATTTTGCAATTTGCCAAATGTTTTTGATTTATCTAATAAACGCATTACAACTTTTTCTCCAAAAGTTGTTGGTAAAATGGAAACACGTATATCAATTGATTTATCAGCTACTTTTATTTCAATTCTTCCATCCTGCGGCAATCTTTTTTCTGCAATATTAAGATTTGCCATAATTTTGATTCGTGAAACCAGTGCTCCTTGAATTCTTTTGGGTGGAGTTAAAATTTCGTGCATAACGCCATCAATTCTATATCTTACTCTCACTTCTTTTTCAAACGGCTCAATATGAATATCAGAAGCGCCTCTTTTTATTGCTTGGAATAAAATATGATTAACTAATTTTATTATCGGGGCTTCCTGCGCCATTACCAAAATATCTTTTTCTTCAATTTCACCTAAATCAACTGCTTCTTCATTCAATTCTTTTTCTTCTTCAAGACCCTCAAACATTTTTTTTGTGCCTTCAATTGGATAAAAGCGATTTATTCCTTCTGCAATTGTTGCATCAGTAGCTACGCCAACTTGAACTGTGCCATTATTTCCTAAAAATATGTTTAATTCATCTATTGGTTTGTAATTGTAAGGATTTGACGTGACAATTGTAATTTGGTCTTGAAAACGAATTGGAATAATTATATTTTCACGCAAAAATTTAAATGGAAATCTACCAAGTAAAATTGGATCTGTCATTTGTTCTGTAATTTTATCAATATAAGGAATTGCTAATTGTTGAGCGTAAGCTTTTGCCAAATCTTCAGAAGTAATTAATTTTTTTTCTTTAAGATAATTAATTAAAGATTTATTTTCTAATGTGGCTTCTTTTGTATAATTTAATAATTGATCTTTACTAATTTTGTCCTGCTCAACTAAAATCTGACCTATGTCTTTTAGCATTTTGCAACTCCTATTTATTTCATCCATCCATTATATCATGAAACAGATTCAATGGGTATATTCCTTGCGTTTATAGAGTAACATGATAAAATCAATAAAAAATAGATATTACTTATAAATATTTCGGAAAATAATTCTAAAGTCCTCTCGTTAAACTTTAGCAATCTAATCGTGGCGAGTGTAGCGAGTCGAAGTCGTGACGAATGGCGGATTAAAATATGCAATTTCTTAAAAAATCAATTTTATTTATTGTTTTTTTAAATTTCTTAAATCTTTTTTGTGAGGATACGGCGCAAAAAAATCCCGTTTCTGATTTAAAAGTTAATGAAAATGTTTCTAAAAAAAATGAAAGTTTTTTTAATAGAAGAAAACGCGAAAAAAAAATAGGTGCGTATCTTAAAAAAGAATTTAAAGATTTAACGATTGAAGAATTAGAATTTAATAAAAACCTGGATTTAAAAAATAATAATAAAGAAGGTGCAGCAAGATATCTGGAAAGAATGATTGCAATTTGGAAGCCAAATCCAAAACAAAAAGATTCTGACAGGCTGTGCCAATTTAGATTAGAATTAGCAAATCTTTATTTTGATTTGGGATTATTAGAAAAGGCGTCAAGAAGTTACAAAGAATTTTTAAAAAATTATCCCGGCAATACAAATGCTGAATTTGTTTATTATAAATTAATTTGTTGTTTATTTAATGAATCAGGAGTTTCTGAAAGAGATCAAGCTGAAACAAAAGAAGCTTGTAAATTAGCTTCAGAATTTCTTGAAAGAGAAACTTTTGTTACGTACAGAGATCAGGTAAAAAAAATGTTAGCATTATGCAATAAAAAATTACTTGATGCAGAAATAAATGTATTTAATTATTATTTAAACCGCTCAGTTGTAAAAAAGAATTATCTTCCAGCTCAACAAAGATTAGATTATATAAAAGAAAATTTCCTGAATAATCCACAAAGCCAGGAAGGTAAGAAATTATTATCTGATTTGGAAGAACAATTAAAGGCATTTAAAGAAAAAAGAAGATATGTGCCGCAATATCTAAAAGATAAAGAACCTTTTTACATGGCATTCTTTCCAAAAAAAGATAGAAAAAAAAGATCTTATGGTCAACGATTCTAAAATCAAAAAAGGCGATTTGGGAGAGAATTTAGTTTCCCAATTTTTAATTAAACAAGGTTTTATAATTAAAGAAAAAAAATATCGCAGAAAATTAGGTGAAATTGATCTTATTGCTGAAAAAAATGATATTTTGGCTTTTGTGGAAGTTAAATTGCGGGAAAATATTTATTTTGATATTTCTGAGGTAGTGAATTTAACAAAACAACAAAAAATAATTCTGGCAGCAAAAGAATATATTTCATACAATAATGTTTCTGATAAAATCTGCAGATTTGATGTGGCTTTGGTTGAACAAAATAAGGATGATTTTAAAATAAAATATATTCCAAATGCATTTACAGAAAATTTTTAATTTGAATCAATTTTGGCAAAGAATTATTTCAGGCTCAATCTTTTTAATTGTTTTCTGGTCAATTTTTTTTATTTCTCCCATAATTTTTTCAATCTTAATGTTTTCAATTTTATTAGAAATTTTAATTTTTGAATGGAAAAATTTATTCAAACCATCTGATAAAAAATTCTGGCTTTTAATGCCAATTTATCCAATTTTACCTTTCTCATTAATAATTCGTATAAATTTAATTCCTGCATGTCGCCGATTCCTTTTAATCATTTTTATTCTCGTTTTTTGTTTTGATTCTGGCAGTTACATAGCAGGAAAATTGTTTGGTAAAAATAAAATTGCTCCAAAAATCAGTCCTGGAAAAACTTGGGAAGGTTTTATTGGTGGTTTTTTTTCAGTTTTATTTGGAACGAATTTAATTTTTTTATTCTTAAAACTACCATTATTTGATCTGGATTTATTAATATTATTCTCATTTTCTATAAGTCTTTTTGCTTTTTTGGGAGATTTATTTGAATCTTATTTAAAAAGAAGAGCAGGGATTAAAGACACGGGAAATTTAATGCCAGGACACGGCGGTTTGCTGGATCGATTTGACAGCATTTTATTTGCTGTATTTTTTTTATTTTTTATTTTGTAATCATGAGCATTGAAAGCGATTGTTCATTTATTATTCAAATGCCCAAATATAACGTTGTATAGTATTCAAAAATTCTTCGTCTGCCTTCTTTTGATCTTCAGTTTTTACACCTGTAAATATCCTTTTGTTTAATGCTGAGTTAAAAACTGCTAACAATATTTCACCAACTGTCTTATCTTTGATTTGAGTGGCTATTTTGTCCAAACTTTCGTCAATATTTGCATTCTTAATACTTTTTAAATAATCTAGTATTTCTCTTTTTTGTTCTTGTGATAAATTTCTTACATTCAATTGTACAATGGCCGGTTCTACAAATTTAAATTTCTTATCAAAAAAATTATCAATAATTTCTTTAAATAATGGTTTTTTGTACGCAATACTCAAATATGGTTTTTTGTCTTTTGAACTTAATATTAATTTACCATTTTTTGTATAACCAAGACCATAATGCAATAATAGTTCAATTGCTTGTTTATCATTTGGATTATTTTCTTGAGCTATAGAATTTAAATAAAGTCCAATTGCTGAAACGGGTCCTTGTTCTTCATATAAAGGAACTAAATCAGCTCCATGACTTAGCAATAATTTTAATGTATCGAATTCAATATTATTCATACCGCCTGCAGTGACACGTTTAAATAAATGAACTATAGCTGTACGATTTTCATTATCTTTAATATTTACATCAGCTTTTTTTTCTAAAAATAATTTAATCATTCTATAATAGGGATTCTCATTAACTTCTTGAGAACTGGAATGAATGAAATGTGTAGCTGCTATTAGTGCTGGTAGATCTTTATTTCCTATTTTAATTCTTATTTCATTTACATTAAATTTATTAATTAAATTTTCTACTATTTGGTATTTGCCAAATTTTATAGCATCCGAAAATTCTTTAACATCTGCTGATTTTACATTAATAAATGATGAAATAATTGTGAATAAAATTAATGTTTTTGCAATTTTTAACATTTTTCTCCTTTTTACAAATACACTTAAATTACTAGTGATTTATCTTTTATATTCTAACTGTAACAAATTTAATAGACATAAATCAATAATTTGATATGAAATTTAATAAAAATGTTTTTAAATCTATTGAAATGAGTTTTTTTGACTATTGATTTCCAATTTATTTGCGTTTCATTTGACCAAAATTAAACAATGTTGAAGATTGTAAAATTATTTTTTTTCTGGCTTTGGTAACCGATCTAAAAAATTACACAATTTTAAATACTCAATTAAATTAGTTTGATGAATCTTCTTTTCTTCGCCTGTTATCATATTTTTGACTGTAACTTCTTTATTTGATTCTTCTTCATCGCCTAAAATTAAACAAAATTTTGCACCCATTTTATTTGCTTTTCTCATCAAACTTTTTACCGAAGAATCTTCTTCAAATAAAACATCAATGGTCCAGTTAAACGAATCATTTGCAGTTAGAATGTCGGCTGCATAACTACTTGAATGAAGAGCATTTGCTAAAGACAAAGCTAAAGTGTGCTGTTTTGGGCTTAAAGGCAAAATTAAATTTAAATCAGATTGTTTTGCTATTGGAAGATCTTTTTTGTTTTCAAGTAAAAGCATTAATCTTTCAATTCCAATTGCTGCGCCAACAGCAGGTTGATCTTTATTCGAGTCTATTTCTTTTACCAGTCTGTCATACCGACCACCGCCACAAAATGCATTTTGTGCGCCTAAATCTGTGCTTGAAAACTCAAAAACAGTTTTATCATAATAATCTAAACCACGAACTAAGGTTTTTGAATGTTTAAATGGGACAGAAATTGATTCAATTGTATTTTGTAATAAATCCCATTCTTGTTTGCAATGAGTACATAAATAATCTGTTGTGCTTGGTGCGTTTTTGTAAATTTCTATACAAGTTGGCACTTTACAATCATAAATTCTTAGTGGATTTTTTGTTTTGCGCTCTATGCAATTTGAGCAGATTTTATCACTCACAGAATCAAGAAATTTTTTTAAAACTTCATTGAATTTTTCTCTATCTTGGTAACAGCCTAAAAAATTCAATAAAAGAGTGTAATTATTGAGCTTGAATTTATTTTTGAATAATTCATCAAGCATTTTTATTAATAATGCATCTTGCATTATTGAGCTTGTGCCAATTATTTCTATATCAATCTGATGAAATTGTCTAAATCTTCCTTTTTGAGGACGTTCGTATCTGAACATTGGGCCGATTATAAAAACTTTCCATGGCAATTGTTGAATGTTATTTTCGATAAATGCCCTAACTGCAGGAGCAGTCACTTCTGGACGTAAGCAAATGGAATCTTCATCTTTTGACGAAATTAAAAACATTTCTTTGCTTACAACGTCAGTATGTAAGCCAAGTGAACGTTTGAAAAGTTCAGTATGTTCTATTATTGGTGTCTCGATCTGGTTAAAATTATATTCTTTAAGATGTTTTATAGATTGTGTAGTTATGAAATTTAATAAAGAAGTATCTATAAAATCCTGGGTTCCCTTAACTTTTGTGATCATTTTTGTCTCTTAAAGAATAAAATATTAAATATTATTATTATATATTTATTTAATTTAATTTCAATTTATTCATTTAGAAATTTTTTAAATTCTTTTTTTGTTAACTTGATAGATGCGTTGTCTTTTAAAAAACAAGCTGCTTTTTCGTCTCCTGAATGTGCCAATTTTTTTATACAAAAAATTATACATTTTCTTAAATTACCCAGATATTCATAAAAAGATTCTTGGTTGTCAAAATCGCTAATATCCAAACTATTATGGGAAATATATTTAATTATTTTTCTTAATTCAAGATATGCTTGATATGAATCTTTCCAAAGAAGATTATTAATATGTTCTAAATGTTTTTTTGCATTGTGATTTGAGCTATGAATTATGCTATGAAATTGAGGCTCTTCTTTTTTATCACAATCCATATCAATTCCTAAATATTCTTGATCACAAATATCGCAAGCTTCAAGTTGGTGATTTTTTTCTTGTAATTTAAAAATTTTTGATTTCGATTTTGATCTTTGTAATATAGGATAATGTCCTAATTCTTCAGCCAAATTACTAAAACTTACATCAGCTGGAAAAATAATATTAAATGGAATTAAACAAGAAAATAATAAATATTTCATTTGTTCCCCTTGTTTTAAATAATTATTAATTTTCAATCATTGATTTTAGCTTTTTTATTTGTCACGATTCATTAATTTAAATGGAGTTAATGTTTTTTTGTCATAATAACCATTAAAAAAATTATATTGTAAATTCGAACTGACAGTGAATTCTCCAGTTCCAAGTAGCGTAACGTCTGTTTCAATAGTTCTATCTGGTTCCATTTCAATTGTAACATTACATTTTTTTCCAATATAATTTTCTAAATTTATTGTTTTATAAAAAGGGAATTTTGGTAAAACATTAAATTTAATTGTTTGCTTATCCAAAGTAATAATAATTGTGCTACCAAATTGTACCGTAAGGAACATATTTAAATTACTATGTTTATTATTGGTGTGAATTAAAGTAAACAAAATTTTGTTCGAATATTCAATATTATCATTTACTTCATCATAGTTAATTTTTTTTGATGGTAAATTTGGAATGTATTTTAAATGTTTTTTTCCTATTTTAATTTGAGGATTTTGTTCTAAAAATTCAATTGCATCTAGGTCACCTAATTTTGCTCTATCAATTAAATTTTTTTCAAAATCACAACTTAAAGTGATCTTGAATATAAAACTTAAAAAAAATAAATGAATAAATTTCATATCTTGTCTCATTTAATTGTAAATTCAGATTTTATAGGACCTTCAGGTAAACCTCTGATAAATTGATAAACATAAGGATTATCTGATTCCCAAACAGTTTTTGCATCTCCAAAATATCTTATTTTACCATCATGCAATAATGCAACCTTATCTGCATATTTAAAAATATCTACATCATGGGAAATAACTATAGATGTTAGATCTAATTTTTTTTGCATGTCAAACATAAGTTCATGAATTATCCGCGAAGTTATGGGATCCAAGCCTGTTGTAGGTTCATCATACAAAATTATATTTGGGTTTGTTAGTAATGTTCTTGCCAAACCAACACGCTTTCTCATTCCTCCGGATAATTCAGAAGGATATTTATATAATATATCTTCGGGCAAGTTTACTAATGCTAATTTTTCTTTTACTGTTTTTATTATTTTTGGCATTGGAATTCTATTTTCTATTAAAGTAATTCCAACGTTTTCCAGAATATTTAAAGAATCTAATAAAGCCGCAAATTGAAAAACATAGCCCAATTTTTTGAAAGCTTCTTCAAGTTTTTTACCCGAAAGTTTAGTGATATCGTTGCCATTTATTATAACTTTTCCTTCAGATGGTTTAATCAATCCTATAATTTGTTTTAATAAAACCGATTTTCCTTCACCTGACCGTCCAATAATAACTGTCATTTTACCATCAGGAATTTCTAAATTAACACCTTTTGTAATCCATTTGTCATCAAATTTTTTTTTTAAATCTATTATTTCAATCATTATGGTCCAAAAAGTAAAACTGCTAAAAAATAATTAGCAATTATTATTAAAATAGAGCTGACAACTACGCTTTGAGTTGTTGAAATTCCAACGCCTCTTGCGCCACCTTTTGTATAATATCCTTTGAATGAACCAATTGATGTTAAAATAAATCCAAAAACGCTAGATTTGATAAGCCCACCCCTTATATCGGAAATTTCAACTAATTCTTTTATTCCTGAAGTATATTCATCAGGATTTAAACCCAAAACATGTACACAAACAATATAACCACCAACTACTCCAAACAGCATGGAAAACAAAGATAAAAAGGGCAAGATTATTGTTCCTGCCAAAATTCTTGGGACAATTAAATATTGTTGAATATTTATACATAAAGTTCTTAAGGCATCAATTTGCTCAGTAATTCGCATAGTTCCGATTTCAGCAGCAATTGCAGAACTTGATCTTCCTGTGACCATTAAGCCAGTTAAGACAGGTCCTAATTCTCTTGCCATGGCTAATGCAACTATTGGTCCGATAAATTCTTCTCCGCCAAATTGTTTAAAGCCTTTGTAGCTTTGAATTGCCAAAACAGCACCGGCAAATGCGCCCGTAATTACTGTAATAACTATTGAATTAACGCCAATGCTTTCAATTTGATAAAGAAATTTTGAAAATTTTAATTTTGTACTGAATAATGTTTTAAAAAAATCCAGTATAAATAATGTGAATCTTCCAATAATGGAACTAAAATTAAGAGTATTTTGACCTATTGAATTTATAAAACGTATTATCAAAGCAATCCTTTGATATTACTTATTCTAAATCTTCTACCTCAGAACTTTTTGTAGGCATTTGCTGACTCATAGGGGCAAATTCTTTTATTCCTGAATTTTTGGCCTTCATAATTGAAAGACCTAAAGATCCGCCAATTAAAACAGCTCCCAAAAACCAGGTTATTTTTTGAAATAAATCTTGGCCACCTGAGCTGCCAAAAAGCATTTGATTACTGCCGCCTAAAGTGCCAATACCAATGCTACCTTTACCTTTTTGAACCAAGATAAGCAATATTAAAATAATACATGAAAATGAAAATAAGAATGTAAGTAAACCTTGTAACATTTAAAACTCCTAAAACTCGCACCCCTTCGACAAGCTCAGGGCGAGCGGAATTATTTTTTAATCGCTCGTGGTGAGCTATGTCGAACCATACGAGCACCAATATTTTATCTATTTAATATGATTTTACTATTTTTTTAAATTCTTGGAAATCTGTACTTGCTTTACCTATCAAAAAACCCGAAATTTCCTTGGATTTTTTAAATTCATCTATATTTTTACTATTAATACTACCTCCATACAAAACCGGAATTTCCTCTTTAATTACTTCTTTTATTATTTGAATGATTTCATCTAAATGATCAATTTTAGGAATTACTCCAGTACCAATTGACCAAATTGGTTCATAAGCAATAATAATTTTTTGAAAATTAGTAATTTGTATTATCAGATTGAGTTGTCTCTTTAAAGTTTGCACAGTTTTATCGCTTTTATATTCTTTTTCTGTTTCCCCTATGCATAAAATTGGTATCATTTCTTTTGTAATTAAATTTTGTATTTTTGAAGCAATTATTTCATCAGTCTCATTAAAATATTTTCGATTTTCGCTATGGCCTACAATGCAGAATGCTGCTCCCGATTGTTTGATTGATTCAGCAGAAATTTCTCCAGTATATGGTCCAATTTCTTTATCAGAACAATTTTGGGCTGCTAAATTTATATTGGAATTTTTTAACAATTTATGAACTTCATGTATGGAAATAAATGATGGTGACAGAATTATATTATTTTCATTACCAAAGTCATTCAATTCTTTTAAATTAGTTTTTACAAAATCTAATTCTTCTTTGAAAGTTAAATACATTTTCCAATTGGCAACAAAAAAATTTTTCATAATGATTTATTAGTATATACTTATTTAACAATCAATTTTTCCTTTTAAAAAATAAAATATCATAGGGCTCACAAAAATGAAAATTTCTAAAATCGCTTATTTAACTTTTTCATTGGCTTTAAATTCACAAATATTTTCTATGGAAAGTAATGATGGCGATGATGAGGAATGCGTTTTTTCACAGGAACAGGAAGATGAAGCAGTTTCAACAGGAAATAAAATCTTAGATTGTTTAACTGATGAATTATTGGCAATGATTGGAAGAAGCCAACAATTTTTAGGAATTCAATTTGATGAAGTGAATAAAGAAAAAATCATTGAATTAATCTATCAAAATTTTACTGCCAAAGAGATTAGCCAAATTTATATTTTGATAAATACAGAAAGATTGTATGTAGAAATTGAAAAAAATGAAGTTGCTAAAAAATTTGTCAGATTTCACTTAGAGTTCAAGTAAAATTTTGATAGATTAATTCAATGATTTTTTCTTTATTCACTTCATCAAATTGAAGTTGCTAAAAAATTTGTCAGATTTCACTTAGAGTTCAAGAGTAAAACAGCTGTTTTACACAAAAGAACAAACACTATCTAAAAAGATATTTTAAAACAAGATGTTTAAATTAATTCTTGCCGTAATTTTATTATTAAATTCTCAAATTTTTTGTCTCGATAGTCAGAATGAGGCGATTGATATAAA
>Ga0207014_1042_pt1 | contig 31451 bp, 28 predicted proteins | sample Alteio_BWMinCont_56_FD_153495 | JGI IMG/M metagenome (GOLD analysis project Ga0207014, IMG submission 153495) | Enriched cells from forest soil in Barre Woods Harvard Forest LTER site, Petersham, Massachusetts, United States -... | ecosystem: Environmental > Terrestrial > Soil > Temperate forest >...
CAACAAATCGGCCACGGTCAATTTCAGCCACTCCAACCATGCCGCCACGGCCTTGCCGCTCTCGTTCATGTAGGTCATCGGCTTCACCAACCGCTCTCCCGAATCGAGCGCCGCGAGCTTCGAGAAACGCGCGCGCTCATCCTTAAACCCCGCTCCCTCCTCATCCGCCCAGGCGTCCAGAACCAGAAACCCGACGTTATGCCGCGTAAAAAGATACTCCGGGCCGGGATTGCCCAAACCAACGACAAGCTTGTAAGTCGGCGCGGGCACAATTACTGCCGTCCGCAGGACCTGCCGTCCGCAGGACTACTTCTTGCCCTCGGGCTTGGCCGCCGCTTTTGCGTCCGGTTTACCGCCCGCCTTCGCGTCAGCTTTGCCGCCCTTGGCGCCAGGGGCAGGGGCGGCTTCATCCACCTTCTTTTCCATGATGACTTCGGGTTGCACCACCTCGGCGCTGGGCGTTTCAACAACTTCTTCCTTCGGAGCGAACACGCTGAACACCGGCAATTCCGGCGGATTCGTCACCGTCACGCCTTCCGGCAGGATCAGTTCGCGCACGTGGACGGAATGTCCGATTTCCAGATGGCTCACATCGACCGTGATCAATTCGGGCAGATTCCGGGGCAAGCAAGCCACGCGAATATTGCGCAGCATCGTTTCGAGCAGGCCGCCGCCGGTCTTGACGCCGACCGGTTCGCCGATGCTGGCGACCGGCACCTCGGCATGGAGAATTTCGTCCTGGGCGATCTCATGCAGATCGATATGGATGATGTAATCCTTGATCGGATGATGCTGAACGTCGAGGAGAAGGGCCAGATGCTGGTCGACCTTCTTGCCGGACGGATCGGTCAGCTCCACATCGACCAGGACGTTTTCGCTGGTCGAAGATTGCAGCAACGCGGCCAGCTTCCGGGCATCGATTTCAATCGGGCGGGAACGGACCGTCTTGTCCTTGGCCTTGCCGTAAAGCACGCCGGGAACGCGGCCCGCCTTGCGCACGGCCTTCAGGGCGGTGCGTCCGATGCCGGCACGCTGAGATACTTGGAGAGAGACAGTCTTGGCCATAAAACGATGAAATCTTGGGTTAAGTTGAGCCGGACATTAAAACGCACCGCCCCGACCCGGTCAAGGGGGAAATATAGCGGCGCATGAAGCCACTACTCGATCAATCGAGGTCGAGTTCCGCTTTGACCTGTTCCCAGGGAGTGCCGGGTTTGCCTGCATTGCGTTCCACGGCGGCACGAAGTTCCATGAGGTCTTCCATGTCTTCGAGGCGTTCATGGAGACGGCGCACTTCAACGGCCAGGGATTCCAGCGTTGGTTTTTCAAGGGCAGCATTACTCATAGGCTTCTTTTCGATCTTTGACAGCATACACGCTAATCAGATCGCTTTACAGCTTGAAAAGCACCCGGATGCCGCCCACCCGCAGCCGGTATTCGTGGGTTCTGCCGGTCAACTTCTTCACATCACCGGCCAGATCGGTTTGCAGGACATCGAGCCGCCAGCCGATATTGCGCCTGTGTTCCTTGAGCAAAGCCCGCAATTGCTGGCGCGCTTCGTCTTTGATCTCCAACCGGTAACGCATAGCCTTCTCTGTCTCTTTTTCTCCAACACCAACTACCCAATCACCGGCAACGCGTCGAAAAACTCGTTGGCGAATTTTCCCCGGCGAAGATCGGCCCTGGTCTTGCGCAGGACCCAGTGCTCGACATGCTCGCGAGTCGCGCCGGGGGCCAGCGGCAGGTTCGGCGCGAGCGATTCGAGTTCGAGGATCTTGATGTTGGTGAAAAGCTCGAAGTTCGCGCCCATGTCCGGGTAGGTCAAAGCCGGGTCGTAGACGAAATGTTTCGCGAAAACAAAATCACCGTTCTGGTAGGCGATCCAACCGGTCGCGAGCTTCAGCCCGATCTTGGTCGCGGGCCGTTCCGGGTGATGCGACACCCGCAGAAAATGCTCGCTGAAAGTGTAGCGCCCGTCGGAAATATTGGTGAAGGGCCACAGGATCAATTCACGATTGGGCAGAAAATCCTGCGGCTTCGTGCTGCGGCCCTCGGGAAATTCGGAGGGATGGAAATCAAGGCGCGGCTGGGGAATATGCGCCGTGCCGCCCGGCGCCATGACCGAAAGCGCCCACGGCGTCACCTCCAGCGGCTTGTCGCCGACATTCTTCAGCGAATGCGTGACACGCACCACCTCGTTATCAAGCAATTCCACGCGCAAGGTTTTCTGAAAGCCAAACGGGCTCGCGGGCTGCGTGATTTCCACCCCATCCTCACCGAGCTTGGTCCACGCCACCGGCTCGTTGTCCAATTCATAGGAATGGGCCGCTTCGGGCGCGGTCCAGAAACGATGGCCGCCGCGAATCATCCATTCCTTTTCACCCGAACCGCCGAGTTGCTCCGGCATCTCGACGAAAACATTGCGCGCCTCGTGAAAAGCGTAGCGGAGAATCCGCGGCCCCACATCGAGCGTGATGATCAACTCGGTGGTCGGGCCTTGAATGCGCAAATTACGTTTCCAACCGGCGTAGGGGATTTCCTGGATCATGGCGTTTTTTTCTGGAGTAGGGTGTTGAGGAGCGGTTCGTAGAATTTGCTATGGACAATCGCCGGATCGAACAAGCGGCGGCAGCGGCGTTGTTGCCGGAACGGGGACTGGGTTTCCAGCCAGACGACCGCTTCGGGAAGCTTCGCCAGATCGTTCAGCAAAAAAGACCCCGTTCCTTCCAAAGCGCGGAACGAGGGAATATCGCCGCACCAGACCGGCATCCGGTGCAGCGCCGCCTCCAGGACCGGCAGCCCGAAGCCTTCCTGCTTCGAGGGAAAAAGAAGGCAGTCCGACAAGAGATAAAGATCGCGCAGGGTCTCATCCTGAATGGGGAAATAATCGCTCAGGAAAATCACGTGGCCTTCCAAATCCGCCGGCAGTGATTGACGCAAAAACGCGCCGTAATGCTCCGAGGCCGGACTGTCGGGCACCTTCGCGCCCGTGATCAGCAGCAGCGGATTGCGCCCCCCTTCGCGAAGCTTCTTCACCACTTCAATGGCGAAGTCGATGTTCTTGCGCACCATGACGCGGGCCGGAAGCAGGAAAACAAAATCGCGCCACGGAATCTCCAGCGCCAAAAGAGCCTTCCGTATTTCCGGCGTGAAGCCAAAAAGGCGAACCGGATCGACCATATTGGGAATGACCTGCGGCGCGACCGGAAGCTTGAGATGAATCTTGGTCTCGGCCGCCCGCAAGTCGGAGGTGGCCACGTACGTCACGTCCTTCGCGCTCGTCCGCATCAGGTTCCACGGCGGCTGCGTCGGGTTCGGCAGCGCGAAATCGGAATTGGCAGCCGTGAGATCATGCGTCCACGCGATCATCTTGTGACGGGAAGCCAGGTCGTGCAGTGCCAGCGTGCAGGCCAGATTAAAATGCATCGTGAAAATGTTGTGGACGAAAGTCACCTCCACACCGGCCAGCGCCGCTTCCAGCGCTTCCACCAACACCGCGCGGTATTGCGTGAAGTTCTGGTCCGTCTGGCCGCGATCGAGCTTGGCGCGCACGCTCTTATTCAACTCAAAATCGGGCGCGAGTTGCGGGACCAGGACGAACTCGTAGCCTTCGCCCGCATCGCGACCGCTTCCCGTCAAAACCTTCACCTCGTGCCCGGCGTTCACCAACATATTCGCCTGATCGCGCACTACATTTTCCACCCCGCCCATCTCCGGCCAGGTCGAATAGTGCAGCAACGCAACTTTCATCTCCGCCCACCATAAACCGGCCCGCGCCGTCCAAAAGCATTTTTTACACGGAAGACGAGGCTGACCGTGACGGCTTGGATCAGAAACTTACGCCTTTCCGACCAGAAGCACGGCGAAACGCCAGACGGGACTGCGTAACGCCAGCTCTCCACCCTCCCCGTTTTCTTTCACAGTCAACTTCTCACCGGTAATTAAATCCACCGCAGTCCGAGCCGGTAAAAAGCCCTTCTCGAACTGCAACGTCAAACGATCCGCGTCGGGCGGAAAAAAGACAAAGATCAATCGCCGTTCGTCGGAAGTACCCGACTTAATGTAGAAAAACGACTCAGGCGACCCGCTCGGCACCTGCACGTTGATTTTCGGCCGCCAGCCCGAGCTGAAGACGCAGGCCCGCACAAATCTTTCGAAATCGGAAGTCTGCTTCTCCCGATAGGCATCGCCCATGTAGCAGCCGCAAAGAATCAGCTTCCCCTCGCCCACCTGCACTTCGCTGATCAGTGCGCCGTCGGCGTGTTCCGCCCAGATTTTTTGCGCGCCGTTCCGTTCCCAGGGCGTCACCCATTGTTTGACGCCAAGCGTGAGCGTTTCTTGATCCGCGTGGACGATAATGGCATCGTCGGTCAAAGCGCGACGACCGACTTCGCTCAACCCGCTCAGGCGCGCGATAAAGCGATCGGGCGGATAATTGTAGAAACCTTGCGGGCTGAAAGCGCCGCATTCCGATTCACAAACCAACGTCCCGCCTTTTTGGACGAAGGCAGAGAGGGCCTCCTCCACCGCCTCGCTCATCACGATCGTGCGCGGCAGAAACAAAACTTTCAGGTCATTGAGGGACGCCAGGTGTTCCTCCTCGACCACCACGTACGGAATCGAACTCTTCACGAGGGCCCGGCAGTAACCCTTCATCGCCGACTCGGCGCGCCGGCATTGCCCCTCCTCGGCCCAGGTCAGGTAGTAGCTTTGCGGACTGAAGAACACCCCGACCGTCGCTTTGTCGGGACGATAGGATTGAAACAGCGCGAGGTTTTCCTGCAAAAGGCCGCCGGTGATTTTCATCGCCGCGAGACGCTCCTCCGCCAGGCCATCACGGCCGATCAAACCGAATCCGGCCGACTCACAGCCGAAGACTTCATCCCGCCAGCACCAGAAGAGAATCGTGTCGGCCCCGCAGGCGAGGCCGTTCCAGATCCAACGCTGCTGGCTCAAGGCGTCGACCGGCTGGTACACCTCGAAGCCGATCGAAGCCCGGCCGCCCTGCACCTCGCTCAACCAGACGAGCTTTTCCCGCGCGGCGGACTTAACGAATTCAACCCGCACCCCAAAATCCACATCATCGATGTCGAACCACTTGGGAAAGCTCGAGCAGCCCACTCCATCAAGATCATCGGCGTAATTCCAGTCGTTGCCACGATCGAGGGCGGTACACTCCGCGCATCCCCCCCACTCCACGCACGGACCGGCCCCATGCACCGTCACCGGCTTCTGGGGATCGAGTTTTTTCATGAGCTCGTACCGCTGCCGGCCATGTTGATTCGCTCGCCAGGTGATGAAATGCTCCCACGCCATCATCTCGGTGTAGGGACGACGCGGGATCTTGCCCGGCATCACTTCGTCCCACTGGCCGTAGCGCCGTTTCCAGGCGCGATTCAGGCCGTCGAGACCTCCGTACTTTAAATCGAGCCAGCCCCGAAAGGCCGCGAGCGTATGCGGACAAAGACAAACCCGCGCATCGGCCTGCACATTCCAACGCAGTTCGTTCCACGCGTCCCATCCCCGCAGGGCGGGAGACTCGCCATACCGTTCCACCGTCCGTGTCAAAAACCCCCCCATGCGTTCCCACACTCCGGGATGATCCGTGCAACCGCCCGGCGTCAATCCAAAGTGACATTCTCCGCGATTGGAAGAGATCACCTTATGTCCGAGGTGATCGATCATCTCGCTGCCGGGCACCTCGCGGTGAATCCAATAAGGCTGGATTTCGGCGATTGTGCTCAGAATCACGCCCAGCCCGTTCTTATCCGCCAGTTCCATCAGCCGGTCGTAATCCCCAAACACGAACTCGCCCGGCGTCGCCTCAACCCATGCCCACAAAACCCAAAGCTGGACCGTATTAAGCCCGGAATCCTTGATCCTCTTGAAATCATCCTCCCAATATTTTCGTTCGGGAAACGGTGCGCGGTAATATTGAACGCCGAGATTCATGGAAAAAAATCATGCGCCTCGCCGAGGCGAATGGAATAAAAAACAACGGCGTGGCGCTGAAACTTAATGTCTGCGCGGTCTTGTGCGGAGCAGCGGCAGCCTACCCGCTAGAATCCGGAATAAAGAGACAGCCGCATACCTGTCCCCTTTTCTTTGGCTGCTACCAAACCAGCCGTCTGCAATCGCCGAAATGATTCATTTGGAACTGGGAGCTTGCCGCACCATCGCCTTCACTTTGGCTAGGTTCTCTTGCGCGTTGCCATAGTCGGGATTCAGTCGTAAGGCCTCCTGAAACTGGGCCATCGCTTCCTCCACCCGCCCCTTTTTGAAAAGGGCAACGCCAAAGTTGTTGTGGGCCTCGGCATTGTTGGGATTGATTTCCAGGGCCCTTTGGAATTGGACCATCGCGTCAGTCACCTGCCCCTTTTGCAAGAGAGCCGAGCCGAGGTTGTTGTGGGCGTCAGCATAGTTGGGGTTGAGTTCCAGCGCTTTTTGGTACTCGGCCATCGCGTCGTCCACCCGCCCCTTTTTGAGGAGAGCAATGCCGAGGTTATAGTGGGCGTCGGCATAGTTGGGTTTGATTTCCAAGGCCTTTTGAAAATGGCCCATCGCCTCGTCCGCCTGCCCCTTTTGCAAGAGAGCCGAGCCGAGGTTGTTGTGGGCGTCGGCGTAGTTGGCTTTGATTTCCAAGGCCTTTTGAAATTGGGCCATCGCCTCGTCCACCTGTCCCTTTTGTAAAAGAGCGATGCCGAGGTTATTGTGGCCCACCCAGCAGTTTGGATTCCGAGCCAGCGTATCGGTCCAGAGCGTCTCCACGCTCTCATAAGCCCAGGCCCTCTGCCAACTCGTCACCCCGAGAATCAGCGCCAGTCCGGCGCCAAGGGTCGCTGGCAACCACGCTTTCCCCGGAAGGACGAACTCCGAAAACCTGATCAATCCCGCTCCCGCCAGCGCCAGCGGTCCCATGCCGGCCAAATACTGCAAATGATCCTCAACAAACGAATAACGCCAAAAAGACTGGTCGATGAAGCCCAGGAACGGAAGCACCACCACCAGGAAATAAGCCAACACGAAAAAATAAGGTCGAGACCACGACAGCCGTTTGACCCATAAAATAAACAGGATAACGATCACCGCCAGTAAAGGCAGATATGAGAGCCATAGCCCGGCATCGATCTCCCAGCGCGGATAGATGGTGATCAGGGGATGCGGCCAAAGCAGTTTGCCCACATAAAACCAAACCGCGTCGCCTGCCGTAGCCGCACGCTCCGGCCAACTCCGCGCCGGCTGGGCATCCGCCATTGCCGGTTCCAGTGTCCCCAGCCACAGGGTGACGGCGCTGGCGACGGCCGACATCACAAAGATCGGCGCCAATCTCATCAGATTGCGCCAATGCCATCGGCCCTCCACCCACCAGGCGCACAAGCAGAGCACCACTGGCAGCACCACCGTGGACGACTTGCTCGCCATCGCCAGGGCGGCAAAAAGCAAGGTTAACGCATAGTTCCAACCACCGCCGGTTCGCACGTCAATATCTTTTGCTCTCAGCCCTTTTACAAAGAAAAGGATCGAGAACAGGTAGAACAAACCCGACTGCGTGTTCTTCATCTCGGAGATCCACGCCACCGATTCGACCTGGAGCGGATGCAAGGCCCAGAGCGCCGCGCCCAGCCATGCACCCGGCACCCGCAAACTTCGCAAAACCCGCCAGAGCAAAATCGCACACGCCCCGTGCAGCAAGACATTCACGAGATGATAGGGCAGCGGCGCTAATCCCCATAGCAAATGCTCCACCCAGAACGTGGTGAACACCAGAGGGCAGATCGATGCGGATTGAGTCGTCCAGATTTCTTTCAACCCAAGCGGCCCGATAATGCAAGGGTTGGCCGTTAAATGCACATCGTCATCCCAAACGAATCCAGCCTGCCACACCGGTTGATAGGCCAGAACAACCGCCAGAACCAGGACCAACCCCAAAAGCCAGTCGCGACTGAACCAAAACGGCAACTGCGGCGCAGCAGTACCTGAGGAAAAGGAGGCAGGCACGGAGCCAAGCATCTTTTCATTCATTGGAGATGGATTTACGCGGCCTTCCCCGAGACCGCACGGCGGATTCCGTGCCCTGCACCGTTGTCAGGTCCGCGATCCATTGACGTTGCCCTTGGGGAGAGCCGCGCACAACACTTTGCCGCAACGAATCGACAGTGGCCTAAATCCCCTCCATCGGCAAAATCTCTTAAAAAAATCGGGATTGTGCACGTAACAAACAATGCTCTGTGAGATAATCTTTTCTTCCTTCCACAGAAGCCTTAATTAGGGCTAATGAAAATCCTCCTAACTTGCCTGACTCTCTTGAGTGCTTCTGCGGCACTTTACGCCGACGCGCCAGCCCCTAATGCCGACAAAATCATCGTTCAGGACGTGTCTACTATGGATAGGCAAATGCTCCAAGACGTACTCAACGTCAACGAGAAAAACGGATATAGGGTCAAGGCTGGCGTTGGAAACTACCTAATTTTGGAGCGGCCTTAGCTCTTCTTTTTCTTTTTCGCCAACGCCTTCTTCCAGTCCTTCGGAGGCTTGACCATCATGGCGCGGCCTAATGCCTCTTCGGGCGGAAGGTCGATCTTGAGGCGCTGTGATTTTTTGGCTGTTCTCATAACTTACCTTTAGCGGGTTTGATTTCCGATCCTCTCAAATAATATCGAGCTTGGGGATCGCGGTCGAGTTGATCCCTTTTCTTGTGAATCAAAAGCCCTCGCCCAACCAGATTGTCTAAAAGTTTCTTCGAAGCGGGCCAGCTCAGTCCCGTTAATCGCTGGGTCTGACTCACTCCAATAGATTTGTATTCCGCAGCACAGTTGATAACCCTTTTTTCATACGTTGATAGCTGCTTAAAAATGACGGCTCCAACGATTGCCGTTGCGTCTGAATCAAGCCAAACCTTTCGATGCTCAATGTTATTTCTTAGGACAACCTTAACGCTGGCATGGGAAGTTTCTTTTTGTGAAAACTCAGGAAGGGGAAGACTTAACTCTTCCATTGTAGCCCTCATTCGACGCACTCCCTCATGAGCGCATTTAACGTAATCCAAGTAAAACATTGCATCCATAAGCTGAGGATTTCTCGGATGATGCATTTCGATGTTCGCGGGATTTACGAAGGGAAGAAATCCTCCAGGGCTTTCCACTTCCAATCGGTCGTCGAAGAGCTTGATGAAAATTGGCTGATTTCTAAGTCCATATGATCTGTGACAACAGGCGTTCACAATAGCCTCATACCAGGCCGGCTTAGGATATTCAGGCGCAGTCTGAAAAGTGCCATCTTTACCTAAACGAGAAAATTCGCGCAGTTGACCTTCCAGCAACTTTTCGGCCTTGTAGATGAGTTCTGGGACGGAGCCTTCTAAAATTTCATCTTTCACGGCGTTAAATTTTTCTCCCTGACCTTCTTGTGTGCCATCGAATCTGAGAAACCGAATCTTGCAGCCGGGGAACTCAACGCAAGGGTCTTTAGCAAAAAGCAATGCGAGAGCCTTATTGGGAATGAATTTCCTTTTAACCATCCGGCCCAAGCGTCTCGTACACAACAATTCTTCGAGACTTATTTTAAGGTTTAGATTCCTTCTTTTTATCAGCTCAGTTGCGAATTGATTTATGGCCACTAAATTAAAAGCCGATGGGTATACGGAAACCGAATCTTCTTGCTCGAAAGAAACCTCTCCTTTGTCTCGCTGAAGCTCCACCAATTCATCCTCGCGAACCTTGCGCTTGCTATCTCCCCGTCTGGCATATGCCTTTCCGCAGGATGTTCGCGTTACCTTTCTCTCATTGTAATAAACCCTAATTAAGAGAAGCTCGTCAGGTGATCCCTTGGCCGTTTGTATCCTGATCCGCTTGGTATCATAGCGCGTATCGGGCGAATAGATGTCTCCAGCTTTTTCGAGGTCATTTATGTGTCCCACGCTCGATTTGTGAATGCCTTCGAAAACGCCATCGTTGCTCATTCCGATGACGATCAAGCCTCCGTCAGGAGGCGTGTTGGACCACATCGACAAATACTCACCCAGTTCTTTCGCATGAATGCCCACGGACTTGCGCTCAATTCGCCGATCTTCGGTGAGGAATCTCAGCAAGTTAGATTCGTCGGCATCATAAATTTCGTCGGGCGAAATCGTGCGATAGAACGGCCTTTCGAAGGGTATCTCAAGCTGCTCAGGTTTAATCACTTAAGTTGTCCTTCGAAGGGCTTTTATGAGTCCCGGTATTTGAGCCTCTTACCCTCCATCTTGGATAGACTGTCGAAGGTGCGTTGTCCATCCGTTACCTTACGATTGCTGTAGCGATGGTCAAACTCGGCCAGATAGAGAGGCAAATGCTTCTTGCTGACATGGTGGAAGGTTCCAACCACTCCGCGCTTGAGGAGAGAGAAGTATCCTTCCGCGCTATTCGTCGTGACATCCCCGCGAGCGTATTCCCGAATATGATGGTTAACCGTTTCGTGGGATTTGAAGCCTTTCGTGGCCTTGAGATACACTTGGTAGGTATCCGTCATGATGCGCGTGTCCTTGCTCACGTGCTCTTTCAGAATGGCCTTTAGATTCTTTCCGGTAACGGTCTTCACCACGTGAGAGCGGACACGGCCATCGCGCTCCACAAGGGACACTACAGCGGCTTTATTGCCCTTGTAGCAACGGCCCATGCCGCGCTTCTTTCCGCCAATGTAAGTCTCATCGACTTCCACAATACCGGAAAGCTTATCAGCGAAAACAGGGTCTTTCAGCGCGAACCGAATCTTGTGCATCATCATCCAAGCGGTGCGATAGCTACCGAGATCGAGCATCCGTTGAACCTGTAAAGCGGAGATGCCTTTCTTGGAGGTGCAAAGCAAGTACCAAGCGATTACCCATTTGCGAAGCGGGATATGGCTATCTTCAAAAATCGTCCCCACCGTGCACGTGAACTGTTTGCCGCAAGCGGAACAGTAGCGGAGACCGGCACGAACTTTCTTTTCAGGATTCGCGGCAATATCAGAAAACTTCGCCTGATCGTTGCAAGAACAATGAGGGCAAACGATGCCGCTCTTCCAACGAATTTCTTCGAGGTGTTTGCGAGCCTTATCATCATCAGGGAAGCGTTCCATGATTTGAATCAGCGTCATCTCGTGCGGCTCGGTCTTCGTTTTCATGCCTCAAACCTACCAAAAACCTATTGTTTGTCAAGTGCATAATTCCGAAAAAAATAGGCTCCCGAGGCTTTTTAAGCAAAGCCGCGAAAATGCCCCGGACGGAACGCCCCTTCCCGAAGGAATCTTCTTGCCGCCACGCCGCAGAGTCCTATTCAAACGACATGACCCCGAACGCATGGCAATGGCTCTGGCCGGTCTTTTTCTACCTGGTCGGGTCGGTGCCCACCGGGTATTTGCTCGGCAAGTCTCGCGGCCTCGACATCCGCCGGCACGGCAGCGGCAACATCGGCGCCACCAACGTGTGGCGGGTCATGGGCCGCAACTGGGGACTCGTCGCCTTTGCCTCCGATTTTCTCAAAGGCTTTCTGCCCCTCTACCTGTTGCGGACGCTCAGCTTTCCCGACGGCGGCTCCTGGACCATCGCGCTCCTGCTCGTGGTCTGCGGGCTGGCAGCGATCATCGGCCACAACTACACGCCCTGGCTCGGGTTCAAGGGCGGCAAAGGCATCGCCACTTCCGCGGGCGTGATGGCCGCGCTGATGCCGCCGGTGCTCGCCGTGGCTCTGGCGCTCTGGATCATCGCGACGCTCGTCACCCGCACCGTTTCCATTGGCTCCCTGCTCGCCGCGATCGTCCTGCCGCCGGCGGCGGCTTGGTTCTATCCCGGCGAATGGGTCTACTTTGGCTTGGCGACGCTCGCGGGAGGGCTTGCCGTGTGGCGTCATCGCTCCAATATTCAACGATTGCTGGCTGGCACGGAATCACGCATCGAATTTGGCTCCAAGAAAAAGAGCGATCCATGAACATCATTATTTTAGGACGCGGCGCGTGGGGCAGCGCCATCGGCGGAGTCGTTGAACGCCTCAACCATCAGGTGACCTTTGTCGGGCACGCGGACCCGGCGTGGCCCGCCGTCAAACCCGATTACGTCCTGGTGGCGCTACCCGTGCAGCATGTGCGCGAAACGCTCGGACATTTTCCGCCGCCCGGCGTCCCGGTGTTGAGCCTGAGCAAGGGCCTCGAGATCGAGACCGGCGAGCGCGTCAGCGAAATCATCACCGAGGTTTGGCACGAGCCGCGCGTGGCCGCTCTTTCCGGACCGACGTTCGCCTCCGAAATCGCCGCCGGTCTTCCCGCCATCTGCACCATCGCGGCGGAGGACGAACAACTCGCGAAGGAATTTCAGGCCATTCTCCACCAACCCAGTTTCCGCACCTACAGCTCGGGCGATCTCACCGGCGTGGAACTCGGTGGCGCGCTGAAAAATATTTATGCCATCGCGGGCGGCGCGTGCCACGGACTCAAGCTCGGACAAAACGCGTTGGCCGGATTGCTCACCCGCTGCCTGGCCGAAATGACGCGCATCGGCGTCCAGGCTGGCGCCAAGGCGGAAACGTTCGCAGGGCTGAGCGGCATCGGCGATCTCATGCTGACCGCCACCAGCAAGCAAAGCCGCAATTTCCGCTTCGGGAGTTTACTGGCGCAGGGCCTGACGGTCGAGGAAATTTTGCCTCAGCTCGGCGGCGTCTGCGAGGGCTTTCCCACCACGCTCTCGGTCCATCTTAACAGCGCCATCCCGACCGATTCCAAGCCGATTGTGACCCAGCTTCACGCCGTGCTCTACGAAGGCATGTCTCCCGGCAAGGCCGTGAAAAATCTCCTCGGCCGCGCCGCCCGCGATGAATGACTCTGGCGGAGGGCAGGCGCGACGCACGACGACTACCCAAACGATAATTATTGCCTCGCACGGAGTGCGTTCGTACTGTTTGTTGAAACAGTAAACAACTCACCCTCCCCCTCTTTTCTATGCCTATCTACAACAGCGTCCTCGATACCATTGGCCGTACTCCCCTCATCAAATTGAACCGCGTGACCGACGGTCTTGAAGCGACGATTGCGCTCAAAGCCGAATTCTTCAATCCGCTTGGCAGCGTGAAGGACCGTATTGGTCTGGCCATGATCGAGGCGGGCGAGAAGGCGGGCAAGATCACGAAGGACACGATCATCGTCGAACCGACTTCAGGCAATACCGGCATTGCGCTCGCGTTTGTGGCGGCGGCCAAGGGTTACAAGCTGATTTTGACCATGCCGGAAAGCATGTCGCTGGAACGGCGCACGCTGCTCGCGCTGCTCGGCGCAAAACTGGTGCTGACGCCTGCGGCGGAAGGCATGAAGGGCGCGATCGCGAAGGCGAAAGCGATCATGGAGGAAACGCCGAACGCGTTCATCCCGCAGCAATTTGAAAATCCGGCCAACCCGGAGATTCATCGCAAAACGACGGCCGAGGAAATCTGGAAGGACACAGACGGCAAAGTGGACATTCTCGTTTCGGCGGTGGGCACGGGCGGGACCATCACCGGCGTCGCCGAAGTCATCAAGGCACGCAAGCCCGAGTTCAAGTCGATCGCGGTCGAGCCGAAGGATTCTCCCGTGATCACCCAGACCCTGAAGGGCGAGCCGCTCAAGCCCGGTCCGCATAAGATCCAAGGCACCGGGGCCGGTTTCGTGCCGGGAAATCTCCATCTGAAAATCGTCGATGAAGTCATCACCGTGAGCAACGAGGATTCGCTCGTCATGGCGCGTCGTCTGGCCAAGGAAGAAGGCCTTCTGGTGGGCATCTCGACCGGCGCGAATGTCTGGGCCGCCATCCAGGTCGCCAAGCGTCCCGAAAACAAGGGGAAGCTGATCGTGACCATCGGGTGCAGCACGGGTGAGCGTTATCTTTCGACCGCCCTGGCCGAGGAAGCGCGCAAGGAAGTCGGCGCGTAGAATACGGCGGCTACAGGGCAGACGCCTGGGCAATAGGACTTATGAGACCGATGGGACGGATGTGTCGAAGGAGAACGGGGGTCGTAGACAGCCGTGTCGCGCGAAAGTTGGCCTATGTGGAAAAACTTATATAAATTACAGTCATTACGTTAAATATCATCACAATCGAGGGATGATTTTTCCCCGTATCCGTTTGTTTTTTGCTTGCATAATTAAACTTCCTAAACTACTCCCTTTAAAGGCAAGCATCCTTTCTGATTCGATTCGACTCGTGGTGAAATCATAAGAATGTCTCCTTTTCCCATTTCACTTTATCTTCCTCTTTTATAGAACATCGTCGTGAAAGATGTGCCCACCCGAAATCAGCCCGAGTCCGTAAGGAAGCCCATCGTCCTGCGTCAGCCTGGGCAGGAAGCGGCGAAAACGTCCGCCGAGTCCGGCAGTTCTCCGTCGCCTGGCGGTGCGGAATCCGATATCCAAAGGCTTCGGGAGGAAGTGGCCAATTGTCACCAGAGCCTGGAGCAATGGACCCACGCGGAAGTGGAATGGAACCAGCAGCGGCGGCTCTTCCAGATCATGACGGACAACGTGTCGGATCTCATCGTCCTGCTGGATCATCAGGGCCACCGGACGTGGAGTAATCCGGCCTACAGTCATCTCATGGGCTACTCGACGGAAGAGCTGGCGGGAACGTACGCGCTGGCGGAGGTTCATCCCGACGATCAGGCGCACGCGACCGAAGCCTTGAACCTGACCCTGCAACAGGGTTCAACCCAGCAGGCGGAATATCGGGTGCAACAGAAAGACGGCGGCTGGGTGAATCTTCAAACCGAAACGATTCCCGTTCACGATCCCGGAGGCCGCGTTGAATCGGTCGTGCTGCTGGCCGTCGATACGACGGAAAACAAGAAGCTGGAGGAAGCCCTGGCGCTGGCCTCGACCAAGGCGACGGCGGCGGCGCTGGTCGAGGGGATGGCGCGCGATTTCGATCAGATTTTGACCAACGTCGTCGGCAATCTCACCATCGCGAAAAATTTGAACGGTCCCCATAACGCCATCGCGGTGCGCCTGAATGAAATGGAACGCTCCCTCCAACGGGCCCGCGATCTCATCGAGCAGATGTTTTCCATCACCCCCGAGCAGGCCCAGCCCAAGGTCCGGGTGGCGCTCGAACCGGCGGTGCAGGAAGCGGTCTCCGACGTTCTGCGGGGAACGATGATCCGGGCGGAATATCTCTTCCCCCGCAACCTGCCCGAAGTGGACATCGACCAGGAGGCCTTCTCCCATGCGATTCGCAACATCGTCACCAATTCCGTCGAGGCGATGGACAAGGGCGTGGTGCGGTTCTCCGCGGAAAATATCCCGCATACGCAATTTTCCTATCGCCCGGATCTTCCCCTGAAAGTGGGCGATTATATCTGCCTCCATATCCAGGATCAGGGGCACGGCATATCGGAGAAAGCGCTGCCTCGCGTGTTCGAGCCTTACTTCACCACGCGAAGCGGCTCGCAAGGCCTTGGTCTCACCACGGCGCTTTCCTCCATTCAGCGCATGGGCGGAACGATCCTCATCAATTCAACTCCCGGCGTGGGCACCACGATCTCCCTCTACCTGCCCGTGGCGACCGGCGCGGCGCCGGCGGCGGTGCCGGCCTCAACCCTTTCTCAATCGGACGCATTGGCCACATCCATCTCGCGCCCCGGCACCGGCGCGATACCCAGGCCGGGGGGCGGCACGGGTGCGCTGCCCAAGCTGACGTACGCCACCAGTGCGATGCCCCTGCCCGGACACAAGAGGCGGATTCTGTTAATGGACGACGAGCAGATGATCCTCGATATTGTCAGCCGAATGCTCGGTCACCTTGGCTACGAAGTCACGACCTGCACGGACGGTTCGCAGGCCATCGCTGCTTTTGCCAAATCCAAATCCCATGCGGAACCGTTTGATGTCGTGATGATGGATCTGGTCATTCCCAATGGCGTGGGAGGTCAGGACGCCGTCCATACCATCAAGAAGATCGATCCCGGCGCAAAAGTAATCGCCAGCAGCGGACATCTCGAACACCCAGTCATGCTCGACCACAAAGCATTTGGCTTCAACGCCGTGCTCGAAAAGCCCTACAAACTGGAAAAGCTGCAGCAGGTCATCGAGGCGGTCATCAACGCGCCGGCAGCGTAAAAGCTGGCGACCGCTCGCAAGATTTACTCCCTTCCTCCTTTTAATTGATCAGGCATGGACAACGCCAAGCAACCCGCCTCCACCTTCGTGGTGCTTTATTTTGGCGATTCCCTGACCGCGGGCTCCGAACTTTCTCCGGACCAAAAGCCCTTCGTGTGGCCCAAGCTGGTGCAGGAGGGTTCCTACGGAAAATTTCAAGCCATCAATGAAGGCTTGGGCGGACGCCCCACCGGCTCGATGCCCGATTTTCAAAAAGCCCTGGAGAAGCATGGCGGCGCCATGGACATCATGGTCATTGCCCTGGGCGGGAACGACGCCAGGGATGTCTCCGGCAACTGCGTCGCCCATGCCGTCAAAAATATTCGCGAAATGATCGCGCTGACCCGGGCGGGCCGGCCGGACATTCCCATTCTTCTCGTGGGACCGGCCAACATTCGCAAGGACGCTCTCGGTCCCACCAAAAATATCGCCGATCAGCGCGATCAAAATCTGCGGGACCTGACGGACGCTTACGAAAAGCTCGCCCCGGAAACCTCCTGCCAGTTTGTCTCCCTTTACGGAGTTGTTCCCCCGGCGAGCCTGGCGATGGACGGCGTTCATCCCGATGCGGACGGGAATCGGGCCATCGCCGCTAAAATGCTGGAAGCGCTCAGCAAGCTGGTCTCGCGCTAGGGCGTTACTCCCCACGCATCGATTCGGGATCGATCCCGGTCGAGCGGCACCATTCGGCGTAGGCGGCCGGTGCGATTTCCGAGGGTTTGATTTCGCTGCGACCGCCCCAGAAGACGTTCGTGTAGCTGAACGGCATGTCGATCTCGCGCAGGTGATCATCGATCGCCGCCTTGTGCGCGCGGACAAGATCGCGGTCGGTGCCATGCGCGACAGCCATGACGTTGACGTGATTGAATTCAGGACCGCCCTCGCGCCAATAGCAGTGGGTCAGGATGTGATGGCGACCAATTTCACGTCCCGCCTCGATTTCGCGTCCCGCCGGAACCGCCCAGTGAAAAAGCGCGTTGAAGCGGGTGACGCGCTCGCCGGTGGCCGTCGGCTTGACGTGCTCCAGGAAGGTCGAGAAGCGTCCGATGACTTTGCGCTCGTCGAGGCTTTCCGCCACCTCGAAGAAGACCGGCAGCGGCAGGTCGGCTTCACGCGCGCGAGGCTCCCACAGATTCTCCGTGATTTCGTCGGGGAAAAATTCGCGCTTGAGCGCCATCAGGACGCGCCATTCCAGCTCGGTCAGCTTCACGCTGCGGACGGCGTGCATCTCCGCGGTCGCGTCCGCTTTTGCTCCCGGCTCCATCGATTTGCGGCGGGTGTGGCCGACGCCGAGCGCGAAAATTCCCCGGGCGGGCATGAGCCGGTAATGCTTCGCGCCGACGCGGTCGCGGAGATAATCGGCATGTTTGCGCATGGAAAAACCGTGCGGCACTTTCAGCGTGGTCCAGAGTTTGTATTGCGAACCGGCGGTCGCGGCATCGGTGGAGCGGAGCACGACGTGGCCCGAAAAGGGATCGTGCTGGAACATGGTCTCGAACGCAGCGTCGAGGCGGTCAGGGTCGACTTCCCACGCGACGAGCGCACCGGGGGCGAGGTCGGTGGCCATGAGGGTCTGGCGCACGCGGCGGATCGTTCCGGCCTGGAGCATGGCGCGGATGCGTTCGATGACGAGATCGACGGGCAACTCGCAGGCACGGGCGATTTCGCGCATCGGCTCGCGGACAAACCCGGCGATACGGTCCTCGGAAATCGCGAGGATGCGGGCGTTGATCTCGTCGGTATGGCTGATGGCGGTCGCGGCGGACATTCGGGCCATCTTAGCGGCGAAGGCACCCGAACGCAACGATGGGTTGCCGATCACGTTTGGAGCTTGGAGGAAGTTATTGCCTTGTTAGATTGAGGGATGACCTCGCGAGCAATAATTCTGGTTGCTCTTGTTGCGTTTTTGTTCGGTGGAATAGCGCAAGCTGATGACGCAGCGATTCTTGTTGGTGGAAGTTTAAAACCAGAAGAAGCCGTCTCGAAATCCGATGCTGTCTTTGTTGGTGAGGTAACAGATACGGGAATTAAAGTTATGCCGCCGCCAGACTGCCCGTATGAAGGCCCTCTTTATCGTGGAATAAAAATTAAGGTCTTACAGTTCCTTCGGGGTTCCGTCAGAGATCATGTCTCGGTCGCGCTTTTTGTACCTACCATGAAACTTGTGACCCTCCATATGGTCGGCAACTCGTACATTTTTTTTGTACAAACAAAAAGTCAGAAAGCGTTGGATTATCCATACAATTGTCTTGAGAAGGCAGATACTACAGATATTGCGATCAAACTTCTACCGGCCACCGATGAAAATATCGCCACTGTTAAGAAACTGATTTCAAATTAACCCACTACCCACTTCTGGCTGAACTTGCTCGGGTGTGCTACAAGTAGCCATGGCCACAAAGACGGAAACGCATTCGCACGCCATTGACGCGGCCGCATGGCTGCGGGAGCACGGGCTGCGCGCGACGCATGGACGCATCGCCATTGTGCGACTGCTCGATGCGAGTTCGGTTCCCCTCACCCTGGCCGAGATTCACGAGAAGGTGCGCGCGAAGGGCTGCGACTTCGCCACGGTTTTCCGGTTCATTTCGATTCTTGAAGAAAAGGAACTCGTGCAGCGGGTCGCCTGGATCGACGGGACGACCCGGCATGAAATCAAGGCGCGCGACGGGCATCATCACCATCATTATCTGATCTGCCGCACCTGCCATAAGGTCGAACCGATCGACGAGTGCGTGGTCGAGCGGTTTGAAGATCAGATCGCGAAGGAGCGCGGGTATGCCGGGCTGAGCCACTCGCTCCAGCTTTCCGGCGTTTGTCCCGCTTGCCAGAAGCCTCCTGCGAAGACGGTAAAGAAGCGGGGATGAGCATTTCGTGGTAACCGTCGACCTCCGGGCGACGGACCGCCGCGAGGGCCCGCGGCGGCTACCCACTGCACCGTCGCCCGGAGGTCGACGGCTACCGCTAAGCCTTGTTTCGCGGCCAAATTGCTAGATAGTGGCCCGATGCGACGGGTCATGTTGTGGATAACGGCGGTGATGTTTATTGCCGGGGGAGTGGTCGTCTTCGGCGCGCATCAGGAAGTCCGCGACGCGGACGTCACGCTCTCCGGCCCCAGCTTTCCGGTCGGCAACCTGAAATTCACGATTCCCTCGAAGTGGCGGATTGAGATGGTGGAAAGTCCCGCCCGGGGGGGACAATGGCGCGTCCCGCCCCTGCATGGGGAGGGAGAAGGCGGCGAGGTCGTGGTTTTTTATTTCGGACCGCCGATTGGCGGCACACAGATCGGCGGCACGACCAAGGAAAACATCGAGGCGTGGATCGGCACGATGTTCAATGCCGAAGGCCACCCCGCGGCGGCGGAGATAAAGCATCACGAGACCGGCGGCCTCAAGATTTCCCAAGTCGTCATTTTCGGCACCTATAACCGGGTCGTTTCCCTGCCGGGCGCGCCCCCCGTGCCCAAATCGAATTACGGGCTGCTGGGCGCGGTCATCGAAAATCCGCAGGGTACTATTTACTGGCGCTTCACCGGACCCGAGGCGCTGATCACCGCGAATCTGCCTCTCTTCAACAAGGTCATCGATAGCGTCCTCCCCGGACAGGGGGTGAAGCCGCAGGAGAAGTAGGTTATGAGTTCCGAGATGCCCCTGTTTGACGCAGACGCGCCCCAGGTTTCGCTTTCCCTGATGGCCCGCGGGCTTGACCTCGATGCCACGCTGACCAGCGGCCAGACGTTTTCGTGGAAACGGACGCCCGAGGGGCGCTGGCGTGGCTGGATCGATCACCGGCCCTGCCTCGTCTGGTCGGATGGCGACGCCCTGCGCGCGGTGGGTCCCGGCCTGACCCGCGATGCGGTAAGTTGGTATTTCGCTCTCGACCTTCCCGTGCGGGAAATCTTCGCCACGTTCCCGGCCGATCCGTGGCTGGAGAAGGCGCAGGCTTTCGCGCCCGGCCTGCGCATCCTGCGTCAGGACCCGTGGGAGACGTTGTGCAATTTCATCTGCTCGTCCCTCAAGCAGATCGTGCAGATCGAGCAGATCAACCACGAGTTGCGGCGCGTGTTCGGCGACGAAATCGGCGAGGGCCTCCACTCATTTCCCGACGCCTCGCGCCTGGCGCTGGCGACCGAAGCGAAGCTGCGCGAGTGCAAACTCGGTTTCCGCGCCCGGCACCTTTTCGTCGCGGCGCGGCAGGTGGCCTCGAGCGAAGTTTCGTTGGAACGGATCGCCACGCTGCCGACGGCGGAAGCGCGCGAGCACCTGATCCGCATCCGGGGCGTGGGCGAAAAAGTCGCCAACTGCATCCTGCTTTTCGCCTACGGTCGCCCGGAGGTTTTCCCGATTGATGTCTGGGTGGATCGCGTGCTGCGGCGGCTCTATTTCAACAGCAGCCAGCGGGTCAAACACGAACGCTTGCGCGCCTTTGCCGATTCCCATTTCGGCCCGTACCGGGGTTATGCGCAGCAGTTTCTTTTTCATTGGATTCGGAAAGATCCCAAGGCGTTGCCGCCGGAAAAGGTGGCGCCGCATCGTGTGCGGAAGTAGCCGGTTCTGGAGGGTCTGGCTCTGTTGGGAAATAGCCATACCACCGAGCCACTTCAGAATCTTGTCGAGACGATCAGGGAAGACACCCGATTCGCGACCTGAGCGAAAAAAAATAAGCGAATCAGGCGAATCAGACGTATGGGATTCGCTTGGAGGGTTCAGGTGGAACGTGCGAAAAATGGAGATGAAACCGACTTTCATGGCGCGATCATGCCATGAATTCGGGCGGGCCGTTAGCCTTGCAAATCCTGCGCAGCCTAAAACGCTTAAAATCTTTTGCTCTCCTCTGAAAAAAAATGCAAAAAAAACGGAGGTTTCGCATGGAGACGCGGAGAACACGGAGGGGAAAGGGTTTGCTCCCTCCTTCATTCCGGCAGGGACGACAGAATCCCAGCCTTGGAGGGTCAGCCTCCGGCCTGACCCACGTTCTCCGGCGGAGGCAGATGCCAGTCCTTCCAGAGGCGGACGTAATCGGCGCGGGTGAGTTCGGCGAGCATGGCGTTGGAACCGGGTTGGAGCCACTTGATCAGCCGTTCGAGATGATCGAGCTCCATCGTGGTGCAACCGGCGGTGCGGTAATGTTCCCCTCGCCGGACGTGAAAGAAAATCTCGTTGCCCGCGTCGGGCACGGGGTCGTCGTAGTTGTGCTCGATAAGCACGAGCCATTGGTAAGCGTCGTCGCCCAGGTGCATGTGCTCCTTTTCCCACCAATCGGGAAACGGCGCGCCCGGCGGCAGGGTGTAGAGATGATTGTAGGTGAATTGCGAAAGCTTGGGGTCGTCGATCCAGGCATCGCGGTCGGTGACTTGGTGATAAGGCCACGCCTTCGATCCGTCGGGCAACTTTGGCGCGTAGCCCATGACAAACCCGATCTTGAACAGGCCCGCCGGGTTCCGGTGATCGCCGCCCGTCTTTTGCGGTCCCGGTTGCGTCGGATGGACGCCGCGGCCCCACGCTAATCCGCCTTTGCCAAATAAGACGGGCCATGGTTTGCCGTCGGCCTGCCATTGGCCGGAAGCGTCGCGATGAAAAAGTTGTAACGTTCCCTCGGACGAGGAGGAATCGGGCGCGAGGCAGACAATCATCTGCCTCGCATCGAGGCCCAACTCGTCCGCCACGGCCAAACCCGTCAGGATCAGGGTGACAAAAAAAACTGCCATCGACCGGTACATCTGCGCTACGCTAAAAGGAATACCCGCAAAAGGCAATCGAACCGCATGACGCGCACTCAACCCCTACCGCTGCTATTGCTGACCGGCTTTCTGGGCAGCGGCAAGACGACCACGCTCGGGCACTGGCTGAGCCACACCGATGTGCCGCTCAAACGCACGGCGGTGATCATCAACGATTTTGGCTCGGTCAACGTCGACGCGGCGCTGCTCGCCCGTCGTCAGTTGGAACTGCGCAGCATCACGGGCGGCTGCGTTTGCTGCCAGAGCTTCGAGGATCTGGTCGCGCAGGTCGCGGCGCTGGCGGACAATCCCGATTTTGATCTCGTCTGGATCGAGACGTCGGGGCTGGCTGATCCCGAGGAGGTCCTCGATCACCTCAGCGCACCCGAACTGCACGATCGCACGGTGATCCGCCGGATGGTTCTCGTCATCGACGGCTCCGATTTTCCCTGCTCGTGGCGGGGCCGCGCGGTGCAGGAAGAGCAGGTCCGCTACGCCGACCTCATCGTCCTGAACAAGACGGACCGGATCGATGAGGCGGCGCGGCAGCGGGTCGAGATCAGCCTGCGCCGGATCAATCCCTCGGCCCGGATCGTGACGACCCGGCACGGCGAAGTCGCGCCGGACCTGCTCAGCGAAGCGGGCGCCAGCGCGGCGGCGTCGCGCGCCCATGCCCACTCGCACGACGACGAACGCGATCATGAGCACGCTCACAGCGAGGCTTTGCCTCATGCCGCTTCGACTCTTTTTCTGCCTCTGGCCGCGCCGGTGGAACGGACTGCTTTCCAACGTTTCCTGGGATCGCTGCCGACCTCGGTTTTCCGGGCGAAGGGCTTTATCCGCCTCGCTGAATCTCCAGAGAAACTCCACACCTTTCAGCAAGTCCGCGACCAATCCGAACTGCTCATTTTACCTCTGGAAAACGGCGCGGATATCACCACGGGACTCGTCTTCATCGGGCCGCATCTGGATGAAAAACGCATTCGCGAGCTGGCCGAGGTATTGGCACCCATTCACGCCACATGAACAAAATTTTTCTTCTTTTGGCTTTCGTCGGAGGCATGGCGTACGCCGACAAGACCCCAGGTCCAACGCCGGTATCGGTCGCGGCCTACCATCGACCCAGTTACTTTTTCACCGTCGATCTGGACCCCCGCTACCAGTTTGTCGGCACCGGTGCGCTGACCGAAGAGGCCGCCGCCAGCGCGAATTGTTACCGTTTCCTCACCAACTCGAACGGGAAATTGCAGCAGATTGAATTCCGGCGCGCGGGGGTCCCGATGGCGGATCCGTTGTTGGGGGTGGCGCGCATCGATTTCGAATACCAACCCGGAATTGAGCGCCGCTGGTTTCACGACGCGCATGGCCAGCCGGTTCGTGACGTGGATGGCATCCAGGGCGAAGAACTCTCGCTCAATGCGGCGGGCTATCCGACCGATGTCACCAACCTGGACGACTCGGGCGGGCGCGCGCGCGACAGCAGCGGCGCCATCCATTACGTCCGCACGCTCGACGACCATAACCGGGTCGTTAAGGGCCGGCGCATCGGTTTGTTCGGCACGGCGATTACCGACGACAACGGCTTTTTCGAGACCCGCACCGTGTACAACCCGCAGGGGCGGCCCTCGGAACGGGGCAACTACGACGACTCGGGGAATCTGCTCAACAAAAACGACGGCGTCGCCCTCGTCCGCACCACCTACACGATCTATCCCGACTCGACGCAAATCATCGAAAGCTATTTTGACGCGTCCGGCCTGGCGGCGGAGGAGAAAAGCAGCGGCGTGCATCAACGGCAGCGCACCTTCGACCAGCGCGGTTTGCTCCTGGATGAATCCTATTTCGACGCCACCGGCACGCCGACCGACACCCGCGGCGACGGCGTTCATGAACGCCGCTACACCTACGATGACCGCGGCAACAAACTCACGGAAGAATTTTTCGACGCCAACGGCAAGCCGATCAATCAGAAGGACCTCGATTTCGCCCGGGTCGTCTATAAGTATGACGATAAAAATCGCGTGATCGAAGCGGCCTACTATGGAGACGATGGGGCTCACCAGATCCCGCACAAATTGGGTTACGCCATCCTCCGACTCGATTATGACGATCAGGGCAGCATTGTGCGCCAACAGTTTTTCGACGGCCAGCGCCATCCCTCGCCGCATGCCCAGTACGGCGCGCCCGCCATTCGCATCGCGGTGGAGGGCGACACGACGATCATCACGCTTCGTAACGACAAGGACCAACCGATGAAAAATCCGGTCAACGGTTATTACGCGTTCAGCTACAAGACCGCCACCGATCACCCGCTCTCGCTCACCAATCTCTATTTCAACCGGCATGGCCGCTTGATGGGCCGGCTGCGGGTGTTCGTCATCAACCCGCATCTGCACGCCCTGAGGACCACTCGGTCGATGAAGTGGAGCGCACGCCTGGGCGCGGGTGCGGCGGGTCTCGGCTCCCTGCTCGGTTGTTTGCTCGCGCTGCGCAAGTCCTCCCACACCAAGCGGCGCAAGGTCTATGTGCCCACGCCGTTGGAACGCTTCCTTGGCTGGTTCGCCGTCCTGGCCATTCTCGAAGGCAGTCTTCGTTTTTTCATGACGGTCTACTGGGCCTGGGTTGATTACCAAAATGGGCGGATGGGCTACGGGTTCTACGTCCTCGAAACCATCTTCATCCTCTTTTTCCTTTACCGGCTCTACCGCCTGCACGTCACCATGCGCGTGCTGAATATCGAACGGGACGACGTTCACCGCCTGGTGCGCGATTTCTTCACCAAGGCCGGCCTGAAGCCTGACTGGATCGAGAGGCGAAACCTGTATGTCACGTCGCCGCTCGATGTGCGGGTTAATTTTTTCCAAGGGAAATATCACGCCTATCTCGCCTTCCGGAGCCGGGGCCGGGAGGGGTTCGAACGGGCGCGCGATCTGGCCGAATACATCCGCGCCCAGGCGGGCGGCATCCTGGCTCCGGTCCGCACCCGGGTTCTCGCCCTTTATTATCCCAGCATCGCCTTTTGCTATTTTCTATTCGCAGGCACCGCTTTCTATACGCTCTGGCAATTGCTCAAGGGATATTGAAGCGCACCTGATGAAGCGCCCTTGTCGCGCGTCCGCAATGCGCTAAAGTAAAGCAAGCATGAACGCGACGCTGGTATTCCCCGCCTGGCCGGACGCGCCGCCTTTGAGCGTAGACCCCATTCGGGAAGCGGAGCGGCTGGAAGACCTGCGCTCGCTGAAACTTCTGGATACCCCGCCCGAGCATCGCTTCGACCGGATCACCCGCCTCACCGCCGATTTCTTCCAGATACCCACCGCCTATATCGCCTTTATCGACAACAAACGCCAATGGTTCAAGTCCCGCGTCGGCCTCTGCCACACGGAAACCGCGCGCGATATTTCTTTCTGCCAATACACCGTCCACCGCAACGAACCCTTCATTATTCCCGACACGCGTCTTCATCCCGTCGGACGCAGCCATCCGCTGGTCGTGGGCGAGCCTTACGTGAGGTTTTACGCGGGCGTACCCCTCGCCGGCCCGCGCGGCCACAAGATCGGGACCTTCTGTCTCGTCGATACCGTGCCGCGGGAGTTCGGCGATGAGGATGTCGCCTCGCTGCTCGCTTTCGCCTCGCTGGTCGAACGCGAGATCAACCTGGGCGAGATTATCCAAACTCAAAACGAACTTCTCGATACGCGCCAGCAACTCGTCGAAACGCAGGAGAAACTCAACCGGGAGTTTTCCGATGCCGCCAAGTATGTGCGCCTCATGCTTCCTCCGCCCTTTTCCGGCGAGGAAATTATCGACTGGCAATTCCATCCCTCCACCCATTTGGGCGGCGACGGTCTGGGCTATCGCCGCATCAACGACGATCTGCTCGCCTTCTACGTCCTGGATGTCACCGGCCACGGCCTCGGTTCCGCGTTGCTGGCCGTCACCGCGCTGGAACTGCTCCGCAACCCCAACCCCGCGTCGCAAATCGATTTTTCCCGCCCGGCGATGGTGATCGACCGGCTCAATCGATCGTTTCAGATGAAGGACCATGCCGGCAAATTCTTTTCCGTCTGGTACGGGGTCTATTCCCGCTCGGCACGCACCCTGACCTATATCAATGCGGGCCATCCGCCCGCTGTCTTACTTACCCGGAAGAATGGTGCGATCGAGTTGACCAAGACTGCCCCCGGCGCGTCCGTCCTCGGCATCATGCCCGAAATGCATGCCCCGGAAACCACCATCCCTTTTTCTCCCACCTCCGAACTCTACCTCTTCACCGACGGCCTTTACGAACTGCTGGACCCGGATGGCGGGCGCGGTTCCTACGACGAATTCCTGGCCTATCTCGAAAAGCAGGTCCGCGGGGGCAAGCCGGCTTGGGATGCCATCCGGCAATGGCTCGACCGCGCGCGCGACAAGAAGAGGCTCGACGACGATGTCTCGCTGCTCCGCTTTGCGACGAAGGGCAATCCGTCATCTTAGAGCCTACGCCGCTTTCTTCACGATCTGGCGCAGGACGTAGGGGAGAATCCCGCCGTGCTGGTAGTAATCGACTTCGATGGGCGTGTCGATGCGCACGACAACCGGAATGAGCTCGACCTTGCCGTCGGCGCGCTTGATTTCGAGGTTCACCTTCTGGCGCGGTTTGATGTCGTCGGTCAGGCCGCGCAGCGAGTAGATCTCGGTGCCGTCGAGGTTGAGGCTGGCCGCGTTCACGCCCTCGGCGAAACAGAGCGGGAGAACGCCCATGCCGACGAGATTGCTGCGGTGAATGCGCTCGAAGCTTTGCGCGATGACTGCCTTGACGCCGAGGAGCTTCGTGCCCTTGGCCGCCCAATCGCGCGAGCTGCCCGTGCCATATTCCTGCCCTGCGATGATGACCAGCGGCGTGCCCGCCTTCTGGTATTTGATCGCGGCGTCGTAGATGCTCATCTGTTCGCCGGCGGGCTGGTATTTGGTCACGCCGCCTTCCACGCCCGGCACCATGAGATTCTTGATGCGGACATTGGCGAACGTGCCGCGGGTCATGACCCGGTCGTTACCACGACGCGCGCCGTAGCTGTTGAATTCCTCCTGCGGCACGCCCTGTTCGAGCAGATAAGCGCCGGCCGGAGAGTTCTTCTTGAAGCTGCCGGCGGGAGAAATGTGGTCCGTCGTGACCGAATCGCCGAAGATGCCGAGCGGACGCGCATCGACGATCTCCGTGATGTGGCCCGGCTCCATCGAGAAGTTGTCGAAGAAGGGCGGCTCCTGAATGTAGGTGCTCGATTCGTTCCACGAATAGGTTTCGCCGGTCGAGCCGGGGATGTTGTTCCAGGCCGGATTTTGCTCGGCGAAATCGCTGTAGAGCTTGCGAAAGATTTCCGGCTTGAGCGCGCCTTCCATCTCGGTCTTGATTTCCTGGAGCGTGGGCCAGATTTCCTTGAGGAAAACCGGCTTGCCGTCCGAGCCCGTGCCGAGCGGCTCGTGATCGAGATCGATGTCGACTTTGCCCGCGAGCGCGAAGGCGACGACGAGCGGCGGCGACATGAGGAAGTTGGCCTTGATGCTCGGGTGAACGCGCGCCTCGAAGTTGCGGTTGCCGGAGAGAACGCTGGCCGCGACGAGATCGCTTTTGGTGATCGCCTCGTCGATGATCGGATTGAGCGGCCCTGAGTTGCCGATGCAAGTCGTGCAGCCGTAGCCGACGATCTGGAAGCCAAGCTTGTCGAGGTAAGGCTGCAAGCCGGTCTTGTCGAGGTAATCGGTGACGACGCGGGAGCCGGGCGCGAGCGAGGTCTTCACCGCCGCGTTCACGGTCAGGCCGCGCTCGACCGCCTTCTTCGCGAGCAGTCCCGCCGCGAGCATGACCGACGGATTGCTGGTGTTCGTACAGCTCGTGATCGCCGCGATGAGAACGCTGCCGTGCTTGATATCGACGTCGGTCGGGGGATGAATTCCATTCACCGTGACGCTGGCGTGCGCGCCTTCGAGGCCCTTCTTGCCAAAGCCGTTTTCGGTCACCGGCTTGTTGAGCGCGGAGAGGAACTTCGCCTTCAAATCGGGCAGCGCGATGCGGTCCTGCGGACGCTTCGGTCCGGCCACGCTCGGCTGCACGTCGGCCAGGTTCAGTTCGAGATCGGAACTGTAGACGATGCCATCCGCCTTGGTCGGAATGCCGAAAAGTTTCTGCGCCTTGAAGTAGGTCTCGAACGCCTCAACCTGCTCCTTCGTGCGGCCGGTGGCCCTGAGGTAATTGACCGATTCGCTATCGACGGGGAAGTAGCCCATGGTCGCACCGTATTCGGGGGCCATGTTCGCGATGGTCGCGCGGTCAGGCAGCGGCAGCGACGAAGCGCCGGGGCCGTAAAACTCGACGAACTTGCCGACGACCTTCTGCTTGCGGAGCATCTCGGTGACGTGCAGCGCGAGATCGGTTGCGGTGACGCCCTCGCGCAGCGCGCCGGTCATGTGGACGCCGACGACTTCGGGCGTGAGGAAATAGACCGGCTGGCCGAGCATGCCCGCCTCGGCTTCGATGCCGCCCACGCCCCAGCCGACGATGCCGAGGCCGTTGATCATGGTGGTGTGGGAATCGGTGCCGACGAGCGTGTCGGGATAATAAACCGACTGGCCGTCGACGACCGCGGAGAGGACGCCCTTGGCCAGGTATTCGAGATTGACCTGGTGGACGATGCCGATACCGGGCGGCACGACCTTGAAGGTCTCGAACGCCTGCTGGCCCCACTTGAGAAATTCGTACCGTTCACGGTTGCGGGCGAACTCGAATTCAAGATTGCGGATCATCGCGTCGGCCGAGCCGGCGACATCCACCTGCACGGAGTGGTCCACGACGAGATCGACCGGCACGAGCGGCTCGATCAACTTCGGATTTTGATGCAACTTCTGCACGGCGTGACGCATCGCGGCCAAATCGACCAGGAGCGGAACGCCGGTGAAATCCTGGAGCACGATGCGCGCGACGACAAAGGGAATTTCGTCGGAGACGGGCGCCTTCGCGTTCCAGTTGGCCAGTGTGCGAATGTCGTTTTCGCTGACTCGTTTTCCGTCGAAGTTGCGCAACACCGCCTCGAGCACGATGCGGATGCTGACCGGCAATTTGGAAACCGGCCCCACGCCCGCTTCTTCCAACGCGGGCAGAGAATAGTATGTTATTTTTTGACCAGACTGGGTCGTTGTGGAACGGAGGGAGTTGAATTGCGTGTGAAGGGCCATATATTGAGGGTGTGATTAATATGGCGTGGATCAAGCACGCATCAAGCCGCAACCTTCCTAAAATGGGTCACTTCGGCGGAAAATATCGCGGTCCATCCGTTGGGACGACAGCGGAAGGCCGAACTTCTCTCACGAAGTTGGCATCCTTTAGGCTCAGACAAGGCTCGAACAAATAAACCAGAAAGGAAATACGTCCTGATGAAAACAGCCGACACGATGGTCGACTCCGTTCGAACTCACAAAAACGCGTTCCGCCTCGCGGATTCACGCTCAAGCAAGGTCCAACAAAGCCGGTATGAACGCCGGAAAATCCGTGCCTACCTCCGCCTCGGAGACTGGCTGGCGGAAGCATAAGCCCTGCACAGGCGGTTGCTGCGCTCGGCAGTATTTACCGCCTACCGCCGCTCAACGTTCCTGCCTGCGTACGAAGGCAGGGGCGTGTCGGAACATCCCTCCTTTATTATGTTCGTTCTTGATTGCAAGGAGATGCCAGCGGCCGGAACTCAATCCCATCGAAAAATTCGGGGACGTGTTCAAGGATGGGCTCTGCCACCGCCTGTTTCACTCCATGGACGAACTTTGGCAGGCCCACTGCCAGCAACTTGAGCGCGTTCATCAACGCCTCGGTCAGGGCTCGCTGCCGGCTCCCGCAAACGCTTCCTTCAATCAGTAAAACACCAACTAACTCATAAAATTCTCTTAGATGCCAATCGCGGCAATCACGAGTTATTTTTTGAAAACTCGTTTTTATCGTAAACTGTTAGCTTGATAATTGGATTATGACTGTTATGGTAGTCCCTAAGCGTAGTTCCTCAAGCCTTCCCCTAGGTTCGCTTTGACCTTACCCCGCTATCATTATCTAAAAAACTGACCTATGAAATGCACCTTCGTGATACTTCGAGTTCTGACGCTCTCTCTGGTGATTATTGCCTCCCCTTTGCTTCAGGCTCAGAACAGTCAGGGTAACAACAACGGTCAAGGCGGCAACGGCCAAGGTAACAACAACGGCCAAGGCGGCAATGGTCAAGGTAACAACAACGGCCAAGGCGGCAATGGTCAAGGTAACAACAACGGCCAAGGCGGCAACGGTAACGGGGACGACGGCCACGATCACGACCACGACCACGATCACGATCACCACCACCCAACGCCGACACCGACACCCACGCCTACGCCCACACCGACGCGGCACCCGACGCCGACTCCCACGCCTACGCCCACACCGACGCGGCACCCGACACCGACTCCCACGCCTACGCCCACACCGACGCGGCACCCGACACCGACTCCCACGCCTACGCCTACTCCCACACCGACGCGGCACCCGACACCGACTCCCACGCCTACGCCTACGCCTACGCCTACTCCCACACCGACGCGGCACCCGACACCGACTCCCACGCCTACGCCTACGCCTACGCCCACACCGACGCGGCACCCGACACCGACTCCCACGCCTACTCCCACACCAACGCCTACTACGCATCACCAATCACCATAGTGAGTGAGCGGTCTAGGAGAGACTTCTTGGTGCCCCCTAAAACCCAAAGTTGGGCGTTTTCACGCCTAACTTGGAGATGAGGAGTGAACGCAGTGTGATTGCTTGGAATCTCTGACAGGAAGGCGTTGCTTTTATTTTAGAACATTTTTTAGAGCACTTCCATTTTTTTAGAGCACTTCCTTTTTTTTTAGAGCACTTCCTTTTTTTAGAGCATTTCTTTTTTAGAGTATTTGCAAGAGCTATTTGGTAAATAATAAGCTAGGCAAAACGGAGCACGGACCCTAACCCGAGGCCGAACACGTTGTCATCTGGGATGGGCCGGGTTCAACTAGAAAGTCCGTACGCACGCTTTGCCTAACGGCATCCACTTCGGACAGTTACCGGCCTATAGTCTGGAACTCAATCATATCAAAATACTTAGGGACTGGATCAGCATTCGCCTGTTCCACTCCATGGACGAGCTTTGGCAGGCCCTCTGCCAGCAACCCGCGCGTTCATCAACTCCTCGGTCAGGGCTCCCAACTGGTTCCCGCAAATGTTCCTCTAATCATTAAATACCAATTAACTCATGAAAATACTCTTAGATGCCGATCGCGACGATCACGATTTATTTTTGAGAACCCGCATTTATCGCAAACTATTAGCTTGCTGATTAGATCATGCCTGTTATGGTAGCGCGCCGTGCGCAGTACCTTAAGCCCCCCTTAGGCTCGCTTTGACCTTATATCGCTAGCATTATCTAAAAAACAGACCTATGAAAAGTACCTCCATGATACTTCGAGTGCTGACGCTCTCGCTGGCGATTTTTGCTTCCCCGCTACTCTACGCCCAGAGTACGCCTAATGGCTATCACCCGACGCCGACACCGACGCCGACACCGACGCCTACACCGAC
>Ga0207014_1046_pt2 | contig 29599 bp, 27 predicted proteins | sample Alteio_BWMinCont_56_FD_153495 | JGI IMG/M metagenome (GOLD analysis project Ga0207014, IMG submission 153495) | Enriched cells from forest soil in Barre Woods Harvard Forest LTER site, Petersham, Massachusetts, United States -... | ecosystem: Environmental > Terrestrial > Soil > Temperate forest >...
TATTTTCTCCATATCATCGCTCAGGTAATCGTAATCAAAAACGATAATGGTGGGCGACATTTCATAAATAGCTGGAAAAACACGGTCGGCGCACGTAATAAGTACGAAAGGGTATTATTGGTAGCACCCAATATATTTTCGGTACAAATGTTAACAGTCAATAAACAAATCAAGCATATTACGCGCGCCGACCGTGTTTTTCCAGCTATTTATGAAATGTCGCCCACCATTATCGTTTTTGATTACGATTACCTGAGCGATGATATGGAGAAAATATTGCGCCGCATCCGCACAAACCCTTACTACAATAAAATTAAGATTTGCTGTTTTAAAAGCGGCCCGAACAGAAAAATCGATAGCTTTTTAAAAGTTTTAGGTGTTGACCATGTAATTTACAAAGCCGACTTACAAAACCAAACAAAAGCGGCCATTAATCATATTAAATCAATTTTCGATGCTGCAATTACTGATTTATTGGTAAGCGCAGCTTTTTAAAAATATTTTTTAGCCCCCCTCTTTAACGCTTGCGGAAGAGAGGGTGATCCAGCGAAGCGCAGATCGGGTGAGTAAATTATACGAGCGACGTTAACGTAAATGCATGGCGGCAAGTTTACTCACCCCGGATTCGCTTCGCTCTCCGACCCTCTTCGCCTGTGGCGGAAAGAGGGCAAAGAAATAATTTCGGTCTGTTTTTCTACCAATACATGACCCAGATGGGGTCATGTACTTTTACATTTTTTATTACTTAATATCCGTTGCGATAGGTTAATATTGCCATCGCTCAATCTATCCACTCAAACTTTGTATAAGGCACCAATACATCAGGTATCTTAATGCCTTTTTCAGTTTGGTTATTCTCCAGCAACGTGGCCACAATACGCGGCAATGCCAATGCGCTGCCATTAAGCGTATGCGCAAGTTGCGTTTTACCTTCGGCGTTACGGAAACGGAGTTTTAAACGGTTAGTCTGAAAAGTTTCAAAGTTTGAAACTGAGGATACCTCAAGCCAGCGCTGTTGTGCCGCACTCCAGGTTTCCATATCATAAGTCAAAGCAGACGCAAACCCCATATCCCCGCCGCACAAACGCAGCACACGGTAGGGCAGGCCCAATTTTTGCAATAATCCCTGCACGTGCAGGCTCATTTGTTCAAGTACTTCGTATGATTTATCAGGATGCGCTACTTGCACTATCTCCACCTTGTCAAACTGGTGCAAACGGTTTAGTCCGCGCACATGAGCGCCATATGAACCGGCTTCCCTGCGGAAACATGGCGTATAGCCGCAATTTTTTACCGGCAGCTCATCAGCCTTTAAAATTACATCGCGGTACATATTGGTAATAGGGACTTCTGCTGTTGGGATCAAGTATAAATTATCCACTCCAACAAAATACATCTGTCCTTCTTTGTCAGGCAGCTGGCTGGTGCCAAACCCTGATGCTTCGTTTACCATCAACGGCACAACCACTTCGCTGTATCCGGCTTTTTCGGCCTCATCAATAAAATAATTGATCAATGCGCGCTGCAATTTTGCCCCCTTGTTTTTATAAACAGGGAACCCTGCGCCGGTTATTTTTACGCCAAGCTCAAAATCAATCAGGCTATATTTAGCAGCCAGGTCCCAATGTGGCAGGGCATTGTCTGGCAAATTTGGTTTAGCGCCGTTTTCAAGCACCACCTCATTTTCTTCCGGGGTTAACCCTTTCGGAACAGAATTATGTGGTAGATTGGGTAATAAAACCAATTTGTTTTGCAATTCAGTTTCAACAGAGGTTAGTTGCTCGCCCAGCTGTTTTATGTCTTCTTTGAAGGCCCCGGTTTTTGCTTTAACAGCCTCAGCTTCGTCCTTTTTGCCGCTACGCATCAACTCACCAACCTGTTTTGCGGCAGCATTAGCCTCGGCCGAAACATTATCCAAACCGGTTTGCGTTTGACGGCGTTTATCATCGAGTTGAATAATTTCATCAACCAAATCCGGCTGTTTAAAATTTTTTACAGCCAAACGTTCCAAAACCTGTTCCCTGTTATCGCGGATATAACTAACTTGCAGCATTGATTTATTTTTAGGCAAAGATATAATTAGTTCATGGTTCATGGTTCATAGTTCATGGTTTTTTGTCCATAGACCTTGGTCAATAGTCCATAGTGATTGTATCGCGCTCTGTAAACAGGTGCAATTTGGCTGGAAATATTAACACCAATAAATTGGCTATGGTCTATGGACTATGGTCTATGAACCATGAGCGATGAACCAAACAGGTAAACTCTACTTAGTCCCCACCCCAATAGGCAACCTGGAAGATATTACTTTCAGGGCGCTCCGTATTTTAAAAGAAGTTGATTTGATCCTGGCCGAGGATACCCGTACATCAGCTCCTTTGCTGAAGCATTTTGATATTCATCAAAAAGTATTTTCGCACCACCAGCATAATGAGCACCAGTCGTCAAACGAGATCGTTAAGTTTTTAAAGGAAGGAAAAAATATTGCATTAATATCCGATGCCGGTACGCCTGCCATATCCGATCCTGGTTTTTACCTGGTAAGAGAGGCCTTAAAAAACGGACTTGAAGTGGAGTGTCTGCCGGGTGCTACTGCTTTTGTTCCCGCGCTTGTTAACTCTGGTTTCCCTACAGACCGCTTTTGTTTCGAAGGTTTTTTGCCACTGAAAAAAGGCAGGCAAACGAGGTATAAAACCCTGGCGCTGGAAGAACGTACCATTATTCTTTATGAGTCACCACACCGCCTGTTAAAAACACTGGATGAAATGGCTACCTATTTTGGCGCGGAACGACAAATATCCGTATCGCGCGAGTTGACAAAAATGTTTGAAGAAACGGTGAGGGGCACAGTTGCTGAAGTAAAATTATATTTTGAGACCCATCCGGTGAAAGGGGAGTTTGTGATTTGTGTGAGTGGTAGCCTCACCCAACCCTCTCCAAAGGAGAAGGCTTTAAAAAGTTAAGATATATTGATATTTTAGTTTGAAGAAAATTCAAAAGTCCTCTCCTTTGGAGAGGATTTAGGTGAGGCATATAGGAGGCATCCATGGAAACTTATTTAAACAGCGTAAAAAAGCGTTTTGAATATTACAAAACACTTGGCGAAAAAACATTTGCCCAGGTTGATGACGATGGCCTTTTTTGGCAGTACAACGAAGAAAGCAACAGTATGGCCACCATTGTAAAACACCTGTCAGGCAATATGCTGTCGCGGTGGACGGATTTTTTAACCAGTGATGGCGAAAAACCCGGGCGTGACAGAGATAAAGAGTTTGAAAATGATATTAAAACCCGGCAGGAATTATTAGGTATTTGGAACGAGGGCTGGGATTGCCTGTTCAACGCGCTCAACTCAATAACTGAAGACGACTGGCAAAGGGATATTTACATACGTAACGAAAAACATAGTGTGGTTGATGCCATTAACAGGCAACTGGCACATTATCCCTACCATATAGGGCAAATTGTATTTATCGGCAAAATGGTAGCCGGTGACAAATGGAATTCACTATCAATCCCGAAAGGAAACTCGCAAACTTTCAATGCCGAAAAATTTGCAAAACCACGCGGATAATGAAATCGGGCTTTAAGTTTCATGTGGTAGGCCGTCTTTGCAACTGCCTGTTTTTTATCGTATTGTTAGTCGCCCTGCAAGCATGTAAAAAGCCCGGAAATGCAAAAACGGCTTTCTATTACTGGAAAAGCAGCTTTAGTTTAAATGCGCAGCAAGCCCGGCTTTTAAAAGAAACTGCTCATAATACTGTCTATCTTCGTTTTTTTGATGTTGTATGGGATAACCAATCGCACCGTGCTTTGCCAAATGCTGTCGTTAGATTCGATCAGCCAGTGAATCAATTCAGCGTGACCCCGGTTATTTTTATAGCTAATAAAACCTTTGAAATGGTAAAGGACAATGCCATTGATAGTTTAGCCATATACAGCGACGCCCTGATAAATCGTATTGCTCATCAAGCGGGACTCAACTATAAAAACGTACAGTTTGATTGCGACTGGACCTTAACCACACGCGAAAAATATTTTAACTTCTTACAAAAATTCAAACAGATCAGCCACTTAAAATTAGAAGCTACCATACGCCTGCACCAGGCTAAGTATAAAGAACGCACCGGTGTCCCGCCGGTTGATAAGGGCGTGCTGATGTTTTACAACATGGGTACCCTGAATGCTAATTTACAGCAGCCAAATTCCATATATAATGAAGCGGATGCTGCGAAGTATGTATCTTATGTATCTCAGTACCCGCTCCCACTTGATGTTGCGCTGCCGCTATTTTCGTGGGCCGTTCATATTCGCGAAGGGAAGGTAATTCAGCTTTATACCAATCCCCGGAAAAACCAGTTTACGGATACACAAAATTTTACCCCCGACGGGAACGCTTACCGTGCTAAAAAAAGTTTCTTTTCGGATGGTATTTACATCAAAGAAAATGATATTTTTAAACTGGAAGAAACGGACGTAAATGCACTAAAAACAGCTGCCAAACAATTGTCCCATTATTTGCCATCACAACAAAACCGGACCATTATTTATTATGAACTGGGTAACCTTAACCAAACAGAATTTACGGCTCAAAAGCTCAGCCAGGTTCCTGCTGATCTTTAGTGCATGCAGCCTTTTAGTTGCCGGGGCAGTTTGGGCCTGTGTATTTGAAGACGATACCTCCGCTTCTGTTTTTAGTCCGGAGGCATTCGTATCAAAAGAATATACCCCGTTTTTTTACGACAGCGAACATTGGTATTATGGCGGGAATATAGAAATTTCAGATAATAACAACAGGTTTAACGCGCAGGTAATTAATGAATGGGATGGTTATTTAAACCATCAGCTAAGCAAACCTGCTTTGCGGTATCTTTTGCTTAGTGCGGATAAAGGTGGAATAGATTCTGTATACAACTACATTACCGGAAAGCTTCATGCCTTAAAACAGGATACTTTGCATATAAATGTAGCCGGTCTCGACAAAAACAAGATAGCCAACCTGTTTAATTACCTCAAGCTGGCAAAAGGCTGTGAAATATTTGCCGTAGGCGAAGACCGTGGCTGGTACGATGCGCCTAAGCCGCCGCCATCTGCTCCAAAAAGTTTGGAAAATTCGTTATCCACTGCATTTACCAATTCAAAGGATGCTTTTGTAAAGGAAAGGCTGTGGTTCCAGTTGACAAGGTATTATTTTTTTAATGACGATACCGCGAGCAGCAAAACGCAGGTAAATACCCGTGCTAAAATTTTAACGCTATTTGATAAATATAAATCGGCATTCCCGCAAAATTTAACCTATTACCGTACCCTGGGGTATGTGGCAGGCTATTATCGCCGCAAAGGTGATTTTGCGCTTTCAAACTATTTTTACAGCCGCTGTTACGATTTTTCTTTTGAGATGAAAATACCCAGCAAGTTCAGCTTCCGTGCGCAACAGGAAGCCGACTGGCGGGAAACCCTGGCGCTGGCCAAAAACAATGAAGAAAAAATTACGCTCTGGCATATGCTGGGCATGGAGTACGACCCGGTAAGGGCCATAAAAGAAATAGCGGCATTAAACCCGCGCACAGATAAAATGGATTTGCTGTTGAGCAGATTGGTCAACATCCGGGAGCCAGGCGACAACGGCGAATATTCTATTTCCCATCCCTTGAACGAGCAGGAGATGCAGGCGGAAAAAGATAATGATAAAAGCGCGCGCAAAGAGATCAGGCTGGTAGATTCACTTGCAAAGAAAGGCAATACTGCCAAGCCCTACTTTTGGAACATCGCAGCCGGTTACTTGCATTACTTGCATAAGGATTATGCAGATGCCGGTAAATTTTATGCTGCGGCAAAAAGCCAGATGCCGGCAAATGACAAGCTAATAATGGCCCAATATAAAATGCTCGCTATATTTCTTGATGTAAACCGCTTAAAACGCATTGATGCACAAACAGAGGCCAAATTAGTGGAACCATTAAACTGGCTCAAAGATTTGCAGGACGGGAAGGTGCATATCGATAAACTGCGACCGGGCTTGTGTTCGGGGACAATTGCCCGGATATATTTAAACCAGCACGATTCGTTAAAAGCAGAATGCTTTATTGATACCATCGTATCCTATGCAAATAATAATTGGGTGCAAAAGTTCATCGACCTGATGAACAAGTCAAATAAAACCCCGTTTGAAAAAACAGTGCTGAGGTATTATCCGCATACGCTTGATGAACTGTATTATCACCAGGCGGCATCACTTGTTTACGACGAAAACATCGATAAGGCAATAGCGCTAATGGGCAAGGCCATAAAAACAAGCAAGGATACTTTGCCCGGCAACCCGTTTAACGCCCGTTTAAACGATTGCCACGATTGTGACCATGCCGCGCATCAAAAACAAAAATTTACCGCGCTGACGTTTTTAAAAACTTTACAAAAAATTAAAGCTGACCTGGCTGCCGGTACCGATAGTTACCGCCACGCGTGGCTGCTGGCCAACGCTTATTACAATATAACTTATTACGGTAACGCCCGCCAGTTTTACGAAGATGATGTGTTTAAAGGGATTGACATCAATGCTCAAAAAATCCCCGAAAAATATTATTTGCTGGCCCGTAAATATGCACAAACCGATGAGCAAAAGGCCAAATGTACGTTTATGGCAAGTAAATGCGAACGTAATGAGTATTACAATAATACTTTTGGCGGAGGCTCGTTAAATACCGATGATGCGCCCATGCCGCCTGCAGGGAAATATTTTAAGGAGCTAAAAGAAAACTACGCACAAACCGCCTATTATAAAGAGGTGCTGCACGAGTGCGGCTACTTTAAAAGCTTTGTTGACGCTAAAAACTAAATGTAAAAGCTGTTTTTACCCTCTTTTTTGCTTGCAAAAGAGAGGGTGGTCGAGCGAAGCAAAGACCGGGTGAGTAAACTATGCGAGCGGCGCTTGCATAAATGCATAGACGTAAACGCTTGGCGCAGAGTTTACTCACCCCGAATGCGCTACGCTGTTCGACCCTCTTCGGCACGCCGAAAAGAGGGTAAAAAGGCAATTCGCCTTGACTATTACATTGATATAAAATCCATAATTTCGCAACCGGTCGCTTAGCACTTCAAATGAAAAAAAATATCTTTCTATCCATCCTCTCCGGCCTGTTGCTTTGGATCGCATGGCCGCCGACGCACTATACCACATTTTTGCTGTTTGTTGCCTTGGTGCCGATGCTGATCGCCATCGAGAATATCATCAAATCCGATCTTACCAAAAAAGGAAAGAAAATATTCGGGACAGCCTTCCTTGGCTTTTTCGTATGGAACACGCTATCGGTTTACTGGGTTTATAATGCCTTAAAAATCATCGGCGCAGCAGCAGCTTTACCCGTTTCATTTATACCTTACTCGCTGGGGCCATTGTTGATGGCCACTGCCTGCTGGTTGTACTACAGACTAAGGCGCGTTACCAATCGCAGCATAAGTTTAATCGGATTAGTTTGTTTTTGGATAGCCTACGAATACCTGAACCAAAGCTGGGACCTCTCGTTCCCCTGGATGACGCTTGGTAATGGATTCGCCATAACACATCAATGGGTACAGTGGTATGAATGCACCGGCGTTTATGGCGGTACTTTATGGATATTGGTATTGAATATCTTATCGTTTTTGATCTGGTCGGGCTTAAGAGAAGGACAAAATAAGGCGTTAAGATTAAAGCTTATTTCAGCATTTGTCATAGTGCTTACAGTACCACTTAGTTTATCATTGTACAGGTATTACAGCTATACCGAGCAACGCGACCCATCAAATGTGGTTGTTGCGCAGCCCAATATTGATCCTTATGCAAAAGAATCAAGCATGCCGCCAAGGAAACAACTTGACATATTAACCCATATATCTGATTCGCTGGGACAGGCAAATACCGAGTTTTTTATCTGGCCCGAAACTGCTATCCCCGATGCGATAAGCGAAGATAACATTCGCTCAAATGCCTATTATTTACTGGCGCAGCACTTTTTAAATAAATACAAAAATGGCAACCTTATCACCGGTGCCGAAACCTATAAAATATACAACACGCAGGCAACCCCGACAGCAACCTATGACCCCCGGGGGCATATGTATTACGATACCTTTAATACAGCCGTAAATATTGAAAACTCCGCCGAAGTTCAATTCTACCATAAATCAAAATTGGTGCCCGGCGCCGAGGCTTTGCCTTTTCCATCAGCCTTTGCGTTTTTAAAACCTGTGTTTGAACATTTAGGTGGCGCCACAGGAGCGTATGGTAGTCAAAAAGACCCTGGCGTATTCTATTCGCAAAGCGGAATTGGCGTTGACCCTGTTATTTGTTATGAAACGCCATGGGGCGATTGGATAGCAGGGTCGGTAAAAAAGGGGGCGCAATTCATCGCTCTTATTACCAATGATGGCTGGTGGGAAGACACTCCGGGTAAAGATCAACATTTCGACTATGCAAAATTACGTGCTATAGAAACACGGCGCTGGGTTTGCCAGTCGGCCAATACAGGTATTTCGGGTTTTATAAACCAGCGCGGCGATGTAGTACAGCAAAGTAAATGGTGGGTGCAAACTGCATTAAAACAGAACATTAATTTAAACACCGAGCTCACTTTTTATGTACTGCATGGCGACTATATTGCTAAAATTGGCTGTGTGCTTGCTGTGCTGGGGATGTTGTTTATCGTTTTCAGGATATTTAAAAAGTAGCCTTACCGGCTATATTCTGTAGCGATAGAATCAGGGCCCATAAGTTTTAAATAGTGGTCATCAAGCTTTTGTACAACAAAACTGGTATAAGGCTGATTACCCTGGAACGAAGTGAATATGGTGTCTCCTTTCATAAAGTAATCTTCGGCAATAGCTTCGCCGTCATCCATTGTAAAATCTTTGTCGGTTATATTAAGTTTCGTAGCGCCGTCTTTTGAATGCCATTTCCCCTGCAATTTACTTTTTACAGGGTTTGAACATGCCATCGTTAACAATACCGACGCACAGGCTACATGGACAAATATTAAAGCAAATTTTTTCATTGTGGCAAATAGTTTTTGAGAGTACAAACCCGCAGTCTTATGTTTAAGACCACAGGTTTATTGACTTAAATTTATTTCACAGGTTTATCCATCAATTCGGATTTTTTAAGATAAATCCTGTGCCCTTTTTTATTGATGTAATAATAGTGTGAATTTTTGTTGATATAAACGGTTTGTCCACCGGGGCCGCATTTGCCTTCATATTTTTTATCAACTATCATTGCTGCACCATTCGCAGCTATATTCGATGTTTTATGGCCAACTTTTGTGGCGGTTGCCCCAATTTTTTGACCTACGGTGGTGTCTTTGTGTGTTTGTGCCTGGCTTGCCGAAAAGGAGAAAATTCCCACTGCGACCAATGCAACTTTAAGTACGTTTTTCATGACGTTAAATGTTTAGTAATAAACACTTAACTCAAACGCTCTGCCAAATGTTTCATTTCCAGGGCGGGAGGTCGTTTCTGGTATAAAATGGCATAAACAGCATCGCAGATGGGCATGTTTACATTGTACTGTTTATTCACCTGGTGTAGGCAATTTACTGCATAGTAACCTTCGGCAATCATGTTCATTTCTAATTGTGCCGATGTTACCGTATAGCCTTTACCTATCATATTACCAAAAGTACGGTTACGGCTAAATTGCGAATAAGCGGTAACCATAAGGTCGCCAAGGTAAGCCGATTCTTTTATGTCGCGATTTATCGGGTGCACGGCAGCCACAAACCGTTCCAGCTCGCGAATAGCATTTGAAATCAGTACCGCCTGGAAATTATCGCCATAGCCCACACCGTGACATATGCCGCCGGCAATGGCATAAATGTTTTTTAATACGGCGCCGTACTCAGTGCCGTAAATATCATCAGATATGTTTGTCTTAATATAACGCGTATTAAACATGCCAGCAAATTCGGCGGCCAATTCAGTATCACTGGAGGCTATAGTAAGATAGGATAACTTTTCAAGTGCAACTTCTTCTGCATGGCAGGGGCCGCTGATCACTACGAAATGGTCCCAGGGCATATTGTAATGCTGGTGCAAAAATTCGCCGATGATCTGGTTTTCATCAGGTACTATACCTTTTATGGCCGATACTATTTTTTTCCCGGCAAAGTCGGCAGGTGTTATCCCTTTTAAAGCGTCTTTTAAAAATGCAGCAGGTACATTGAGTAATACGAAGTCGGATTGATGGATGAGCCCTTTTAAATCATTCGAGATGTTTTTGGCAGGAACACTAATTTCAACCGAACTTAAATAATTAGGGTTATGATGGAATTTATGAATATGCTCAACCGCATGGATGTTGCGCATCCACCAAAAAATTTCCTTATCGGTGGTATTATCGGTAAGGATCTTAATATTGGCAGTAGCCCAGCTTCCGCCGCCGACTACGGTTATCCTGTTCGTGTGTTGATGCATCAATAATAAAAATGTCCTGTCAGGTTACTTAACAGGACAAATTTAGTTAATATTTTTTAGTTCATGGCTTATAGTTCATGGCTCATAGTAGCTGCATTTTTATGCTATGAACTATGAGCCATTAGCTATGAACTCTTTTAATTGCCGTTCCCAACAAACAACTTACTCTTGTCTACCTTTTCTACCTGCATATTATCATTCAAAAGTTTTGCAATAGTTGCAAACGGGGCCGAAACAACCTCGTCACCGCTTTTTAAGCCCGACAATATCTGGATATAAGCATCATCCTGTATGCCGGTTGTAACCAGCACTTGTTTTACTTTACCTGCTTTATACACAAATACATATTCCTTTATTGGGGCATTTATCTTGGGTTTATTGGCATCATCCTGTGTTTGGCCATCCGTGTTCGGCATGTCCATCTTTTTTACCTCCCGTGTAGTTACCGACTGAATTGGTACCGCCAGTGATGTTGCATGGTTGGTATTGATATCAACTGTAGCGGTAAGTCCCGGCCTGAAAGGGTTGGGATTTGCTGCAGTTTTTATAAGCAGGTCTTTATATGATGCCGGGCTGATCCTAACTTTAACTGTAAAATTGGTAACCTGGTCGGCATTAGTACCAACCACATTGGCCGAACTACCGATCTCAGTCACCACACCGGTGAATTTTTTACCTAAAAACGCATCTACATCAATTTTTGATGAATCTCCTAACTGTATGCGGTTAATGTCGTTTTCATTTACATCCACGTTCACATCCAGCTGACTAAGGTCTGATATGGTCATGATCTCGGTACCTGCAAATTGTTGGGTACCCAGCACGCGTTCGCCTTTTTCAATAGATAATTTTGAAACTACCCCATCAACAGGTGAATAAATGGTTGTTTTTATAAGGTTATCAGCTGCTTCCTTAACCGATGCCTGCGATTGCGCCAGGCCGAAAGTTGAACCGATAACATTTTGCTTGGCTGCTTCAAGCCCAGCTTTGGCGCCATCATAACTTGCTTTTGCAGCTTCAAATTCAGCAGCTGTTATAACTTTGTTATCATAAAGCACTTTATCGCGTTTGTAAATTGATGCCTGGTTATCATAAGTAGCCTGTGATTGGGCAAGCATTTGCTTGGCGTTGCCGATAGTTGCTTTTTGTGTGCTGTTTGCCGCTTCTGCACGATCAAGTTCCGACTTCAAAATGTCAGGCCTTATTTTACAAAGCAGCTCGCCTTTTTTAACCACATCGCCTTCTTTTATCGGCAGTTCAACAACCTCGCCTGAAACTTCAGGAGTTATCTTTACCTCGATATGCGGTTTTATCTTTCCGCTTGCCGATACGGTCTCATTAATTTCGCGCACCGTAGCCTTTTCAGTTGCAACCTGGGTTAACTTCGGCTTGCCAATTACGCCGGTCATTTTTAATAATATGATCACAACGATCAATGCACCTAACGTGATAAGAATATATTTTGTAGTTTTTCCCATGATTCTTTATGATTTCGGATTTATCTTGATTTCGGATTTCGGAATTTCGATTTCGGATTTATTTTAATTTATGTTAATGCTTTTTAATTTTTCTAACTACTGACTTTTGGCTTCGGACTTAAGACTACAACACTATAGGGTTCCCTATATAATAATCAATTACTTTGCTTCTGAATACTACCTGGTATTGTGCCTCGATCATATTATTTTGCGATGTATTATAATTTGTAAGCGCTGTATTATAATCAAGGGTATTTACGAGGCCGGCATCGTACCTTTGTTTGGTAACATTTAATGCCTCCTTATTCGAATTATATGTTTGTAATGACGACTGATAGCTCTTTTCAGCCGCCTGCAAATCAAGCACCGCCTGTATAATAGTTTTGCTTAACGTGTTTTTTGCAAGCGCGGTGGTTAATTCGGCATATTCGTAATTCAATTTTGCCTTCCTTACTGATGTGCGGGCGGTATAATGGTTAAAAATTGGTATTTGCAGGCTGAGGCCAAAATACTGGTTGAAGTTGTTGCTCAGTTGGCTGCCAAATGAAATCGGGGTGGTTGTTGTCGTAAAATTAGGCGCTAAAACTGCCGCATTTGTTCCTTGCACAAAACCAATTTGACTCGTTGTGCCATTTGGTGTTTCGTTAAAATTTGTTGCCTGATTGGAATAACTCGTTCCTAAACCGCCATATAAACTTAAGATGGGATAATAATTTCCCTTGGCTACTTTTATGGCTTGCGCATATGTTTCCTGCTGCAATTCCGCAAGTTTAATATCTGGATTGGTGGTAAAGGCAGTTTTAATTACTTCCGTCTCATCATAAACTGTCCTTATATTGGTTAATTTGCTGATGTCAGGTTTCTCAATAACTATCTGTTTTCCTGGGTCCATTTCCATATATTGCTTTAACACCAATATAGCAAGGTCAACCTGGTTTTGGTCGTTGGTTAAATTCAATTCAGCGGTTTCAACCTGCGCCTGTGCCTGTGCAAGGTCGGCCCTGGTCGCATTTCCGGCATCAAAGTTTTTCTGGGCGCGGTCCAGCGTAATTTTCGCCAGTTCGAGTTGCTGTTGTGCGGCTATAACCAAATCCTGATCGGTTAAAATGGTAAGGTAATCGGTAACAACGTTTAATAGCAGGTCGTTTTTAACCTTGGCGGTACTGGTTTTATCGGCGTCAAGCGTCAGTTTATTTTGCAATATCTGGTTGCGTAACTGCCCGCCCTGGTAAAGCACTAACGATGCTGTGGCAGCGCCATTAATATTCAGCGCCGATGTAGAATAAGCAAATGCTCCAGCAATCTGGCTTTTACCGAAATAGTAGCCACCCTGCGGATTGGCGCTGATAGTAGGCAATTGGTTATATTTTGCCTGGTTATAGTCTTCGTTGGCCAGGGCTTCTGTTAATTGCGCCTGTTTAATAGTAAGGTTATTTTTTATGGTAGAATCAACAGCCTGCTGCAGGCTTATTACCTGCTGGGCATTAACCGTTATGTTTAGCAATGTAAAACATATGATGCTGAGGATACTTACTTTTTTAAATCTTGATATATTTTGTGCCATAAGGTTATTCTGTATAATATTTTTTAGCTTTGAGATATGGGAATTGAGATGTTTGTGTTTAGATAAATGCCAATGCTTCATTATTTCAATTGTTTTATGTTCTTTGTCTCACATCTCATGTCTAAAATCTCATATCTAAAAAATGTACCTGGTAAAAACACCCTGGTTGCTTAAAAAGCTGTACCCCAACCTGGTATGGAACGTTGACCATAACCAGCGTCGTATTTACCTGACTTTTGACGATGGGCCTATACCAATTGTTACACCGTTTGTTTTAAATATTTTAAAACAGTACAATGCCAAAGCTACGTTTTTTTGTATTGGCGATAATGTTCGCAAACATCCTGATATTTTTGAGCAGGTAAAAAACGAAGGCCACGCCATAGGCAACCATACCTATAACCACCTTAACGGCTGGAAAACAGATAACAAAACCTACCTGGATAACTTTTTGCAGGCCGATAAATTATTAGATACAAAACTCTTCCGCCCGCCTTACGGCAGGATAAAAAGGGCGCAGATAAAACTGCTGAAAGAAGCCACACCCGGCCTGCAAATTATCATGTGGCGTGTATTAAGCGGTGACTTCGACATCAACCTGAAACCGGAACAATGCCTAAAAAATGTACTGAAACATACAGATAATGGTGATATTGTTTTATTCCATGATAGTATAAAAGCGCAGGAAAGAATGGAGTACGCTTTGCCAAGGGCGATGGAGTATTGGAGCAGGGAAGGGTTTGAGTTTGGGTGTTTAAGTTGATATTAGATGAAAAAATTCACTTGCTTATTGATATTATGCCTGGCTGTAACGGCCTCTGTCTATGCACAGACTGAACCCATTAGCTTTTTTCGAACCATGTTTATCGATTTAAAAAGCGGAAATGCGGATGATTTTGTCAGTCATGTTATCACGGGAGCCCAATTTGAAGAACTACTTAGCATACGTTTTAAACAAGAGCTGGTAAATCAAGATTCACTTGATAAGGTTCCACTTTCGAGCGATCCAGGCCGTATTGCGTTGGTGAAAAAACGCTTTCTATTGCTGTCGAAACAAGCCGACAGTTTGAATATTAATTTGACTGAGGTTAGTTATAAGAATTGTAAATTTGAGGAAGTAAAAGATCCCAAAATACTTTGCACTTCACTACGCGGCATTATTTATTTCGTCTGCAATGGCAAAGACTATCAATGGATTATTAATGAGGCGGTTTTGATAAGGGGTGAGTGGAGGATACTCAGCAGCGGCCATTTAAGCGAGGGGTGGGATGGGAACTTCTTGCCGGATAAACCAGATCATATTTCAGCATTTGGGTCAATGTCAAAAGTCAGGGTTAAAGTTGTATTGTCTCCGCCACCGGTGGATAGTCTTAAACCGCCACCGCCGCCACCACCGTTGCGAAATAAAAAAAGTAGTAAGAATTAAGAGGATAGTAGGACTCACTCATAGCGATAGGGATGGCAGCGGATACAGGCCTTGTGGCTAAGGCCTGTGCAGTATGAGCGTACAGCCCGGGCCGAAGGCATCGCCCTAAATATAATATTAGCTCAATTTATCATCTCAACTTGCAATCTTCACTTAATTTTTTACCACAAAGACCATCAAGAACGCATTAAGATCACAAAGCTGGAATAACCCAATCAACCTAATCCAACTTAATCAACCCAATCTAACCTAATCCAACCCAATCAACTTAATAAACCAACCTCTATTTAGAACCCCTCCAAATTACATTTACACAATTCGCTGACACCATTTAATCGTAATTTTTGTAAATTCGCCGCATTAGGTAAACACGTTTACCTGGTTCATTTTTTTACTCACCTAAAAGATCAGATAAAATGGCTTTTGATTTAGATATGATCAAAAAAGTTTACGACCGCTACAGCACCCGCGTGGCTGCTGCCCGTAAAGCGACCGGCAAACACCTTACTTTAACCGAAAAAATATTATATGCCCACCTTTCCGAAGGCGATGCCCACACAGCATTTGGTCGCGGGGTTGACTATGTGGATTTTGCACCCGACCGTGTGGCCATGCAGGATGCTACAGCGCAAATGGCGCTGCTGCAATTTATGCAGGCTGGCCGTCCGCAGGTGGCTGTGCCTTCAACCGTACATTGCGACCACCTGATACAGGCAAAAATTGGCGCGACTGAAGATTTGAGCACTGCCAAAGATGTTAATAAAGAAGTTTATGATTTCCTGGCTTCGGTATCTGATAAATACGGACTGGGTTTCTGGAAACCAGGCGCTGGTATTATCCACCAGGTTGTTTTAGAAAACTACGCATTCCCCGGCGGTATGATGATCGGCACCGACTCACATACACCAAATGCAGGCGGTTTAGGTATGATAGCCATTGGTGTTGGCGGCGCGGATGCCTGTGATGTAATGGCAGGCCTGCCATGGGAGCTTAAATTCCCGAAATTGATCGGCGTAAAACTTACCGGTAAATTATCCGGCTGGACATCAGCTAAAGACGTTATACTTAAAGTGGCCGGCATCCTTACCGTAAAAGGCGGTACCGGCGCCATTGTTGAATATTTTGGCGAAGGCGCACGTTCGCTTTCGGCAACTGGCAAAGGCACCATTTGTAACATGGGCGCCGAGATCGGTGCAACCACTTCTATCTTCGGGTATGATGAAAAAATTGCCGATTACCTTAAAGGCACAACGCGTGCTGACATTGCCACACTGGCGGACGCCGTTGCTGAACACCTGACCGGTGACCCTGAAGTTTACGCAAACCCTGAACAATATTTTGACCAGGTAATTGAAATAAACCTTACCGAGCTTGAACCACACGTAAACGGGCCGTTTACGCCCGACCTGGCATGGCCTATCTCTAAATTCGCTACTGCGGTACGAGAAAACCACTGGCCGTTCCAGCTGGATGTTGGGTTGATAGGTTCATGTACCAACTCATCGTACGAGGATATTACCCGTTCGGCTTCTATTGCCAAACAGGCAACCGATAAACATTTAAAAACAAAGTCGGAGTTTACCATTACACCAGGTTCAGAGCTTGTACGGTACACCGTTGAACGAGATGGTTATCTTGCTACATTCGAATCAATGGGCGGCGTAGTTTTGGCTAATGCCTGCGGCCCTTGTATTGGCCAATGGGCGCGTCATACTGACGACCCTACACGCAAAAACTCTATCATCACTTCGTTTAACCGCAACTTTGCAAAACGTAATGATGGCAACCCCAATACACATGCTTTTGTAGCATCGCCCGAGATTGTTACGGCATTTGCTATTGCAGGTGATCTTACTTTTAACCCGCTTGTGGATACACTGACCAATGAACTTGGCGAACAGGTGAAACTTGACGAGCCATTGGGCATTGAAATGCCTATAAAAGGCTACGCGGTAGAAGATGCCGGTTTCCAGGCGCCTGCCGAAGATGGCAGCCATGTGGAGGTAAAGGTTGATCCAAAATCATCACGCCTGCAATTGCTTGATCCGTTCACAGCATGGGAAGGTACTGATATTACCGGCTTACGGCTGTTGATAAAAGCAAAAGGTAAATGTACTACCGACCATATTTCTATGGCTGGCCCATGGTTAAAATTCCGCGGGCATTTGGATAACATCTCCAACAATATGCTTATCGGCGCTATTAACTACTTTAACAACACTGCCGATAGCGTTAAAAATGAACTGACCGGTGAATATGGCCCGGTACCTGCTACCCAGCGCGATTACAAAGCACACGGTATAGGCACCATTGTAGTTGGCGACGAAAACTATGGAGAAGGTTCATCACGCGAGCACGCCGCTATGGAGCCGCGTCACCTTGGCGTACGTGCCATACTGGTAAAATCATTTGCCCGTATACACGAAACCAACCTTAAAAAACAAGGCATGCTCGGCATTACTTTTGCCGACAGCAACGATTATGATAAAATACAGGAAGACGATGTTATCGATATCACCGGTTTAACAACATTTGCCCCCGGCAAACAGTTAGGCGTGGTATTGCGCCATAAAGATGGCTCGGTAGATAGTTTTGCCGTAAACCACACCTACAACGCACAGCAAATAGAATGGTTTAAAGCCGGTGGCGCACTGAATATCATCCGGAAGCAAATGGCATCTTAAGGAGGTGAAAGGCAAAAGGCAAAAGGTCAAATCCATTAACCTTTTACCTTTCGCCTTTCACCTAAACAAATGAAAGCCTCTCCATTTTGGGGGCTTTTTTGTTGTTTGAACGTAATTAATAAAGGCGGCCCCGCGGCACGTAATAACATTATTACGTGACTGACTAACAACTAATTATCAATAAATTAGTTCTAATTAAAAAGCCTTTAGTCATGAAACCTCTAAAATTTTTAATCGTCGGGCTTTGCCTGTTGTTCTCATCCTGTGGCTCTGTCACCTATTTCGGCGACAGGCTTGCGCCGACTTCTTCGGTAGATATTTATTATTCGGCCCATGATGTTAAAAAAGATTATAATGTGATTGGTCATTTAAGTTTTGTCAATTATTTCCAGAGTGACCAGGAACAGGTAAAAGCTAAATTATCCGCATACGCTAAAAAAATTGGCGCCGATGGTATTATTATACTGGGAACTACCGCCGTTGAAGATGCGGCTGATGGTATAATTAAGGCCGATGCTTTAAAGTACAAATGATTCGGATTTGCGAATTTTTGATTTGGATATTTTTATAGCCTTTCCGATTTGGAAAGGCTTTTTTGTTGGCTACTATTAGAGGAAAATCAGTTTTAGCTTTTAAACTTTTCTTCAAACTCTTTCGCAAACACTTCCAGTTTTATTTTACCTGTAGGCACAGTGTTTTTCGCATCGTAGTCTTTCCATAATATGCCGCTGCGTACGGCTGTTCCCATTTCAACAAAGTTTTTTGAAATTTCCGGTGGTAAGCCGGCCTGCAGCATGCCGTTTAGTGATTGTTCATCAGTAAATTCAACCCATTGCAGATCGGGTTTGCCTATGGCGGCGCCTAAAACGGCGGCTATTTCGCCGGTGTTGCGTTCGTCGCTTGTTATATAACGTACGCTTTTGCCTGTGAGCGGTTGCTGCAATTCTTCTGCTATAGCGGCTGCAATATCTTCGGGATGTACCATGATCAACCGCGTTTTGCTGCCATAATTTGACCCAAGGAAACCAAGGTTTTTTATCATATCGATATTGGCAAAAAGGTTTACAAAGAAAAAGCCTGCGCGAATATGTTTTATTGCCACATTTTCTAATGAGTTTAATATAATTTCACCATCATGATTACCTGAAATTGGCCCGGTGCCGCCATCAATATCTGCGCCGATACTGCTTAAATTAACTACACGTTTTATTCCTGCCATAGTAATGGCCTGTGCATAATTTTCAGCCGCTCCGTTAATGTATTTGCGGTAGTTGCTGGCGCCAAAATTTGGCGGTACCATAGTATATACAGCATCTGCACCGGTAAATGCTTTTGCCAGGAACTCTGCATCGGCTATCGAGCCTATTGCTGCCTTCGCGCCCAATGCTTCAATTGCTGCTGTTTTATCAGCATTGCTGCTAACTATAGTTACCTGGTGACCTGCCGCAATTAATTGTTTGGCCAATGGTTTGCTGATATTACCTAATGACCCCGTGATTGTAATTTTCATAATTTTTATTTTTTTTTATTTGACAAGACAAAGGTATATTTGTACTTACTTTTATACAAGTACTTACCCTAAAGTGTGTATTAATGACAGCAGTAAAAGAAACCTCAACAATACAGGAAAATAAACAGTTGGCCTTTACTCAGTGCCCGGTAACCTACCTGATGGAAAGGATCGGCGGTTACTGGAAGCCTATCATCCTGTTTCATTTATTATCTGGCAGCAAACGCTATAGCGAAATACAGAAAGCCATACCGGCCATTACCGAAAAAATGCTGATCCAGCACCTTAAACAATTGGAAGCTGATAAACTGGTAATCCGCGAAGCTAAACCGGTGGTACCGCCATACGTAACTTACACCCTTACACCATCAGGTTCAAGCTTGAATAAGGTTTTATATGCCATGGCCGCCTGGTCGGTTGAAGACAGTAAAAGAAACTCAAGCGATATTTATAAGGATCTGGTTGATTTTCCGATGAGCAATTGATTTCGGATTTTGGTCGGCCAATGAGCGGATCGGAATTTTTTGATTTGTATGTTTCGGAGTATTTGAACCAAATCAGAATCCTACATTTGTAGGATGAGCCTATTTTCATTCTTTAGAAAGAAGCAAACCGAAAGTTCTACCTTCATGATGGAAAATGATTATTGCCAGGTTGAAATTATCCCCACGTCGAATTATTGGTTGGTGTTAAAGCAAGCTAAGCAGGCTAATGAGTTCGCACGCAAACATTTTGATGGAACCGGTTTTACCGCTTTACACCGAAGGGAGAATATTTTTAACGCAACCTCCCAACTTAATATAAAAGTTGAGGAGTTTGAAAATGTACTTAACGAGCATGGCTTTAGCAGAATAAAAAAAATATTTTACGGTGGCGGCGATTGGATTGATTATAGAAAAGGCGTAACCAGGGCATATGGAGATACGTTATTTTCATTTTGGACTGAAGTTCGTAATCAAATCGTTCAAGAATTATGGATTACCTCAATAGGGGGGAATTCTGATGAACGAATAGCCCAAATATCATTAATACTGTTATCCTTAAATAATAAGTACAATTTAATAGTTGCCGATTGGAATACTTGTGAAATTATCCGGTTAGATTCCATAGAGGAAGTTAATCGATATCTTAGGGAATATTACTGATCAATCGCAATAACTACCTCTTCCTTATACGCTTAAGCGTCAGCAAATTCTGTGCGTTAACACTATAACCCGATATATTATTTTGGTATAGGTTTACCCGCTTGTCATAATACAAAACCACCACCGGCGACTGCTGCATCACCAGGTTATCCATCTGCCAGTACAGGGCGTAGCGTTTTTCATCGTTAGGCTCATTGTACGATTGTTCAAACAAGGCATCGAATTGTTTATTGTTAAAACCGGTATAGTTTGGGCCCCAGGGTATTTTATTTTTTGAATAAAATACCGATAAATAATTCTCAGCGTCAGGGTAATCCGCTATCCAGCTGCCATAAAAAAAGTTAACGCCATTTTTTGATACCAGCTCGCGCAGGCTGGCGCCCTGGGTAATCTCCACACTGGTTTTAATGCCCACCCGGTCCAGTTGGCCTTGCACATATTCTATAAGGCTGCGGTAACTTACTGTGGTATGCAGTACAATTTCGGGCAGGTTGTCGCCGTTGGGATAACCTGCTTCCTTTAATAACTGACGGGCTTTTTCGGGGTTATAGGTGTAGCCATGTACTTGTTTAGCATCGAAGCCGGGCATGCCCATGGGTATAAAGCCAGCTGCGCCCTGTGTGCCCATGCTGTTGCGCAGGTATTTTATCATCTTTTGCTTGTCGATGGCATAATTAATGGCCTGCCTTATTTTCAGCTTCTTTAACGGCGAACCTTTAACAATAGCCAGGCTGCTATCCACCAGCATGCCGAGGTAAATGGTATTAAGGTATGGGCCGGAATTCAAAATAAATTTGCCTTTATATTTTTGTGTGATATGCCCCGATTTTGAAAGAATATCATCGCGATAGCTGCCATCTATATCATTTAAAAAATCAAGCTTTTTGCTGATAAACTCCATAAACTCCGTTTGCTTATCGCCGATGAAAGTGGCCCGGATAGCATCCAGGTGGGGCAGGGGGCTGCCATCCTTGTCCTTTTCCCAATACTTTTCATTTTTCAGCAGCACCATTACCTCGCCTTCTTTCCAGTATTTAAATTTAAACGGGCCGGTACCTACGGGATGTGCCCTAAAATCTTTTCCGCAATGGTCAACCACCTCGCGCGGCACAACCGAACAGTATTGCGCGGTAAGCATACTCAATAACGGTGGAAACGGTTGTTTTAATTTTATTTGTAAAGTGGTATCATCAACAACGGTAAATGCTTTTTTACCATCCACTTTATCACTAAATATCCAGGAACCAGACGAGGCTACTTTCGGGTCGATGAGCCTGCTGAAACTGTAAACAAAATCGGCGGCCACAGCCTTTCGGCCGATCCCGTTTTTAAATAAAGGATCGTCATGAAAATAAACGTCGTTGCGCAAATGGAAGGTGTACAATTTACCGTCTGCCGATATATTCCAGCTTTTGGCAATGCAGGGCCGTATTTTAAGGCTGTCATCTATCTGTACCAAACCATTAAAAACCTGGTTAACCATCCAAAGCGAATTTTGGTTACGGGCAAAAGCCGGATCCAGCGAACTAAGCCCTTCGTTGAGGTTAATATTGAAAATGGTTTTTTTTGAGGAGGATGTATCTGTGGTACAAGCAGTAAATTGAATAAGCGTCAAACAAAGTAAAAAACCAACCAGTTTATTCATCAGGCTAAATATATTGTTTTGTTGCGAAAAGATTGCTATTGAAAAGTCAATATCAAAATCATAGGCGCCCTAATAAATTCGGAATCAAAAATCCAAATTCTTAAATCAAAAAAATCCGAAATCGTAAACCGTAAATCCCAAATCAGGAGATTTTATCCCAGCTCAAACCCTCACCCTTTGCTTGTAGCGTTTGGTGCAATATTTGGTTTTCGGGTAAGGCCAATTGCGGGTCCTTTTCAAAAATGCCCTCCACACAGGTACGTGCCAGCATTAACAATTCCTGGTCGGTTATTATATTGGCTACTTTCAAATCAAGTACTCCGCTTTGCTGGGTTCCATCAATATTTCCGGGGCCGCGTAGTTGCAGGTCGGTTTCGGCAATTTCGAAGCCGTTGTTTGTTTTCACCATAGTGTTAAGCCTAACCTTTCCGTCATGACTTAATTTATGATGGCTCATTAAAATACAAAACGACTGCTCCGCGCCACGGCCCACGCGCCCCCTCAATTGGTGCAATTGCGACAGGCCAAAACGCTCGGCATTTTCAATGATCATTACCGATGCATTAGGGATATTCACGCCAACCTCGATTACTGTTGTTGCCACCATTATTTGCGTTTCGCCTTTTATAAAGCGATTCATTTCAAATTGTTTGGCAGCCGCTTTCATTTTACCATGTACAATACTTATCCTGTACGCTGGCAACGGAAATTCGTGCGCCATTACATCAATACCTTCTTCCAGGTTTTTCAAGTCGAGTTTTTCGCTTTCCTGTATCAGCGGATATACTACATACACCTGGCGGCCTTTGGCAATTTCCTGCTTCATAAAGCCGAACATCCGTAAACGCTGCGCCTCATAAAAATGAACCGTTTGTATTGGTTTGCGCCCGGCAGGCAGTTCATCAATCACCGAAATATCAAGGTCGCCGTACAAAGTCATGGCCAGCGTACGTGGTATGGGCGTGGCGGTCATCACCAATATATGCGGCGGAATGTTGTTTTTGCGCCAAAGCCTTGCCCTTTGCTCAACGCCAAAGCGGTGCTGCTCGTCAATTACAACAAAACCCAGGTTTTTATATTGCACCTTATCTTCAATAAGCGCGTGGGTGCCTATCAATATTTTCAGGTCGCCATTCTCCAGTTTTTCATGCAAAACTTTTCGGTCTTTGGCCTTTGTTGAACCCGTTAACAATGCTACTTCAATAAAGCCATCGCCTACCAATTCTTTTATGGTTTGATAATGCTGGTTGGCCAATATTTCCGTTGGCGCCATGATACAAGTTTGAAAGCCATTATCTATAGCTATCAGCATACTCATCAATGCAACCACAGTTTTGCCACTGCCAACATCGCCTTGCAGTAATCTGTTCATTTGCACGCCGCGCTGGGTATCCTGCCGTATCTCCTTTAAAACCCGTTTTTGTGCGTTTGTTAAAGCAAATGGAAGCTTATGCTCATAAAAATTATTAAAATAATTACCTACGACACTAAATATGTTTCCTTTAAATTTTTGCGTACGTAGCAGTTTATTTTTTAACAGTTTAAGCTGCAAAAAAAACAACTCTTCAAATTTTAACCGATGAGTGGCCTCGTTAAGTGTCGCCGCATCTGCCGGGAAATGGATATTCCGGTAAGCATCAGCACGGCCCATTAGTTTAAACCGGTTTATTAAATATAAAGGCAGGTTTTCGTCTATTTGCCTTAGTTGTTGCTCCAATAATAAAGCTACCAGCTTCGAGATACCTTTACTGTCTAACGAGTACGGTTTTAGTTTTTCGGTGGAGTTATAGGCAGGCTGTAGCGTTAAGTTACCTTTGCGCTGCAACACTTCGGCCGAGTACGGCTCCATTTCGGGGTGCGCCATCTGGGCCTTACCATTAAAAAAGCCGGGCTTGCCAAAAAGAATATAGGCTTTGCCAACGCTGATACTTTTTTCAACCCATTTAATACCCTGGAACCAAACCAGCTCAATTACTCCCGTATCGTCTATAGCCTGTGCAACTAACCGTTTGGTATGCTTTTCACCCAGCAGTTCAATATGTGTGAGGCGCGCAAGCACCTGCACATAAGGCAAGTCAGGTTGGATGTCTTTTATCTTATAAAACCGGGTGCGGTCAATATATTTATAAGGCAAGTGGCGCAGCAAATCTTCGAAATTGAATATTTGCAGCTCTTTTTTCAGCATTTCCGCCCTACTAAGGCCAACGCCTTTTAAATACTCTATTGGGGTTTGAAAGGCTGGGGGAGTCAATTAGTAAATTATTGAATTATTGAATTATTGAATTATTGAGTTAGCTTCACGCTTCTATATTTATACTATCAAAAAAAAGTTCGCCATCTATTAAATGCTTGAATCATTAAATTACTAACCGAATATGATCAATCACTAATTCACCAAATTACTAATTCAATATAGCTGTAACGGTTATCTCTACATTAACATTTTTGGGCAGGCCGGCAACCTGCACTGTTTCGCGGGCAGGGTATTCGCCTGTAAAATAGGTGCCATATACTTCATTCACCTGCGTAAAATTTTGCATGTCTTTCAAAAAGATGCTGGTTTTAACGATATTGATGAAATCAACACCGGCCGCTACTAAAATGGCCTTGATATTTTCCATTACCTGTTTGGTTTCGGCTTTTATATCATCCAATACAAGTTCGCCGGTGGCAGGGTTAATAGGGATTTGTCCCGAAACAAATAGAAAACCTCCGGCAACTATGGCCTGGCTGTACGGCCCGATAGGGGCTGGGGCATTATTAGTATTGATAACTGTTTTCATTAGTAGTTTTGTTTTATATATTCTGCCATCCGGCAGATGGTTGTATAATTATTAATAACCGAAGACGTAGCTGCCTTTCGCCTTTTACCTTTAAGCTTTCACCTTCCCATCATATTTTCTTGAAAAATATCCACTCAATAAGTTTCCAGATAATGCCCAGCAAAAAAACGGTTATGGCAATAGCATTGATGGCATGCATCACCTTAAGGTTAAAATTTGTAGGCCTGTTCGGGTCTTTTTTCCGGAAGAAATACATAAACAAATATAAGCAGAAAGCTTAAAGCGCAAAGCAAAAATAGGCAGAAAGCGAAAAGCTAAAAGCAAAAAGCTTTGGACTTTAAGCTTTCTGCTTTTTTATCAAGCAAAAAGCTTCGGACTTTCGGCTTTAAGCTTTCCGCTTTATTATCAAGCAAAAAGCTTTGGACTTTTAGCTTTCTGCTTTATTATCAAGCAAAAAGCTTTGGACTTTCGGCTTTAAGCTTTATTATCAAGCAAAAAGCTTAGGACTTTCAGCTTTAAGCTTTCTGCTTTAATAAAGCAAAAAAGGCTTCCCGGATAACCGGGAAGCCTTTTGCAACTATTTTAATTGTTGACTATTTTTTCTTGAATTCAACACGACGATTTAATATACGTCCTGCTTCAGTAGAATTGTCAGCAACTGGGTGGGTTTCACCGTAAGCCTTAACTTTTAGTTTCCTTGCTTCAACACCTGAGTTAACTAAGTAAGTTTTTACTGAGTTAGCACGGTCTCTTGACAAACGCATGTTATGAGCAGCAGTACCTTCAGATGAAGCAAAGCCATCCAATTCAGCAGATGCTTTAGTTGCCCTTAAGTCAGCAGATGTAAGATCTAAGATTGGGTAAGATGAAGTTTTCAATACTGAACTGTCAAATTCAAACTGGATGTTTGAGTAAGCAGTAGCAGCAGCAGCAGCACCGGCTATCGGTTTCCTCATAAATAAAGAAGTGTCAATTGGAGGAGGGATAACCAATGGGCAACCAGAACCGTCAACCACAGTACCTGCAGGTGTGTTCGGGCATTTGTCGAATTGATCAGAAACGCCGTCACCGTCAGAATCTTTCTTCAAATCATTAACAGCAGTTTCAACGTTAGCAACACGGCCTTTTAAAGCTTCAACTTCCTGGCGTAATGCTGCATCGTATAATTCATCATACATCATTGCAACAGGGTTTGCCCACTCTAAGCTTGGTTTTGATTTTGAACCGAAAGTGTATTCTAAACCAACATAACCATAACCGTATTTGTCTTCGGCAGGGTAGTTACCTGAACGTTCAACACCAGTTAGGTTAAAACCATCAACAAAGTTTTCGGTATAGCCTAAGTTAAGGTCTAACTGATCGCTTAGTTTGAATTTAGCACCACCACCGAAAGGAAGAACTAATTCTTTAACCCTGTGGCTTGTGCTTCCGTTGTAGTCAGCCCAGTTAATTACAGATCCGTCAGCGTAAGTAACTTTCGGCTGATAGAATGATAAACCAGCACCACCGCTCAAATAGAAGTTAATGCCGTTTGTGCGATGTAAGAAGCTTACGTTACCGAAGTTCCAAACACCACTAAGTGTTCCTGAAAATAATGAGGTGGTAAAGCTGGTTGCTAATTTACCGCCGTCTTCATGATCGGGTACACCATTAGCCGAAGTACCTTCTAATTGACCACCGTGAAAGTCAAGTTGTAAACCAAAGGAATGGGTTACCTGATCTTTTAATGAAACACCATAACCAATAGCAATCTTGTTGCTGTTAAATTCATTAACGCCACCAGTGAAGACATTGGGTGTTAATGCCCCAACGTTGACGCCAACGCTCCAGGTATTGTACTGTGAGGTACCGCCAAATACCTTGGCAGTAGTTCCAGACGACATTTTCGATGTATCTGCGGTAGTTGTTTGGGCTTTCGCCATCCCAACTGCCATCAAGGAAACAAATGATAGTACGGCTGTTTTCTTTAATGTAGAATAGTTCATAGTTTTAAGATTAAACAATTTTAATTGTGATTTTTTTCAAAAATAGTAATTATGTTTGAAACAATAACCAAACATTGTTCCAAAATTTGTAATAGTAGTACAAATAAATAAAAAAAAATGTTTTAAAAAAATTAATAAATGTATAAAAATGAAATATAAGGCTATTAGTAACGAATTATTTACCAATAATAGAAAAAATTTCGTTTCGCGACTAAAGCCCTGTGCCTTAGCTATTTTCCATTCAAATGATGAGTTTCCGAGGAACGGCGACCAGAGTTTTTTATTCAAACAAAACCCTGATTTTTTTTATCTCACAGGGATTGACCAGGAGCAAAGTATCCTGTTGTTATTCCCCGACTGTCCTAATCCGTTATACAAAGAAGTACTCTTTTTAAGACAAACCAGTGAACACATCGCCATTTGGGAAGGGCATAAATATACCAAAGAAGAGGCAAAGGAGGCTTCTGGCATCGAAAACATAGTATGGTTGAGTGAATTTGATACTATTTTGCATACAGTTGTCAACTATGCTGAACACATATATATAAATACAAACGAGAACGACCGTTACAGCCACACGGTACCCTATCGCGATATTAGGCAATATGAAATAATACGGGCAAAATATCCATTACATCATTATGAACGTTCGGCGCTCATTTTACGTGACCTGCGGGTTGTAAAATCAGCAGTTGAAATAGAGCTGACAAAAAAGGCTTGCGAAATTACACGTGATGCTTTTGTGCGGGTCCTTAAATTTTTGAAACCGGGCGTTGCCGAATATGAGATAGAAGCTGAAATAACGCACGAGTTTTTACGCCAGCGCGCAACAGGCCATGCCTATAGCCCGATCATCGCCTCTGGCAAAAACGCCATTGTACTGCATTATATTGATAATAACCAGGTTTGTAAGGATGGCGATGTGATACTTTTTGACTTTGGCGCTGAATATGGCAATTATAATGCAGACATGAGCCGCTCGGTGCCGGTGAACGGACGTTTCACCAAACGCCAATCAGATGTTTACAATGCTGTTTTACGCGTAATGCGTGCCGCAACAAAGCTTTTGGTTGCCGGCGCTATATGGAATGAATACCACGATGAAGTTGGGAAGATAATGACCAGCGAACTGATTGGCCTGGGCCTGCTTGATAAGCACGATGTGGCAAAACAAGACCCTAAGATGCCTTTATATAAAAAATACTTTATGCACGGCACATCGCATCACTTAGGTTTGGATGTACACGACTTTGCCAGCCGCTATAAGCCGTTTGAGGTTGGTAATATTTTAACCTGCGAACCTGGCATATATATACCTGAAGAAGGTTTGGGCATAAGAATTGAAAACGATATTTTAATAACCGTCGGCGGAAACATCGACCTGATGGCAGATATCCCTGTGGAAGCAGAAGAAATTGAGGAGATTATGAACGGGTAAGGAAATGCGGAATGCGGAGGGCTGATTGCGGAATGATAGAATTGGAGTTTTAAATATTTCCGCATTCAAACTTCCGAAACCCGCAATCAAGATACTTCCGCACTCGAACTTCCGAATTCCGCAATCAAAAACCGGTATAAATTAAACCCCGGTTCATCCAAAGCTTTGGCAATAGCTTGCTGAAGCTTTTTTTTATCTACATCAGCCATACGCCTTTGCTGGATAATTTTATAAGCCCTTTCGGCAAGTAATATCTCTTTGCGTTTATTTTTTTTTGATGAAGGTGATTGTATAAAATCAACCAGCTCATCAATACCACTGTTGTTTGAAGCAATGGTTTTAATAACCGGGATATGGCCTTCTTTTTGCTGGTTAACTATCTTTTTTAAATTGTTAGCAAACAGGTCGGCCTTATTTATTATAAAGGCATCGGCAATTTCCATCAGGCCCGATTTAATGTTTTGTATCTCGTCGCCACTTTCGGGCACCAAAACTAACAAGGTAATATCGGCAAGGCCGGCAATTTCAACTTCCGATTGGCCCACGCCAACGGTTTCAACCAAAATATAGTCGAACCCGGCAGAACGTAAAATATCCGTCATTTCAATAGTTTTGGCCGAAAGGCCGCCCAACGACCCGCGGGTGGCCAGCGAGCGGATAAAAACGCCGGGATGGTTAAAATGCGGGGCCATTCTTATCCTGTCGCCCAGCAATGAGCCAAAGTTAAACGGTGAAGTTGGGTCAATAGCTAAAACGGCTGTTTTAAGCTCTTTGGCCACTAAATTGCCTATAAGCGCATTTACCAGCGTACTTTTGCCCGCCCCCGGTGGCCCTGTAATGCCAATTACGGGCGTATTTTTATCAAAGGTCAAACTTTTTTATAAGCGGAAGATATTTTTCATGTACACATTCATCACCCTGTATATAAAATGCCCAGTCGGCATCGGGCGAAATGGCATTAAAAGCAATGTCGGTTTGGGCGGCAAATACCGAGCCGCCTTCGCGGAGGGTATCGTCCCATACGGTATCGATAATTTTTATTTTTGGTGAATTGATGCCGCGTACCAGGTTGCCTGTATCATCGTCACTATTTCCCAGGGCCACAATAAATTCATCGCAGAGCGGCAAAATAGAAGTGATGGCTTCAACTATGGGGTAATCATTTTTTACAGCATTCCTGATAAAAGTAAAACCAGCTACTTTCATTTATGTGGGTTTATATAAAAACTGTTGTGTTTCGGCATGAAAAACGTTTGTTATTATAGAAGGGATAGCACACGTACAAACTTTTTATTTTAATGGCAAATATAATAATTACGGGCATATGTTTAACCGTAACCGCGACCATACCCGCAGGACTCTATCCTGCGCGGGCATATTTCGCCCTTTCAGGGCTGGAGAGCACGAGTAGTCCTGAAAGGACGAAATACGTTAGCGACGGGCACAGCCCATCGGAACCACCATGATGAATAATGACAACAGCACTTATTTAATA
>Ga0207014_1047_pt1 | contig 29132 bp, 24 predicted proteins | sample Alteio_BWMinCont_56_FD_153495 | JGI IMG/M metagenome (GOLD analysis project Ga0207014, IMG submission 153495) | Enriched cells from forest soil in Barre Woods Harvard Forest LTER site, Petersham, Massachusetts, United States -... | ecosystem: Environmental > Terrestrial > Soil > Temperate forest >...
GCGCGTCATGTTCAGTCCGAAGAGGGAAACGTATTCGCCCACGGAGGGGAAGAAGCTGCGCTGCTGCCGCTCGTGCTGGATGCGCAGAAGCATGATGACATCGGCGTCGGGCAGGACCGAGTCGAAATCGTGCGCGACCGTCACGCCGAGTTCCGCAAAGATTTCCGGCACCAGCGTGGTCGGGCCAACCAGCGTCACGCGCGCGCCGAGTTTCGTCAGCGCCCAGACGTTGGAACGCGCCACGCGGCTGAAGAGGATGTCGCCGCAAATCACCACGTGCAGGTCCTTCCACCCGCGCTTGTCGCCAAGCCGTTCGCGCATGGTGAAGGCGTCGAGCAGCGCCTGGGTCGGGTGCTCATGCGCGCCGTCGCCGGCGTTGACAATGTGGGCGGCCAATCGTTCCGCCAGGAATTGCGGCGCACCCGCGGCGGAGTGGCGCAGGATGACGAAGTCGGCCTTCATCGCCTCGAGCACCTGGCCGGTGTCCTTGAGCGTTTCGCCTTTGCGAAAGGAGCTTGAAGCGCTGTCGATGGAAATCACGTCGGCGTCGAGACGGGTCGCGGCCAATTCAAACGAGGTGCGCGTGCGCGTGCTCGGTTCGACGAAAAGATTCACCACCGTGCGGCCTTCCAGCGAGGACGATTTCTTTACGGGCCGCGCGAGCAAATCCTTGAAGGTGCGCGCGGTATCGAGGATCAATTCAATCTCGGCCCGGTCCAATTCCCGGATGGTGAGGAGGTCCTTGCGCGTCCAGGCGGTGCTCATTAAAAGGCGAGTCTAACGGGTCTTGGCGCAAGAGGCACTATTTTTATGGAAGGATATATGGGTCAGGACGGCAGGCACGCCTGTCGTCGACCCTCCAAGATCAACGACCAGCACTTCCTCGGCAAAACTCGCGCCGAGGGCCAGCACCTCGCCCAGCGCGTTCAGCGCCACGCTGTGCCCGTCGAAAATCAGTTCGTCGTTCGCGCCGACCATGTTGACCTGGACCAGCGGCACGTGTTCGTCGCGCGCCACCCGTTGCAGCATCGCGAGCCGGGTTGCCTCCTTGCCTCGCTGCCAGGGCGAAGCGGAAATATTCACGATCAGCTTCGCGCCCGCTGCGACCAGATCGCGGATCGGATCGCACCGGTAGCGGCGCTCGGGCCAGAAATCGGCGTCGTTCCAGATGTCCTCGCAAATGGTCACGGCTATTTTCTGGCCAGTGATTTCAAGCGGGAAAACTTTCTCCGCCGGTTCGAAGTAGCGATCCTCGTCGAAGACATCGTAGGTCGGCAGGAGAGACTTCGTCACGCGATGGAGGATCTTCCCATTTTGGATCACGGCGGCGGCGTTGCGCAGGGCGCGTCCGGGCCGCGTCGGATTGCGGTTGACGTAGCCGGTGATGAGCGGGACAGTGCCAATCGATTTGGATAACGCGTCGAGGCACTCCAGGCCGCGCGAAATAAAATCGTCGCGCAAAAGTAGATCGCGGGGAGGGTAGCCGCAGAGAAAAAGCTCCGGGGCGAGGACCAGTTCCGCACCCTTGGCGACAGCCTCGCGATAAGCCTCCTCCAACCGCGCGCGGTTTTTATCGAACGCGCCGACAGTGGCGTTGAGTTGGAGGAGGGCGATGCGCATGCGAAGTCTGGGGAGTTTGACGGAATTACGGAATTTTCGGAATTAACGGAATTTCAGATTTCGGGGGAGGATTGGGGATTTCGCACGACGAGACTTCCTGCTGGAGAGCCTGGACGCTGTCGTACAAGTGGCTGATGTGTTTTTGGCCAGTATCTAGCGATGGATGCGATTTTTCCCTCAGAAAAGCGTTCATAAGGTCGCAGATCGCATCCTGTGAATTCAGTCTTGCGATGGTAAAGGGTAGATCGCCTTCTGTGCGTGCAAAAGGATCGGCACCGCTTTGGAGGAGTAGTTCAACAATATCTTTATGACCAAACGCACACGCTTGGTGCAGCGGTGTGTAGCCGTGTTCGCCGTGCTTTTGAATATCGATTCCATTCTCGATTAAGACTCGCGTCGCGGCGTAATCGCCCCAGACAATCACACAATGAAGCGCATTATCACCGAGAGCGTTCGTGGCATTGATGTCCGTGAAATCAACATAGCCGAAATCGGCGGTTTCCTTCACGCGATCGAGGATGGCTTGGACTTCGGGTTTCATTTGTTTTGAGAAAATAGATCAATCAATTCCGTTAATTCCGAAAATTCCGTAATTCCGTCAAAATAAAGAGGCTCACAACTGCTTCTTGAGCGCCGCATAGACGCTGGCGAGGTCGGTCGGGTGGACGCGCGTTTCGGCGGTGACGGTCATGAAATTGGAGTCGCCCCGCCAGCGCGGGACGAGATGGATGTGGAGATGCTGGTCGATGCCGGCCCCGGCGGCCGCGCCAAGGTTGATGCCGATATTGAATCCCTGCGGTTGGAAAGCCGCTGTCACGGCCGCCTTCATGCGCTTGAGCATGGTCATCAGTTCGAGCAATTCGTCGTCGCTCAGGTCCTCGAGCGCGCCGGTGGCGCGATAGGGGATGATCATGAGGTGCGCGGTGTTATAAGGGTAGATGTTCAGGATGGCGAAGCAGCTCTTGCCCCGGGCCAGGACGAAGTGGCCCTCGTCGTCGGAGCCCTGGGCGATTTCGGCAAAGATATTCCCCTCATTTTTTTGACTATCTTTCACGTAAAGATTGCGCCAGGGCGCCCAGAGATGTTCCATAGTACTAACTAATCGCATGGCCACCGCCGCAATCAATACCAAAGCAATCCCGATTCATTTTCTTGGCGGCTCCGACGAGGATGCCGTCAAGAAAGCCGCCGCCGATCTTGCCCTCAAACTGGCCCCGGCGGACGCGATGAATTTGGAAACCATCGACGGCCGCGCCACGACGGTGGATGAAGCGGTCCAGTCGATTGAGAAAGTGCGCGAGGCGATCCTGACGTTTCCGTTTTTCGGTGGCGGCAAGCTGGTCTGGTGGAAGGCCGTCAATTTTTTTGACGAGACCGGCGTGGGCCGGCACGCCTCGGTCAAGGAAGCTCTCGAAGCCCTCCAGCCCGACTTGGCGAAAGTGGACGGCACGTCGGTCACGCTGCTCATCAGCGCGCTCGGCATCCACAAGGGGCGCACGTTCAGCAAGGCGCTGCTCAAGGTCGCGCAGGCGAAATATTTCGACCTGCCCGACCTGCGCAAGACCAGCGAGGACGAAATCATTTTCCAGATCGAGCGCCGGATGAAGACCGCCGGCATCCGTCCCGGTCCCGGTGCGGCGGAACGTTTTTTTCAGGCCACGGGAATCGACACCTCGGCCTGGTCGCAGGAGCTGGAGAAGCTCGCCTGCTTCGCCGGTGAGGGGCACGCGGAACTCACGCGCGACGATGTCAACCGGGTCATCAGCGGCAGTCGCGAGGTGCTGATCTGGGATTTCTGCCATGCGGTCCTGAGCGGGGAAGCGAAGCCTGCCCTGGCACAACTTTCCGCCCTGTTGGCGCAGGACGAATCGGAAGTCGGCATCCTGATTTTGCTGGCCGGGCAGATTCGCCTCGCGGCCTTGGCGGCGGTTTTGCGTGAGAATAGAATGTTGCGGCTTAGTCGCGGCTCCTTCACTTCGGCGGAAGTTTCTCCCGAGGGCGAGGCCTACCTGCCGCGAAAAAAAAGCGGCGAGCCGATCAGCACCTATGCCCTCGGTCAGGCGGCCCAGCGCAGCCAGCATCGCCCGGCCCGGTTTTGGTTTCAGGCGCTGGCGTTGATTTATCAGGCGCAAAAGGAGATGCTGACCGGTGAAAGCGACAAGCGGCGTGCTCTGGAATTGGTTGTTTTGGAGATTGTCGCCGGCTGATGTCGAAGATAAGGTCTGGCGAACGCATCGATAAGATTGCACATAATCTGCGTAAAATGTTTGACCTGCGACGGGGATTGAAACTACATACAAGTATGTCATTTCGCGCAATGGTACTTAGGCGGAGTCACCCGGTTCTATTTCTTCTTGCCTTGGTCGCTGCTCAACCGGTCTTTGGGCAACTTAAGACTTCGCCCATTGCGTTTGTGAATCAGGACGCGATCACGACGTCATTTGTCTCTGCGCCGAACCTTGCCGTAGCGGCAGGCGGCGGAGGGTCCAGCGACAATAACCAATGGCTCAAAGTGGAATTTCATTTCGGCACCACCACGGCGTTGACAACAAAGTACGTGGACGCCGTCGAATTCAAGGTGTGGATTGAAGGCCTCGATCTGCTCGCGACGGACGCACCGGTCAAGGGCAAAGGCGTTGCCGTGGTCCTCACGGGGTCGGTGACCTACATCAATATTCCCGCGGGCAAGGATATCTACGGGGTCTTTTACGTCCATCCCTCAACTCTCGGACGCTATAGCACTGAGCGCGGCTATGACGATTTCGACCACAGGTTTAACATCCACGTGGAAGCCAACGTCGGCGGCACTCTGATGGATGCGATCGATAAGGTAAAAGATAAAGCCGGCCTCGAGTGGTATAAACCGCTCAAAGTCGTTCCCAATCTTGTTTACCGGCAGGACCAAACTCCCTTTATTGTAGCCGACCCGGATCGTTATCCGGCGATCAAGCTACCCGCCCCAGCCCAATAGCCGCGTCGGTTGCGCAAGAAAACCCATTCGGCCCATCTCATTTTAAATTTGGAAATTTTCTCCCATGGCTGCCGCTAATAAAGTCTTCACGGTCGATCTTGGGACCAGCACGCTCAAGTTCGCGGAGTTTGGAATCAGCCGTGGCGGAGCCCTGACCCTACTTCGCTTTGGGGTGGCGGAGTTGGGGCTTGATCCCAACAAGGAGGAGGAGCGCGCCAAGTTCATCACGCCCACCCTGGCCAAGCTTTTCAAAGAACATCGGATCAAGGGCCGCGAGGTCCTCCTTTCCATCTCGGGTCAAAGCGTGTTCATGCGCTTCGTCAAGCTTCCTCCCGTCGATCCCGGGCAGGTCGAGCAGGTCGTCAAGTTTGAGGCGCAACAAAATGTGCCATTCCCCATTGACGAAGTGACCTGGGATTACCAGATGATGCCCACGCGCGCCGCCACCGGAAGTGAGGCGGAGGCGGTCATTGTCGCCATCAAGAAAGAGGTGATCGAGGCCGAGGTCGAGGCGGTCGAGCGGGTCGGGGTCAAGATCAAACAAGTCGATGTCGCCCCCTTTGCACTCCTCAACGCCTTCCGCTACAGCGAGCCCCAAACCGACGATTGCGCCCTGATTATCGACATGGGCGCGCGTTCGACCAACCTCGTCTTTGTCGAAAAGAACAGCTTCTGGATTCGCAACGTCCCCATCGCCGGAAATCAAATCTCCCAAAGCATCTGCAACGAAATGCAGGAACCCTTCACGGCGGCGGAAACGTTGAAAAAGGGCAAAGGCTTTGTCTCCCTCGGCGGGGTTTATGCCGATCCGGATGATGCCGATGCCGCGCGCATCTCCAAACTCATCCGCTCGACGATGACGCGGCTCCACGTCGATATCAACCGCTCCATCGCCTACTATCGCACGACGCTCAATGGCGCGCCCCCCAAGCGCGTTTTCCTCACCGGGGGCAGTTCCCAATTGCCCTATCTCGATCTCTTCATTGCCGACAAACTCAGCCTGCCCGTCGCTTACTTTAATCCTCTGCGCAACGTGAACCTGGACGCCTCCCTCAACACGGCGTACCTCCAGCAAAACAATTGCTACACGGCGGAACTGGTCGGCCTTGCCCTGCGCGAGACGGGAAGCTGTCCGGCGGAGGTCATCCTTGACGCCCCGACGCTCGCCGCCCGCTCTGATAAACGGCGCAAGCAACCCTACTACTTCGGCGCTCTCGCGGCCTGGGTGCTGCTCTTTGTTTGCGTGGGACTCTACTACAACCAACAAATAGTTGTGGCGAATGCCGTGGCGAAAACCCTGCGCGATAACGCCCAGAATCTAGAGACCATGGCTCCCAAGATCGAGACCCTGGCCAAGAAGCAGGAGGCGCTCACGCAGACGCTCGATTCTGTCGTGCGTCTTGGCAATCAGCGCGACGCCTGGATGCAGATCCTTGCCGCCCTGAACGAAAAAATTCCCGAGGGCGTGTGGATTACGGAACTCATTCCCGTCTCCAATCCTCCTGCGGGCGGCGATGCTTCTCACCACTCGGGAGCAGGGGCGGAGGGGACGATCGACGACGTCAACATGCTGGTCATCAGCGGCCTCTATCATGCCAATGCGAGGACCCAGTCGGTTGATTCCACAATGGTGGGCAATTTTGTCAAGGCGCTGGCCGATCTGCCCTATTTCGATATTGATAAGAATAACATCACCGGGACGCTGCTCGCCGCCGGGGGAGACCCGAATGCATTCGCCCAGAAATTCTCCATGCATCTCAAGCTCAAGGCGCCGATCAGCCTCAAACCCGAGGCGAAAAAGCCATGAAGAAACTGAATCTTTCCGGATTTGACCTCGGTTTCATCATTGCATTTGCCGTTGTAGCGCTTTTGGGCGGCGGCGCCTGGTGGTATCTGTCAGGTGAGCTTCAGACGGCGGTGGACGATGTCGGCAAAGCCGATGCCGATTTTAAAAAATACTCGGCAGACTCCAAATACCACGTCGTGGTCAGCACTTCCAATGGAAAGACCCTGCAGGCCAATATCGACCTGCTCAAGGCGCAACTCGATCCCCTGATCGAGACCAAGCTGCTGCCGAAAGAAAACAAACTCCATTCCATCGAAAAGGAAGATCCCGTGGCTTGGAAGCACGATCTGGATGACGAGGTGAATCGCCTGAAAACCGCGGCCAAGCTCCACGGCGTGACCCTTCCGCGCAATTTTTATTTTGGCTTTTCCCGCTATCAAAGCCTGAACCCCAGTGACGAACAAACGGCCGTTTTGAGCAAGCAGCTTAAGGGCGTCGAAGAACTCGCAACCATTTTGATCAACGCGCCGGTCAAAGAGATCAAGATGATCGCCCGCACCTATGAGGAGGATCCCCACACCGGTGGCGGCAATGTCTCCGCCCCGACGGTCGAACTGGATCACTTGGGCGGTTATTCGTTCAATGCCGCCGGGAAGGCTTACACCGCCTTTCCGTTCGAACTCGACTTTGATACGACCCCCGAAAATTTTCGCAACGTCATCAACAATCTCATCCAATCCCCCTACCTTTTTGTGGTTCGCACTCTTTCCATTCAAAGCGACCACCCGAATTCGCCTCTGATTACCGATCTTGATCGACTTGCCGGACCGCCGCCTCCCCCCATGACTGAAACCGCTCCGGGCGAGGTTGCCGCAACTGTCTCCACCATGGGGCCACAATATCTTTTCGGCAACTCGACGATCAAGGTCAAGGCACGGGTCGACATGATCGAATGGAAAGCGAAGTCAAAAGATGAATAAATCGCCCGAACCCATCATCCTGGCGGTCGCCCTTCTTTTGCTCGCGCTGGGCTGCGCGACTCTGGCCTATCTGTTTCCCTCGGTGGAGGAGATCACCGGCGTGAAGAGTATGGAACCGAGCGGGGACAGGGCCAAACCGCTTAAGGCCGAAGAGATCGAGTCGAGCGTTGCCATCTGGAACTCGCCCGTCCTGTGGCAGGAACCGGCCAATCATCACCGGCTTTTCGACTCTGATGAATATCTTTTTTATCCCTCCGCCTATCCGGGCGGAGATTATATCAAGAAGAATGTTTCCACAGCGCGCTCGCCGAGCGGGGTGCTGCTCGGTTGGTATCGGAAATACGGACTTGATTTCACTGACTCGACGGTCGACCGCGCCGATCCCGATAACGATGGTTTTTCCAATATTGTCGAGTTCAAGAACGATCCGGTGGGCGTGCGGCAGAAGGCATCCGATTGCGACGGCTCCCAATCGACCAACCCGCTCGACGCCCAGAGTCACCCCAGCTACCTCGCCCGTCTCCGTTTGCAGAAATACGAATTGCGCCCCTTTCACATCCAGTTTAAAGGCTACCAACAGCTCAACGGCGTCTACGTCTTTCAGCTCTATCTCAAGGATGTCCCCAGTTATAACCAACCGCCGCTGAAAAAGAGCGGGGATGAGCTTGGTTTTGAAGGTTATGTCGTCGGCCCTTTCCATCAAGAATTCAAAATGGAGATGGATCCGGCCACCCACCTCCCGGTCAATACCGATGAATCGACCCTGGAACTTGAAAAGCCGGAGATTGATTTGAAGGTCGTCCTTCCTTTTCGCAAGGAAATCGATTCGCCTGAGTCCACCGCCGATTTTGTCATGCTCATGCCGACCGAAGTCGATAAGGTCATAAAAATATCACAGGGCAAGATTTTTACAGTTCCCTACCTGGCTAATACGTCATTTCTCCTGATCAATACCAGCGACAAAGGCGCAACGATTCGCGATACCAAAACCAAGCAGGAATACTCCATTCTCAAGCTGGATCCCGCCGAATGGGACGAAGTTCCCCAAGTTGCCCAACCGGCCCATTGAACTCGTCAAAATTTCCCTAACTCACTTTCGGCACTTGACTCTTAATCCTTTTTTACATAAAAACCTTTACCTCGGAGGCCTTACGAATGAAACCTAACCAAGCATGCTTTCTGCTGGCTGCCTCGCTGTTGCCATTGTCTACACTCTGGCTATCCGCCGCAGATACCACTGCAACCTCCAATCAGCCGACCACGGCCAATCAAGCCGCTCACGCGGAAGCCGTTAATCGCCAAAAACTCATCCTCGGCGCCAATCAGGCCATCTCCGACGGCCAGCGCCTGCTTGGCAGCGGCAACTATGACGAGGCAGCCAAGCGATTTCAGTATGCCGTCGACGCCCTGAGCCCTGGAGGTGTTTCCGCAACTTCCTATCGTCGCGCCGAAGTTGGCTTGGCTGCCGCCAAGGCGGGCCAGGCCCAGCAATTCGCCAAGGATGACAAGTTTGCCCAAGCCGCTTCCCTGCTTCAGGAAGCCATCTTGCTTCAGCCTGATAATCCTGTCTATACGACAGACCTCGAGGACTTGAAGAAACAACAACTGGCTTACGAAGAGCAGGTTCGTGATCCGGAAGGCACAACCGTTAACCCGGCGGTGACAGACGACTTTAAGAGTCGCGTCGCCACGGTGCAAAAACTTCTTTTTCAAGGAGACGCTTATTTTAGAACCGGTCAGTTCGACAAATCCGAGGAGACTTACTCGAAGATATTGATTCTCGATCCCTATAACAAAGCGGCACGTGATAAGATGGCTCATATCGAGCATTATAGGATACGCGCGGACGGCTTTCGCCATGAAGAATATGAGCAAGCGCAAATGGAAAGAGTTAACCATGGCTGGGCCGAGGCCATTTCGCCCGATATTGTCGCGTTGCCTGCCACCGCTAGTCTCATCGATCATCCTTCCCACCGCGCCGAGATCACCCACAAGCTCCAATCCATTATTATCGATAAAGTTAACTTTGAAAAATTGGACATCTCTGCGGTCATGCAATTCCTTCAAGAAAAAAGTAAGGAACTCGACCCGGATCATCAGGGCATTAATTTTGTTTTGCGCCTCTCTTCGGATACGTCAGTCCCGACGGATGCCACGGCCGCGCCCGGCGGGGCGGTCGCTCCAACCGGAGCGGCGCCTGCGGATGCCGCCGCCAATCCACCACACGCCATCCATCGCGAAGTCAGCATTACCCTTGCCGATGTTCCGCTCTCCGAGGTGCTGGGCTACGTAATTTCGCAGACCAATCTCCAATATACAGTCGAGGATTACGCTGTCTATTTACGCCCCTCTATTGATGAAGGGGAGACTCTTACGGTGCGCTCTTTCCTGGTTCCGCCCAATTTCTTTATGGGATCCACCCTCAAGGTTACGCTGGGGGCGACGACCGATAGCGCGCCCAGTACGGTGGAAAACATCAGCATTCAGGTGCAGCAGCAACTCATTGACAAAGGTATCCGGTTCCCCGCCGGTGCGACGGCCACATTTCTTCCCGGATCCAGCAAGCTCGTGGTGCGGGACACGCCGGAACAATTGGATTTAATCTCCAATTTAATCGACCAGCAAAGCAAGGAAGCTCCCCAAGTCCAAATCGAAGCCAAGCTTGCCGAATTCTCCCAGGACGCCATCAAGAGCCTCTCATTTAATTATACGATTGGCACGGGGACCGGACCGTTCAATCGTTTCGGTGTCACAACGGCCTTGCGCACGGCCGACACACCTGCGAGCTCCCTTCTCGGGGGGTTGAACCCGGATGGCATTACTCAACTGGTAGAGGCTAATTCCGCCTCTTCCGGGGGCATTATTCCCACAAACCCCCTCACGGGTGGACCGGTTACCAACAATGCGGCGAATATCCTCACGATCGGCGCCGTCATCGATAAATATGGTATGGCCATGGTGGTAAACGCGCTCAATAATCTTCAAGGCGTTTCGCTTCTCTCCGCCCCCAGCGTCACGACTCAGAACGGTCTCAAGGCCAACATCGATATTGTGCGTGAGTTCCCTTACCCTACCAGCTTCGACAAGCCCAAACTTAGTAATAGTTCGAATTTGGCCTACTCGGAAGGTGTCAATGCAGGCTTGCCGCTGATCCTGGCCATACCGCCTACTCCGCGGGAATTTGTGACTCAGGACGTCGGCGTCAGCCTCGAAGTCAAGCCCACCACTTATCCCGATCAGCGTATCGATCTCAATATCACAAAAGCGCAAGTATTGGACTTCGATGGCTTTATCGATTATGGCGTCCCCATCGTTACGCGCCAACAGCAAGATGATCCCCCTCAAAGTCAGCCCGGAACAACAGTCACGACGGGGACGATTAATCAGCCCGTCTTCGACCTGCGCTCCATCGTGACCGACCTTCAGGTTCTGGATGGCCAGACGGCTGTTTTGGGCGGTCTTATTCGTGAAGACACCCAGGAGATAAATGACAAGGTTCCTGTTTTGGGAGACATCCCTCTCCTGGGTCGCCTCTTCCAAAGCAAGGTGAGCGAGCGCACAAAAAAGAGCCTCTTGATCTTTGTTACGGCGCGGTTGATCCGAACCAATGGAAAACTGCAATACGTCAAGACGCTCAACGCCGAGCCGGAGGAGGAAGCGTTGCCTGAACCTGAACAACAAATCGGTCCCGGGGTGACCTTGCCGCCGCTGCCCGAGGGAACGCCGAATTCATGATCACCATCATTGCCCAAGCCTGGATCCCGTCCATGAAACGCATTTCTTTTGGCATTGCTCTTTTCCTGATTGCAGCCCAGGCGAGGCTGTCTGCTCAGGAAACGGCGGCGGGGGGGCAGGCGACGCCCCCGGGTCCCGTGCCCACCAATCAACCCTCTGGCCTCCTCACTCCGCCCCCTGACAATGCTCCGGCCGTGGCGCCCGCTCCCGCGACGGTGGCTCCCTCCGCGGCAACGACCACAACGACGACGAGCACCGCGACCACAAAAACAGCGCCGTCAACCTCGACAAAAATGTCCTCGCGTGAGATTGCGCGGATTCAACAACAGGAAATCATCCGTCGACAGGAGCTTATCTTCCGCGCAAACGAGTCGTTGAAGGCCGCGCGAAAGGCTGAACTTGCCACCAACTACCCGGAAGCACGAAAAGACTATCTCTTCTCGGCAGAAGCTTTCGGGTCCGTCTCCCGGTCTACGACCTCCTACACCACCGCCGCGGAAGGACTGACCCGCGTCGATTTCCAACTCTATGACGATGCTCTTAAAATCGGCGATACTCCCCGCGCCAAACGATTGATGGATGAGGTTGTCAAATACAACCCCAACAACAAACTTGCCAACGAAAAGCTGGCTGCGATCAACAGGGCGCTCGCCGATCCCAACGACACCACTCAGCTCGGCAACCCCGCCGTAACCCCCGGGTTTGTCAGCAAGGTCAACGAAGTGCAGCAGCTCTTTGCCGAGGCGGAGCAGTTTCGCCGTACCGGCCAATGGGAGGAAGCTGATGCGCGACTGAAGCGTATCCTTGGCATCGATCCCTACAACATTGCCGCTACGAAGGAGCTCGAACGTATCGATGCGCAAAAGAGCGAGTATGATGACCATGCCCGTCTCGAAAACCGTGATGAACGGTTGCGTCAGGTCGAAGAAAAGTGGTATGAGCCGATCAATAACAAGGACGCCACGGCGTCCGCTCAGGAAGGCCAGCCGAGTATCATTGCCCACACCAACTTTGGCCTCGACCAGAAGCTCAAGGACATCTTTCTATCGCTTGTCTTTAACAATGCCACGATCGAGGAAGCGACCAACTTCCTGAGCATCGAAAGCAAGCGTCTCGACCCCGACCATAAGGGCGTCAATTTCATCATTCAACCCGAAGCCTCGACAACGGCAAAGCCTGTCTCCATTACCTTGAATAATGTTCCCTTGGGTGAGGCGCTACGGTATGTCTGCCAGTTGGCCAACGTCAAATACAAGGTGCAGGATTACGCGATTTCCGTTGTTCCCTTCAGTCAAAGCACGGATGACCTCGTCAGCCGCACCTTTATCGTACAGCCTAATTTTGTCGCGCCTCCCTCTGCGACGGGCACAATTGAAAGCGGGACGAGCGCCATTATCGGTGGCCGCCCCATAGCCGTCCCGTCAACCGAGACCGCCCCTATTTCCAGCGTTGAGAGCGGTGGTGACACGGTGCGTGCGGCCTTGATCACAAAAGGGGTAAAGTTTCCTCCGGGCGCCAGTGCCGTCTATACGCCAACCACCGGACAACTCACCGTGGTGGATACCGCGGACCAGATGGAATTGCTGGAAGAACTGGTGAATGCCGGTCAAGCGCCCACCCTTATGGTCCGGATTGCGACCAAGTTTGTTGAGATCAACCAGACGGATCTCAATGACCTCACGTTTAATACCGCGTTTAACTTTTTCATTTCTAATCCGAATACGGGGACGTCGGGGTCCGTTACGACCACTTCGATCCCTCAATTTAGCACGGCGTTGCCCGGCGCCTTGGGCTTCGCACCCGATAGCCTCGATCAGTTACTCACTCCTCAAGCCACTACCCTTAACACGCTTGCCATTCGCTCGTTTCTTAATGCAGCCCAGTTTAATTTGGTCATAACGGCTCTTGCCCAAAAGAAGAGTTTTGACCTTCTTTCTGAACCGACGGTCTATACCAAGAGCGGTGAACAGGGAGTGCTTGAGGCAGTCCGTGTCTTCCCTTACCCCATCTCGTTCGACCCGCCGCAAATCGTAACCTCGACGACGACGGCTACCAGCTCCATTATTCTCATAACATTGACTCCACCCATCGTTATCGCCACGACACCCACAGACTTTAAAAGGCGTAATGTCGGCGTGCGTCTGGTCATCAAGCCTCAGGTGACAGCGGATAATAAGACTGTTGATCTTTCGCTTTTCCCCGAAGTAACCGATTTCGAAGGTTTTATTAATTACGGCAGCGAGATCTTTATAGCTAATCCAGACTCTTCTCGGTCACTTCTCTCCACGAATGTGATCAATCAACCCGTTTTCAACACCAGAAGAATCAATACGAAGGTACTTATCCGTGATGGATCTACCGTGGTCCTGGGCGGGTTGATTCGAGATGACGTGCAAACCATAAATGACAAGGTGCCGCTATTGGGGGATTTACCCTTGGTTGGACGTCTTTTTCAATCCAAGGCGATAACGAACACCAAGCGCAATCTCATTATCTTCGTCACGGCTAATATTTATCGCAACGATGGCGAGCTGCTTAATCCGCCGGAGGCAACCAATACGGCGGACATCCTTACCGGTCACGCTGGTTTTGCGCCTGTCTCCACTCCGTAACGAAGCCCGGATAGCCCGGTCGTATCGAAATAATTGAGAATAGAAATCCGCCCCGAGATAACGCCGGAATTCTAGCCGATCAGGGCGCGGAAAGATCGAGCCAACCGGGGTCCGCTTCCGCTTGTCGTGCAATTTCATCGAGGATCACGCCGGGCGCTGTTTCCGGCTTCCAGGCCCACTGCTCCAGGGCCCGGGTGGAATCGAGTACGACCCAGGGAAGATCGAATGGGCGGGGCTGGGGATCGGAGGAAATGTCGCGCTGGCCCCAGCGTTGCGTGCACCAGGCGCTCAGTTGCCGCAGGGACATGGTCTGGCTACAGCCGCCCGCCACGTTGATCAGGCGCGATTCGGGTCGGCCGGAAAAATTGATCTGCCGGGTGATCAGGCCGGCGACATCACGCGGATGGAGCAGGTCCCGGGCTTGGTGTCCCTGGCCATCGAAGCCGATGTATTTCAGGGGTCGACCTTGTTTCCAAGAGTGAAGCCAGTAGGCGAAGATGCCCTGGTCCGGCCGGCCGAATTGACCGCCTCCGGCCAACACTCCGCAGCGATCAATCCAGACCGGAAAGTCGAAGCATTCCCCGTACTCCAGGGCAAGGGCTTCCGAGGCGAGTTTGGTGCTGCCATAGAGCGAAACCGGCGCCTGGGTGGAAAAAGTTTCGGCGATTCCCGCCCCGCTCACTCCCTGCGGAAGGGGCCGGGCGGTGTCGGGAACGTAAGCCCCGTCCTGCACCCGCACCGGGAGCGTCGCCAGCGGAGGAATGGAGTAGACCCGGCTGGTGCTGAGTAGGACCAAGCCGCTGCGATATTTTTTGCAGTGCTCCAAAAGATTGATCGTGCCGGCGAGGTTGTGCTCGACGACCTGCCGGCTGCTGGTCTTGCCGTCGACGCCGGCCAGGACGCTCGAATTGGCGGCGGCGTCGACCACAAAATCGACTCCGGGCAGGGTCTCGAAATCACTGGCGGCGCGGAGATCGGCGTGAAAGAGCCGCACGCCCAGTCGTTTTAAGTCGAGCCGATTGGCTTCGCTGCCGGGGCGGATGAAATTATCCAATCCGTAAATTTCCCAATCCGGGGAGGTCTCACGCCAGAAGCGGGCCAGCGAACTTCCGACAAAACCGCAGGCGCCGGTGATCAGGATTTTCATGCGAAGGATTGGATAGGGAGGTCAGTGGCGCTGAAGCTATTTCCCGAGGCGGCTGTGCCATGCTTGGACAATCTCCCCGATCGTCTGCTCCAGCGACTTGGTGATGTCCCAGCCCGGATAGTGGGCCTTCATCTTGCGCAGGTCGCTGTAATAGCAGATGTGGTCCCCGATCCGGTTTCCCTCCTGATACGAATGGATCATCGGTTTGCCGCTGAATTTTTCAACGATCCGGAACGCTTCGAGGATCGAGCACGAATTAGCCTTGCCGCCGCCGAGGTTGTAGACCTCGCCCGCGCGCGGAGCGTTGACGAAGGCAAAGATGAAGCGGGAGACGTCCTCGGAATGGATATTGTCGCGCACCTGCTTGCCCTTGTAACCGAAAACCTTGTATTCGCGACCTTCCAGATTGCATTTGACCAGGTAGGAAAGAAAACCGTGCAGTTCCACGCCGGAATGATTGGGCCCGGTCAGGCAGCCCCCGCGCAGGCAACAGGTCGGCAGGTTAAAATAGCGGCCATACTCCTGCACCATGATGTCGGCGGCGGCTTTCGAAGCGCCGAAGAGCGAATGCTTCGATTGATCGATCGTGAAGGTCTCCGGAATGCCGTTCTCGTAGGCCGGGTCCGCGTAGTCCCAGCGCGTGGGCAGTTCCTGCAAAGAAATCCGATTGGGAGCGTCTCCATAAACCTTATTGGTGGACATGTGAACAAAGGGCGCTTCCGGACAAGCCTGGCGCGCCGCTTCCAGCAGGTTTAACGTCCCCACCGCGTTGGTATCAAAATCGTCAAACGGAATCGCGGCGGCCCGATCATGACTCGGTTGCGCGGCGGTGTGGACAATGACGGAAGGCCGAAGCTCCTTGAGCAGCCCCAGGACGCCCGCGCGATCCCGCACGTCGAGCTCATGATGAATGAAGCCCGGAATTTCCTTCAGCAGCCGCTGCTGATTCCATCGCGTGTCTCCCTGCGGGCCGAAAAAAATGGCGCGTTGATTGTTATCCACACCGTGAACCTGATAACCCGATGCCCGCGCAAAATAGGCGCAAACTTCCGAACCGATAAGTCCGGACGAACCGGTGACCAGCAATGTTTTCATTTTGCCCAGCTCTTTTCCATTTGCATTGACGCGTGGTGGCGCATGGATCCCCGAGTGCGGGAAATTTGAACGAAAAGATCGACCATACCCACTTCGACGGATTCGGTCCGGGTGATGGAACCCGCTGTCTCCGCGTCTGTCACACAGCATGTCATTATCATGCTAACCAATCTGGTCAATCAAAATGACCAGCCCACAGTGAAGAATTGCCGGGCGGGATTCGCCCCGCGCGGCGGAACGAAGGACTCGACCTGCCGCCGCCATCCGGCATTCCCAATGATGAAGCATTAATTCATGGCCCGGGTGCGTTATTTGAAATCAGGCTCGGGCTTATGTTTTGTTCATTTGTTATTGAACAAAATAAGCAATTTGTTTAATTTTTGCCTTGTGGCTTTGGTACTGACTGAAAAGGTGGAGGGGGTCGCCACGACAACCGGCTCCGTTCCACCACTCGAACCGGTGGAAATTGAGATCATCCATCTCTTTGTCCAATTCTCGCGCGCGCTGGGACAGCCCCGCTCCGTGGCCGAAATTTATGGACTGCTTTTTGTTTCGCACCAGCCGCTGGCGATGGACACCCTCATCGAACGTTTGAACTTGAGCAAAGGTTCCGCCAGCCAGGGTTTGAAATATCTGGAGGAACTCGGTGCGGTGCGGGCGGTTTATGTGGCCGGAGAACGGCGCACACACTACGAAGCCGTCGCCGAATTGCGCAACCTGGCCGGGCGTTTCCTACGCCAGCAAATTTTGACCCATTTTGCAGACAGTGAAACCCGCCTGGCCCGGATCGCCGCAGAGGCGCGAAAACTTTCAGGCGAACAACGGAAACACGTCAACGCACGCGTCAAACTGCTCCGCAGTTGGGAACGCAACGGGCGACGCGTGGTGCCGTTCGTGTTGAAAATGCTGGGCGACGGAACTTAGATGCCAAAACCCGGACGGATCGGGACGCACCTTGAGTCGGCAGAAAACCATCACGATTGAGACGCAGGCTTCCCGCGAAAATCCGCGGAAAGGCCAGGGGCGGCAGCTTGACTTGAAGAAATGAGTGAAAGAAGCTTCTTTTGCCGCTCAGGCATTGGAATTGAAATATGATGACACTGCTTGTCACCGGTTCGTCCCGGCTTATCAGCCCCGAGCGCGTGAATGCCCTGGCACATCTTTGATTTTGCGCACATGTCTACCAATCCATCCGTAGCATCCGATAAACTCGCTGACGAATTTGACCTGACCCTCGAAGCGGGCCGGGCCGAGAAGCACTACTGGCGCGACCTTTGGCGGTATCGCGAACTCTTCATCATTCTCGCTTTGCGGGATATTTCAGTCCGGTACAAACAGACAGCGATCGGAGTTGTCTGGGCGCTACTCCAGCCGTTTCTAAATATGGTCATCATGACCATCATTTTCAGCACAGTGGCCGGACTCCATTCCGAAGGGACCGCTCCCTATGCGATCATGGTCTTCGCCGCGATGCTTCCCTGGAATTTCTTTAGCTCGGCGCTTTCTTCTGCAAGTCAGAGCATGGTCGGCAATGCCAACCTGATCTCAAAAGTCTACTTTCCGCGCCTGATTATTCCTGCGAGCGCGATCGTTACTTCCTTCGCCGATTTTCTCATCTCGTTCCTCATCCTGATCGGCATGATGATTTGGTACGGGTTCGCTCCCAGTTGGAACATCCTGGCTCTGCCCCTATTTATCGGGGTCGCCTTTCTCGCGGCCTTGGGGCCGGGACTCTTCATCACCGCTCTCAACGTCAAGTATCGGGATTTTCGCTACGTTATCCCCTTCTTGATTCAGTTTGGTCTTTACGCCTCCCCGGTAGGATTCAGCAGCACGGTGATCCACGAGAAACTGGTCCAAAAACTGGGCGAACACCTTGGCGACCAACTCTTTCTCCTCTATTCGCTTAATCCGATGGTCGGCGTTATCGATGGATTCCGCTGGGCGATCCTGGGCAACAACTCGTCCATTTATCTTCCCGGCTTCGTTCTCTCGCTTCTGGTCGTGGGCCTGTTCCTCATCCTGGGTATCTGGTATTTCCGGAAAACGGAAAAGAGCTTCGCGGATATCATTTAGGGCCCGTCTGGAATTATGAGTAATCACACTGTCATTTCCGTCGAAAATGTGGGGAAGAGCTATCGCATCAGCCATCAGGCCGAGCGTCAGCGCTACGTTGCCCTTCGCGATGTCATCGTCGAGAAGTTTCAGGGATTATTCCGCCAGCGAGAATTGCGCGCTGGCGCCCGTTCCTCGACGGAAAACTTTTGGGCGCTCAAGGCTGTCAGCTTCGAAGTCAAGCAAGGCGAAGTCGTCGGCATCATCGGTCGCAATGGCGCGGGCAAAAGCACACTGCTGAAGATTTTGAGCCGAATTACGGAACCGACGGAAGGGCGCGTGCGAATCAAAGGCCGGGTGGCGAGTTTATTGGAGGTCGGCACGGGCTTTCATCCTGAACTTACCGGGCGTGAAAACATTTATCTTAACGGCGCCATCTTGGGAATGAGCCGGGCGGAGATCAAACAGAAGTTTGATGAAATCGTCGCCTTTGCCGAGGTGGAAAAATTTCTGGACACACCGGTTAAGCGCTATTCTTCCGGAATGTATGTGCGGCTGGCGTTTGCCGTGGCAGCACACCTGGAGCCGGAAATTTTGATTGTGGACGAGGTGCTGGCGGTGGGCGATGTGGAGTTTCAGAAAAAATGTCTGGGTAAAATGAGCGAAGTAGCCAAGGGCGGGCGGACGGTTTTGTTCGTCAGCCACCAAATGGCCGCCATCCAAAATCTTTGCCAGGCGGGCATTCTGCTGTCGAAGGGGAGGGTCGTGAAGACCGGGCCGATTGCGGATGTGGTTAAACATTACCTGACCGAGTCGACCCATTTGGCGGAACTTTCCTTCGAGCATCGCAAGGATCGGGAGGGCACGGGCGCGCTACGTTTTACGGACGTGACCTTGCGAGATGCAGACGGAAAGCAGATAACGGCTTTTGATTGTGGAGCGGGTGGTATCATGGAGTTGCATATCGCGAACACCCGCAATGAAGCCCTGCGCACGGTACGTTTCGCCGTGGGCGTGGACAACGATCTTGGCCAGCGCCTTCTGGTCTGGGCCACGCATTTTGCGGACAAGGATTTTCCGGAATTGGGAGCGGATGTGACGGGTGTGGAAGTCCGCATTCCACGGATGACGCTGGCGCCTGGCCGGTACGGTTTCACGTTGTTCGCGACGGTCAATGGCGAAGTCGCGGATTGGATCAAGAATGCGGGAACCTTCGATGTCGAAGCCGGAGACTTCTACGGAACCGGCCAACTGCCGCCGGAGGGTCAGGGCTGCTTTTTGATGGAGCACGCCTTCACCATTGGCGCACCTCTTCGAGTTTCTACGCGATAGGAACGGAACACCAAATCATGAGCCTGAAACGCCTAAACCAGATCGCCCACAGCGTTGTCCGACGCGTCGCATCCGCCCCGCTGGCGATGCTGCCCTTTTCCATTCGCGCCAATGCGATTGAGCACATGGCGGAACGGATGATTTCCACGACCCAGACGAGTGCCGGCCCGATCCATTTTTTCTGTCCGTCACCGTTACTGGCGATGCGAGCGGAGACACTGTTGGACAAGGAGCCGGATATGATCCGTTGGATCGACGGTTTCGCGGCAGACTCAGTGTTCTGGGACGTGGGGGCAAATGTGGGCGTGTTCAGTTTGTATGCGAGCGTCCGGCGTCACGTCTCCGTCTTATCTTTTGAGCCCTCGGCCGCAAATTTCCACGTGCTTTCGCGCAACATCATATTGAATCATCTCAGTGATCGCATCACGTGCTATAGTGTGGCCCTGTCGGGCAAGACGGAACTGGGGGTGTTGAACCTGGCTTCGGCGGCCATGGGTTCGTCGATGAGCCAGTTTGGGCAACCTGGTGAAATGTCCCGCTACGCTGGTGAAGGCGCGCCGGGTCTGGCACATGGGATGGTGGGCTTTACCATGGATGATTTCATCAAACAGTTTGGCCCGCCTTTTCCGAACTATCTGAAAATCGATGTTGATGGCCTTGAATGGATGATCCTCCAGGGTGGAATCAAAACGCTGAGCGACCCGCGTTTGCGCTCGGCCATGATCGAGCTCACGGTGACCGACAAGGCCGAAAACCTTCAAAGCTTGGAATTATTGAGGAACTGCGGTTTAAACTTGGCCTCGCGGGGTGAACTTCAAGGCGGCGAAACAGAGAAAGCGGCCAATCACCTTTTTGTCCGCCGCACCTGAGTCGAGCAATAATCCCGACTCAATGAACTGCCGCATTTGCCAATCTAATCAGGTTCAACAAGTTGGTACTGTTGAGTTTTATGCCGGCTTTAACTGGCCGATTTGGGACTGTGCAAATTGTGGATGCCGCTTCACCCGGCACGAAGACGCGGTTTATGATCGTCTCCACGCCGAGGCGAATTCCAGTTACGTCCGCTATCGTGAATTGACGACCGAATGCAAAAGAGAATTTGACCGGGGGAATCTCGATGGCCTCAAGGAGGTGCTGACCAAGGCCTCCAAATACAGGTTTATTATTGAGGAGGTTCGGGAGAAAACACGCACGGCTCATCTTTTGGAAATTGGCTGCGCCCGGGGCTTTCTCACCTCCTATTTCATTCTCGCCGGCTGGACCATCACCGGCGTGGACGTCTCTGTGGAAGCGACCAATGCCGCCGTGGCTTCTTTTGGAAACCACTTTGTTCTTTGGGACTCGCCCGAAGTGGCGGCAGGCGCGCCCTACGATCTGATCTACCATGTGGGCACCGTCGGATGTCTGGCTGATCCGGTGGGCACGACCCGTCAACTCCTCGGCATGCTTAAGGTGGGTGGGATACTCCTTTTTAACGCGCCCAATCGGGACGCCTGCTGGACTAAAAACCAACTTTGGTTTGAATCTGCTCCCCCGCCTGATGTCGTAACCCTTTTCCCATCCGGCTTTTGGCGGCGCTATTTTGAGGACATCGCGGATGTGGCGGAAGGCATCGAACCTTGTCCGGACGAACGCTCGGTGGCATTTGGTTTGCGGCGACTTTTCGGAAGAAGATGGCGACAACCTCTCCCGATGCCTATGAGCGCCACGGCAAAAGCCTTTGTTCCGCCGCGGCGCCTGGGTGATGCTACGTGGAATCTTTTTGAGCGCTTTTGTTGCCACTTCTCCCGTGTTCTGGGGCTGCAACGGCTCGTGTCCAAACAACCCTCCGAGTATGGTCTGCTGGTGAGGATGACGAAAAGATAAGATACCCGTTTGCCGGCTCGATTTAAAATCGAGTATTGAAGCTTCCCTCCTCCCAAGCAAATATGCGTCGAATGCTAAAAGATTGGATACAAGGTTTTTTCGGTTCGTTTGGACTGCGTGTGTCGCGGATCCAGGATCCAAATGCCATCCTCGATCCAGCGGTGCGTTCCATTGCCAAGGGCACCTCAACACGACAACACAACAGTCGTGAAAACATGGATGCCATCTATGCCGACCCGAATCTCCTGACGCATTATTTTACCAAAGAACGGCTCGCTTTTTATCAGCAGGTGAGCGAGCGATTGATGCGGTTGAAGATTCTCCCGGCAGATGTACTGGATGTGGGTTGCGGCTCCGGTCATTTGCTGATGGAGGTAAAAAAACTCTTTCCTGCGGCTCAGTTGCAGGGAGTCGATTTTTCGCCCGAGTCCATCCGCATCGCGCGTCACCTTAGTCCGGATCTGAGCTTTGAGGTGTTGAGCATTTTCGAGGTGGACAATCTTGGTCGACAGTTTGATCTCGTTCTCTGCACCGAGGTGCTGGAACACCTGGAAGAAGCCGACGTCGCGATGAAAAAGCTGCTAACTGTCGTGCGGCCGGGAGGAGCGCTGGTAATCACAGTGCCCCAAGGTCGCAAAGACACCTTTGCAGGACATTTTAATTTCTGGACGCCGGAGAGCTTTCAGAGGGAATTTCGCGCGTTAAAACCAGAAATCGAAGAGTTTGAGGGCTACCTTTTCATTTTCATTCATAAGCACGAACTTGACTAATCTACTTCAAAAATCGGTCAAAACGCTCGCCTTACCTCTGTCCCTACTGGGTCGCCAGGCTCGTAAGACCCAGCGCAACCGTCTTCGCAGCCGCGTGCCCCTCGACAAGGAGCACATTCAGACGGCGCTGGAAAGCTTCGGACCGTTTCAATCGGAGGTGCTGATGGTTCACGCTTCACTTTCGGCTTGCGGTCAGATCCGTGGCGGGGAGCAGACGGTGACTGGTGCCTTGCGGTCGTGGATTGCGCCGGCGACTCTGGCCATGCCGACGCACACCTATTGTTACGGGGAAGGCGGCGCGCCAACTTATTTTGATCGCAAGGTCACTGCCAGCAGCGTAGGAGCAATCACGGATTGGTTCTGGCGGCAACCGGGGGTGATCCGCAGCCTGCACCCGACTCATTCGCTGGCCTGCGAGGGGTCCTTGGCGGGCGATCTCTGCGAAGGCCATGAACGCACCCCGACCCCATGCGGAAAGGGTACTCCGTATGAGAAGCTGGTGCAGCGCAAGACGTCGGTGCTGATGTTTGGAGCGAAGCTCGACTCTTACACCCTCTTTCACACCGCGGAGGACGCTGCAAAAGTTCCGTACCTTTATGAATCCCGGAAAAGTGAGGTAGCTTTCAAGGACGGTTACGGTATTGAATGGCGGTATTCCATCAGGCGGCACAACATGCGTTTTCTCCGTCGATTTGCCGAAATGGACGCCTGGTTGGAACAACGCGCCCTTCTGTTGCGCTGCAAGTTGGGCTTGGGCGAATTGCTCTACCTGCCTGATGCAGGGAAAGTTCACCGGGCGCTGGTCGAGGAACTCGGCCGCAATCCATGGTTGCTGGTGGAGGAATTTGCGCGGCCCAAGACAGTCCGTCCCTAGCCCTCTTATCTCAATTCGGCATGAAGAAGTTGATGAAAACGATGTCGCCCTCCGTGAAGCAACTGGCGCGGAAAGCGGCGCAGATGACTGTCGGGAAACTGCCGCCGTCGGCATCGCGTCTAACGGGGACTTTGGCGTTGCATGGCGGCAGACCTGTCCGTGACATCCGCTTCCGCCCATGGGCCCAGTATCATTCCGGCAATTTTCTTCCGTGGTTCACAACCGTTGGGCCAAGCTTTCGTCAAATCTTTCTCAGCGGTGTTGAGGGACTGCCCCAGCCACTCCAGAAGGAATTTGCGCGGCAGTGGGCGGAGTATTGCGGCTGCCGCCATGCCTTGATGCTGCCGCACGGTACGGATGCGTTGCGCCTCGGACTGGCTGCCCTCTTCGATCACGACGGGCTGGATTACGGCGGCGAAGTCATCGTGCCGAACCTCTCGTTCATCGCGAGCGCAACATCGGCGCTTGACCGGCGGTTCGGCGTGGCCTTCGTGGACGTGGATCCGGGTACGCTGCTGCTCGACCCGAAACGGGTCGAGGAAGCGATCCTGCCGGGCAAAACCTGCGCGCTGATGCCGGTACATCAATTCGGGCAGCCCTCGGACATGACCTCGTTGCGCGCCATCGCTCAAAGGCATGGATTAAAAATCATCGAGGATGCGGCCCAGGCCCACGGTGCCGCGTGGGAAAGCGGTCCGGTGGGATCGCTGGGCGATGCGGCCGGGTTCAGTTTCCAGTCGAATAAAAATCTCACCTGCGGAGAAGGCGGCATCCTGACAACGAACGACGAAAAGGTTTTTGAGCGCGCCTACTCAATGCACAATGCCGGACGAGCACTCACTGGCGGCGGGCGCTGGGAACACGAGACGCTCGGCTGGAACTGCCGCCCCACGGAATACCAGGCCGCGTTGTTGCTGTACCGCTTCAGCCTGTTTGAAGGGCAACAGGAAACGCGGGCGAAAAATTTTACCACACTGCGCGAGTTGATTAAAGAGATTGGGTGCCTGGAACCGCTGACGGTGCATGCCGGCGTGCGCCGCCACGGGATGTATATGTTCGTGATGCGTTATCATGGCGAGTGCTGCGGCGGTCTGGCGTTGGAATCATTTCTCCAAGCGGTGCAAACCGAGGGCGCCCCCATCCATCGCGCCTACTCGACAACGCTCTCTAATCAGCCCGCCATGCGAAAGGTGCTGACCCGGCATCCCGATTACATCCGCGTCCTGCCGACGCCCGTGGCCGACAAGGCGGCGAACGAAATTGTTTACATTCCAGCCGACGTTTTTCTCGGCGTTGCAGCCGATATGGCCGAGATTGTGGCAGCGATCCGAAAAGTGGAGGCTCACTATGCCTCCGCCAAACTTTCATGAACCTCGCGATTATCGGTTGTGGCTTTGTCGCAGAGTTCTACGGCAAGACGTTGGGAAATTATCCCCACCTGAAGCTCATCGGCGCGTATGACTGCAACGCGAACAATTTGCAGTCCTTCCTTCAGCGCTGGCCATGCCGTGCCTATGCCTCCCTGGAAGAAATTACCTCCGATCCCACAGTGGAAATGATTCTCAATCTGACGAATCCGCGCAGCCACTTCGATGTGACCCGCCGCTGCCTGGAGGCTGGCAAGCATGTTTATTCCGAAAAACCACTTGCGATGAACTCGGCGTTGGCGCGTGATTTGGTGGATCTTGCGGCGCGGAAGAAGCTCTATCTCGGTGCGGCGCCATGCAGTCTGTTGAGCGAAACCGCGCAGACGATTTGGAAAGCAATCAAGGATGGCACGATCGGAAAAGTTCGTCTCGTCTATGGCAATTTTGACGACGGGATGATCGCGCCAAAAATGTCGCCGTGGACCTGGCTCAATAAAGCGGGAGTGCCCTGGCCCGCAAAAGATGAATTTGAGGTAGGCTGCACCTTCGAGCATGCCGGCTATATCCTCACATGGTTGGGCGCTTTTTTCGGTGCGGCCACCCATGTCACCTCATTTGCCTCGTGCCAGATTCTCGACAAGGGGATTCCCGTTGAAACTATGGCCCCCGACTTTACCGTCGGCTGCATCGAATACGGCGATGGGGTGGTGGCGCGGGTGACCTGCAGCCTGGTTGCGCCGAAGGACAAATCGCTGACGATCATCGGGGATGACGGCGTGCTCACCGTGGCGGATGTGCGCAATGATCGGGGCCCGGTTTGCGTGCGCCCAACGCCGCCGCGCGGCCGGGCGGTCGGAATCGAACGGCGCGTCAACCGCTTTCGGAGGGCGCTCCACCTTAATCGCGCTGATCAGGACTGGCACTTGGAAAAAAAAGTTCTCTTTGCCCGCCAACCGACCGGGCAATTGGTGGGTGACGGCAAGCAGGTTGATTTCTGCCGAGGCCCGGCGGAAATGGCGGAGGCGATCCGAGAAGGGAGACCCTGTCGGTTGTCCGCCCAGTTCGCGTGGCATATCACGGAGATGGTCGAAGCCTTGCAGTATCCCGATGTCATGGGAGGTCGCAAGAAATTGACTTCAACTTTCGATCCCATCGATCCCTTGCCCTGGCTGAAGTGAAATGGATCCTCTCGTTTCCATCTTAATCCCCTGTTACAATGCCGAGCTTTGGGTCAAGCAGGCTATTGAGAGCGCACTGGCGCAAACGTGGCCGGAGAAAGAAGTCATTGTCGTGGACGATGGGTCAACCGATGGGAGCCTGGCCGTGATCCGGAGCTTTGGTGACCGTATCCGTTACGAGACGGGCCCGAACCGCGGCGGCAATGTGGCGCGCAATCGTCTGCTCGAGCTCGCTCGCGGTCAGTGGCTGCAATATCTGGACGCGGATGACTATCTTTTGCCAGACAAGGTTGAAAAACAGGTCCGGTTTCTCCAGGAACGTCCCGAAACTGACATCGTCTTCTGCCGGGTTATCACGGAAACGCGGTCAGAGACTGCCGTCTTCCAAAGTGTCTCGCGATTGCCGAAGATATTTGACCCCTGGGCCCTCCTGGTGAGTTGGGATCTGGGTCAAACCGGGGGGCAACTCTGGCGGAAAAGCGCCGTGGTTGACGTTGGCGGATGGAAGGTCGATCTACCGTGCTGCCAGGAGCACGAACTCTTTTTGAGGCTTTTAATGGCCGGCAAGAAATTTAGTTTCTGCACCCATGTCGGCGCAGTTTACCGTCAATGGAAGGATGGATCGGTCTGCACCAAAGACCCGGCTGAGGTAAACCGCCGGCGGATCGAAATCATCCGCGATGCCGAGCAGTTTCTCCGCGACAAGGGCGAACTTAACGCTGAGCGATCATGGTCCATCAGTCACGGGCGACTGGAAGTGGCCCGAGTCGCCTGGCAGTATGATCCAGCATTCGCGGTCGAGGTTGCCGCCACGATCAGGCAAGCACAACCGAATTTCAGTCCCGGCGGGCCGGGTGCGCGAACGCGATACGGCATGGGCTATCGATTGGCTTATCGCCTTTGGGGATTCCAAGGAGCAGAAAAATTGGGAGACTGGATGCGGACCTTGCCGCGATTTCGAAGGAGAGCTGATTAACCTGCATGAATCTAAAAAAGAAATTTAACGACTGGCGCAAACTGGCTCGCGCAACGACGGGTTGGTGTGTTGGGTTTGACATTCTCAACACTCTAAGCTTTCGCCTTCATTGGAAGGCTCGATTTGGGATTCCTGTGCGTTTTCGTCCCCACCGGGATCTTCCCTTCTATATGCGGCTCGGAACTACGGATTGGTCCACGTTTACCGTGACATTTCTTCTTGACGAATACGGTTTCGTTCGAGAGAAAATTCCGGCGCTGCGGACGATCGTGGACTTGGGGGCAAATATAGGAGACAGCGCCCGCTATCTTGCCGATGCCTATCCTGAAGCCAACATCGTGGCGATCGAACCGGATTCCGGGAACTATAAGATTTGTCGGAAAAATATGGAGCGAATCAAATCTTCCGATCGGATCACCTGCAAGCAATGTTTTGTGGGGGCACAGCGCGGTTACGCAGGCATCGACCGGTCCAAATCCGAGTGGGAGTATAGCATGGATCGCACGGCATCGTCGGCGGAGCGAATTCCTATAATAACCATGTCGGATCTCTTGAGTGAATTTAAGTTTACCGAGATAGACTTATTAAAATGTGACATTGAGGGTGCGGAAGCGGAGCTTTTTCACGAATGTTCAGGCTGGATTTCTCGAATTCGATACATTGCGATTGAAACATGTCCTCCTTACAGCGTGGCCATTCTTGAGCAAGAGTTGGCGGCTACCGGAATCCAATTCATCAAGCTCCACCACGCGGCGCCAGACGGATTCCATGAACTTGCCCTGTTCCGTCGGAGCGAAGTGAACCTGGCCTAGGTGACACATTATTTCAGAAGATTTCTAGAGGTCTTTATTCTGGACGGAAATAATCTGCGCGAATTCTTTGAGCAACCTAATTTTTCAAATTGAAGCCGGCTAGCGAACACATACCGTTTCTCGATTATTTTAGGGGACTGGCGATACTTTCAGTTTTCTTCTATCATTCGCTATGGCCCGTCTTCGGAATGGATGAACTTCCATGGGCCGGATGGCTTCGCGGTTGGGAGGTGACTTCATCCTTTGACGCCGTTTTCCCCGCCGCTTTCGGGTTCCTTGGTGTAGCTATTTTTTTTGCGGTAAGCGGTTTTTGCATTCATTTAAGTCATCAACGATCTCGGGACGGAAGTTACAAGGTATTTTTCCTTCGCCGCTTTTTTAGAATTTATCCGCCCTATTTACTCGCCTTTCTTCTTTTTGCATTCGCGTTTGGTTCAACCTCGGCAAGATGTTTCTCGTCATAATGAGCATGGGATAGAAAAGTCGCGGCCAATATGGTCAAGCCTTCCACCCATTCAGTCCTGGTTTCCGTACGGGCCGTTTTCAAAGTTAGGGAAAAAACAGCGAGTGGCCGGGGAACGTAAAGCAAAGGAAATTGCACCATCCTTTCGCGAAACGGTTCAATCAGCGCAAATGGCCAGTTTACCGGTGTTTCATAGGATTTATCGGCTCGCGATCTCATGAGCATGGACCCATTGGAGTGGATTGCGCCCAGCATCTGCCTCCACTCGCCAAACCTAACAAGACGCGATCGAGCGTCCGTTTCTGACGGTGTCACGAGTTGATGGGTATCCCGCCATGAACCATCAGGTAGTTCCTCCCAAATTTTTTGATTGCACCAGCCCATGGAGACACTCGGATTTGACTCCATTTCAGAAACCATAATAGTTAAAAATTCCGGCTCCCACCAGTTGTCATCTTCCAATAAAGAGTAAAAAGCCTCTCGCGTCGGACGGAAGAATAAATTGAAGGTTTGAGTGGCGCCAAGGTTGCGCTCGTGCGTATGCAGCTCAATTCTCGGATCCCCCAGACGCTTAACCAATTCGGCGGGAAAGGTGTCTGTGGGATCATCGTTATGAACTTCACATATCCAGCGCGTATGAGTCTGGGCCAGGAGACTATCGAGTGCTCTCGAGAAAAGCTTGTGCCGCCGATAGGTGGGCACAAAAACCCTCACCGTCGCAGAAGTACGAGTGTCATTTCTGCTCATAAAAGTGATCCGGCACCGTCGTTAGCTCCTGAGTGATCATGTTCACTCCACCGCGGAGGAATTCTCAGAAGTAGAAATCCTCTTTCGTCTTCTGTCAATAATCGACTTCCCCCAAGCAATACTCGGACTTTCTACATAGCGATAAAACAGGTACGATAAGCCGAAGATGGGAAACCAAGAACAAAGACAAAATCCATACATGACCAAGGGATGAAACACATGATGACGGAACACCCTGGCTACAATATCAGGCACCTTGCTTATGAGCGGCTGGTGAATTAGGTAAGCACTGTAACTGACAATTCCCGCCCAGCGTAAATGTTGTAAGACATATTTTCCCAATCCTTCAAAAGCTATGTCCGGTGGGTGCCTCAGTAAATAAGACATTAAATACGTCGACGACAAAGCAGCCAGGGTGAAACAAAATGGGTTCAAGGGCTTGAAGAAATAAAAACCGACCAAAAGGACAGGCCAGATAAACCCGACAAAACTCCGAAAAGGCAGAGTCTCGCCCTTAAGGTGGGCCTCTGCCAATGCGGCACCTATCGACCAGCTAAACCAATAATAGAGCGGTGACCCGGAATACCATCGTGGCATACTCCAGAAAGGGTATAGAGTCATCAAGATGCTCTCGAAACTTCGCATGCCCAATTCGACCAGCCCCGTAGTCCACAGCGCCCGCTGCCATCCGAGGTGCGTTGCCAACCAAAGGAGGAGAGGATAAATAATATATAGTTGCGCTTCAA